>Ga0209382_10002686_pt1 | contig 25460 bp, 24 predicted proteins | sample SoiMetdeltSBSDD5_FD_187599 | JGI IMG/M metagenome (GOLD analysis project Ga0209382, IMG submission 187599) | Bulk soil microbial communities from a Populus tree surrounding site in Tennessee, USA - Soil MetaG P. deltoides SBSDD5 (SPAdes) (version 2) | ecosystem: Environmental > Terrestrial >... | reverse complement strand
GCGAAACTCGTCGCCAACGCTCCGGGCAGTCGCTGGGGCATAAGGGCCTCCATGAAAAAGGGATACCCGCTATCTTAGCCGACTTCCCGGCCAATTTAGATGCGATTGCCCTGTGGGTGGGCACCCTCCCCCATTTCGGCGAAAGACTATTTGTAGAGCCAAGGCGCTGATCGCCGAAATGGCGCGCAAGCGGGGCCGGGGAAAGGGTAGACCTAGAGACCCCGTTCCGCTAACCAAACAATCATCCGGTCAGCGACTTTTTGCCAACCGGTATCTAACATCATATCGTGCGCTAGATCGGGGAAGATGATGGCCTGCGTGTGGTAAGCGTGGGCGGTGGCTTCAACCTCGTTCGGATAGAAAATGGCGTCCTGGGCTGCTCCTAAAACCAACAGGGGCGTGGTCACCCGTTGCGGGCGAGGCAGGTTCAAGAAGAGTATGTCGAGGAAGCCCACATACGATTCGTCTTGGAGGCGCTGGGCGTAAGCTTGCACGTGCGTCTCCGGTAAACTCTCTGAGAATAAAAATTCGCGCGCGAGCTGGGGCGTGGCGACCAGCGGAAACAGGCTAAGCGTCAGGTTGAGTTTGGCGTACTCGATGGGATGATGCACAGCCACGCGCAAGGTCGTCGCCAGGACGCCTGCTGGCGGCACGGAGGCCAGGAGGATGCCCGCTGGAGCAGTGTGGGACTCCAGATATTTCTGGACGACCGCGCCGCCCATCGAGTGACCGATGAGAACCGGCTGTTGAGGCAGTTGCCCAACGACTTGGGCCACGTCTTCAACATACTCCGCCAGGCGCGTCCAGCGCAAACGGTGGCGGCCTTCGCTGCTGCCATGTCCACGTAGACTCAGAGCGTGCGCCGCGAAACCATGTTGTGCGAAATAATCCAGGAAGTGTTCTTCCCAGCACCAAGCGCCATGCCACGCGCCGTGGACGAAGAGCAGCGGCGTTGAGTGAGTCAGAGTCGGCGGTTGATGGGAGATGAGTTCGAGTTGCATATGTGATGAACAGCGAGATGTCAGTCGGACTACTATATTGATTGTTGATTGGTCGATTTGTCGCGACCAATTACGTCTCCCCCAATGTTGACATCTCTTTGGGCCGTGATATTAATGGTGGATGTGCTGCTTGCAGATTGATCGTCACTCACCTCAAATCTGTCACCCTCTGGGTCTGGGATACGTGAAGGATTGAATGGTCGTCGAGTTTCAGTGTTTGTAGTGTTTAACTCAAGGTTTTCCTCAGTAGATAGTGAACCTGCGTTTTTTAGTTTTTGGGCAATATGCCGTTTGGCATATTCATACAAGATCTTCATTAGATCATGTCGCTCTTGTGTCACTCGATCATTTATTTCGCTGCTTATGACAAAGTAAAAATTCCATGAAAGAATAAGCTCAAAGGTAGCAAATACTCTGATCTGATGAGGCAATGTCTTGTTTTCTTCTTCAGGTGCTCCAAGCAATGCTGAGTCAACAGCTAGGAAAGGAAAGCTCCATACTATCGCTCTTGAATATGTTGGTAGTTGCGATGGACGTTGAAAAGTAATTGTCTTTTTCATATTGAGCCTGCTTGCTATTACCTAACGGATCGTTTGTCAGTTGCTTCACACCGCTATTTCATTCTCGGCCATTGGCACCGCTCGGCGACTCTCCCAGCGCTTGAGCAGGGACAGAATCGGCCCGGTCATCACGGTGGTGGTTAGCGCCATGAGCACCATCATCACAAAGACGCGCGCTGAAAGAATTCCCAGGTCATACCCGATATTGATCACAATCAACTCCATCAGGCCGCGCGTATTCATCAAAGCGCCAATACTTAAGGATTCGTGCCAACTCAATCCGGTTGAACGCGCGGCGAGCGACGAGCCGCCCAACTTCCCGGCAATCGCGACCGCGATGATCGCCAGGCACAACAGCCAATCCTGCCAATCGTTCAACAAACCGATTTGCGTCCGCAGCCCGGTGAAGGCGAAGAAAAGCGGCAGCAGAAAAGCGGTAAATGTTTCCAGGTGTTCGCGGAGGGGCAGCCGCAGTATTTTAGGCGGCGGCAGAATCACCCCGGCCAAAAACGCGCCAAACAGCGCGTGGATGCCAATCGTTTCAGTGAAAAGCGCTGAAGCAAAGGCCATCATCAAAAGACCGGCGATCAGTCCCTTGTTCCCGGTTTCCGTCCGATTAGGGTGCTCCAGTAGTCGCCGCAGCCCGGGCCGCGCCAGGAACACCATCAACCCTGTAAAGAAAATCGCCAATCCAACGGTTAGCGCCGAATCCATCAATCCATGCGATTGGGCGAGGGACAAGACGAAGGCCAGCAAACACCAAGCGGTCACGTCATCCGCCGCGGCGCAGGTAATGACCAAGCTCCCCAGGCGCGTCCCGGTGAGTCCGCGCTGCTCAAGGATGCGCGCTAAAACCGGGAAGGCGGTGATGCTCATGGCAATGCCCATGAACAAGGCAAACGCATGGAAGGGGACTCCCTCGGGCGCGACCAGTTGATAAATTCCCAGTGACAAACCCACGCCGAGGATAAACGGCGCCAGAATGCCTGCGTGGCTGATGAGGATGGCCGAATGGGCCTGATGGCTCAAGGATTCAAGGTTCAATTCCATGCCCACGCTAAACATGAAAAGAATCACGCCTACCTGACTCAAGACTTGTAATATCCCCATGGAGCTTGCCGGAAAAAGGAAGCTGGTGACAGGCGGCGTGAGCCAGCCCAATAAGGAGGGGCCGAGCAAAATCCCGGCAAACACCTCGCCGACCACCGCCGGTTGGCCGATCTTGGTGAAGATGGCTCCCGCCCCGCGCGCCGCCACGGTAATGACGATGATCTGCAAAAGCAGGAGGCTCAACGGTTGCCGCAGATTAGCAAACAAGCTTTTGCCAAGCGCCGGGCTTTCCGGGTTTTGCGTTTGGGTTGTCAAAGAAACAGCATTGCCACTTTCATTCGCTGAGGCGGCCACCGGGATCATCCGTGAACCGGCCTGGATGATGGCGTAAATACCGAGGCTGAAGACGACGATAACAACTAAGTAGGTGAGCGTGGTTTTAATCATAGGCGGTTTAAAAGTTTCTGGCTGGTACTAATTGCTCCCAGCCCGCGTCCGCGCGGGCGGTTGCAAGGTATTCCGCCCGCGCGGACGCGGGCTAGGAGCGTGCTAAATAAGCTCTAAAAGTTGCTGGTGGGTGTTGGCTGGTCTTTAATAAAGACATCGCGCACCCACATCGCCGGTTTCTTGAAGATGAACCGCCGGTGGAGTACCGGGACGACGCGGTAATGCACGAGACCTTTTTGCCAGTGCATAATATTAAAGGATAAATTGTAGATCAAGCGATCACGCAGGCTTTGCGGTGCGAAGATTCCGGTGAAGTTATCGCGCATCTCGTCTAAGGGCCGGGGAGAGGTCTCGGTCTCAAAGAGGCCCTCTTCGACCCATTTTTCGGGATCGAGAGTCATGCGCCAGGGATTAATCCAGGGACGTTTCTTTAAAATCTCATGGTCGGGATAGCACTCTTCCACCGCTTGCCAAAACAAGACCTGCGCCAACTCTTCAAAATGATCTAGATTCTTGCGAGCGACCTCCAGCACTTGCTGTTGGTCGCGGCGAACGGCCAGTTCCAAATGCAGGAGTTGTAAAAAGCGCATCCGGGTCATATCGCCGCGCAGATACATATCTCGCGGAGGAGCCTTTTCAGACCAATCACTGAAAAGTCGTTGGACGCGCGCATTTAGATCACGGTAACGCACGCCGAGCGCCAGCACCTCGTCGGTTGGGTTGAGGAGAAAACCCTGGACGTAGACTTGATACATAAAGGCCCAGTGGAGGGCGGTATCCCAGGCCAACTTCGGCGTGAAGATTTGCGCATGCCCCATCGTGCGATAGGTATCATGATAGAAACCCAGGCAGGTTTGGAAGAGAATTTCAATTACGAGTTTGTTGTACGTTGCGACATCCGCTTCGTTTAATGTCCCGGCCCGATCCCGGCGGATCATCTCCACGGTGACCGTGTTCGTGGTCGCGATGAAATCCGACCCGACGCTGTACAGCGGGTCGAGGAAGAACCCGGCCTCTCCCACGCAGCTCCAGCGCCGATGGGAAAATACCTGCGCGGAGGCGTAACTGTAATTCTTGAACGTCAAGAAATCCAAAGGTTCCTTGTCTTTGAGAAATTCCCAGACGACCGGTTCGTTGGTGTGCAGCCATTCGAGCGCTTTCGCATAGGATTGGCCATACGTATTCTGCGGGTGGATGGTTTCGTCCGTGACGATGCCGACGCTGGTGGCTCCTGAACCTAAAGGAATGAACCAGACCCAATAGCCTTTGTCCATTAAGTGATTAGTCGAAAAGTAGCGATCTTCGATGCTATCCGTGTGCCAGCGCTGCGCGGTCTTGGGGACCATCTCCTCGATGTCAATCCGGCCCGTATACCGCCACCAGGCCGCGCTGGCCTGGTGACCATGTTCGCGCTTCAAGCCTAACTGCGTTTGCAAAAGTCGCCGCCGCCCCAACGCGTCTGCCACCCAGCGCGCGGTGAGCGTGAAACTCTGCTGATCGTCTTTCCGCAGACATCGGATCGTGTGAGCCTCTTCGCCTTCGGCCAGCGTAATCCCTTCAACCACAGTTCCCTCGAAAAGCTCGACTCCCATCTTTTGGACGATGTCGCGCAGATCATTTTCCAGCAGGCCTCGATCAATTTGATAAGAAGGGACGAGCGGGAAGATGCTGGTGCCGGTCTCCGGGCGGTCTTCGAGGGGGCCTTGAGATTTCCCCATAAAGAAGCGCAAGCCTAACTTGGGCAGGTGGTATTTCCTAAAATAAGGATCGAGCTGCAAGACTTGGCCGAGGTAGTAGGTTCCCAGCTCAATGGAGGATTCGCCCACTTTGAAAGCGGCCTCCGGCAGCGGCCGCTTGAGCCGGTCAATCACCGCCACGGAAAGCTCGGGAAGCTCCAGCCGCAACTGGCGGGCCAGCGTCAGCCCGGCCAATCCGCCGCCGCAAATGACTACGTCAAATTCTGTCTTCATAAGTTTTGACTCCTGAAATCAGGGATGGCAGTATTCACTCTTCGTTGAGACGGATGCCGTATAAGCTTGAGGCGAGTTTAATTCTAATCGGTAAGAGCGATTTTGAATAACTCGGCGAGGGAGAGAAATAGGCCGCCCATCAAAGAAGAATAACGTTACCACGAAGACACCAAGACACAAAGAAAACAGAAGAAGTTCTTTTATGTCTTAGTGTCTTGGTGGTTAAGCTGGTTCATTATTTCTGCCGCACGGATTGCCCACTCGCGTCCGTGTGAAACTCGAACTCTTCCTCCCCGACCTTCAGGAAAATTCGGTAGCCGGGCGTAATCACCTGCGCGCAACTCTCGGCTGGGCCACCGAGGCCGAGACAGGCATCGCTCCACTCCACGGCTTCCACGCTGACGACGGATATTTCATTCAACTGAAAATCCCTCGCGGTCGCTAAGGCCTGGATGGCGGCTTGGACATATTCCGGCTGTTCTGCTTGATCCAGACCGGCGGAAGTGGGCACCGGTGTCGGCAGCGCTGGACTTCCAGGACTACAAGCGGCCAAAACCATACTCAGACTCAAAAATCCGATCAGTAAGTAAGCAGGCTTGAACATAGCTGATTTCCTCCAGTTGCAAAAAGACCCTTCTCATAATTGAAGACGCTCTGGCTGGCGGCTTGGTTCCTCTCCAACCCCCTCCCCGGCCCCGCTTGCGCGCCATTTCGGCGAAAGACTATTTGTAAATCCCATGTCCTGATTGCCGAAATGGGGGAGGGTGCGGGAGGGGGTTCAGAGTGTAGTATCATTAGCCCTCTCACCCACTTTTCCAGGAGGAACTCGTGACAACCTCAGATCAACCCACCGGCGGTAGCGCCGGAAAAATTATCGGGATTACCGTCGGCGTCATCGTGGCACTCTTCGTCTGCATTGTGCTGGCCGCCTGCGCGACCCTCTTCATGCTGGCTCTGTTAGGCCCGGCCATCGGCAATGTCTTTTCCAACATCATCCTGGAGATTTAGAGTGTCGCCGGTTTTAGACCCTAAAGGTCTCTACCCTCTCCGCTGCGCTACGGGGCGCTTCGCGAGACCTTTAGGGTCTGTGGCTACCCATTAATAACGAGCGACGGGCCGCGCGTGTCATTCACGAGATTTTTCCGTTAAATCATGTAAGAGCCGGAGCACGCCGCTGGCGCTTTTAAGCTAAGTTGCCCTTGCCTAGACTCCCTCCGCGAGTCTATAATTCCCCCCCATGCTGCTGTCGGAAACGGTCTGGCGTGAGCTGATGGAGGTCGGGCTTTTAGAAGGCGACGAGGCTTGCGCCTTATGCGCCGAGCGGCCGCTAATTTTATTAGACGTGGCCCGCGCGCCCCTCTTGCTCTGCAGCGCTCATGCCACCGACGTGGCCCGGCAGTTGCAAGTAGATTTAGAGAGAATTTCGCTAGACCGGTCAGGTCTGAGCTAGAAGGTGCTTTCGGATGAAGGGTCAGTGAGCTATTTGTTTTCAGGCGGGTAGGGCGCGACTATGAGTGTCATTGACGATGTCAAAAGTCGAATAGATATCGTCGAACTCCTCTCCGAGACGGTCAAGCTGCGCAAATCGGGGCGAACCTACACCGGCTTGTGCCCATTTCACGCGCATAAAAATAATACCCCCTCCTTCGCCGTGTGGCCGGAGAGCGGCAACTGGAAATGCTTCGGCCAGTGCAATGAAGGCGGCGATGTTTTCAAATTCATCATGAAGCGTGACGGCGTCGAGTTCGCCGAAGCGCTGCGCCTGCTGGCCTACCGCGCCGGCGTCGAACTCAAACCCCGCACCCCCGCCGAGCAAGAGCAGGATGACAACCTCGATCACCTGCGACAAGTCCTCGAGACCGCCGTCATCTACTATCATCATTTGCTGAAGAACGCGCCGGTGGCGCAGGTCGCGCGCAACCATGTGACTCAACGCGGGCTGACAGATCAGGCCGTCGAATTGTTCCAACTGGGCTACGCCCTGGAAGATTGGGACGCCGGCTTGAAGTATTTCCTCCACAAGGGCTACGCTCAAAAAGATTTGCTCGACGCCGGACTCATCGTGGAAAAGGAAGACGGCAAAGTCTTTGACCGCTTCCGCGACCGGCTCATGATCCCGGTCCGCGACGAGCGCGGGCGGATGACCGGTTTTCAAGCGCGGGCGCTCAAGGCCGAGACGCAGCCCAAGTTCATGAACAGCCCGCAGACCGTACTCTTCGATAAAGGGCGCACCCTCTTCGGGCTGCACCTCGCCCGCAAAGCCATTCGGGAGGCAAGCGCCGCGGTCATCGTCGAAGGCAATCTGGATGTCATCGCCGCGCATCAGGCCGGGTTCGCCAACGTCGTCTCATCACAAGGCACGGCGCTGACCGAACATCAACTGCGCTTGGTTAAAAAATATGCCAGGCGCCTGATCCTGGCGCTGGATGCGGATGAGGCCGGCGCGGCCGCCACGCTGCGCGGCTTGTCGGTGGCGCATGAAGCGCTTGACCGCGAGGCCGAAGTTCTCTTTGACCCGCGCGGCTTGGTCAAGGTCGAAGGTCGCTTGGGCGCGGACATTCGCGTGATGACGCTGCCCGCCGGACTTGACCCGGACGACGTGCTCAATCGGAATCCGGAAGAATGGCGGGGATTGGTGGACGCGGCCGAACCGGTCGTCGCCTACGTCATCCGCGCGCTCACCGCCGGCCGCAATCTGGACGACCCCAAAGTAAAAACGGAAATCGCCGAAGCCGTGCTGCCGTTGATTGAGGACGTGGCGCAGCCGATTGAGCGCGATACGTACCGACAGAAGCTGGCGCGCGTTTTGCATGTGGATGAGCGTTCGTTGATGGTGAAACGGACCGCGCCCCGACGCCCGGATGGCCGCCGTGCCCCAACCAGTGAACCCGCCCCGAGGGATGAACCAGCGTCCGCCGCGCCTGTAGCGATTGATCCCAGTGTGGTCAAAGCCTCGCGTGAAGCCTCCAAATTAGAAACCTATTGTCTCAGCGCCATCCTGCGGCGTCCGGAATTAGTGTATAAGGCGGATCGCGAATTACAAACGCTGGGCTTAACCAAATTGTCGCCGGAAGATTTTGCCAACACCGAACATCAATTAATATTTCAGGCGCTGGCGACGGCGTTGGAACAGTTTGACAAAGATATTTCCGATCACCTGCGGGATCATCTCGACCCCGAACTCCAGCCCGGCCTGGAGGCGCTGTTGAACGCGGATTATCTCGATCCGGCCTCGCTGCTGGGCACGGCCCGGCGTTTGGCCGGCATCAAAGTGCGGGAATTAGACGAGAAGAAAGCCATCGAGGATTTGCTCGCGAGTGTGATGCGCTTGCGCCAGCGGGTCGAAGATCTGCGCAAGCGTGAACTCCACTTCCTGGCTCAGGAAGCGCGCGAAAAGGACGAGCGCGAGGCGGAAGTCTTCTATCAAGAGGAATATAAAAAGCACGCGTTGGCTTTTGAACAAATCGGTAGCGCTTTAGAACGTCGCAGTAAACGGTCTCGCATTCCGGCGCAAGGTATTGGTGCTAAATTAACATGACAACTTCCAAAACTCTCAAACCCAAGAAACAATTGCCCACGCCGGCCAAAGCCGCTGCCTCCAAGCGCTTCTCCGGTCCCGAGGATTTGGACGAACTGGAAGCGGAAGACGTCCCGATCATGATTGACACATTCGAAGAAGGCGAGCCGGCCATCGAGCTGGCCCTGCCGGAGGAGGACGAGGCGTTAGGCGTCGAGGGCGGCGACGAGGACCTCGACACCGATAGCGACGAGTCTGAAATTTATTCGGATGAAGGCGAGCCGGCCGAAGACGATCTGGAAGAAGTCGAAGACGAAGGCTCCGGGGCGGGCGTGGCCGCCGCCACGCCGGAACTCTCCGACGATCCGGTGCGGATGTACTTAAAAGAAATCGGCCAGGTGGAACTGCTGGACTCGGATCGGGAAATCTGGCTGTCCGCGGAAATTCTGGCCGCGAACCATCTGCGCCAACTTAAGGAAGCGGCCCTCAAAGCCAAAGTGGTCAGAGGCCCGACGGCCGGCGTCAATCTCTCTTTGATGCTCTATGATGAACTGATCGTGAACTGGAAGCGTCTGCAAGAAGATATGCGCAAGCACAAGCAGGTGAAACTTGATTTGGCCTTGCTCATCCGCGAAGCGCAGGCGCTGCGCCACAACTGGAACTCGGATGCGCCCTCTTATCTGCGGCACTGGCTGGACAACGGCTTATGGGGCCGCGACCGAGGTTGGGACAAGGTCGCGCAAGCGGCTTTTGAAACGTTCTATGATGTTTACTTGCTGCCGGAGTCGACGCAAAATAAGCTCTATGAAGCCTTCAGCAAAAAGAAGAAATTTCCGCTCAAGCGCACGTTCCGCACCTGGCTGCCCAAAGAAGCCGCGATTGAAACGGAGTTCGCGGCGGTTGAACGCCGCTCTAGCGAAGCGAATAAAGCCCTCATCCGCGCCAACCTGCGACTGGTGGTCAGTGTCGCCAAGCGCTATATCGGTCGCGGCATCTCGTTCCTGGATCTAATTCAGGAAGGCAATATCGGCTTGCTGCGCGCGGTCGAGAAGTTCGATCCCACCAAGGGCTACAAGTTCAGCACCTACGCCACGTGGTGGATTCGTCAGGCCATCACTCGTGCCATTGCCGACCAAGCGCGCACCATCCGCATCCCCGTTCACATGGTGGAAACCATCAACCGGCTGATGCGCGTGCAGCGGCAGTTGCTACAAGAGTTGGGCCGTGAGCCGACCTCCGAGGAAGTGGCGCTGGAATTGGAGTTGCTCCTGCCCGAAGAAATTGACGCCATTCGCAAAGCCAAAGCCAGCGGCGAACGCTTGGACCCGGTGCTGGATCGCCAATTGCGCCGCGCGGCGGCCAAAGTCCGCCGGATCGTCCGTATCTCACAAGAGCCGATGAGCCTGGAAATGCCTGTGGGCGCGGAAGAGTCCAGCTTGCTCGGCGATTTCATTGAAGACGAAACGATCCCCGCGCCGGCGGATGCCGCCTCGCGCCAATTGCTCAAGGAGCAAGTCCAGAATGCGCTCTCCGTGTTGACCGACCGCGAACGCGAGGTGTTGGAAATGCGCTTTGGACTCAAGGATGGGCAGGATCACACCTTGGAAGAAGTCGGCCAGCACTTCCGCGTAACGCGCGAGCGCATCCGCCAGATTGAAGCGAAGGCGCTGCGCAAATTGCGCCATCCCACTCGCAGTCGCCCCCTGCGCGATTATCTGGGCTAAATCTGGACTCACACAAATCAATTCTTCTTTCTGTCTAAGTCCTGTAAATGAATCTCAAAACTCGACCATTACTCCTCGCCGCCGGCCTCGGCGGCGTGATTCAGTTGGTGATGGCGGTGGCGGTTCAAGCGCTGTCGGTGTTCGTCCTCTCCAAATCCTTCTCGGAAACACAAGTGAATGAGAGCTTCTCGCTGCTACTGAATGCGGTGGGAGCGGGAAACTGCCTGTGTGTGGCTTTGCTGGATTTTCTGATCGGCGCGACCTATGGCTTGCTTTATCCATCGGATGAGCCTCTCCTCCCGGGGGATGCAATTCTGGGGGGAGGCCTCGCGGCGGGGCTGGCGCGCTTTGGCAGTGGGAGCCTGGGGCTGGTTCTCGGTTTGCTGTTCTTGCCTTTGATCTTTGGCCAACTGGGACTGCCAAGCGCGGAGGTCCAACAGATTCTCGCCATTGGCCTGGCCGGGGGAATCATCTGCGGCTTAGTCGGCTTAGTCATGAGTGCCGCCATTGGCGCTTTGTTCGGCTGCCTGGGCAGCGGCCTCGCGCTGTTAATTCGTGAGCGGCGTTCCGGCCAACTCTCAGGCGCAGGATTGCTGTAAGACCTTTTGACTCTCCTATATGCTTGTGATAAACTTTACACACTTCCCCGATGGCTAAACTCACCGTGAACGTGGAGATTTTCTAATGCTCGAAGCCTATCTGCCAATTGCGATCCTTTTTGTTATAGCAACTGGCCTCTCGGTGATCATCGTCGTGTTGGGACATCTCTTAGGCCCCAAACGACCCACCCCCATCAAGCTTGAACCCTACGAATCCGGAATGCGGCCCCTCGGCCCGGCTCTGCGGCGCATGCCCGTTCGCTTTTACTTGGTAGCCGTCCTCTTCATCCTGTTCGACATCGAAGTAATTTTCTTCTTGCCGTGGGCGGTCACGTTTAAATCCTTGGGCGTTTTCGGCTTTATTGAGATGCTGGTCTTTATCGCGATTTTGTTAGTGGGCTACATCTGGGTCTGGAAGAAGGGGGCGCTGGAGTGGGAATAAGGTTGTTGTGAAATACTGACAAGGTGTGTATCAAGTGTTTAAGTGTCAGGTGTCAAGTGCTCATGTTGCCTGACACTTAAACACTTGATACTTAAACACTGACTTTGTCAGAGGGCGTCGGTTAGGAGAATACAAGATGGGTCTCGAACAAAAACTCGGCAACATGGGAGTCGTCACCACAACGCTGGAGCAGGCGGTGAATTGGGGCCGCACGAATGCCATGTGGCCCATGCTCTTTGGTTTGGCCTGCTGCGCCATGGAGATGATCAGCACCGTCGCCGGCCCACAAAACGACCTCGCCCGCTTTGGAATGGAACTGATGCGTGCCTCCCCACGCCAGAGTGACTTGATGATCGTCGCCGGGCGCGTGAGCCGCAAGATGGCGCCGGTATTGCGCCGTTTGTATGACCAGATGCCGGCTCCCAAGTGGGTGATTGCGATGGGCGACTGCGCGTCTTGCGGTGGCATCTTCAATAACTATGCCATCGTTCAAGGCGTGGATGAGGTCGTGCCGGTGGATGTGTACGTGGCCGGTTGCCCGCCGCGCCCGGAAGCGCTCATGAACGGCATCCTCACGCTCCACGAAAAAATCAAAAAAGAAAAAATGAAAGACTGGGCCTAGGAATTGTTGATTGTAGATTGCTGATTGAGGATTGATCTCTTAGAAATCAGCAATCTACAATCAGCAATCATCAATCATTTGCCTTCCAATGACTCCTATTGAAAAAACCCTCGTTGCACTAAAAGCAAAATTTGCGGACTCCATCGAGCAGGTGGTCGAGTTTCGAGGCGAGACGACGGCCTGGGTTAAGCGGGAAGCGCTCATCGAAGTTTTGCGCTTTCTCAAAGAGTCGCCGGAGTTGCATTACACGTTCCTCGCCAATCTGACGGCCTACGATGACTGGCCCGAGGAACCGCGTTTCAAAGTTGTCTACCAATTGCGCGAGATGACCGGCCCGGTGAACTTCCGGGTGAAGTGTGCCGTGTCCGGCGAGTCCGCTGAACTGCCAACGGCGACCGGCCTCTTCCTCAACGCCAACTGGCACGAGCGAGAATTGTTCGACATGTTCGGGATTAAGTTCACCGGGCATCCCGACCTGCGGCGCCTCCTCATGCCCGCTGATTGGGAAGGCCATCCGCTCCGCAAAGATTATCCCCTCGGTTACGAAGAAGTTGAGTTCACTTTCAACTTTGAGGAGATTGAGAAGAAGAAGCCCTATGCGAAGGAGTAATCAGAAGTCAGGAGCCAGAATTCAGAAGACCTCCTGAATTCTGGCTCCTGACTTCTGAATCCTGGAGTTCCCATGACCGCTGAAGCCGAAACCGAACTTTTAGAGACCACGCTGGACGAGTTGAAGCACTTGTTTTCGTCGCGCGCCGAGACAGGCGAGACGGTGGTGCTTAACATGGGGCCGCAGCATCCCAGCACGCATGGCGTCCTGCGCCTGATTGTGGAGTTGGATGGTGAGATTGTGGTCAACGCCGTGCCGGACATCGGGTTTCTGCATACCGGCATCGAAAAGAACATGGAAGCGAAGACGTACCTCAAAGCGCTGACCATGACCGACCGGCTGGACTATCTGAACACCATGGGCAACAACCTGGTGTACTGCCTCGCCATCGAAAAGCTGATGGACGTGAAAGTCCCGCCGCGTGCGCAAGTCATCCGCGTCATCCTCGCCGAGCTCCAACGCCTCGCCTCGCACCTGGTCTGGTTGGGCACGCATACGGCGGATATTGCCTCGCAATCCATCCTCTTCTATGCCTTTCGCGAGCGCGAAAAGGTGATGGATATTTGCGAGATGGTCTCCGGTCAGCGGATGATGACCTCGTACATTCGCCCGGGCGGTTTGTGGCGCGATGTGCCTGCCGGCTTTGAAGAAGCGGTGCGCGACTTTCTGGCTTATCTGCCGCATCGGCTTGACGAATACGAAGCGCTGCTGACGGATAACCCCATCTGGCTGGATCGCACCAAAGGCATTGGCGTGATTGATGCCGAGACCGCGCTGGCGTGGGGAGTCACCGGCGCCTCGTTGCGCGGGTCGGGCGTGAATTTCGATATCCGCAAGGCCATGCCGTACTGCGGTTATGAAGAATACGATTTCGACGTGCCGCTCGGCCAGAACGGGGATGTGTTCGACCGCTATCTCTGCCGAATGCAGGAATTCCGCCAATCCATCCGCATCATCGAGCAGGCGCTTAAGAAGCTGCCCAAAGGCCCGGTGATGACGGATAATCGCAAAGTCGCGCCGCCGCCGCGCTCGGAGTTGGGGCGTAGTATGGAAGCGGTCATCCATCATTTCAAATTATGGACCGAAGGCTTCAGTGCGCCGAAAGGTGAAGTTTATATGGCCGTCGAGTCTCCGCGCGGCGAATTGGGCGTTTTCCTGGTGGGGAACGGCGGCCCCAAACCACATCGGGTTCATTGGCGCACACCGTCCTTTGTTAATCTGCAAGCCATGCCGCTCATGTGCCAGAATCATTACGTCGCCGATGTGGTGGGGATCATCGGGAGCATTGATATTGTGTTGGGAGATACGGATCGCTAGCCGATGGCGAATAGCAAATAGCAGATGGCTGATAGTTGGCTGTCCTTACTATCTGCCATCTGCCATTAGCCATCTGCTATCAGCCATCTGCCTTTCTTTGGAGGTCATGTGCTCGCTGAGAAGTACCGTTCTGAAATTGACACCATCCTCGCCAAATATCCGCCGGATCAGAAACGCTCGGCGGTGATGCCGCTGTTGTATTTGGCGCAAAAGGAATATGGTTACATCTCGAAGGCGACGCTGGCCGAGGTCGGCGCGTTGATTGACGTCTCGCCGACGGATGTGGCGGGGATCGTCGGCTTTTACACGTTGTATTATGATCATCCCGGCGGTAAACGGCGCGTGCAAATCTGCACCGATCTGCCGTGCGCTTTGCGTGGCGCGGAGAAGTTCGCCGAAGGTCTCTGCCAAAAGCTGGGCGTAAAGTTCAACGAAACGACCAAAGACGGCGAGTTCACGGTTGAAGCCGTGATGTGCCTGGCGGCGTGCGACAAAGCGCCGATGTTCCAGATTCAAGACGCCGACGGTATTCACTATCACGAAAGCGAATCGGCGGACAAGCCGATGACGGTGGAGCAGGCGTTGGCAATTTTGGAGACCGAAAAGAAACGATAACGTATTCCGTATTGCGTATTCCGTGGTGAATACGCAATACGGAATACGCAATACGGATATAAACATGCCCGAACACATTCTCTTGCGTCACCGGGACATTCCCGACCTTCATAAATTAGATGTCTACCTGAAGAACGGCGGGTACGAGGCCTTCAAGAAGGTCGTCATGACGATGACGCCGCAGCAGGTGATTGACGAGGTCAAGTCTGCCGGACTGCGCGGGCGGGGTGGTGCCGCTTTCCCCACGGGCGTCAAGTGGAGTTTCCTCACCAAAGATTCTTTCCCGCGCTACGTCGTCGTCAATTCGGATGAGTCGGAGCCGGGTACTTTTAAAGACCGCGAGATTTTAGAGAAGAACCCGCATCAGTTTTTGGAAGGCGTGATGATCGCCGCGTATGCGGCGCAGGCAAATGTCGCGTACAACTACTTGCGCGGCGAGTTCTGGGACATCTCCGCCGCCCTGGATAAAATTCTGGATGAGTTACGCCAGAAAGGCTTTCTGGGCAAGAATCTATTTGGCAGCAAATATTCGCTGGATATTCATAACCACCTCGGCGCGGGCGCTTATATCTGCGGCGAGGAAACAGCGCTGCTCGAATCCATGGAAGGCAAACTCGGCCAGCCCCGCTTGCGGCCGCCGTTCCCGGCGGATAAAGGGCTGTATCGAAAGCCGACCGTCGTCAACAACACGGAGACACTCACCAACGTGCCCATGATCATCGCTAAGGGCGCAGCGTGGTATAAGACGATCGGCACGGATAAAAGTCCGGGGACGAAAATCTTTTGCCTGTCCGGGAATGTGAACAAGCCGGGTAACTATGAGCTGCCGTTGGGTACCACCTTCCGCACGCTCATTTATGAACATGGCGGCGGCGTTCCGGGCGACAAAAAGGTCAAAGCCTTAATGACGGCCGGCGCGTCCTCCTCTCCCTTGGCGGGCACCGATGATATTTTGGATACACCCATGGATTACGAATCCGTCGCAGCCAAGGGCGCCATGCTCGGCTCGGCCTCGATCATCGTTTTGGATGAGACGGTTGACATGGCTTGGCTGGCGCTAAAGACGACGCGCTTCTTCAAGCACGAGTCCTGTGGCAAATGCACGCCCTGCCGCGAAGGCACGTATTGGATGCTCAACATCCTTGAGCGCGTCAACAAGAATGAAGCGACTAAAGCCGATATTGACCTGCTGGATAACGTCGCCGGGCAAATCGGCGGCAAGTGCCTGTGCCTGTTGGGCGATTTCGCCGCGGCGCCGGTGTTGACCAGTCTCAAGAAATTCCGCGCCGACTTCGACGCGCATGCCAAGGACGCCAAGAAAGCCGCGCCCGCGCCAAAGCCTGCACCCAAACCCAAAGTGGAAGAGCCGGTTCCGGCGGGGGATTAAGCTTCAACCTGCGAAGCAGGTTTCGAAATGGTAGGCGTCGGTTTCCAACCGATGCCGTTTTTGTGGCAAACGAACGCCATCGGATGGAATCCGACGGCTATCAAAGAACAAACCCGCTGCGCGGGTTAGGCTCGGATTTTTTACTCTCGTATAGCAATGAGGCTGTATGGCTGATCCTGTAAAGCTCATAATCGATGGTGTAGAACTCTCCGTCCCCAAAGGCACGCTGATCGTGGACGCGGCCAAGCGTATTGGCAACGACATCCCGGTCTTCTGCTATCACCCCAAGCTGGAGCCGGTGGGCATGTGCCGCATGTGCCTGGTCGAAGTCGGGCGGGTGCAGAAAGATCGCGCGACCGGTCAGGTCGTCCTCGACGACCAAGGTCAACCCAAGATCGCCTTCGCGCCGAAGTTGGAAACGGCTTGCACCACACCCGTGGAAGAAGGCATGGTCGTCGTCGGCGCGAACGCCAAAGTCAAGGAGGCGCGCGATGATGTCATCGAATTCCTGCTGACCTCGCATCCGCTGGACTGCCCGATCTGCGACAAAGGCGGCGAGTGCCCGCTGCAAAATCTGACGATGAGTCACGGTCCGGGAACCAGCCGCTTTATCTACGCTGAGAAGCAACACCTCGATAAACATGTTCCCCTCGGCGATTTGATTTTCCTCGACCGCGAGCGGTGCATCCAGTGCGCGCGCTGCACGCGTTTCCAGGATGAAGTGGCGGACGATCAAGTCATCGGCTTTTATGAGCGCGGGCGCAAACTGGAGATTGTCACCTTCTCCGATCCCGGTTTCGACTCCAAGTGGTCGGGCAACACGACCGATATTTGCCCGGTCGGCGCGCTGACGACCAAAGATTTCCGCTTCGGCGCGCGTCCGTGGGAGATGATCCCGGCGGCCTCGATCTGCCCGCATTGCCCGGTTGGCTGCAATCTCACTTTCAGCACCCGGCGCGAAGCGGCTGCCAGCGGTGATCAAGTCATCAAGCGCGTCATGCCGCGTCAGAACGAAGCTGTCAACGAAATTTGGATTTGCGATAAAGGCCGCTTCGGCCATCACTTCGCCGCCAGCCCGGATCGGCTGACGGAACCGCTCATCCGCAAAGATGGCGAACTTAAACCGGCGACCTGGGACGAGGTGCTGGCCTTGGTCGGTGAGAAGTTGAAGGCGGCGGGCGTGGGCTTGGTCGGGTTGGCGGGCGATCGCCTGTCCAATGAAGACCTGTACGCCTTCCGCAAAGTGGCGACCGACCTCGGTGGCAAAGTTGAACTCGACTCGCAAATGGGCGGTGGCGATCTCGTGCAACTCGTCGGCGTGGGCGCGGGCACTAATTTCTCCGACATGCGCGCGGGCACGGCGATACTCGTCGTCGCTTCCGATCTGGAAGAAGAAGCGCCGGTGTGGTGGCTGCGCGTGAAGCAGGCCGCCGAGCGCGGAGCGACGCTCATCGTCGCCAATGGTCGCGCCACCAAGCTTGACCGCTACGCCAAACACAAACTGCGCTATGAGTATGGGACAGAAGCCGCAACTATTTTAGGAATGCTGGTTACCGGTTCGAGCGAGGCGGCGGACGCGTTCGCGAAAGCGGAGAACGGCGTGATCCTGTTCGGGCGCGAGGGCTTGGACTTTGAAGGCTCGTCCACGCTCGCGCAGGCGTGCGCGAATTTGCTCATCGCTACGAATCATTACGGCAAAGTGAACAACGGCCTGATGGCCGTCTGGCCGCACAACAACACGCAGGGCGCGTGGGATATGAATGTCAAACCAAGTGGCCGCCCCTTGTCCGAGTCGCTCAAAGGCGCGACGGCGCTGTGGGTCACGGCAACCGATCCGGTGGGCGATGGCCGCCTAAGCCCAGACTCCCTCCCAGGGTTCGTTGTCGTCCAAGAACTCTTCCTCACGGAAACGGCGAAGCGCGCGAACGTCGTCTTGCCCGCGGCCGCGTGGTCGGAGCGTGAGGGCACCTTCACCTCCGGCGAGCGGCGTGTGCAGCGTTTTTATCCCGCGACGCCCGCCAAGGGTAAAGCGGATTTTCAGATCGCGGCGGAGATTGGCGCGCGCACGGGAAACAAATTGCCCCGGCACGCAGCGCTCGTGATGTTGGAGATTGCGCAGAACGTTCCGGCGTATGCCGGCGTGACGTATCAAGAACTTGCCAAGGTCGAGAAGCAGTGGCCGGACGTGGGCGGCGTGGATTTGTATTATGGCGGCACGGCATATACGAACGAGCAGGGTGTGGGCGTGCAGCTCAAGTCCGGCGCGGAGCGCGGCGAAAAAGTTGCGGCGAGCAAAGTGGAAACGCACACACCCAAACGCGACGGCCTCACGCTCGTCCCCACGAGCGTGTTGTATGATCGCGGCGCAACCTTTGTGCGTTCGCTCGTGATGCACCCGCGCCTGCCGCTTCCGTATGTGGAATTGAATTCGGCGGACGCGCAGAAATTGAACGTGAAAGATGGCGATGAAGTAACGGTGACGGTGGATGGGGCGACGGCGCGCGTGACCGCGCGCGTGACCGCGCGCGTCGCGCAGCGTGGTCGCGCCCCGGCGGGAATCGCGTTAATGCCGGAGAGTCTCGGCCCGACCGTTCCCCCGCGCCCGACGCGCGTAACGATTGCGAAAACGTGACACGTGATTTTCACGCGTCACGAATCACGTGTCACGCATCACTCATTAGGTGACTTATGACGTCTGCAGAACTCTGGCCTCTCATTATTGAATCAACGATCAAAGCGATCATCGTCGTCTTTGTGCTGCTGACCGGCTTTGCCTATACCACGTATGCCGAGCGCAAAGTGTCCGCGTTGTTGCAGTCGCGCATTGGCCCGAACCGCGTTGGGCCGTGGGGATTGCTGCAGCCCGCGGCCGATGGAATCAAACTCTTCTTCAAAGAAGAACTGATTCCCGGCGGCGCGGACAAATTCATTTTTGTCCTGGCGCCCATCCTGGGTGTCGTCCCGGCGCTGATTATCCTGGCGGTGGTTCCGTGGGGACCGACGACGCCGATGACCTGCTGCCAATTCAATGTGCCATTCACGAATTTGACGGTAGGTCAATATCTCTTCACGGTCCAAAACGGCTTTGGCCTTGCCGACTTGAATGTAGGGATGCTGTATATCCTTTCGGTGGCTTCGATTGCGGTGTATGGCGTGGTCTTGGCGGGTTGGTCGTCGAACAACAAATATGCCATGCTCGGCGGCCTCCGCTCCTCCGCGCAAATGGTGAGCTACGAATTAGCGTTGGGGCTGTCGGTCGTCGGGCCGCTCATGATCGCCGGCTCCATGAGCATGACGGATATCATCAATGCCCAGGACAAGGTCTGGTTCATCGTCTATCAACCGCTCGGAGCCATCATCTTCTACCTCGCCGCGCTGGCCGAGGTCAACCGCGCGCCGTTCGACATGCCGGAAGCGGAACAGGAACTCGTAGCCGGGTATCACACCGAATATTCCGGCATGAAGTTCGCGCTCTTCTTCATGGGCGAGTACATCAAGATGACCGGCGTCAGCGCGATTTTTGCGACGCTCTTCCTCGGCGGCTGGCAAGGCCCATTCGTCGAGTATGTGCCGGTGCTGGGCGTGGTTTATTTCTGGCTCAAAGTGATTGCCTCGGTCATCTTCATGATCTGGCTGCGCTCCACCCACCCGCGCCTGCGCTATGACCGTTTGATGGCCTTCGGCTGGAAAGTGCTGCTGCCGCTGTCGCTGGCGAATGTGATGGTGACCGCCGGAGCGATGGTCTTCCAGACGCTGATCTCCGAGGCGTTGCTGGGCTGGGTCTTGGGCGGTCTGATCGTCGTGGGACTCGTCATTGGCTTGCTGGTGGTGAGGCGCTTGTGGTCGTCGCCGTTGGCGCCCCGGCGCGTGAGGGCTTAACTATGTTCAGCTTGGTTCGCGGTTTTTTCACGACTCTTAAACAAGCGTTTGAAGATCCGGTGACGATTCAGTACCCGGAGGTCAAAAAGCCGGTCAGCAAACGCTTCAAGGGTCTCCATGAATTGAAGCGCTACGACGACGGGCTGGAGAAGTGTATTGGCTGCGCGCTGTGCGCCGCGGCGTGTCCGGCAGATGCCATCTTCGTCGAGTCTGCTGAAAACACGGACGAGACGCGCTTTTCGCCCGGCGAACGCTACGCCAGCACCTACGAGATCAACATGCTGCGCTGTATCTTCTGCGGCTTTTGCGAAGACGCCTGCCCGACGGAAGCGATTGTGTTGGAGGACAACTACGAACTCTCTTTCACCGACCGCGATTCGTCTATTTACACGAAAGAGATGCTCATCGTCTCGGTTCCGGAAAAAGGCAAGCCCACGCCGCAAAAAGTGACACCGGGCAAGTATGATCGGTCTATCCCTGATATGAAAGACCCCGACTAGGACGACAAGGTGACAGGGTGAAGGGGTGAGGGGGTGATTGTTAAAGAGATCACCCCGCCACCCCATCAGGATACTAACCATGAGTCCAGAACTTGTGAATCAAATCTTCTTCTTCAGCCTCGCCTTCATTGCCATCGCCTCGGCGGCCGGCATGCTCCTCAGCCGGAACGCGGTGCATTCGGCGTTGTTCCTGGTGTTGAACTTCGCCGTCGTCTCACTGTTTTTCCTGATCCTCAACGCGCCGTTCATCGCGCTGGTGCAGATCACGGTCTACGCTGGGGCGATCATGGTGCTGTTTCTATTTGTCATCATGCTGCTCGGCGCGGAAGTCCTGCGGCAGAAGAGCCAACTGCGCTGGCAGGCGCCGCTGGCCACGGTGTTGATCGTGTTGTTTATCGGCGCGCTCGTGGTATTCTTTCTTTCTCCCTCCTCGTTGGGGCTAACGGGCGGCGTGCCCCTGCCTCTGGAGGGTGATTTAGCTACCGATTTCGGCGGGCCGCAGATGATTGGCATGGAGCTTTTCAGTAATTACTTGCTGCCCTTTGAGTTGACGTCATTCCTGTTGTTGGTTGGCATGATTGGAGCAGTTGTACTGACGCGCGACGAGAAGAAGGTTCCCAGCGCTCCTGCGCCAAAACCGGAAGTTTAGCCTCACCCCCTACCCCCTCTCCTGACGACAAAGAGCAAGGGCGTCGTCAGGAGAGGGGGTGTCTGAAGCATAGCGCGGCGGGGAGAGCAAAAAGAAATTCATCCAATAATCGAGGCCGGTGACAGATTTCCCTGTCCCGGCCAATTTTTTTGTGGTATAAGGAATTCTCACCGATCAATGGATAACCCTGTGCCTCCCAAAAGAAATTTAACTTCTAACCGGCGCTTCGCCCTCGGGTTACTCAGCGCCTGGCTCGTCGCCTGCGCTCCCAACGCGACCGCCACGCCCACGGTTCCCCCTCCGAGCGCCACCGTTATTTTGCCCACGGCGACGGCCACCCTGACTCCGGAAAATGCGGCCGCTGTCGCCTACCTGGCTGCGTGGGAACAGGGTGATTACACCGCGATGTATGCCCGACTCACACCGGAAAGCCAGGCGGCTCTAAACGCTGCCGACTTTGAAAAACAATATCGCGACAACCTGGACATTCTCACGGCGACTGCTATCAAGGCAGACGTAAAAAGTGTGAGCAGCAATGGAGTAGACAGTGCTCAGGCACAGGCGCATTTGGCTTACACCACGATCTGGATCGGAACACTGGAGACGGATGTTACGCTGGACTTAAAACATACCGGCTCTGGCTGGCAGGTGGTCTACAGCCCGGCGCTCATCTGGCCGGAATTGATCAACGGGCAAAAGTTGTATATGGCGCCGCTCACGCCCGATCGCGGCGTTATCTACGACCGCAACAGCGTGCCGATGGTGAATCACACCGACGCTTACGCCATCGGCTTGGTGCCAGGCGAAATTTTAAACGAGGGGACTGTTCAAGATGGGTTAGGCCGGCTGTTGAGCGTGCCCGGCGAACAGATTCAGGCGAAGTATGCGGGCGCCGCGCCGGATCAATACCTGGCCATGGCTGAAATGAGCAGCGCCGAAGTGGGCGAGCGCTTTGATTACCTCTTGAACGTGGACGGGCTTAAGTGGTCGCCGTACACCTCGCGCTTTTATTACGGCAACGGCGCGGCGGCGCACATCACCGGCTATACCATTTTCATCCCGCCGGATCAAATCGAGGCCTACAAAGCCAAGGGCTATTCGATTGATCAACGCATCGGCGCGACGGGACTGGAGGGCTGGGGGGAAGAGGCGCTCGCCGGACGGAGTGGCGGGCAGTTGGTGCTGCTCGATGCCAACAACGGCGTGCTGAAGACGATTGCCTCTGGCCCGTTCACGCCCGCGCAGGACATTTATTCCACGGTAGATTTCCAATTGCAAAAAGATGTCCAGTTTGCGCTGGGCGACCTCACCGGCGCGGCGGTTGTCCTCAACGTCCAAACGGGCGAAGTGCTGGCGATGGCCTCCAGCCCGACCTATGACCCCAATCAATTCGATGGCGCGAATCTCAATCAGCAGTTCATCCCTCCGGACAAAGGCATCAACGATCCACGCCAGCCGCTCATCAACCGCGCGGCCCAATCCGCCTATCCGGCCGGTTCGGTCTTCAAAGTCTTGACGATGTCGGCTGGGATGACCTCCGGCTTGTTCACGCCGGATGTGGAGTACTCGTGCGTCGGCATTTGGGAGGAGGCCGGCCCCACGGCGATCCTCAACGACTGGAAGGAGGGTGGCCACGGGAGGTTGACGTTGCAGGAAGGTCTGGCCGCCTCGTGCAATCCGTACTTCTGGCATGTGGGATATGCGCTCTTTAATTTTGATCCGGGTTATCTCTCGAACACCGCGCGCGCTTTTGGATTGGGGCAGGCGACTGGCATCGAGCAGCTTTCCGAGGCCCCCGGCCAAATCCCTGACCCGGACTCGAAGCTGAAAACCAAAGGGGAACCATGGGAACCGCTCGACAGTCTCAACCTCGCCATCGGTCAGGGGGATGTGCTGGTGACCCCACTCCAAATCGCACGGATGATGGCGGCGATTGGGAACGGCGGCACGCTTTATCAACCGCAACTCGTGCTGACCGTCCGCGCCCCGGACGCCGAGCCAACTTTTGAGTTGAAACCGATTGCGGTGGGCAAGCTGCCGCTCTCAGCGGAGCAGCTCACGGCATTGCAAGAAGCGATGCACAATGTTACGCGGGAGCCAATTGGCACCGCACGCAATCGGTTTCGCGGGATGAAGATTCCGATTGCCGGCAAAACCGGCACCGCTGAAGACCCCGGAACTTTTGGGGTGCAGGAGCCGGATGCCTGGTTCGCGGGTTACACGTTTGCCAACAATCCTGACAGACCGGACATTGCGATTGCGGTTGTCGTCTCGAATCAAGGACAAGGCTCGGATTATGCCGCGCCCATCTTCCGCCGGATCGTCGAGTCTTACTTCGGACTCAACTTCATCCGTTACCCGTGGGAGTCTGCCGTCGGCGTCCCGGCCGAGCCCAGCCCAACTCCCACCCCCACTTCTGAATTTCCCCTCGAAACAGAAACGCCGCAACCGTAATCAGTTTTCATCTTCTCTCTTGACAACTATATCCGTTACGGATATATTGGGCGTGTGACGACCATACAGCCTATTCCTCCTCTCACACCAGCGGTGTTTCATATTCTCCTGGCGCTTTCCAGCGGAGAGCGCCACGGCTACGGCATCATGAAGCAAGTGGAGGCTGACTCGCAAGGCAAGGTAAAGATGGGGGCCGGCACGCTGTACGGCTCACTCAAGCGCATGCTTGATGTGGGGCTGGTCAAAGAGAGTGACAAGCGGGTTGATCCCGACATGGATGATGAGCGCCGCATCTACTACCAGCTTACGAGTGTTGGTGCCCAGGCGCTCGCGGCCGAACTCAAGCGTTATCAACATCTGGTGGCGTTGGCGCAAGAGCGAAAACTCTTACCGAAAACCTTTGCCTATGGTCTATGAGCAGCAGATGGTTCGCATGCTCTACAAGAAACTCCTCGCGCTCTATCCGCGCGGTTTCCGGGAGCGGATGGGGGAGTCTATGGAGCAGACTTTCAATGATCTCTGTAATGAGCGGAAACAACAGACGGAATCAGGCTGGTTGGGCTTTGTGTTGGGGATATTCGTCGAAACAGCGATCGGAATTGTCCAAGAAAATATCTTGTTACTCCGGGAGATGAACGCCATGAAAAATAGCCTCACTCACCTCCGCTTACCGGCCATCCTCAGCTTTCTCGTCATCCTTCCATTCATCCTGCTCGAATTCACGTTTGTCATCGTCAAAAGGCTAACTTTCGACCTCCGCGATGCTCTCGACTCTATCGTTATCTTTAGCTTTTTGTGGCTTGGGGTGGCAGCCATCGTCCTCATCCTAATGCCGATCGTGCGAAATCTCCGAGCGGGGAACAATCGCATGGTGAATCCGGCACCGGCCCAAGGCAACAACACGATCCTCACGAACCCTACCTCCGCCATGATCATCAGCTTTCTTCTGGCCTTGCCATTCCTGACGATTCTTTTGCTACTCTGGCTTCACATTGAGCCACCCCTTGGGCCTCTCGAACCCCTACTTAAAAACCCAGACCCTGACCAGCCGAATGTCCTCGGCACCCTCCTCTTCCTTGGCGCGCTCTTGCTCGCCGTCGCCGCGTGCCTCATTGCCCGTGTGCCAATCGTGCGGGCGATGCAAGCAGGAGGCAGCCTATTTGCCCATCCCATGAATCTTATGCTCGCCGTCGTGATTTTGTCCTTCATTGCGATGTTAGTGGTTGGCCTGATCGTGGATCAATATCCCTGTTGGATCGGTGTTCCGAACTGCGATTAACAAAAATGCGGGGGCGAGAGATCAACCGCATTCTTGAGTTAGCGAGAGAGCACCACTCAGAACTCCTGGAGGCTTGGTATGACTACTTTGGCCGCTAAAACGGTTCGCGCTGAAGTTGCCGCGGTGAGTGCGCGCTTCACTGACAAGATGCTCTACATCGCGTTAAGTGATGGCCGCGAGATTGGCCTGCCGCTGACCTTGGCATGGCTTTCTTGGCTGGCGCAGGCTACGCCGGAGCAGCGCATACATTGGTCGCTTGAGCCGCGCGGGTTCGCGGTCTATTGGGAAGACTTGGACAACGGGATCGAAGTATCGCACTTGTTAAGCCCGCAGCCGGTTTGAGAAACACAAAGCCCCTTCAAATTTGAAGGGGCTTTTCATTATTTGCGCCGAGCACATCCAGCCCGAGGCCAATAGCCTTGCCAATGCCTGATGCAGGGCCGGTGATAATGATCTACTTATTCAGCTTGCTTGATACGATGCTGCTCCTTTTCTAAGCAGTCGAACGATGGTATTCATCTGCATGTAGAGTAAAGCGGAACGTGAGTCGGCTGCAACCTATCGGTTGTTTAGCGCGTTTCCACTTTACCACCACAGGTGAATGCTTTCCAAAGCATGAAGTAGCTGAGGCCTCAATGGTGTTGCCGAAAAACCTATTTGATGAAAAATGACGTTTCTGCTTCCTGGCCCAATCAACTGCTCAATCTGACCGCCGGAATAGTATTTTTTGTCCATTAGAGACTGTCTCTTAAAGGTCGGGTAAGCTGGGGGAATGACCACATTCACGCAAACCTACCCGACCGATTTGAAGTATACCGAATGGCTGGAAATCATGGAA
>Ga0209382_10002683_pt1 | contig 25464 bp, 26 predicted proteins | sample SoiMetdeltSBSDD5_FD_187599 | JGI IMG/M metagenome (GOLD analysis project Ga0209382, IMG submission 187599) | Bulk soil microbial communities from a Populus tree surrounding site in Tennessee, USA - Soil MetaG P. deltoides SBSDD5 (SPAdes) (version 2) | ecosystem: Environmental > Terrestrial >... | reverse complement strand
GGCATGGAGGTCTACCTGCACTGCCCCGATTGCTACGGCCGCTCGAAGCTCAACAATACCGCGATCGAGAGGCTCCTCGCGATACGCGCGACGACCCGCAACTGGACGACGGCGAGGGCGCTCTATGACATGTCGCTCGAGTAAGAACCGAGACAGGCGCTCCTTCGAGAAGGCCCCGTCTCATTGTTCCTGCCTTGCGCTGGCAGCGTCAGTCGCTCGCGCCGAAGCGGTAGTTGATCCCGACCCGGACCGTGTGAACATCGAGGTCGCCCCCGAAACCGTCCGATGTATGGGGGCAGGCGGGATTGCAGCTCGTCGTCTGCTGCCCTTCGAGAATACCGCCGACGCTGCCGAGATTGACATAGAGGTACTCGGCCTTGAGCGTCCAGCTCCTGGCGATGATCCATTCGAGTCCGCCGCCTGCGGTCCATCCGATCGCCGCATCGCTTCTCTGGCCCCAGGCATTGTACCCGTCACCGACGACCTTCAGGTGCGACTCGACATCTGCGAACGCGAACCCCCCCGTCCCATAGATCAGGAGCGAGCCGGAGGTTATGCCGAGACGCGCGCGAACCGTCGCCAGCCAGTTGATCTGGTTGTCGAAATCCCAAGCCGGTGAACCGTTGCCCGGGTAGCCGTTGGGGTAAGGCAGGAGCCTCTTGCTTCCTGCAATCCCCGACCACGACAGTTCGCCCTCGACGCCCCATACGAAATTGCCGGTCTGGACGTTGAACCCGATCTGTCCCCCCGCGACGACGCCCTCGCCGTCGATGACCTTGCCCGTCGCGTCGAAGCCGTCGCCATGGCTGGCATCGGTGTAGACCATGCCGCCGTCCCAGCTTCCCCAGCCGTACCCGGCATGCGCCCCGAAATAGAAGCTGGTCCACTTGGGGGGCCCATCCGCCAAGGCCGTCCCGCTGCATGCGAGAATGCCCGCAACCGCAAGGAGCTTACGCATACCCCACCCCCATCTTCCCAGAGAGAATAGACTATTGCGGACAGCGGATGCAGAATCCAGCTGTGCGCGTAGCTTTTGCCGGCAAAGTTGCTGATGTAACACAAAAGCTGACTGTCGGCTTGTGTGGCTCCGCCAAGGCGGGCAGTCAGCGACCGCTTGCATGTGCGAGCGCGGCAACGCCGGGCAGCTCGCGGCCTTCCAGCCACTCCAGGAAGGCGCCACCGGCGGTCGAGACGTAGCTGAAGCGGTCGGTGACGCCGGCGGCATTGAGCGCGGCGACCGTGTCGCCCCCGCCGGCGACCGACGTGAGCCTGCCCGCCGCCGTGGCGTCGGCCGCAAAGCGCGCCAGCTGGAAGGTGCCCTCGCCGAATGGCGGGACCTCGAAGGCGCCGAGCGGGCCGTTCCAGAGGAGCGTGCGGCAGCGGCCGAGCACGTCGGTGTAGTGCGCGACCGCCTTTGGCCCCACGTCCAGAATCATCTGGTCGCCGGGCACCTCCAGCACCGGGCAAATGCGCGAGGGTGCGCCGGCCTCGAGCCTGGCCGCCACCACCGCGTCGGCCGGCAGCACAACCTCGCAGCTGCGGGCCTTGGCCCTGTGCACGATGTCGCGCGCCGTGTGGGCGAGCTCGGGCTCGGCGAGGGACCTGCCGACATTCACACCCTGGGCCAGCAGGAAGGTGTTGGCCATGGCGCCGCCGATGATGAGCTTGTCGACCTTGGCGATGAGGTTGGTGAGGAGCGCGATCTTGGTGGAGACCTTGGCGCCGCCGATGACGGCGGCAACGGGGCGTTCGGGCCTGTCGAGCACCCTGCGGAGCGCGTCGATCTCCTCCATCATCAGCGGGCCGGCATAGGAGGGCAGCAGGGCGGTGACGGCGTCGGTCGAGGCGTGCGCCCGGTGTGCGGTGGAGAAGGCATCGCTGACGAAGAGGTCGCCGAGGGCGGCGAGGCGTGCGGCGAAAGCGGGATCGTTCTTCTCCTCGCCGGGATGGAAGCGCAGGTTCTCCAGGACGGCGATCTGCCCCGGGAGCAGCGCCGCCGCGGTGCGCTCGGCGGGCTCGCCCACGCAGTCGGCGCCGAACACGACCGGGCGCCCGAGCAGCTCGCCGAGCCTGTCTGCAACCGGCTTCAGGCTGTACCGAGGGTCGGGTCCGCCCTTCGGCCGGCCGAAGTGCGAGATGAGGATCACACGCGCGCCGCGCCCGGTGAGGTTGCGCAGCCCGGGCAGCAGGCGCTCCAGCCGGGTCGCATCGGTGACCTTCCCATCCTTGACGGGGACGTTGAGATCGGCGCGCAGGAGCACGCGCTTGCCGTTGAGATCGAGGCCGGCGGTGGTCTTCAGCGTGTCGAGGTCCGGCATGGCTCATCGCACCTGCTATTGGGGACCGAGGGGTGTGTCCCGACTTCGCGCAGAGGGATCGCCCGGCCGAGCGCGGGCAGATCCAGCCCCCCTGCGAGTTCCGAGACGGTGCGCCTCTTCCAGCCCATGTCCCGGTCATAGGCATCGATCTCCACGGCCTGAGGCGGCCTCCGTCGTGGGGCGAATCTTCCTCTGCAGGATCTCGTGCATTCGGCCGATGCTACCCCTGTGGGCCTGTTCCAAACCCCGAGCGGGAGCCTAATCCTTCAGCCTGCTTAGCAGCCCGCGGGCGGCCTCGGCAACCTTGGCCGGGGTGATGGCGAAGTGCTCGTAGAGCTGCGCCGCAGGCGCCGAGGCGCCGAAGCTCTTCATGCCGATGAAAGTGCCTGTCTCGCCCAGCCAGCGCTCCCAGCCGAAGCAGACGGCCGCCTCGACGGCAACGCGCGGGGCCGAGCCCAACACCGCCTCACGGTAGGCAACGGGCTGGACGGCGAACAGTTCCCAGCACGGCATCGACACAACAGCCGCCTCGATGTCCTGCTCGGCAAGCCGAGCCCGCGCGTCCAGGGCGACGCCGACCTCCGATCCCGTCGCCAGGGGGTGACATCGCGCGCCTTGCCGGGAGTCTCGGCCAGCACATAGGCGCCCCTGGCACACAGGTTCTCCCCGCTGTGGGCGGTACGCACGTTGGGCACGGCCTGGCGCGTCAGGGCGAGGATGGAGGGCGTGTCCTCCGCGCGCACGGCGAGCTCCCAGCACTCGGCCGTCTCGACGCCGTCGGCCGGGCGGAAGACGTTGAGGTTGGGCATGGCGCGCAGGCCCGCCAGTTGCTCGACCGGCTGGTGCGTTGGGCCGTCCTCGCCGAGGCCGATGGAATCGTGCGTCATGACGTAGATCACGCGCTGGCGCATCAGGGCGGTGAGGCGGATTGCCGGGCGGCAGTAGTCGGAGAAGACGAGGAAGGTGCCGCCGTAGGGGATCAGCCCGCCGTGCAGCGCCATGCCGTTCATGACGGCCGCCATGGCGTGCTCGCGCACGCCGTAATGGATGTAGCTGCCGGCGTAGCTCCCGGCGGCGACGACCGGCTGGTCCACGATCCTGGTGTTGTTGGAGCCCGTGAGATCGGCCGAGCCGCCGATCAGCGCCGGCAGGGCCGGGATCAGGCGTTCCAGCGTGGCCTCCGACCAGGCGCGCGTGGCCTTCTTGGCGCCGGCGGAGGCCGCCGCCTTCCTGGCGGCAGCGATGGCCGCCGCGATGGCGGGTTGCGCGGCGCGCGCCGGTTGCTCGAAGGCGGCGCGCGCGTCGGCATCGAGGCTCTGCCAGCGCTGGCTCCAGGCGGCGCGCAGGGGCGCTCCCCGCGCTCCCGAGGTGCGCCAGGCGGATAGGATATGCCCCGGCACCTCGAACGGGGCGTGCGCCCAGCCGAGCCTGGCGCGGGCGCCGGCGATCTCCTCGGGCCCCAGCGGCGAGCCGTGGGTCGCGGCCTTGCCCGCCTTGGTGGGGGCGCCGTAGCCGATGACGGTGCGGCACGCGATCAGCGTCGGCCGGTCCGAGCGGCGCGCCTGCTCGATGGCGGCCGCGACGGCCTCGGGGTCGTGGCCGTCCACCCGCGAGGTGGCCCAGCCGGAGGCCTCGAAACGCGCGACCTGGTCGTCGGAGACGGCGAGCGAGGTGGGCCCGTCGATCGAGATGTGGTTGTCGTCGAACAGCACGATGAGCTTGTTGAGCCTCAGGTGCCCGGCAAGCGAGATCGCCTCGTGGCTGAGGCCCTCCATCAGACAGCCGTCGCCCGCCAGGACGTAGGTGAAGTGGCTGACGATGTCGTCGCCCAGCCGCGCATTGAGGAGGCGCTCGGCGAGCGCCATGCCCACGGCGTTGGCGAGGCCCTGGCCCAGGGGCCCGGTGGTGGTCTCGATGCCCGCGGCGTGGCCGAATTCGGGATGCCCGGCGGTCCTGGAGCCGAGCTGGCGGAAGTTGCGGATCTCCTCCATGGTCACGTCCGGGTAGCCGGTGAGATGGAGGAGCGCGTAGAGGAGCATCGAGCCGTGACCGGCGGAGAGTACGAAGCGGTCGCGGTCCGGCCAATCCGGCGCGGCGGCATCGAACTTGAGGAACCGGGTGAAGAGCACGGTGGCCACGTCCGCCATGCCCATGGGCATGCCGGGGTGGCCGCTCTTGGCCTTCTCCACCGCGTCCATGGCGAGCGCGCGGATGGCGTTGGCCATGTCGCGATGCGTCGCGGCGCTGCTGGTCTCGTGTTTCACCGCCTGCCCTTCCCGTGTTTGGCTCGGCAGCTCAGGGGGTTGCGTCCAACCCGGCGCGGTTGGGCTGAGCGTCGTCTGACCAACCTACATCTGCCTCGCGCGCGAGGATTTAGCGGTCCCGGCGGCCGGCGTCCACCCGTTCGCCTGCCGCGGGGGTTGCTACGAAAGTGTCTTGCTCGCCCCTACCGTCTTGACCCCGCTGTATCGGAGTGCCCGCGTCGGCTCCATCCCAGACATTGCCGGTAGAGCTTGCGCCTCCACGAACCGAGCGCGCGCTCCGGGGTCTGCGCGGAAACAACCACGCCGGGCGTCACGAGAAGGCGACGCCAGCATCGAGCATAGGCGGGGTCGAGCCGGCGCGCGAGATCGGTGCACCTGAGCTCGCCAAAAGTGCGGCCGGCAAGCTCGATCGCAGTCACCACGGCCAACAGGACTCCCGCTCGCCCGCAGACCCTGCGCAAGCGCTCGACATCGATGGGTCCGGCCGCACCGCGGGCGGCTTGCACAATATCTACCAGCTGCTGGAGCCGGTCGAATTGATGCCCGATGGCCGCGTGCGCCGCCGCCACGAAGAGGAGGGCAGTGGGCGCGGCGCAGTCGCCATCTCCCGCGTCCAGCACGTCCTGGTAGCCCACGCTCATGGAGGCACGCAACTTCGGCGAGTGCACCAGGTTGGTGTGCACCTCAACCATTGCGCGGGGCTCGTCCTTCAGGAGCCACTTGTCCTCCTCGTAGTCCTTGCCGAGGCGGTCGCCGAACGTGAACAGCTCGAAGCCCAGGCCCCGCATCACATCGGCGGTGCGCGCACGATGAGCGGCTTCGACCAGCACATCGATGTCGGTGAACGTACGCAAGGATGCATCGCAGTAGAGCCGCTCCGCGACCACCGCGCCTTTGACGACGGCCCCTTCGATGCTCTGTGCCTCGAAGGCTTTGGTCGCTCGCTTCCCGTGGTGTCTGAGCATCAATCCGAAGCCCGCCTGCAAGGCGGCGTTCGCGCGTGCCGTGACCAAAGCCCCGGCGAGGCCGTTCACGGCGGGCCCGGCCGTGCAGCCAGCGGCCAGGCTCGCGATTGCGCGGATGACAGCGGGCAGCACGCCGTGGCGATCGGCCGCGGCAAGGAGTGCCGTAGGGTCGCTGGCCCGCAGCGGATGTGTCGGCCTCGGCGCGCGGGCCAAGGGATCGGCGAGATGTGCGAGCCACTCCTTCGCGGCGGGTCGCAGCCGGCGCGGGCGACGGTCCGTATGCGGGGACATCCTGCCTCCAATGCGTCTGTCGATGTCGAGAGGTCACGCCAGAGCGGAGGCCACGGCGCACCCCAACGTTGACAGGTCCGGGCCGACGTTCAGCTCGCAGACGGGGACATCGACCACGATCCTGGAAATGCTCTGGAAGCGGTGCAGATCATCTGCGAGGACGCCGCGCGGCGCTCGAAACACATTGTCGGTCGCGACATGCACGAGCACCTGCGAGCGCTCGATCGGCCGTATGGCGTGCGGCCCCGAGGCTCGCGGTCCGAGCACCCCGATGGCGGCGAGCGCGATGGGCCTCGCAGCGCAGACATCCGCGACGCTTGCCAATGCCTCTCGGGTCAGGACTTGCTCGTCGTCACTGTCCCACCGATCAGGGAGCATCGCGCCCACCCGCGGCAGCATCGCCGCGGTGCGCCGATGGACCTTCAATGCGCGCGGCAGCCCCCAGACGCGGTGCGGCTCCCGGCACGCACCGCTCCGCGGGGCGATCACGGCCGCATCATCGGTCAGCAACCCGAAGCCGTTGAGCGCGAGAGCGAGCGCGGCCGTCGTCTTGCCGGCGCCGCTCGGGGCGAACAGCAGCATCGCGCCCTTCCCGCCGGGCAGCCGCACGCCGGCCGCATGCAACAGGTGCTGGCCGTTCGCCGCGAGCGCCGCGGCGATCACGTAAAGGCCGGCGGACCCGCCGATCAATGCCTCGTCACCGGCCTGCACGGCCATCCGGGCCCGCGTTGCATCCGGCGCGATCTCCAGCGCGAGCCGGTCCGGCACAATGAGCAGGCGGGCACCGCTGTGGCACCTCGACAGCCGGCCGTGGATCCGCTCCGGCAACCAGCCTTCGAAGAGCACTTCGGCTTCGTCGGGCGGCGCCAGGCTGCCAACCCGAGCGATGCTCAGAACAAAGTCTGCGTCAGTGCAAGGGGCCGTCTCGAGCTCACGCAGGTATGGTAGCAGCGGCGCCAGCAGCGCGCCGTCTTCGGCGGTGACTTGCAGAGCGGCACCGTTGAGGTCGAACCATTGCTCGATCAAGAGGCACCTCGATCTTTGCTGGTCCGAGCCCCATCACGGTGGGCGGCGGAAGGCGTGTGACACAGGATCTCGACCATGTCCGGGAGGGGTGGGTTGAGGATCGTCTCGTTCTCGACGTCGATCCAGCAGTGTGCGCTCAGGCTCTGTCCGAGGGCCACACTGCCCCTCTCTACACCGAACCGGAGCACGGGCGTGTGGCCTGCCATGGACAGGAACCGAAAGGCGAGCAGGCCCTCCCTGAGGCAGCGCCGGTCGCGCATCAGCCAAGGCCGCCGGCACGAGCGCCTGACGCTTTTTACGATGTGGTCTGCGGCAAGCCCGCGATACGGCGTGGCCGCCGGTGGGCACGTCAGGGCGAGGAGCGCGCCCAATTCTCGATCACGAGCCATCAGGGGCACGAGCTTCGACCACAGCCAGAGAGACGACCGAAAGCGAAGATCCTGCAGTGTCAGTGCCATTGATCGGAAGCCTCGGGCCCTTCGGCCCGAACAATGCCTTGTGCCACAAGGGTCTCGGCGAGCTCGGCAAGGTCGCGATACAGGGCGTCACGCGACACGTCGAACGTCGCGTGCAGGTCCTCGACCACCTCAGCGAACGTGCGCCTGCCGTCCACGACACCGAGAAACGCAGCCGTCGTGTCGTTGCAGGTGTAGAGCTGCCCCGAGCCTATGGTCAGTATCACCGCGCCCTCCCCGGCCCCGAGAGGCTGGAAGGAGATGCCCTCTGCAAGAGCAAATACCGTTGCATCCTGGATCATGTCACATGCCCCGATAGCGACTCCATTGCGCACTATGGGTGCCCCGCTCCTCCGTATCCAGATCGGGACAGCGTCATATCTGTGGACCGTCCGCCGGCAGCAGCCCGAGCGGCGTGCGCTATCGGCTATATGGGATCCGAATCAGCTGTGTGGAGACGCTGCGTGCACTTCCGAGCCAGGGTTGCCGCCGGCTTGCCACCTCTCGCGTGGGCTGCACGCACCGATCCGTCCGGCCGGGTCGAGGCGCAGTGCGGGAAGGCAGTCGAGGTCGCCGATCGGCGCTGCCTGGCAGCGAGCATTTGCTCGCGAACCGTCTGACCATCACCGGCTTCGGCGGCGATTTCATCTGGGCCGAGGTTTGGTCAGGATACCCAGATCCATCGTCCGTCCTATGCTGGTGGCTATAGTGGCGTGAACTACCATCTGAGGCTTCCGGCGCTGGCGGTCGCTGCGCCCGCGATCGGTGCCGGAGACCCTGGGCGCATCGGTGTACTCAGCCGCACCGCTGAAAATGGCGCGATGGTCGGTCGGCGGCGACTACCAACGGCCTCCTCAGGACAAGCGTCCGGTCTCCTCCGAGCGTGCGCACATGCGCAACAAGCTCGCCAAGATCATCGGACGGAAATTCTGGTCGCGTGAGATCCGGAAATGTCGGCCGCCGCCTTGGCGTGCATGGCCCCCGCGGCCCACGCCGTTGTGGCATTTGCGCACCCCGATTTGCGAAAATGCGCTTCTGGTGCAACGAGTGATAGAGGGGCCCGTTGTCACAACTTGTGCGCGAGATTTAGAGAGTCAACGTGTGCTGAGCGTGATTCTGCGGCTGAATGTCGCCCGTGAAGGAGATATCAACTATGAAGCGCGCCTACGAAAAACCGACCCTGGTGAAGGGGCCCACGCTGCAGGCCGTGACCGCGTCGGGGGTAAGCCCGGTGAGAGAGCCGGTGAAAGAGCCCGTGCCCGACCTACCGCCCCCGCCCAAGTAACCCGCATCCAGCCGGGGTGAGCTGTTCGGGATCGCATGTTCAAGTGGCGTGGTGTCGTTCCAAGCAAGTCGACCTCGAAGTTGCTCGCCTCGGCATCGTTGCTGGAAGGACCCCTCACCAGCAGGTCGCCGGCTCGCCTTTGGGCCCGATCGCCGGTGCGGACCTGCGTCCTCGCCTTTACCTTCGAGAATCGCAACATCGGCCGGCTCGGTAGGCCCCGCGTACGTCAGTCCGGCGATGGGCCCTGTCTGCAGCGCACCTGAATGCCGCCACTTGTCGAAAACTCTCCCGCGGCTCTTTTCTCGAGCTGGTCAAGGGAAGATGTAGCGGCCTCCGCGCCCATCACCGCAGCTTAGACTTTGATTAGCGGCTCCGGCTCGATCGACTCCCCGCCCTGAACCGGTTGCGGCTTTGGAGCTGCGGCGTGGCGCCGGGCACCCTATATGCAGGTCTCGCGATATAAGGTCTTGCGATGCGGCGGTGTGCGCGAGGCGACGCGCACCGGCCCCAGGGACGGTGGAGATGATCCGAACCGATATCATTGTGCTGGGGGCCGGCATCGTCGGCACGTCGGCGGCGCTGCATCTGCAGAAGCGCGGCCGATCCGTGGCGCTCGTCGACCGGCGCGGCGTGGGCGAGGAGACGAGCTACGGCAACACCGGCATCATCCAGCGGGAGGGCGTGGTGCCCTACCCCTTCCCCCACGATCTCGTGCTGATGGCCAAGTACGCGCTCAACATGCTGCCCGAGGCCAACCTGCACTGGCGCGCGCTGCCGCGCATCGCGCCATGGCTCTATCGCTACTGGCGCGCCTCGACGCCGGCGCGCATCGCGGCGACGGCTCGCGCCATGCGGCCGCTGGTCGAGCGCTGCATTGCCGAGCACGAGGCGCTGATGCAGGAGGCCGGCATCGCGGGGGCTTTGCGGCGGACCGGCTATCTCAAGGTCTACCGGTCGGCGCAGGCGCTGGCAGCCGCCCGCGCCAAGGACGAGCACGACCATGCCGTCTACGGCGTCAAGTTCGAGGCGGCCGACGGCGGCACGCTGAGCGCGCTCGAGCCGCACCTGGAGAGCGCCGCGCTCGCCGGCGGCACGCTGATGCCGGAGCCGGCGAGCGTCGCCGACCCGGCGGGAATGGTGCGGGCCTATGCGGGCCTCCTGGAGGAGCGCGGCGGCAGGGTCCTGCGCGGCGACGCACAGACCCTGCAGCGGGTCGGCGGGGTATGGAGCGTCGCCACGAACCAGGGGCCCATCGAGGCACCCCTGGCCGTGCTGGCGATGGGCCCATGGTCGGACGATGCCTTCCGCCGGCTGGGCTACCGCTTTCCCTTCGGCGTCAAGCGCGGGTACCACATGCACTACAAGCCTGCAGGCAACGCCGCCCTGTCACGGCCGGTGATCGACGCCGAGAACGGCTATGTGCTGACACCGACGGTGCGTGGCATCCGCCTCACAACGGGCGCGGAGTTCGCGCTGCGCGATGCACCTGCGACGCCGGCGCAACTCGATCGGGCCGAGCCGCTCGCCCGCGAGATCTTCCCGCTCGGCGAGCGCGTCGATGCGAGCCCATGGCTCGGCCGCCGCCCCTGCCTGCCCGACATGCTGCCCATCGTCGGCCCTGCGCCGGGCCAGGAGGGTCTGTGGTTCGACTTCGGGCACCATCATCTGGGCTTGACGCTGGGGCCGGTCACGGGCCGGCTGCTGGCCGAGATGATGACCGGGGAGGCGCCGTTCACCGATCCGGCGCCATACCGCGCCGAGCGGTTTTAGGTGTCAGACCCGGAGGGTCTGACCACCACTCACGACCTCTGGTAGTCGCGCTGCAGGATCGGGCGCAGCGGCGCCTTGCAGACCGAGCGCGGCCCGTACCACTCGCCGCCGCCGTCCAGGCACGCCTTGACCAGGCGGTCGCGATGGAGCTGCCAGCCCAGGAGCCCGACGATCGCCAGCGCCGTGAACACCGCTATGACGAGGCGCTGGCGGCTCACGGTCGGGCTCCGTGGTGGGCGAAGCGGTCGCGCCAGGACGGCAGCGCGCCCGCAAACGGCAGGGCGGTCGCAGCGTAGACGCCGCGGGCCACGGCGCGTGCCAGGCAGTTGGCGGCGGCGCTGCCGAGTGCGGCGAGCCCCAGCACCCGGTCGGCAAGCGGGCGCTTGCCTGTCGCAGCGGCGAACACCACGTCGCCGTCGAGGGGCGTGTGCACCGGGTAGAGCGCGCGCGCCAGCCCGGTCTGCGCCATCACCGCGAGGCGCCTGGCCTCGGCCTTGGTGAGGGCGGCATCCGTTGCCACCACGCCGAGGGTGGTGCTCGCCTGCGGGCTGCCCTTGGTCGCGGGCCGAAGCGCAGCGTCGGGGAACGCGGCCGGGAAGCCGCGGCCGCCGAATTCCCCCGCCTGCTCGAAAGGCGCGGCCCAGAACCAGGGGCCGTCGCCGACCACCGCGCTGCCGGCAGCGTTGACGGCCACCAGCGCGCCCACCGTGAACCCGTCACACGACGTGGAAGCCGAGCCGAGGCCGCCCTTGAGGTTCACGGTGGTGGCGCCGAGGCCGGCCCCGCTGCTGCCGAGCGCGAAGTCCCTCGCGGCCATGCGGGCGGCGTCGTAGCCGAGCTCGCGGTAGGGCGGAAATCGGCCCCAACCCTTGTCGCCGCCGTTCAGCAGGTCGAACAGGATGGCGCCCGGCACGATCGGCACGCGCGCCGAGCGCACGGCAAAGCCGCGGCCCTGCTCGGCGAGCCAGGCTTGTGCGCCCGAGGCGGCGTCGAGGCCGAAGGCGGAGCCGCCTGCGAGCACGATCGCATCGATATGCTCCACCGTCTGGGCCGGATCGAGCAGGGCCGTCTCGCGCGTGCCGGGGCCGCCGCCGCGCACGTCGACGGAGGCGACCGCGGGCGCCTCGAACACGACGGCGGTGACGCCGCTGGCGATGCGGGCATCTGCGGCGTTACCGACGAGCACGCCCGGAACGTCGGTGATGAGGTTGGCACGGGCGTCCAAGGGGACCTCCGCCTGCCCGAGACTTAGCGTATGCGCGGGCAAGGTTGGCGCCAGGTGCGGGCTTGCGTCAACAGCCGATCGCGGGTGCCGGATACGAGGCCCGGACACAAAGGGAGGCAGCCCGGGGGCTGCCTCCGCTGCACGACGCGCCCGGCCGGCGGGCGAGGGTCAGTTCTGGACGTAGGTGACCTTGCCGTCGGCGCCCTTCTTCCACGTGTAGATCACGTAGTCGGGGCGCGTGATGTCGCCCTTCTTGTCGTACTTGAGATCGCCGATCACGGTCTTGTAGGTCTTGCCGGTGCGCACCTCGGCGGCCACCTTCCTCGGGTCCAACGACTTGATGGCGGCGGCGGCCTGGGCGATCACCTCGAGCGCCGCGTAGCTGTAGAGCGTATAGGCCTCGGGGTTGAAGTTCTTGGCCTGGAACTTGGCGACGACCTCCTTCGCCGAGGGGTACTTGCGCGGGTCGGGCCCGAACGTCATCAGCGTGCCTTCCACCGCGGGGCCGCCGATCACCGCGAACTCGTCGGAGGCGATGCCGTCCGCGCCCATCAGCGTCGCCTTGACGCCCTGGTCGCGCATCTGGCGCACCAGGAGACCGCCCTCGGTGTGCAGGCCGCCCCAGTAGACGAGGGTCGCGCCCGACGCCTTGATCTTGGAGACCAGCGCGGAGAGGTCCTTCTCGCCGAGGTTGATGCCCTCGTAGAGCACCTCGTTGACGCCGAGCGCCTTGCCGTACTTCCGCGTGAAGTCGGCCAGGCCCTTGCCGTAGGTGGTCTTGTCGTGAACGATGGCGACCTTCTTGCCCTTGAACTTCTCGGCGATGTACTTGGCCGCGGTCTGTCCCTGGTTGTCGTCGTCGCCGCAGGTGCGGAAGACGTTCCAGAGGCCGCGCGTTGTGATCTTCGGGTTGGTTGCCGCCGGCGTGATCATGAAGATGCCGTTCTCGGCATAGACGTCGGAGGCGGGCTCGGTCACACCGGAGTTGAAGTGGCCGACCACGAACTTGATGCCGTCGCCCACGAACTTGTTGGCGACCGACACGCCCTGCTTGGGATCGGACGCGTCGTCACCGAAGCTCAGCACGACCTGCTGGCCGTTGATACCGCCCTTGGCGTTGATGTCGGCGGCGGCCTGCTCGGCGCCGTTCTTGAGCTGCGCGCCGAACGAGGCGTTGGGACCGGTCAACGGGCCGCCGACGCCGACTTTGACCTGGGCACTGGCGGCCCCAGCGACAGCCAGGCCCGCCACGGCGGCCAATACCGGCAAAAACAGCCTCTTCATAGAGGGATCTCCCTTCCCGATCGAAACCTGACGCACCTTCTTCCCCGGCGGGCGAGCCCGCCGCGGCGCCCGCATCATTCAACGAAAGTCGGACACTGTCACGCCGATTTGAACACGCACGGTGTCATAAGGTATCGGACCCGGAGGGGTGTGATACCTTACGAGGCCTACACCCGGCGCCAGCCGAAGGGGCCGGCGCGGCGGAACAGCCAGCCGTACTGGCGTGCCATCTGGCCGGCCCGCACCAGCCGGTAGCCGGCCGTGGCGGCGATGAAGGCCACGGCGAAGTCGGTCCCGAGGTTCCAGGCCGATAGCAGGACCTCGTCGAACAGCGCGTAGTGCAGGAAGCGCACGCCGGCGGCGATGCCCAGCATGTAGACGGGAACCTGCCAGAACGGCCGCCAGGTCTGGGCGACAGCGCGGCCGGAGATGAAGGCCGCACCGCCGCCGATGACGATGGTTACCAAGAGGAACACCCACGGGTTGCCGGTCTCGTAGATGCCGGTCATGCCGGGACCTCGCGTCCGCCTTCCAGGTAGGCCGCCCGTACCTCGGGGCGCGCCAGGAGCTCCTGCCCGGTGCCGGTCATGGTGACGGTGCCGCTCACCATGACGTAGGCGCGGTCGGCGATCTTGAGGGCGTGGAAGGCATTCTGCTCCACCAGGAAGATGGTCACGCCCGTCCTGTTGAGCTCGCGGATCACGGCGAAGATCTGCTTCACGATCATGGGTGCCAGCCCGAGCGAGGGCTCGTCGAGCAGGAGCAGGTGCGGCCGGCTCATGAGCGCGCGGGCAATGGCCAGCATCTGCTGCTCGCCACCCGACAGCGTGCCGCCGCGCTGGTCCAGGCGCTTACCGAGCAGCGGGAAGAGGGAGCAGACGCGCTTAAGGTCTTCCTCGAAATGGATGCCGTCGTCGATGCCGGCGCCCATCAGGAGGTTCTCGCGCACGGTCATGCGCGGAAAAATGCGCCGCCCCTCCGGCGCCTGGGCGATGCGCAGCCGGGCGATCTCGTGCGTGGCGAGCCGGGTGATGTCGCGCCCGCGAAACAGGATGCGTCCCTCGCGCGCGCGGGGGGCGCCGAAGATCGTCATCATGAGGGTGGACTTGCCGGCGCCGTTGGCCCCGATCAGGGTGACGATCTCGCCGGCGTGCACCTCCAGGTCGACGCCCTTGAGCGCCATGATCGGCCCGTAGAAGCTCGTGACGCCCCGCACGGAGAGCAGCGGCTCGACGGGGTCAGACCCCTCGCGACCTCGCTCGCGTTCAACTTCACCGGTGGAGGCGAGGGGTCTGACCCCTTTCTTGCTCATCGGGCGATCTCCGCCTCGACGGCCTCCACCTCCTGGTCCTCGACGCCGAGGTAGGCGGCGATCACCCGGGGATCGTTGCGCACGGCCTCGGGCGAGCCGTCGGCGATTTTCTGGCCGTAGTCGAGGACCACGACGTGGTCGGAGATTTCCATCACGAGCGACATGTCGTGCTCGATCAGCAGGATCGAGAGCGCATGCGAGCGGCGGATCGACAGCAGCAGCTCCGTGAGGCCGGCGGTCTCGCGCGGGTTCAGGCCCGCGGCCGGCTCGTCGAGGCACAGGAGCTGCGGCTCGGTGCACATGGCGCGCGCGATCTCGAGGCGGCGCTGCGCCCCGTAGGGCAGATCGCCGGCAGGGTCGTCGGCGCGATCGGCGAGCTCCGTCTTCTCCAGCCAGTACTTGGCGCGCTCGACCGCCTCGCGCTCAGCGGCCCGGTAGCTGTCCGCGCCGAGCAGCCCGAGCACGGTGAAGCCCGAGGCCTGCATCAGCGGGTTGTGCTGTGCCACGATCAGGTTCTCGAGCACCGTCATGCCGGGGAACAGGCGGATGTTCTGGAATGTGCGCGCAACCTTGGCGCGGGCGGCGATCTCGTAGTCCGGCATCCTCTCCAGGAGGAAGATCGAACCGGCCGCAGTGGCGCGCGAGCGCCCGCCCGATTCGGTGAGGGTGTGGAGCTCCTCGGCTGCCGGCGAGCTTCCGAGGCTCAAGAGGAGGCGTCCGCTGCTCGGCTTGTAGAACCCGGTGATGCAGTTGAACACGGTGGTCTTGCCCGCGCCGTTGGGGCCGATGATGGCGGTGATCTGGCCGCGCGGTGCCGAAAAAGACACGTCGTCGATGGCCACCAAGCCACCGAAGCGCATGGTGAGGTGCTCCACGGCCAGGACCGGATCGGCACTCATCTAGCCATGCCCCTCCTTGACGAGATCGGCTCGCACCGCACGGCGCTCGCGCAGGAAGATCGAGGGCTGGCGGGTGGCGATGAGCCCGCGCGGCCGCCAGATCATCAGCAGAACCATGGCCAGGCCGAACACGAGCATGCGGTACTGCGTAGGGTCGAAGTCGGCGCCGAAGATCTGCTTCAGCCAGTCCAGCTCGCGCAGAAGCTCGGTGCCGCCGATCATGACAATGGCGGCGATGGCGACGCCGATCTGGCTTCCCATGCCGCCCAGCACGACGATGGCAACGATGATCGCACTCTCCATGAAGGTGAAGGACTCCGGGCTGATGAAGCCCTGCCGTGCCGCGAAGAACGAGCCGGCGAAGCCGCCGAAGGCGGCGCCGATGGCGAACGCCGTGAGCTTCGTATTGGTGGTGTTGATGCCGAGCGAGCGGCAGGCGATCTCGTCCTCCCTGAGCGCCTCCCAGGCCCGGCCGATGGGGAGGCGCCGCAGCCGCAGTGTGGCCCAGTTGGTAACGAGCGCCAGTGCCAGGATCACGTAGAACAGGAAGATCGTGCGGTGGAGCGGGGTGAACTCGAGGCCGAAGAAGGCGGCAAATCCCTGGTCGCTGGCATTGAAGGGCAGACCGAAGAAGGACGGCCGCGCAATGCCCGAGATGCCGGCGTAGCCGTTGGTGAGGGGCACCCAGTTGATGAGGACGAGCCGGATGATCTCGCCGAACGCGAGCGTCACGATGGCTAGGTAGTCGCCCCTGAGGCGCAACACCGGAAAGCCCAGAAGGATGCCCCACAGCGCCGCGAAGATGCCGGCGAGCGGCAGGCACAACCAGAAGCCGAAGCCGAAATTGTGGACCAGGAGCGCCGTGGAATAGGCGCCGACCGCATAGAAGGCGACGTAGCCGAGATCGAGCAGCCCGGCGAGGCCGACCACGATGTTGAGGCCCCATCCCAGCATCACGTAGATGAGGATCTGGATGCCGAAGTTGTCGATCCATTTGATGGCGCCGGCCCAGCCGGCGAGCGACAGCGCCAGCAGCGGGTAGAGAACGAGCAGGATGACGCCCGTGGTTGCGAACGCCCGCGAGAGCCAGGCGCTCAGGGCGGCGAGCCCTCCGCTCGCCCCCTGCGGCTTGGCGGCTGCGGCGCCGGCGCGGCTCGGCCGGATCAGGAGCCAGGCGAGCCGCCCCAGGAAGGCCACCGCCACGGCGATCGCGACATAGTCCCAGCGCGGGCGCAGGATCGGCTCGTTGTTGATGTTCTGATCGATGCGCAGCGCCAGGATCGGCACCGCCAGGCCGAGCGCCAGCAGCGCCGTGCCCGCTGCGTCCTTGATCGCCGCCGGCAGGCGGCTTGCGGCTCGGGAGCGTTCGGCAGCGACCACGGCCATCGGCCTCAAACCTTCTCCACCTCGGGTTTGCCGAGCAGCCCCGAGGGCAGGAATATCAGCGTGATGGCCAGGATCGAGAAGGTGGCTACGTCCTTGTAGTCTATGGAAAAGTACGCCGACCACAGGGTCTCGATGAGGCCGATCAGGAGGCCGCCGAGCACGGCGCCCGGCAGCGAGCCGATGCCGCCCAGCACCGCTGCCGTAAAGGCCTTCACGCCCGGCACGAAGCCGTCGTTGAAGGACACGACGCCGTAGTAGATCATGAACAGGAGGCCGGCGACGGCGGCGAGCGCGGCGCCCATCACGAACGTGAGCGCTATCGTCCGGTCCACGTCGATGCCGAGCAGCGCGGCCATTCGGCGGTCCTGCTCGCAGGCGCGCTGCGCGCGGCCGATCGAGGTGTTCTGTACCAGGTACCAGAAGCAGGCCAGCAGCCCTGCGGTGACCACCACGATGAGGATCTGCTTGTGGGAGACGGTCACGCTGTAGCCGCTGCCTGCGGTGAGGGTGATGACATCGCCCAGAATCGGCGGTGCCGGCTTGTAGCGCGGTCCCTGGGTCACCTGAACCAGGTTGGAGAGGAAGATCGACATGCCGATGGCGGAGATCAGGGGCGCGAGCCGGAACGAGCCGCGCAACGGCCGGTAGGCCAGCCGCTCGATCGCCCAGGCCCACAGCGAGGTGAGCAGCATGGCGGCGATCAGCACGATGAAGAGGGCGACCGCCAGCGATCCGAGGCCCAGCACCTGGGTCAGCACCATCAGGAAGATGAGGGCAATGAAGGTCGACAGCATGAAGACGTCGCCATGGGCGAAGTTCACCATGCCGATGATGCCGAACACCATGGTGTAGCCGATGGCGATCAGGCCGTAGATGGAGCCGAGCGTAACCCCGTTGATCACTTGCTGGAGGAAGTATTCCACCGTTTGCCGCCCTCGTCTGCGCGTGGGGCAAGCTAGCAGACCCGTCGGGGTCGCCACAACGCGGCTGCAATGCGCAGATGCAACATTTTCCGGCAGCTTCCCCGTCGCATAGCCAGATCAGCCGATGAGCCGGCGCAGCTCGTGCCGCAGGGCCGGCAGCATGTCGCGCTCGAACCAGGGGTTGGCGGTGAGCCAGGCGTTGTTGCGCCAGGAGGGGTGCGGCAGCGCGATGCGCCGGGGCCGGTCGAACGCGGCCAGACGCGCCCGCCATCCCCTGACGGTTGCCGTCATCCCCTTGCTGCCGGGCAGGCCCAGGTGCCAGCGCTGGGCGTGGCTGCCGACGAGGAGGAGGAGCTCGAGCTGCGGCATGGCCGCGAACAGGCGATGGTGCCAATGCGCGGCGCATTCGCGCCGTGGCGGCAGGTCTCCGCCGGCCGCGTCGTGGCCCGGGAAGCAGAAGCCCAGCGGCACGATGGCGATGCGGGCCTGGTCGTAGAACTCCTCGGGCGTCAAGGCCAGCCAGGCCCTCAGGCGGTCCCCCGACGGGTCGGTAAACGGCGTGCCCGAGGCATGCACGCGCACGCCCGGGGCCTGGCTGCAGATGGCGAGGCGGGCCGTCGCGCTGGGCCGCAGCACCGGGCGCGGCTCGTGCGGCAGTGGCGGCCCCTCCGGAGCGTCGCGGCAGATGCGGCAGGCGCCGATCTCCCGCACCAGACGCGCGAGCTGCCGCACCTGTCCAGCCATGGCGCCCTCACACGTCGAGCACGAGACCGTCCTCGGCCAGCACCACGCGGGCGTCGGCGACCTCGCTGCGCCGGGCCAGCATGCGCTCGGCCATATGGGTCAGCATGACCCGCCTGGCGCCGATGCGGTCGAGGTTGGGCGCAATCTTCTCCCAGCTCATGTGGTAGTTGGGCGCGCCCTCGAAGCTGTAGCACTCCATGATGTAGAGGTCCGCCCCGAGCCCGGCCGGCACCAGGCTCTCCACCCACTCGGTGTCGCCCGTGAAGCTCAGCACCTTGCCCTCGGCCTCGAAGCGCAGGGCATAGGACGGGGCGCCGGACGGATGCCTCACCTCGAAGGCGGTGGCACGCAGCGGTCCCGCCTCCAGCGGTTGCCCCGCCAGCAGCTCGACGAACTTGAGCTCGAACCGGCGCTGCGCGCGGCTCGACCCCGGGAACAGCGCCTCGCAAGCCGCGGTGAAGCGGGCCTCGATGCTCGGTGGACCGATGACGGTCAGCGGCACGCTGCGCTTCGCCACGTGCTGGGCGTGCAGCAGCCACCAGACGAGGCCCGCGAAGTGGTCGCCGTGCAGGTGGGAGACGAAGATCGTCGGGATTGCGTTGGGGTCGATGCCGAACCGGCCGAGGCCGATCATCGTGGTTGCGCCGCAATCGATCAGGAAGCGCGTGCCGGCGGCCTCGGCATGGTAGCACGTCTGCAGCCGCCCGCCCGAGCCGAAGGCATCGCCGCAGCCGACGACGGTGAGCCTCATGTAAGCCTCATGTGCAAGTCCGGCGCGAGCCGCCTCACGCCTTGGCGCTGGGGCGGGAGGAAACCTCCTGGTACCAGCGCTCCAGGTTCTTCAGCTCCGGCGGGCGCTGGATGCGCGCCGGCTTCATGAAGTCCAGCGACACCAGCGCCGTGATGTCGGCGACCGAGAACTCGTCGCTGGCGATGAATTTGCGCGCTGCCAGCTCGCGATCCATGAAGGCGGCGATCTCGAGCGCCCTGGGCTTGTTGGCCTCGCCCCAGGCCGCCACCTGCGGCACCTCTAGGTGCGCCATGGCCGGATGCAGGTGCCGGAACGCCTGCGCCACGCTGAGCAAAAGGCCCAGCTCCATGCGTCGGTTCCACATCTCCACGCTGGCCCGGCCGAGCGCGCCCTTGCCGAACAGGGCGGGCTCGGGCTGCGTCTCCTCGAAGTAGCGGCAGATGGCCATCGTTTCGGCGACTGCGGCGCCGTCATCCAGGATGAGGACGGGAACGCGCTGGAACCAGTTGAGCCTGGTGAATTCGGGCGTCTTCAGGTCCCCCTTCATCAGGTCCACCTCCTCGTAGGGGACCTCGATGCCCTTCTCCGCCAGGAAAATGCGCACGCGCCTCGGATTGGGCGCTGTGCGGGTCTGCAGGATTTTCATGGATCGGCGCTCCTCCACCACCGCAGAATCGTAGAGGAGCCCCCTCGACGGCGCAAGCCGGACGGGATGGACGGCAGCGTTGCAGCGCCCGCCGCGGCCCGCGGGCGCTGCCTTCGGCGATCTGCGCCCTCAGGGAAGCGTGATCTTCACGTCATGGCCTTCGGCGAGGTCGACCGGGGTCTGCCGGCCGTCGAGTTCCACGACGTACCGGCCCGGCGGCAGCGCGATCCTGGGAATGCCGCCGCCGATGTCGCTGACGACCTGGCCGTCGGTGCCCTTGATGACGGCCTTGTAGTATTTGCCGGAGGCCGAACGTGTCTCGATGCTTCCGGGATGCAGCGTGATGGCGGCGCCCTCTTTGATCTCGACAGGCTCCGGCCACAGCAGCTTGTAGCGGTTGCCGAAGGTGACCAGGACCCGCGTGGGCAGCAGGGCAATGCTGCTGAGCACCCTCACCTCGCCCACGATCTCCTGCGTCTCGGGATCGAGCAGCTTGCTGCCCCAGAGGTCGCCACGCGCGATCTTGAGGATGCCCGGCTTGAGCGTGGTCGTTGCACCGGCCTTGACCTCGATACCCATCCACAGACCGTTCTGGAATTTCACGCTATAGAGTCCGGCGGGCACCTCCACCCAGCTGGGCGCTCCGGTGTTGATCGTGTCGACCTTCTTGCCGGTCGCGGCGTCGATCACCTCGTGCAAGGCCGGCGGAGCCCAGCCGATGAGGATCTTGCCTTTCGCGGTGCTGCCCCCGATCTCGGTCGTCTTGCGTGCCGGCGCCGCCTCGGCGGTTTTGGCGAGGGCGGAAGTCAGCTCCGCGGAGCTGTCGGCGCTCACGTAGATGCCGCGCGCGACGTTGGCGATGCATTGCAGCTGGAAGCGCGCGGCGGCATCGACCCCGAGGCCGACGGTGTGCACGACCAGCTTGGCGTCCGCATCGGCCAGCGCCTTGGCGGTAGCGCACGGATCGGCCGCGCAGGTCTCACGGCCATCGCTGACGAGGACCACGACGCGCGAAGCGCTCTCCTCCCTGGCGAGGTCCTCGGCGGCGAGCTTCAGGGAGTGGGTGATGGGCGTATAGCCTTGGGCGCGGACGCCCCGCGCAGCCGCAACGACGGCGGACTTGTTGCCTGCCACGCTGCCGAACGGCACCAGCAGCGCGGTGTCCTGGCAGTTCTTGGCGCTCGTCGGGGACTGGTGGCCGTAGACGCGCAGCGCGAGCCGCGTGTCGCCGGGGAGCTTGCCGACGAGGTCGGCGACGGCGGCCTTGGCGGCGTCGATCCGCGTGGTGCCGTCGGGCAGCTTGGCGTTCATGCTGCCGGAGGCGTCGAGCACCAGGGCGACGCTGCGGCCGCCCTCGGTCTGCGCGGCGACCGGGCAGAGAGCCGCGGATGCGAGCAACATGCTGCCGGCAAAAAGCGCAGCACCCCTGCGAAGCTCAGTGCGTGTCATGAATTCCGATCCTTTCGATGAGGTCCCCCGTGTTAGTCGCACCGGCGCGAGGAAAGGTTCGAGCTCTGATCGATGCTATGGCGTCGCCCGGCGACACGCAGCAGGCGGCGCAACCCCGTAGCGGCTTGCCCCAATCCTGTTGCGCCGGAGCCACGGGATGATGCTTCATGAACACGTATCTTCCGTGAGCCGAGCCGGCCTCTCGAACGGCGACGGAACGGGGATCCGCGCTACTTGACCACGATCACCGGCACGGATGCGAGCTGCGCGACACGGCTCGCCACGGTTGCCACCATGAGGCCGATGGCTTCGGGCAGCCGGCGCCGGAAGGTCCCAGCGCGCGCATCGGCGACGAGGACGAGGTCGCAGGCTTCCTCGTCGGCTATGCGCAGGATGGTGCGGGCGGGATCGCCGACCTCGAGGCGCTCCTGGTGCACGATGCCGGCCCGGTCGAGGCGGCGTGCGGCGGCGCTGACGGCGCGGGTGCCCATGAGGTCGTGGAGGCGGGCATGGACCTCCTTGCGCTTGAACGAGCCGTAGCCGCGCAGCCGGCCGTCGGGCGGCTCGGCGATCACGCCGAGCAGGATCGCCTCGATGACCAGCCCCTTGCGCGTGAGGTCCAGGGCCAGGTCCATGATGCGGCCAGTCCGCTCCGAGCCGTCGATGACGATCAGCAACCTGACCGGACGCACCGGTGGGGCCGGGTTGTGGCCGGCGGGCCAGGGATCGGGTGTCTCGATCGGCGACATCTCTCACCCCGGCAGGAGCTGGAAGGCGGCAACGGCGACGAGCGTGGGCAGTGTGGCAGCGGCGAAGAGGCCGGCGGCACCGATAGCGCCGTCCTCGAAGCTGTCCTTGAGGATGGCGAAGCCCGCCGGGTTGGGCGCATTGGCGATGACGGTGAGGCCACCGCCCGTGACGGCGCCAGCCACCATGGAATACTTGAAGGCGTCGGAGATGCCCTCGACCTGGGAGCCCAGGTAGGTGAGCGCCGCGTTGTCGGTGATCGCGGTGAGCAGCGTGGCCCCGAAGTAAAGCGCCGTGGGGTTCAGGTCTGCGAGCAGGGGCTGCAGCCACCAGCGCTGCTGGCCGCCGAGCACGACGAGGCCGCCGAGGAAGAAGGCGACCAGCAGGCCCTCGCGGACGATGAGGCGCTTCTGCCAGTGCTTGTAGGCCTCGGCGAAGCCGAGAAAGAACAGGAAGAGGGCGATGAAAACCACCGCATGGTGGCTGAAGACCACCACGCCTGCCAGAACAAGCAGGTGCACGGCGCTGATCCAGGCCGGGACATCGCGGCGCGCCAGGCCCGGGGAGACGGTCTGCAGCTTGCGCAGGTACATGTGGTAGGCCCAGGTGGCACCGGCAGCGTTCACAACGACGGCGAGGGCGGCCTTCCAGCCGAAGCTTCGGAGCATGGTGGCGACGTCGAGCCCCCATTTGTCGGCCACCATCAGCACCGGCGGCGCGGCGTAGGGCGTGAGTGTGCCGCCGCCGCAGCCTATGTCGGCATGCTCGTCCTGTTCGGCGTCCTGCCCGGCGCCGACTTCTGGCGCGCCGCGCTGCGCTTCTGGGTGGGCGACGCCATCGGCATCATCGTGCTCACGCCGTTTCTGCTGGTGGCGATGACGCGGCGGCGCCCGATGCCGCCGTCCCTGGAGGCGCTCGCCCTCATTGCGCTGCTGGTCGCGGCGCTGGGGGTCGTGTTCGGCCTGGCCGAGGCGTTCCGCTTCCACCTCTTCTACCTGTTCTTCCTTCCCGTGGTCTGGACGGCCGTGCGCTTCGGCCTCGAGGGCGTGACCGCGGGCCTGCTCCTGACCCAGGTCGGGCTGATCGCCGCCATCCATTTCACCGAGCAGGACGGCGCCGACGTGACCGCCTATCAGGCCCTCATGGTGGTCCTGGCGCTGACCGGGCTCGCCGTGGGCGTGCTCGTCAGCGAGCAGCAGCGCACGCAGCAGCAGCTACGGCTCAATCAGGAGGCGCTGAGCCGTGCTCTGAGGGTCGGCACGACGGGAGAGTTCGCCGCCGCGCTCGCCCACGAGATCAACCAGCCGCTGACCGCAGTGGCCAACTACGCGCGGCTCGTGCGGAGCGCGCCCGATCGCGCCGCGGCATCGGAAGCCTCCGACCGGCTGATTGCACAGGTCGAACGCACCGCCGAGGTGGTGCGCCGCCTGCGCGACTTCATCCGGCTCGGGCGCAGCGAGATGTCACCTATCGCGGTGCCGACGCTGCTCCACGAGGCGGTGTCCTACTGCCGCGTGGAGCTCGACCGGCAGGGCGTCGCGCTGCAGCTGCGGCTCGGGCGCGATCTGCCGCCGGTCAGAGTCGATGCCCTGCAGATCGAGCAGGTGATCGTCAATCTGGTGCGCAACGCCGCCGAGGCCCTGACCGAGGCTGGCCGCAACGACGGCCGGGTGGTCGTCGAGGCCGAGCGCGAGGCGGCGGGATCGGTGATCCTTCGCGTGCGCGACAATGGCCCCGGCTTCGACCCCGGCGTTGCCGAGCGGGCCGTCATGCCGTTCACGACGACCAAGGCGGACGGGCTGGGGCTCGGCCTCTCGCTGGCCCGCTCGATTGTCGAGGGCCACGGCGGCCGGCTGTCGATCGAGAGCAGCTCCATGGGCGCGGTCGTCTCCTTCACGCTGCCGGCGCCCGCCGAGCCACGGAGTGCGGGATGACGATTGCGCTCATCGAGGACGACGAGGCGGCCCTGGAATCTCTGCGCCTGCTGCTCGAAGGCCGCGGACTGGCGGTGCAAGGCTTCGCGTCCGCCGAGGCGTTCCTGGCGTGTCTCCCGGAGGATGCGGTGGCCTGCGTCGTCAGCGACGTGCGCATGCCCGGCATGTCGGGGCTCGACCTGCTGCGCGCACTCGAGGCACGAGGCAGGGCGGTACCCGTGATCCTGATGACCGGCCATGGCGACATCACCATGGCCGTTTCGGCCATGAAAGAGGGGGCTTTCGACTTCGTCGAGAAGCCTTACGATGCCGATCTTCTCATCGCCGCGATCGAGACGGCGCTGGCGGCCGAGCAGGCAAAGCGCTCCCGGGAAAGCCAGCGCCAGGAGCTGCTCCAGCGCGTCGCCGAGCTCTCGCCGCGCCAGAGGGAGGTGATGCAACTGGTCGCGGAGGGGCTGTCCAACAAGCAGATCGCGCTGCGGCTCGCTATCAGCCCGCGCACGGTCGAGAACTATCGGGCCTGGGTGATGGAGCGGATGGGCGCCGGCAGTATCGCGGACCTCGTGCGCAACGTGCTGCTCATCGAGCGCCAGCGTTGAGCGTCTCCGCGCGGGCGGGCTCAGCACCCGGCGCGCTGGCGCTCCGTCTTGGCGAGGCTGCGCACGTGGGCCGGCGGGGTCGGGAACTTGGTTGTCAGCTCCTTGAAGGAGGAGCAGGCGGCGTCCTTCTGGCCCAGCCGATTGAGGGACATGGCGAGCTTGAGGAGGCTTTCCGGCGCCTTCTGGCTGCTGCCGTAGTCCTTGTAGCCCTTGAGGAAGGCGGCGGCGGCAGGCCGGTACTGGCCGCGCACGAAGAACGTCTCTCCCAGCCAGTACTGCGCGTTGCCGGCCAGGTGGTGCGTCGGGTGGCGCTTCAGGAAATCGTCGAAGCTCTGCTCGGCCGCGCCGTAGTCCTTCTGCAGCAGAAAGCCGTAGGCCTGCTCGTAGAGCTGCTGGGGCGGCGGGTCGTCGGCGAGGCCCGGAGGCGCCTTGGGGCCGGGATCGCTTGGCGGCGGCTCGGCCTTGGCGGTCGCCTCGCGTTTCGGCGGCTCCTTGGCGGTCGCCTCGCGCTTCGGGGGCGGCTCGCTCTTGGGCGGTGGGTCGGCCTTGGGAGGCTGGAACACGCGGTCGATCTCGTCCTTCGGCGGCGGCGTCGGTGCCACCGTCACGTCTCCGAAGCCCGACGGCGGCGTCTGACCGGGCGCGCGTTCCGCTAGGCTGCGCACCTGCTCCTGCAGGTGCTCGAGCTGGGACGCGAGCGCCTTGATCTGCGTCTCCAGGGCATCGAGCCGCCCGGCGTCGGCGGCGCTGAGCGCGCCGTTGCCTGGCGGCGTACGGGTGGGCGGTGGGTTGGTGCCGCGGGTCAGCGACTCGAGCGTCCCGATGGTCACCTGCAGATCGACGAGCTGCTCCTCGAGCTGCTCCACACGGCGTTGCAGCCCGGCGTCGGGCCCCTGCGCCGCCTCCTTGCCGGCCGGCGGGGACACCTTGCCCGGTGGCGGGCTCTGCGCCTGCGCGAGCGCGACGAGAACGGCGAGTGCAAGTGCAAGCGCACTGCCCGTGGTCCACAGTCTTGGCGTCCCCATCATCACCTTGGCGTTCTCATTGGGCGGTCGGAATTGAACGGTGAGAGCACCCGCCGGGGGGCTGCGCGGGAAGGCCTCTCGAACACGACTTTGGGACGGGAGCAAGGCCACATCTACAGCGAACAGCGAACAGCGAAATAGAGACTGGCGTCGCCCCCGCCCACAT
>Ga0209382_10002681_pt1 | contig 25471 bp, 15 predicted proteins | sample SoiMetdeltSBSDD5_FD_187599 | JGI IMG/M metagenome (GOLD analysis project Ga0209382, IMG submission 187599) | Bulk soil microbial communities from a Populus tree surrounding site in Tennessee, USA - Soil MetaG P. deltoides SBSDD5 (SPAdes) (version 2) | ecosystem: Environmental > Terrestrial >... | reverse complement strand
GCACTTTCCCGTTAGAGCGAAACGCATCATTCACCTTTGCATGGCGGGCGGGCCATCCCACCTGGAGAGTTTTGATTACAAGCCCGAGTTGAAACGCCTTAACGGCCAGCCTTTCCCGGAGTCGTTCACGAAGGGCCAACAGCTCGCCCAATTGCAAAACACCGAATTGAAGGCCCTTGGTCCGTTCTGCGAGTTCAAGAAACGGGGCGAATCCGGGCAGGAAATCTCGGAGCTGTTTCCCAAGATTGGCGAGATCGCGGACGACATCTGCATCGTCCGCTCGATGCACACCGAGCAGATTAATCATGACCCGGCTCACGCGTTCATGAACACCGGCACGCAGATCAAGGGCCGCCCCAGCATGGGTTCGTGGCTGCTTTATGGCCTGGGCGCTGAGACCGAGGAATTGCCCGGCTTTGTGGTGCTCACTTCGGCCGGCAAGTCCGGCCAGCAACCTGTCTCGGCGCGCCAATGGTCGAGTGGTCTTTTGCCGAGCCGTTTCCAGGGCATCCAATTCCAGTCGAAAGGCGGCGCGGTCCATTACGTCGGCAATCCCGAAGGCGTCTGCCAGAGCACCCAGCGGCAGGTGGTCGAGGAGATCAATCGCCTCAATGGCATGCTCGACGAGGAACGAATCGATCCCGAGATCCAGACTCGTATCAGCCAGTATGAACTGGCGTTTCGGATGCAGACCTCCGTGCCCGAGCTGTCTGACTTCTCCAAAGAGCCGCAGCACATCCTTGATCAGTATGGCGTGAAGCAGCCCGGCGACGGCAGCTTTGCTTCAAACTGTTTGATGGCTCGCCGGCTTGCCGAGCGCGGTGTGCGCTTCATCCAGCTCTACCACCGGGCGTGGGACCATCACGGCAATATCGACAAAGACATGCCGGTTTCCGCTCGTGACGTGGACCAGCCCTGCGCGGCGCTTGTCGCGGACCTCAAACAACGCGGCATGTTGGACGATACGTTGATTCTCTGGGGCGGCGAATTCGGCCGCACGCCGATGGGCCAGGGGTCGGGCCGAGACCACCACATTCTCGCGTTCTCGGTCTGGATGGCCGGCGGCGGCATCAAGGGCGGTCTGACCTGGGGCGAAACGGACGAACTCGGTTACAAATATGTCGAGAACGAACAGGCGATGCACGTCCACGATTTGCACGCGACGATGCTTTATCTCTGCGGGATCGATCACAAACGGCTGACCTACCGCTACCAGGGTCGTGACTTCCGGCTCACCGATGTGTCGGGAAATGTGGTAAAGGGAATTCTGGCGTGAACGGATATTCGGTCGCTTCCTTCCCCTCACCCCCGCCCTCTCCCTCGGGGAGAGGGAGCGACGCTGCCCGGCCTTGCTGGCGAGCGTCTTTGGTTCCCGAACGCCGCTTCGGCTGTTCGCTCTCCTCGGCCGGAACGATTCAGTTGAAATCGGGGAGCGCGACCGTCCCGGTCGTTCCAGTCGGCGTCCCGCCGACTGGCTGAGCGCGCCTCGCAATTCACCAAACGGTGCGTCGTCTTGTGGCAGCAATGTTTTCGGCGGGACGCCGAAAACAGCGGGCGAGACGCCCGCGCTCCCCAGAGCAACTGCATCGTTCCGGCGCAGGAGAGGGAACTCCCTTCGACCACGCTGCGACGAATCACTGAACGGTGAAACTTTCCAAGGCGCTCAAAAGCTTCTCCCTCTCCCCGGGGCTGCGGACGAAGTCTCGGCAAAAGACAGAAACTCCCAGGGCCGGGGTGAGGGCGAGCGTCTTCTCCGACTGAATCGTTCCGGTTGGGGGAGGGGGGAACGCGACGGACGCTGCAAGAACGTGAGATGCGCTCGTCCTTACACCCGCGGCGCGCCGCTCGGAGCTACTTCACCTTCGCCGCCAGCAGCTCTACCAGTCCGCTTAACACTTCATCCCGGTCCTGCCCATCCAGCGCGAGTGCGAGCTGGGCGGTGAGCAGGCCGTATTTGAGGCCGATGTCGTATCGGCGGCCCTGGAGTTCGCAAGCGAGATAGCGCTCGCGCGTGGCAAGCTTCGCCAGCGCGACGGAAAGGTTTACGCCGCCTTTGTCTCCACGCTTCGCTATTTCATCGGCAAGGATGTCCATCACCGTCGGAGTCACGACGTGCATGCCGAAAAAGCACAGGTAATGACCGGCGCGCAGACCGGGAACAATGAGCCGTTGCTCGGCTTCCGTCGGCGTTGGTTTCTCGATGACTTCCGAGATTTCGAAGAGTCCTTTTCGACCCGTCACGAGCCTGCCTCCCACGGCGCCGTAGAAAGGCAGCTTGCTTTCATGCGTGGCCTGGACGGCGGAGACCGCGCAGTTCTCGGCGGCGGCGACCTCGACCAATTGCTGCGCGCAACGCTTGTCGGAGCGGCTTACGTAGAGATGGTCGCCAACGAGCAGCAGAAACGGCGCTTTGCCGACAAACTTGTTGGCGGACCAGACGGCGTGGCCATAGCCCAGGGGCGCAGTTTGCTCAACAAATTCCAGTCGCTTTGAGTGAGCGCCCGCGGCATTGATGTACGCCGGTTGGTCGCCCGGGCAGACGACAACACAGATCTGGTCGATGCCGGCCTGAAGCACTTCCTCGATGATGATCTGCAGCGCGGTCTTTTGATTGCCGTCGCGATCAACGAGCGTCTGGAGCGGAAGCATTCGCTGAGCTTTGCCCGCTGCCGTGATGACTGCCTTCTTAATGTCCACGATTGAGCCTTTAGCAAAGTTTCAGAATAGCGGCGAGGGTCACACAATCAGGTAACGTCGTCAATCGTGTGGAGTCGGTTTAGCAGCCGAGGTAACGAGGCTCACTCTCCAAACTCGGAACGCCGAATGCAGGATCGGATCAGAGCTTCGTCACCTCGGCCGCGACGCTCGCATGCGTTGAAGCAAGTTCGTTGTGATCCTCTGTGCCCGCGCGTCCGGCCCTTTCGGTGTCGTGTAAGCAGACGGCCGAACGTAACCCGGCGGCTCCGACAACCCGTCCGCCCACCAACAAGTGGCGGCGTTGAAAACAAAATTGCTTTTCAGACCCGGGTAGATCGTCGCGGTGTAGATGCCGCCGTTCAGTTCGCCGGGTTTTGACTGGGTGGGACCCGTCGCAACGATCTCGAGTCCCGGAATGCGTGCGGGGTCGCCATGCCATTCCCAGCCGACCAATCCGGGAATGCCATCGCCGTGTTTCATACCGGTCTCTTCGAACAACCAATGGTCCGGCTTGACGCAGATCCAGTCCGCGCCCCCGGTCACCGGACCGGTGCTGTGCGCGCCGATCAGTTCGTTGGCATAGGGCCGTTCGTGCGGCAACGACTGCATCGCCACGAAATCGCGCGTACCGCCGGGTGGACCAAACACTCCCACACGTTCGAACGCCCGGTTCACCAGGTGGCGTGAATCCGGCGAAAAGAGAATGCGGCCGCACACCGCGTTGCCCGACAGAAATGCCACGTTCACGCCGGCGTCGATTGCGGTCTTCACGTTGCGGAACATCTCGATGCTCCAGTATTCGTCATGGCCGACCGAAAGAAATCCTTTCGCCCGCAGCAACCCTTTCGGATCGCCGTGAGTATCGAGGTTCGAGATGTAGGTGACATCGTAGCCGTGCTGTTCGAGCCAGTAGGTGAGCGGGAATTCCCAGAGAAACCATTCACCGGACCCGGTCGAGAGCGGGGCATCCATGATCTGGCAGTATTTGCCGTAGGGACGATTGAAGCTGATCTGCACTCCTCCTCCCCAATACCATTGGTCCTTGCCATCGTCGTAGAGGGAGAACTGGCTTGGCCAGCGATTGTAAGCCTGCCAGGTGGTGTCGGAGCATTGGAAGATGAAGTCGGCCCGGCGATCGTCGCGGACGATGAAGATGACGTAGCTCTGCAATCCTTCGCGTTCCGCACTGAGCTTGCCGAGATAAACGCCGCTCAACCAGTCCTTGGGGATTTTGATCGTGGTGCACGGGTCCCAGCGACATTCACGCACGCGTTTTTCGCCAACCGGCGGATCGGGTTGCGTCGCGCCTTTGAACGGGCCGAGGCTCAGCACGTGCCGACCACCCGCGCCGGCGTAGTACCCCATTCGATAAAGGTCGATGCGGAATGGTGATGGCGGATTGGTGCTGACGTGAATGCTGATTTCTTCTCCCCCGCGAACGCTCGTGCGCGAGCAGTAGCCTTCAATCCACGGACAGCGATACTTGGTCGCCGGATCAATGCGCGTGTTCGTCAGCATCCAGTCGCGTGTGCCCGGTCGTTCATTCTCTCGCCGGATCAAGTCGCGCTCCTTGAGAACCGATCCTCTGGTCGTGCCGGCCACACCTCTTTCCATGTGCGCGCAACCTGAAAGAGCCGTGGCCGCGCTTAGGCCGACGATTCCCTTCAGTAAATCGCGGCGGCTGATGCGGTCGCGATCTTCACCTCTTACCTCATGATCATTCTGATTCTTATCTCGTGGCATGTTTTGTTCCAGAATATGTTCGCGGGCCGTGCAAATTTTTCGGAGCGCGGCCTTCCAGGCCGCAGCGGGTTCGCAGCCAGGCAGGTTTGGGAGAGACTCGTGGCGTCCCAAAGGGCGTGGAGTTGCTGCGCCCAGGATGGGCGCGCTCCGTTTGGTTGCGGCTCGGCGAGCTAAATTCATCTTCGGTTGAATTCAGTCATTTGCGGTCATTTGTCGTTGGGCAACAGCCGGTCATCCGGCTGGCGCAGGAACTCCAGCAGATCGGCAACATCCTGTTGCGTCAATCCCTGCTCCAGTCCATCCGGCATCAAGGACTTTCCATCGGCCCTCAATTCTTTTATCTGGCTCCGCTGAATCGTCAAGTCGGGCACGTTCGGTCGACGCATCGTCACGCTGGACGCTGATTCCGCCGTGATCAGACCGGTCAACGATTCCCCATCAGTCGTCGTCACTGTGTAACTGACGAAATCCGGTGTCACCTGACGGCCGGGATCAAGAATGTTGACGAGCAGCGTTTCCTTCGGTTGGCTGGCCACGCTGTAAAGGTTCGGACCGACGGCATTGCCGCGTCCCTGCATGGCGTGGCACTGTAAACAAGCTCGCGCAAAAATCGCCGCGCCTTTCGCGCGATCACCCGACATCGCCGCTGTCGGTTTGAATTGGCGGATCACTTCATCGCGGTCGGCCGACGCGGAGCCTCGAAACAATCGTTGCGCGCGTTCCTTCAACTCTGTGTTCGAGCTCTTCTCCAGGGCTTGTCGCGTCGAAGGATCAACTTCGGTCAACTGGATGGCGCCTTTCTCCAAAGCATCGAGGAGCGCAGCGGCAAGGGCGGATGACCGCGTGGTCGAACCGATCAGTTGTCGGCGCACGGATTTGGAATACGCGGTCCACTTTGCAAAGACCGTCGAAACGCTCTCTGAGTCGTTCAACTCGGCCAGCGCTCTCACCGATGCCGATTGGACGTTCGCCGTCGCCTGGGGCAAGAGCAGATCACCCAGGAGCCTGTGGCCGCCGGGAGACTTCAATTTTCCAAGGGCGCGAATCGCCGCGAGCTTCAAAGGCAGCGGCGAGTCCGGTGCCGCGGCGATTGCCTGGGCTTGATCAGGAAGGTCACCCGCGGAGATGTTTGGAGGCGCGGCTTGCGCCAATGCGGAATCCAATACTTGGCGAAGGACCGGATTCGATTTCGCAGCATCAGCCAGCCGGCAAAAAAATGTTAGTCGGCCGAACGGCTTGTCGCGATTCATAACCAGCCAGCTAAACAGCCCCATAGAGTCGTGCGGCTCGATTCTGCCACACACGATCGACGCTAGGGTGTCGAGGAATTCCCCTTCTGCCTCCGTTGGTTCTCGGAGCCAGTCCGGATGCGTATTTGAGAGGCCCCGCCAGAAATTCCACGGTCGCGATCCGAGCGCGCTGAGGATTGCAAGCGATTGCCAACGATCTTTGACGCCGGGTTCCGTCAGCCGAGCAAGCGCTTGAAGTTTCTCCTCGCTCTCAATGCCAACAAGCGTCAGTGCGAGCTGCAAGCGAACGTGTACGTCCTTGTCTTCGACCAATGCAAGAAGCCCTTTGCAAAACCGGTCGATTTGGTGGGGCGAGACTCCGTCGAGCCGTGAATTTGAATCAGGGCTCGAGTGGACTCTCGCCCCACCGGCAAGAAATTGTTCACTTAGCCGAATCCCATGTTCGCGCACATGCCCGTCGGAATCATGCAGCGCTTTCGTGACCAACTCCGGCTTGAGCGCGCCCAATCCATCGAGAGTGCAAAGCGCATGCAGCCGCCCCAGCGGCGACGGTGTGTTGCGCGCCATCTTTTCCAGCGTCGACACGACGGTCTTGTCCTTACGTTCGACCAACAATCGCTGCGCCGTGACACGCCACCATGCGTTCGCGTCTTCCAGATGTTTAACCAACTCGCTTGATTTCGCGTGGCTCAAATTCGGACGCGGACCCTTCGACTTCCAGTTCTTCGGATGAATCCGCCAGATGCGACCGTGCTCGGCGCCGATCCGCCAATCGACTTTGTTCCGCATCTCCTCCGGCACATAACCCGGGTGCTCCACAAACTCGCGGTAGAAATCGACGACGTAGAGAGCGCCGTCCGGGCCGGCCGCGAAATATACCGGGTGAAACCACGGGTCGGTGGACGCCAGAAATTCCTTTCCTTCCTCGGTGCGCCTCGCCTCGAAGGTGGCACCTTTCGGCACGAGCACCCGGCGATGCACGAGGTTCCGCAGAGGTTCGCCGACGAAGATGTTGCCCTTATACCCCTCACCCAAGGCGTCGCCATTGTAAATCATCGTTCCTGCTGACGCGTTGAAGTGAGTTTGCGATTCGTTGTTGAACAATTGGGGCGGCGCCGTCAGCGGAAAGATCCGGCCATCGTCGCTGGGCGGTTGAAGATTTTGCGACGGCTCCACTCCGGCGAGTTGCGGAACGCGATCCAGGTAGCGTGTTTCGATCACGACGTGCCGGAATGGCATCGTGTTCCACGACAGGAAGCGATTGCCCCATTCGTCGAACGTCGTGCCGAACTGGCTTTGGCCGGCGATGGCTTCGAATTCGCCGGTATCAGGCCGAAAGCGGAAGTCGCGTCGGCGTATCGAGACGGTTTTGTTTGTCGGATCATCCGGCCGGCGAATTTCGCCGTCGCTGCGTCCGTTCGCGCCATACACCCAGTTGTCTATTCCCCAAGTGAGGCCGTTGACTCGCAACTGTTGGTTCCCTTCGCCAAACCCGGTGAACAACATGCGCCGCTCGTCGGCCTGGCCGTCGCCGTCGTTATCCTTGAGAAACCAGATGTCCGGCGCCGCCGCAACGAGCACGCCATCTTTCCAGGGCAAAACGCTCGTGGGAAACGGAAGCTTGTCGGCAAACACAGTCACACGCTCATAACGCCCATCGCCATCGTGGTCTTCGAGGAGTCGGACTCGCCCGCCCTTGGGCCCGAGTGGATAATCGGTCATCTCCACGACAAACAGGCGACCATCCGCGTCCCACGCGACGCAGACCGGACTGACGACGTCCGGCTCGGCGGCAATCAGATCAGCGGTGAGATTGGGATCGGCAAAGTGGAACGTAGCGAGTTCTCTGTCCGGGGGCAGTGACGAGTCAGTCGTTTCTGCAGCGATAACGCACGTTGTCGTGGACGAGAGAAGCAGCAATGTAACGGCAACTCGCATAGCTCTGGCGGATGGCGATTGGATAGCACGGTGGTATGCGAAAGACCAGAGCTTTGCAGTCGGACCGCGCGACGTCCCGGCGCGCAGCAGGTCCGAATGTGACGGACGCTTTTGAGAACTTCCCCAATCCTCACGCAATCGAGGCTGCTGCGACCGAGGGACCGGTCGCGCTTCGAATGTCGGCGGAGCGCGCGACGTCCCGGCGCGCAGCGGGTCCGAAGTCGGCGGACGGCTTCGAAGAACTCCGGAACCTTCACGCTAACGAGGCTGCTGCGACCGAGGGACCGGTCGCGCTCCGAATGCGGGCGGAGTGCGCGACGTCCGGCGCGCAGCACTTTGACAGGCTTGAAAACGGTCCGCATCCCGGTTCAACTCTCGACGTGGAAGAAACTCCCAAACGGGCCCGACGCGGCCCACCGCACAATCCCGGCGTGCGGGAACTCGTTTCCGGAAAGCGTCCCTGGTCCCCGCGAGTGGAGCGCACCGATGCGATTCGGGGCTTTCAAGGCTGGCACGAACGCGGTTACCTCCCGCATCGCGACGCTCCCGGTCTGACACAATTCGTCACGTTCCATCTTGCGGACTCGTTTCCCGCCGCCGTCCGTTCGGAATGGGCAGCCTTATTGGACCTGGAAGATGACGGTGAACGGAGGAAAAAGCTGGAAGGTTATCTGGACAAGAGCCGTGGTGAATGTCATTTGCGCCGACCCGAAATCGGCAACCTCGTGGACGCAGCTTTGCGTTTCAATCATGGCAAAACCTACGAACTTCACGCATGGGTGGTGATGCCCAATCACGTCCACGCGCTGTTCAATGTGGGGAATAAACCCCTGTCACAAGTCGTGGCGGACTGGAAGGAATACACAGCGCGCCAGGCGAACAAACTTCTTGGCCGACGGGGACAGTTCTGGGCGAAGGACTTTTGGGACACCTACATGAGGGACAGCGCTCACGAGCAGCGCGCTCGCCGTTACATCGAGAGTAATCCGGTGAAAGCATTTCTGGTGCGCGGCCCGAAGGAATGGCCGTGGAGTAGCGCTCGGTTTCGGGATGAAACCGGCGTGTTGCGCCTATGACGGACCGCGCGACGTCCCGGCGCGCAGCGGGTCTGAATACGAAGGACGGCCTGCGTAGTTCCGAAACCTTCACGCAATCGATGCTGCTGCGACCGAGGGACCGGTCGCGCTCCGAATGCGGGCGGAGCGCGCGACGTCCCGGCGCGCAGCGGATCCGAATGCGAGGGACGGCCTCCGTAGCTCCAGAACCTTCACGCTATCGAGTCTGCTGCGACCGAGGGACCGGTCGCGCTCCGAATGCGGCCGGACCGCACCGTGCCGACGCCTGGCACCACGATGCAAGCTTCTGGCGCTTTTTCACTGCGAGTTTACCTTCGCCAATTCGTTCAACATCTTGACCACGTCTTCTACGACCCGTTCCCCGGTTCCCGGCTCCGCGTAGCTGTGCAGCCCGGTCCAGACCTGGTAACCGCCGAGTTTGTGGGCGTCGAGGTCGGGCAGGTAACCAATCCAGTCGTTGGCCAGTTCGGCGACGTAGGTGTGGCGGAACGGCGAGCGGTTCTTGATGTCGAGGCCGAGCTTGGTGAAGAACTCCGCCGGCACGCCGACAATCGCCACGTCACCGATCAACAGAACCTGCAGCCACGTCTCGCGTTCCTGACCCTGTTGCGGCGCGAGGGTTTTGCGCATGTCGCGGAAGACCTGAATGACCGTCTCGCCGTAGGCACCGACGTATTTCCGGCAATAGCGCGTCACCGCTTCGTCTTCCTTTGCTTCGTCGAAGTTCCGGACTTTGAATTTGAACGGGCGCTTGATCGTCGCCAAGCGGTTCACCGGACGTAGCTGCGCCTTGGCGATCGCGTCTTTGACGGTTTGCTTGATGCGCGCGGTCATCTCGTCACCGGACAGCGCGAGGTTGTGCGTGGAACCGGAAGCGCCTTCCAGAAAGCAGACCGTGCCGCCCAATTCCTCTTCCAGTTCCTGCGCGGCCAGTCCATAGAACGACGGGGAACGCATGCCGGACTTGCGCGTGCCGATAGTGTGCGTGGAATGATTGAACAGTAGCGCCCGGGATTTCTCCGCCGAATCGCGAAAGAGCAGCACGGGCAGTTCGGGATCGAACGGTCCGGTGGGCCGCACAAACTTGTCGCGCGGGCCGACCCAATAAATCTGCCCGTCCTCGAGCAGCATCCGGCTGTTCTGGCCCACGGTCTTCTCCTCGCCGAGATGAAAGAAGAACCGGCAATCGCTGAGGTTCGCGTTGGCGTCCTGCACCGCCTTGACGATGGCGCGCTGGACCCGCCGGGTGAAGGTGGCGTCGAGGCCATAGCCATGGACGATCATCGTGCTGGGCGCGTGATGCGTGTGGGTGCAGTTGATGAGGATGCTGGCGGCCGGAATGTCGGTGGCGGTTGCGATTTCCTCGACAACCGGGTCGAGATACTGGCGTGTGATCATCAAAACGTCGCACGCAACGATAGCGAGCTTCCCAAACGGTCGCTTTTCGAGGATGGCGGCCGTCACGCGAAGTTTGCCTTCCTGTCCTGTGGCCTTTCCTGGCGAGATCCCGCCTGCGATGACCATCGCGTCATCGGCTTCAAGATCGACGGCCGTAGCGCCGACCCGGAGGGCGACCGAACCGTCCGCCGCGCTGAGTGCCGATGAGCATCCGGAGAAAGCGAGGACACAAACGATGCGAAGAAATAGACGCTCAATCATCGCGGAGAAAGTTGTCGGTTGAATAACACACCGCTCCTCAGGACGCGAGCGGTTTCGCGTCCGGCGACAGCGGACCGCGGCTCTCCAGGGCCGCAGCGGCCTCGATAACGAAGTGGAGTGCGGGAAATTTCAAACGCTCTTTCGCAGTGGGACTGCTGCGGCCGGGACGGCCGCGGTCCAACACAAATTGGGAATGCGCGCACGAGCTCGGGTCCAGCCGTGGCGTCTGTTTCCCGTTTGAAGGAACGGCTCATTTCTTCAGGCATCGCGCTATGTCCCGGTCGCGTTCCAAAAATGCGGAGCGCGCGACGTCCCGGCGCGCAGCGGGTCCGAAGCCGGCGGACGGCTTCGAAGAACTCCAGAACCTTCGCGCTAACGAGGCTGCTGCGACCGAGGGACCGGTCGCGCTCCGAATGCGGGCGGAGCGCGCGCCGAAGACTTGCCACCGGACACATGATCGGGCTTAACTCTGGGCATGGCCAATCCCGTTTCACCAAGCCGCGGTTTTGTGCTGCTCGCGCTGACTATGCTGTTCGGCTTGTCCGCCATGGCGCAGACGAACAACTCGCCGCAGGATTTGGCTGACCGCTTTGAGCTGCCCCCCGGTTTTCATATTTATCGCGCGGCCGGGCCGGAACTTTCCGGCGGCAGCTACGCGCTCACGTTCGATGGCGAAGGACGATTGCTGGTCGGCGACGGCAATGCCGTGCGCCGGCTCATCGACAAGGACGGCGACGGAGTCTTCGATTCCCACGAAGTCATCGCGACCGGACTCGGCTGGCGCGGGCCGCAAGGGCTGCTGGTTTATGGCGACAAGCTTTATGCAGTCGGTGGCGACGGCATTCAGGTTTTTGAAGGATATCGATCCGGCAAGGAACTTGTTCACACGGGGCGGATCGGAAACAAGTTGAACACCGGCGGCGATCACGACGCGCATACGATCTTCCGCGGGCACGATGGCTACGTCTATTTCATGGCCGGGAATGGCTCCGGTATTGAAGACCGCAGACACATCACGGACGAGAGTTCCCCCGTGATGTTCGAGCGGGAGGCGTCGGTATTTCGCATTTCGCCGGACGGCACGAAATGGGAATGCATTGGCAGCGGCGGGCGCAATCCGCCGAACCTCGGCATGAATTATCTCGGCGAGCTGTTCAGCTTTGACAGCGACATGGAATGGCACGTCGGACTCCCCTGGTGGCGTCCAGTCCGGTTGAATCACTGGGCCACTGGCGGCGACCAGGGCTGGCAGGATGTCGGCGCGTATCCGCCTTATTACATTGATTGTCTGCCGGGCATTCTCGACGTGGGGCGCGGCTCGCCGAACTGGGGCGTGTTTTACGAGCACAACCAGTTTCCAGAGAAATATCGCGATGCTTACCTTGTCTGCGACTATCGGTGGAAGCGGGAGTCGGACGATCAATACGCGACCACAGGGCGTCTGGTTGTCTTCTTTCTGAAACGAGAAGGAGCCGGCTGGAAGGCATCGATGGAAACGCTGGCGCGCCCGAAGCCGAGCGCACGCGACGCAGAAGGCAAACCCATCAACTTTGCGCTGGTGGACGCGGAAGTCGCGCCGGACGGCAGTCTGTTCATGACAGACCACAATCAAGGAATATGGCGGATTTATTATCGTGCTGCCGACATCCTGTCGGCAGGTGGTGTCGGCGAGACGCCGCCAGCACGCTCGGCGCCGCAGGTCATGCTCGTTCCGGCAGAGGGAAAGGACGCTCTCGACACATTGCTTTCTTTGCCTCAACCGGCATCTGAGTGGAGCCGCTTGCGCGAGGTAGCATTGCGCGGCGCGCTGGGCAAGGATGCGGAAACGCTTCTTCAGAAGACGGCCTTGAATCGGAAACAACCGCTGCAGAAACGTCTGCGGGCAATCCGACTGCTCGCTCCAGAGTTCATCAATCTGCACGACACCTTTCTGCAGCGCCTGGCAATGGACATTTCGCCGGAGATTCGCGGACAGGCGGCATGGTTGATGGGCATTCGTCACGCGGTGGGGCGAGACTCTGTGGAGCCCTCGAATCAAGAATGGGCTCGAGCGGACTCTCGCCCCACCAACAACAGCAAGGGGGGAGGTCGAAACCAGGAGGCGTTTCACGTTCTGGTCAGACTCTTGGAAGACAAAGACGCGTTTGTTCGCCGTCGCGCGGCGGAAGCCCTGACGAGATTTCATTCGCCATCAGCGATCGGTGCGTTGATCGAGCGGCTCGGTGATTCAGAGCGGCTGGTGCGTTACGTGGCGATGACCGCGCTGGCGCACTACCCGACGCACGACTGGTTTGAAGCAGCAATGGCGAAATCAAATCCGCAGATTCGCATGCGCGCGCTGGTCGTGAGCCTCATTCGCCGCGAGCCCCCGTCCGACGACGAAGTGAGGCGTGTAGCGAAATCTTTCCTGGCGGGGGCGAGCAGCGTCACGAAAAGCGCCGCCGCCTCCGAGTCGGAGCGCGGGCAGCCTGCCCGCGACTTTCTGGGACGTAGCGGCGTAGTGAACGCGCGGACGAGCCGTCCGCGCTCCCTTTCGCGCGAAGACTGCTTGGACCTGATGCGCACTCTCGCCCTGTTCAAAAAGCAGATCGAAGCGGACACGGAATTGAAGCGACAGGTTGTTGGGCACCTCCTCCAGGGCTTTCCCGATTCCGACCGCGACATTCGTTTCGAGCAAGTGCGTCTGCTGGGCGAGTATCGCGTCTCTGAAGCGTTCTCGAAGCTGTTGACGCTGCTGGTGGCCGACCGCGACGAGGTCACACAATTTCACATCGCGCAGGGGATCTGCAAACTGGAGAGCGGCTGGACGGCGGTTGAGGAAGAACGGTTGCTCCACTGGATGCACGGAACCCAGAAAGGCTGGTTTGCTCAATTCAATGGCAAGGGCGTGGAATTCCCGTTGTTCTGGTCAACCGTGCTCGCCGACTTCGCTCACAACCACCGCGACGCATTGCTGCGCGACCTATCGAAAGTAAACTTCGCGTCCCTGCTCGGCGGTGTGGCGATTGATCTGATGGCCGAGTCGCCGAACGCGAGCGAAACGCTGCTCTCCCTCTATCGAAGCAACGAGAGCGCCGACGGGCGAGTGAAGATTGTTTCCGCGCTGAAAAGGAAACCCGGCGCCGCAGTCGGCGTTTTTTTGCGCGAAGAATTTGCGAAGCAAACTGAACCGCGGCTTCGGGGTGTGATTCTTCAAAGCCTCGCGGTTCAGCCCGGCGACCCCGCCAACCTGCCTTTGTTCCGTGAGGGACTCCGACATCCGGACGTGGACGTGGTTGTCGCGTGCGCGGGAGGAATCGTCCGTTACAAGCCCGATCTCGACGAAAACTTGGCGAATCTGCTTGTGAGCCGAATGGCGGAGCGGAGATCGCTTTTCTATGCAATAGACCGAACTTTGGTCGCGTTGAGCAATCAGACGCGTCCCGACCACAAGCCTGAACCGCAACCGGGCGAACGTCTTGAGGAATCCACGCGGAGCGCGGCCATTGAGTTCTGGAAGGACTGGTATGAGCGCCGATTCGGGAAGAAGTTCGAGGCAACGCTGGCGGCTGGAGGACGGGGACGGAGCGACGAGGAGTTGCATCGCATCATCCTCGGCGTGGATCTTCACGTCGGTGACACGACGCGCGGGGCAAAGGTTTACGAGCGGCTTCAGTGCAACAGTTGTCACGGTGGCGGCGTGACGCCGGGGCAGGAAGGGCGTCTCTTCGGCCCGGACCTTGCCGGCGTTACCCGGCGGCTTTCACGACCGGACCTCGCCGACGCGATCGTCTATCCATCGAAACAAGTGGTCGACCGTTTCAAGGCGCAAGAGATACAGTTGAAAGAGGGCGAACCGTTGGCGGGCTTCATCACTGAACAAACAGACGACACGGTTACGTTGGCGGCTCGCGATCAGGTGCATCGCATCCCGCGCAGCCGCATCCGGTCCATCGAGCCGCAAGCGACATCGCTCATGCCGGAACGGGCTGTGAATTCGCTGACCGACGAGGAGATCCGGGATTTGCTCGCGTTTCTCGATCACGGCATCGGTGCGGCGGGAGCAACGGCTAAGTGACATTCAAGCATCCTTAACCACAGGTGGACGCAGATTCGCAGGCCCGGAGCCAAAACGGCGCGCGGCCTTGTGGGCCACGGAGACGCTGGATAAACACGGCGCACCGACTCTTCCGAACCCGCGTTCAGACGTTGCTGCGACCTGAAAGGTCGCGCGGTGGGTCGGCACGGCGACAGCGCGCTCCAAAAAATGCGGAGCGCGCGACGTCCCGGCGCGCAGCGGATCCGAGTTGAGAAGACGGCTTCGAGACGTTCGACGAGCCTCACGCGATCGAAGCCGCTGCGACCGAGGGACCGGTCGCGCTCCGCAGGATCCTGGTAACAACTCGAATCCTCTTGCTCAAATCCGCTTTGACACACGCCGCGGCACTTCTACTATCGACCTGAACCCTGATCATCTTTTATGAAGACGCAAAGACCGCTTCGGCGCGTTGGGTTTACGCTCATCGAGCTTCTCGTCGTCATCGCGATCATCGCCATCCTTGCCAGCCACAATTACAAGGGCCGAAGCCGGTTCAACATGCTCTTTGGCGACGGCCATGTGGAATTCTACCTGTTCCCGGAAAAGCTGAAGGACTGGACGTTCAGTCCGGGTCCGAGCCGGGATTGGCTTTGGTGGTGAACACTGTGTTCCGCTGCAACTTTGTTTGTTGCCTCGTGTTGGCCGTCCTAGGTCCGGCGGCACAGTCCGCGGTCACACGCGATACGCCCACCTACAGGCGTGTCAAGGCTTACCTCGACTCCGTGCCTGCAATCGACACGCACGATCATCTCTGGCCGTTCGAGACACTCCCGGGTTACGTGGAAACCGAACGCGGGCACGGCATGAACCTGTCGAGCCTCTGGCGCAACAGCTACTACACCTGGATCAATCCGATCACGGCGTGGAAGCCCGGCGGTTCCTTCGACGATTGGTGGGCCAAGGCCAAAGAGGATTTCACGAATGCGCGCGGCACGAGTTTCTATCGCTACCAGCTTCCGGCGTTTGAGGACCTTTACGGCCTGGATTTCGAAAAGATTTCCGACACGCAGGCGCGCGAGTTGAACGATCGCATCTTCAGGAATTATCAGGACCAGAAGTGGCTTTACCACGTCGTCACCGAGCGGGCGAACATCGAACTGATGTTCAACGATCCCTATTGGGCGCGGCTGAAGTTCACGACCTATTATCCGTTCGAAGTGCTCGTGTTCAATGTTACGACGCTCGTGCGGGGATTTCATCCGGGCGAATATAGCAACCCGTGGGACAGCCCGTATCGGTTCGCCAGCGAGGAAGCTCTGGAGATGAAATCGCTGGACGATTATCTGGTCGTGCTCGACCGGCTCTTCCAAAAGGCGAAAGCGGCCGGCGCGGCTTGCCTGAAAACCACGCTGGCCTACGAACGCACACTGGATTTTCAAAACGTGCTAAGGGAACGCGCCGCGAAAGCGTTCGGTCGTCCGCGCGACCAACTCGAACCGGGAGAGCGGAAGGATTTCGAGGATTTCATCATGTGGCGGCTGGTGGAACTGAGCGCGAAGTATGAACTGCCGTTCCAAATCCATACCGGTCAGGCGCGGATTCAAGGGTCGAACCCGATGCTGCTCGTCGATCTCATCGAAGCGAATCCGAAGACGAAATTCATCCTGTTCCATGGCGGATTTCCGTGGATTGGCGAAACGGGCGTCATCGTGATGCGCCGTCCGCGGCAGGTGTGGGTGGACTCGGTGTGGCTGCCGACGCTGAGTTTCACCATGGCCAAACGCGCCTTTCACGAATGGCTCGAAGTGATGCCGTCCGATCGCATCATGTGGGGCGCGGACTGCAACCACGCTGAGGGAATTTATGGCGCGACGGAGTTCACGCGTCGGTGCGTGGCAGAAGTCCTTTCGGAAAAAATCGACGCGGGAGATTTGAAGGAAGAACACGCATTGCGGATTGGAAGACAGATTCTTCGCGACAACGCGCTGGCGCTGTTTCCGCAGCTCAATGAGCGGCTCTGGAAACACAAAGGAAAGCTGGAACCGAAGCCACAATAGTTATGCAGTCGGAAACCACCGATGGACCAAACGCGGCGAAGCAGCCACGACCAAAACGGAGCGCGCCCATCCCGGGCGCAGCGGATCCGAATCTGCGCGACGGCTGGGAATTTCCCCACACCTTGTCCCTCCCAACGCGCTGCGGCCAGAATGGCCGCGGTCCGTCGGCGCGCCGTCATCGAATGCAAGCCACGAAGAGGCTCCAAACGCTCAAAAAGGGAATCTTTTGTGGCCAACAAACTCTTGCCGGCCTGAAAAGATTTGGCGGTAAGATGAAGACAAAGAACTCAAAGAGAAAATGTTATTTTGTTTCAATCGAATAAATGGTTTCTTCATCTTTGTCCGGCCTGAATCTTTGGGCCGGCTCATGTCAGGAAGCCCTCGCGTATTTCCGGAGCGCGAGCGCCGCGGCACCGACGAAGCCGGCCTCGCCTCCGTAGGCGGCGGTGACAATGGGCAAATCGCGATGAGTGTTCGACCAGATGTGTTGCCGCGTGGAAACGACGAATCTCTCCCAATACAAGCCGCCCGCCGTGCCCAGCCCGCCCCCGACTACGATGGCCTCCGGGTCGAGCATGTTGATCATGAGGCCCACCGTCGCACCGAGAGCTTCACTTGCGGTTTCGATGACTTGAATTGCGTGCGAATCACCGGCCGTCGCCGCCGCCAGCACTTCCTCGGCTTTGGCGGCACTCGTGTTGGCCAGCCGATTGTAGCGAGTCACCAGTGCGGGGCCGGAGGCAATCTCTTCCAATATCGGCTGCAGCACAGCGCCGCAACCTGTGCAATGCGTCGTCAGCGGGCTGCTCGCGAGTGTGCCGCTGCTCCCGCGCGCGCCGCTGTACGGGACTCCGTCCAGAACAAGGCTCGATCCAATGCCGGTCCCAACCGTGACGTAGAGGAAAATCCGGTAGTTGCGTCCCGCGCCAAACTTCGCCTCACAAAACGCGGCGGCGCGTGAATCGGCCTCAACCGCTGCCGGAGCCAATTTCGAGAAGCGTTCCTGCACCGACAATCCTCGCCACGGGATCGTATGTCCGCTGGTGACATTGCCGTGCAGATCCACCAGTTCGGCGACACCGATGCCAATCACCATCGCGTTCCGGCCGGTGGCCGTGACTTGTTCTCGCAACGACACGGCGAGCGCGAGAGCGTCTGAGAGAACGGCTTCGCCGCCTCGTTCCGGCAGCGTGGGAATGACGCGCTTCGTGATGACTTTTCCGTCTGGTGTCACCACGCCACCGGCGATTTTCGTCCCGCCCACATCGAGGCCGATGGCACACACAGAAGTTTTCATGCTCGCCGTGAAGCGGAGGATTTTTTACAGAAGATAACGAAGGAAACAAAGAAGGCACAATGAAGCATGTTCTCTTTGTTCTCTTCGTTTGCTTCTGTTGAATGCGTCTTCATTGATTCATCTTTGCTGAGAAGGGAAATCAAAACATTCTTCACAGAAGGCAACGAAGGAAACAAAGAAGGCACAATGAAACATGGTCTCTTTGTTCCCTTCGTTCTCTTCTGTTGAATGCGTCTTCATTGATTTGCACCAGGAAGGATCATGCGGACGATGCCATCCACAAGTTTCATCTCGTGGAAGTTGATGATCAGGCCCACCGGCACGTCGAGCAGTTTCATATAGCTCAGCAGTTGAGCCTTATGGACGGGCAATATCTCCTGGACCGACTTCAGTTCGAGCAACAGGCATTCCTCAACCAAAACGTCGAAGCGCAGTGGCTCTTCGAAGACGATCCCCTTGCATTCGATTTTGACCAACCTTTGATTGGCGGCGGCAAGCCTTCGGAGGCTTAGCTCGTGCATCAGGCACTTCTCGTAGATGCTTTCGATCAGGCCGGGTCCTTTGATTCTGTGAACCTCGATGGCGGCGCCTATGACAGTGTGACTTAACTCGTCCGACTTTTTGAATAGGGGATGCACGACGTGATTGTACAGAAGGCAACTAAGGAAACAAAGGATTTGAGATTTCGTCTTCGTTCCCTTCGTTTGCTTCTGTTAAGTCCCTCTGGATTGCCTTGTGTCGTTTCGTTTGAGTTTCTCTGCCGCGGCTTCGTCCAGATACACTTGCGTGTCCGAGTGCCCTTGCAGGAATGAGGCCGGGCATTGAGGATTCCGTGGGCCTTCAACCATTGCCTTCACCGCTGCCATTTTGTGTGTACCGCAGGCCATGATGAGAATATGCTGCGCTCCGAGAATCGTCTTTAGCCCCACGGTCGCGCCTTTCGCCGGCGCGTAGTCGCCCCCAAACCATTTCCGGTTCGCCTCGACCGAAATGGAGTCGAGGTTGAGTATGCGGCCAGCCGAATCTTCGCCGCTGCCAGGTTCGTTGAAGCCAAGGTGTCCGTTCTGTCCAAGGCCAAGCACGACGACGTCCAGTCCGCCTGCTTTGTCGATGCGTCGTTCGTGTTCCAGCACGCTGGCGAGGGTGTCACGCTCCATCGAACTCACCGTGAAGAACTGTGCGGGCGGAATGCCCCACGCTTCGGCGACCGACCGACGGAGCAGGTTGGCGCAATTGCGCGGCTCGTCGAGCGGGACGCCCACGTATTCGTCGAGGGCGAAGATGTTCAGGTGCGAAAGCTTAAGTCGTCGTTCCGCGATGCGCCGGTAGAGTTCGAGCGGCGTGTTGCCCCCGGCGGCCATGACGTTGTGTGTCGACGGCCGCGTCAGCCAGTTTGCAAGGCACTCGGCTGCTGCGGCGTTAACCTGTTCTGCGTCCGGATGAATCGAAATGTTCACCTCGCCGGTCCCCCAGGAATCCGTCAAGCTTCCCCGAGTCCGTCTGCCAGCGCTCGGATGTATGCCGGGTTGCAGCCGCAACAGCCGCCCACGTAGCCGACACCCTCTGCCTTAGCGAGTCGGCCGAACTCTTCAAACTCCTGTCGTGAAATCTGGATCGTTTCAAGGTCGTCGGGAAACGCCGGCTGGCGAGTGAAACAGTGGCAGTCGTCCGTGGTGCGAAAGGCCGCGGGTTGTGCGGCGATGGGCACGCGTGCGGCGGCACGCATCTCGCGGAGTAACGGCAGCATTCGTTTCGGTTCCTGTTCACAGTTGGCGCCAACGGCAATTGCGCCGTGCTCCACCATCACTCTGGCGCATTCGGCGGGCGTGTGGCCATCCGTGCACTGCGTGATCAACGGCCGGAAACTCAGAGTGGCCACCGCGGGAAGTCCGGCGTCGCTCGCACACTTCAAAGCGACCTTCATTTCGGCGAGATGGAAAAACGTTTCCAGAATCAGAAAATCGACGCCGGCGTCTTTGAGCAGGCGGATCTGCTCGGCGATGTGGTCGCGCGACTTGTCGAGCGACCCCATTCCCTCGCGCTCGGTTAGTTGGGTGCGGGAGACGCTGCCAGCGACGAGCGCCCGGTCGCCGGCCACCTCCCTGGCCAGTTTCACTGCGGCGGAGTTGATGCGCTCGGTGTCGGCGCCATAGCCTGCGCGGTTGAGCTTTTCGCGGGTGCCGAAGAAGGTCAGAGCCTGCAGGACCTGCGAACCTGCGCGGAGAAACTCGCGGTGCAGTTCACGCAACGCATCGGGATTCTCGATAGCGACTTCCGGTGTGAACTGGCCGCTGCCCTGGCCGGTGCCCACCTTCTCCCGGCGCGAACCGCTGTCCACGTAACCGCGGCGTTCGAGTTCGATGAGATAGCCGCCGTCGCCAAGCACGGTGCCTTCTTTGAGCAGAGTGGTAATGGATTTCATGGTTGTTGAAGCGTTGAAGGGCCGGGCGCCACCGGCCTTTCGTATGAAAGCGCGGCGACGGAGAGGAGTGCGAGGGCAATGCCTGCCATTTCGCGTGTGGTGATCTTTTCTCCCAGGAACAGAATGGCGATGGGCACGCTGACCGCCGGATAGAGCGCAGTCAGCGGGATCACGATCGATGCTTTCCCGGCGCTGGCACAAGCGGCCAGAAGTGCGAAGTTGCCAAGAGCCAGGAAAAGGCCCAGCACAGATACGAGGAGCCACACTTTCGGTGGGATCTGCGGCGGGAGCGGTTCGCGCCAAAGAATCAAGACCGCTACCGGGATGAATGCCGACAGAAACCAGAGCGTGGAGAGTTCGCCCGAGATGTGGTTCGTGCATGCCTTTTGCAACAAGCCCGCAACGCCCCAAAATGCAATGGGAACCAAAGCGTAGGCCAACCCGCTCGACAAGAGCCCCTCGGCGGACGAAACGTTGAAAAGATAAATCGCCGTCAGGGACACCAGGACGCCGACAATTTGGATGCGGTTCAGCTTCTCCTTTAGCAAGATCACGGCGAGCACGATCGTCACGAGCGGATAAAGCGCCGTGAGCGGAACGACGGTGGCCGCTTTGCCGCCGCGATTAAGGGCGTGATAATAAGCAATGTTGCCAGCGCTGCCGAGGACGCCGGCCGCAAATGCGCACAGTGTCCCGCGAACCCGATGACCTGTTGTCGAAAGTCTCCGCGAAAACCCAAGCGCAATCATCACGGGCACCAGGCCGATGGTGGAAAGCGCCTGGCTGTGGGCTGCGGAGAGAGCGTCGCCAATGAGCTTCGAGAGAATAGCCCAGACACCCCACGAGAGGAGCGCAATGAATGACCAGAGAAGCCAGCGGGGCATAGTCAAGACAAGTGGAATTGAGAATTGAGAATTGAGAATTGCAAATTGAGCAGGAAGCACCGCGGGCGCGCTGGTATTGGGAGAATTCTCAATTTCCAATTCTCAATTCTCAATCTGTCTGGATTCTTCATTCGTGTTCTCGCGTCCGATCGTGGATCTTGTGCGCCGCTTCCGTCGGCTTTTCTTCACCGAAACTCGGCGGCGTGAATGTGCTTTCGATTGGCAGCGTCCGGCCTTCGCGTCCGGATTGCTGCGCCTTAATCATGATTTCGAGCACGTGATGCGCGTGCGCCGGCGTTACCAGCGGTTGTGTGTCGTTCCGGATGCAATCGATCAAATGGTTCAACCCATCCGTCCATGACCAGTCCGGCGTTGTCTCTTTGAACACCTGCCAGGCGCCGGCAGAGTTCTGCCATAGTTCATAGCCGTCGGGGTCCCAGTCATCGCCGAGCATCTGGATCGTCCCGGTCGTGCCGTAAACTTCCAGCGCCGGGTTGCGATATTGCTGCAGCGTGAAGCCCGTCGTGACGACTGCGAAACAGCCGTCGCCAAAGTCCAGAAGCACTTGCGCGTTGTCCTCGGCCTCGACGCGAATCGTGCGGCCATTGATTTCGCGTTCGGGAATGGCGACGCCGGTCATGGCCGTGACGCGCTTCACCGGCCCCAGCAGACCGGTCAGGCTGTTCACGCAATAAACACCCAGGTCGAACAGGCAACCCCCGCCGGGTTTGTAAAACCATTCGCTCCACGATGGACCGGCCCATCCGTAACGTGTGCGCGCCGAACACGGCTTCCCGATATCTCCGGCTCGAATGCGTCGGGAAATGGTCTGAAAAGTGGGACTGAGAATGGTGAACGGCGCGCAGACCAGATGGCCTCGACTGCGTCGGGCAAGTTCGACGAGCGCTCCCGATTCGTCGAGAGTCGTGGCAAGCGGTTTCTCCACGAGCACATGTTTGCCGGCTTCAAGCGCAGCGCGGGCGAGCCTCGCGTGTTCGGGCATGGACGTGAGAACGATCACAACATCCACGTCAGGTGAAGCGATGACCTCTTGCGCGTCGGTGGTGAAGTATTGAACGCCCAGATCGTTGCGGGCCACGCCGCTCTGCGAGGCTCGTCCACACGCCATGACTGCCTCCGCCGCGCCGCGCAGGCGGAGTCTGTCGATGCTGGCGCGGTAGGCGCTCAGAACGTTTCCACAGCCGATGATGCCGATTCGCACGGGAGGCGTTTGACGGGTCATGCTCACGATTCGATTAAACAGTTTTCCTTTTGTCTGCAACCCATTCTTGTAGGATTCAACAAATGCATGCCCAACCTGTGGTCATTGGCCTGTTCGCCGGCTTCGCACTCGTGACTCACGGCGCCGAGCCGGCGGTTGCTCCACCGCGATCCGAGTGGAAGCAGCTCTTCAACGGCAACGACCTCTCGGGCTGGGACAAATACCTTTCCGTTTCGGAAGGTTCCCGGGAAATCGTCCCGAACCGCGATCCCAAAGGCGTGTTCACGGTGACGAATTTGAGCGGCACAACGGCCATCCACGTTTCCGGCGAGGTTTATGGCGCGATCACGACGCACGACGAGTTTACGAATTTCCATGCGCGCCTCGAATTCAAATGGGGCGAGAAACGCTGGCCGCCGCGCGCGACTGTGGGGCGCGACAGCGGCATCCTTTATTGCTGCATCGGCAAACCTAACCCCGGTACCGGCTGGATGACTTCGGTCGAGAACAACATCATGGAACGGGGCATCGGGCAGTGGTGGAGTGTCAACGGCGCGATCATCGACGCCGAGGGGGAATGGATCACGCCGGAAATGGAGCCCCGGATTCCCTACAAAAAGGAAGGCGATGGCGAGAAGAACATCGTTTACCGGAAAGGCGCGCCGCAGATCACCGCGGCGCCGGCGAACGGCATCACGCCGAATTTCGAGGCGGAAAAGCCATTCGGCGAATGGAACTCGGTCGAAGTCGTGTTCTGGGGTGGCAATTGCGTTCACCTGCTCAATGGCAAAGTCAACCTGGTGGCGCTCAATCCGCGTTACGAACAAGGCGGTGAATGGCGGCCGCTTTCGCACGGCAAACTCCAGCTTCAGTCGGAAGCAGCCGAATTGTTTTATCGCAAGGTCGAGGCCCGTCCGATCTACGAATTGCCGCCGGAATTTCTGGACGAAATCCCGTCTCCGGTGGCAGGCGAGCAGGGGTTTGCTCCGTTGCTGACGGGGGAGACGTTGAAGGACTGGAAGCAATGCGGTCCGGGTAAGTTTACTGTCGAAAACGGCGTGGCCTCCGGCGAAGGAGGCATGGGTCTGTGGTGGTATACCGGGCGCGGGTTCACGAATTTTGTTTTGCGCGGCGAATGGATGCAGGAAGGGCAGGAGTCGGACTCCGGCGTTTTTGTCCGGTTTCCCAATCCGGGCGATGATCCGTGGGTGGCTGTGAACAAGGGACATGAAATGGAAATCGGCGACCCGAATTCGGACAAACCCACCTGGCGTACCGGTTCCATCTATCCGTTCCACGCGCCGGTCAGGTGGAACACCAGACCGCCCGGTCAGTGGAATGAATGTGAAATCGTCTGCCGCGGTCACGACTACTCGGTCCGGATCAATGGCAAACTGGTCAACACCTGGACCGATACCACGCAACGAAGCCTGAGCGGTTACATCGGGCTTCAGAATTACCCGGACCAGAAAGTCGTCCGGCACCGAAATCTGCGTGTGAAGGAATTGTGGTGAGCAGGAAGGATTTTTCTACAGAAGACAACGAAGACAACGAAGATAACGAAGGAATGACGACGGTAGTTCCAAGACTGCCTGATAGCCACGCTTCTGAAACTCCGGAGGCCCAACCTCGTAGCCGCAGACGCAAATCCGCGCAGGCTGAAGCCCAAAGAAGTCGGCGCCGACTCACGTCGGCGGCTACGGTCCAAGGGTTCAAGACGCGAACAATTCGTTCGGGGGATTCCGACCGGTTCATGGTTCCAACTCACGTCCAATCTTTGGAGGTGTTCGCTACCCATGAACCGAAGCGTGCTGCCGGCATCTTGCCGGCAGTTCTGGGACAGGTCTGCCGACGAGACGTCGGCAGCGCGTTAGAACCACCGTTCATGGCGGTGTTACTCTCCGTTATCTTCGTTTGCTTCTGTCGTCCCTCCGTCTTTGCCGCCTCAGTTCTGCCACAACCGACTCCGAATTGGCGCATTGAAGTGGTTGTCCAGGCTCCTCAGATCAAACATCCGTCCGTCGTCGCCTGTGCGCCGGACGGCCGCGTCTTCGTCGCCGAGGATCCGATGGACATCAGCCTGCCGAAGGCGGACATGACCGAGGGGCGTATTCTGTGCATTCATCCGGATAGCCGCATCACGGTGTTTGCAGAGAAGCTCTACGCGGTATTCGGGATGCAGTATCTCGAGGGCAAACTCTATGTATTGCACAATCCGAAATTCAGCGTGTTCGACGACGACAACGGCGTCGGCCGGAACCGCCGTGAGCTCATCGAGCAGACGTTGCCCGAGCCATGGGCGCTCAACTGGAACGATCATGTTCCCGCGAACTTCCGCCTCGCGATGGACGGCTATTTCTACGTGGCGTGCGGCGACAAAGGTCTGCACGGCGCAAAAGGCACCGATGGTTCGCAAGCTGACCTGTTCAGCGGCGGCGTCTTTCGGATCCGCCCCGACGGCACCGGACTCGAAGTTTTTTGCAACGGTGTGCGTAACATCCTCGACGTGGCGATCAATGCGGAGGACGAAATCTTCACCTACGACAATACAGACGAGCACGATTGGATGGGCCGCCTTACGCACATGGTGGACGGAGGATTCTACGGCTACCCGCATGACTTTATCCCGCGTCGCCCCTACACGCTCTGGATGATGGAGGACTACGGGGCGGGCGCGGCAACCGGGGCATTCGCTTACAACGAGGACGCGCTGCCACCGGAATATCACGGCAATCTTTTCCTCGCGGACTTTGGCAAACGCCAGCTCATGCGCGTGCGGGTCGAACGGGACGGCGCGACCTACCGCGCCATTTCGAAGGAGGACCTCTTTCCCGATCCGCCCGGAGATTTCCGGCCCGTCGGCATCGCGCCTGGACCGGATGGCAAGAGCATCTTCATCTGCGACTGGCAACACCGCGACGAGAAGGCGGACGTGAACGTGGGTCGCTTGTTGAAACTCACCTGGACGGGAAAGGATCACAGCAAACCCAAACCAGACTGGTATGTGCCGGCGGCGATGGGGAAGAGGATTGACGTGCCCGCCAAGGAACTCGTCTTATCCCTTATACAACATCCAGCAAATTCTATTTGTCTTGCGGCGCAGCGCGAACTCGCGCGTCGTGGACCCGGGGTCATCGACGATCTATTGTTCTTGGAAGATCATCACCTGCCCGCCCGAGCCGGGATATACGCGCTATGGGCGCTCGAC
>Ga0209382_10002678_pt1 | contig 25483 bp, 23 predicted proteins | sample SoiMetdeltSBSDD5_FD_187599 | JGI IMG/M metagenome (GOLD analysis project Ga0209382, IMG submission 187599) | Bulk soil microbial communities from a Populus tree surrounding site in Tennessee, USA - Soil MetaG P. deltoides SBSDD5 (SPAdes) (version 2) | ecosystem: Environmental > Terrestrial >... | reverse complement strand
GAGGAGCGGCGCAGGCTCGGCACCGGCAGCACCGCCGGCCAGCGGACCGACACGATCATGCTGCTGCACGTTCCGGACTCCGACGGCCCGCCGGTGCTGGTCAGCATCCCGCGGGACAGCTACGTGGAGATCCCGGGCGAGGGCTCGAACAAGATCAACGCGGCGTTCGCGATCGGCGGGCCGAAGCTGCTCACCCGGACCGTCGAGCAGAGGACCGGCCTGCGCGTCGACGCGTACGTCGAGATCGGCTTCGGCGGATTCGTCTCGGTGATCGACTCGGTCGGCGGGATCAAGATGTGCCTGCCGAAGGCGATGAAGGACAAGGACGCGCACATCAACCTCCCGGCCGGCTGCCAGGAGCTGAACGGCGTGAACGCGCTCGGCTACGTCCGGGCCCGCAAGTCCGACCCGAAGGGCGACCTGGGCCGGGTCGAGCGACAGCGCGAGATGGTCGGCGCGGTCGCGCAGGAGGCGGTGTCCTGGCGGACCATCGTGAACCCGTTCCGCTACTACAAGGTCGCCACCTCCGGCGCCTCGGCACTCACGGTGGACGAGGACACCGGCCCTATCGACCTGTTCCGGTTCGCCCGCGGCATGCAGTCGGTTGCCGGAGGTAAGGGCATCACCCTGACCGTTCCGGTTGCCGACAGCAACTTCTCCACCAAGAACGGGTCCGCGGTGAAGTGGGACTCGGACAAGGCACTCGCGCTGTTCGAGGCGATCAAGAACGACCGCACCACCGGTCTGGAGAAGTTCGCGCAAGCCAGCCGCTGACCGGTCCGGCTCCGTACGACCCGAGGACGCAGCCGGGGTCAGGCTGGTCACCTCGGCGAATCGGGTCGAGGTCGTCGCGGCGTGGGTCCAGGCTCGGCGGTCCGCTGGCTCTCAGGCTGCAGCGACACCTCGCCGGCCGGTACGTGGCCCGGGTGCAAACCCTCGCCGGCTGACCTGTCGATGCGACACGCCGACGTGGCCGAAGAAAGTTCGCGCAATGGCTTGCCAGCGCTGATCTGCGAGGAGTAGAACTGACCCACGCTCCTCGCAAGAGGGCGGGATCGAAGCTCAAGAGAGTCCTCGTCGGAGACCTTGGTTTCCGAGTCCTGTGGTGATGCACCGCGACGACTCTGGAGAGGTTCGTGAAGACTGGGACCATCACGCCCAGTTGATGAGGCCCCGCAAACTCATACTTTGCGGGGCCTCAACCTTTATAGCGGCGCAACTGACAGATCACCTAGCCGACACACGGCAATCAAGTGCACACGTGATGAACGCCACCGCACCTTCTGTGATCGTTCGTCAGTCCCACCCCGGCGTGTCGTCGTTCATTCGTCACCCCAGACCGCGGGCACGGCCGGCGCGAGTCGTGGCATGCTTGCGCGGGTGAGTCCGAAGTCGCTGGCAGACCTGATCGCACCGGACTGGGCCGAGGCACTAGCCTCGGTCGAGGACACCGTCACCCGGCTGGGCGAGTTCCTCCGGGCCGAGATCGCCGCCGGCCGGCCGTACCTGCCCGCGGGTGACAACGTGCTGCGCGCGTTCCACCGACCGATGAGCGCGGTGCGAGTACTGGTCGTCGGCCAGGACCCGTACCCGACCCCGGGCCACCCGGTCGGGCTCAGCTTCTCGGTCGCGCCCGACGTACGCCCGATCCCGCGCAGCCTGGCCAACATCTACCGCGAGCTGATGGCGGACGTCGGCGTGCCCGCGCCGTCGAACGGTGACCTGTCCCCCTGGGCGGACCGCGGCGTGCTGATGCTGAACAGGGTCCTCACCGTCCAGCCAGGCAAGCCCGGCAGCCATCGCGGCAAGGGGTGGGAGGCCGTCACCGAGCAGGCGATCCGGGCGCTAGTTGTGCGCGACCAGCCGCTGGTCGCGATTCTGTGGGGCCGCGACGCCCAGACCCTGAAGCCGATGCTCGCCGACACGCCGTACGTCGAGAGCGCGCACCCGAGCCCGATGTCCGCCGACCGCGGCTTCTTCGGCTCGCGCCCGTTCTCCCGCGTCAACGCCCTCCTCGCCGAGCGCGGCGCCGACCCGATCGACTGGCAGCTCCCTTAACTCCCCGCCAGAGCCGCCGACCGGACCCGAGTGCCGGCGCGCGTCGCTGTTGGCTGTACCAGAGCGCCGGCGCGTGTCCGCCTGATGGCACGAGCCCGCGGTCCGATCGGCGGGCCGCACTGACGAACCCGTGGCGTGTGCGGGAATCGCCAAGGTTCGGCCCGAATCGTTGGCGATCTGCGAACACACTCCGGGTTGACGGGTGTGTAATCATGATTACATGAGTACATCACAGAGTTCGGAACGGGTGAGCGGCTGGCTGTCCGGCCGGCTTCCCGCCGACTGGTTCGAGGCCGAGCCGGAGGTCACCATCGACCGGGACGAGATCCTGATCGTCGGCCGGATCCCGGCCCCGTCGTACGCTGAGGACGCCTCGGAAGCGTCACGCGAGGCCGCGAACGAAGGCCGGATCAAGCAGTACCGCGAGGACACCCGCGAGAAGCGGATCGAGATCGCCCGCGAGCTCGAGCACGCCACCCGGCGCAAGGTCGCCTGGGGTGTCGAGTGCGGTGACACCCGCACCATCTTCACGTCTTTGTCGGCGCCGGTGATGACCCGGTTGCGGCAGCCGGAGCGCCAGGTGCTGGACACGCTGGTGGATGCCGGCGTGGCCCGGTCGCGCAGCGACGCGCTGGGCTGGTGTGTCCGGCTGGTCGCGCAGCACAGCGACACCTGGCTGGATGACCTGCGCGACGCGATGCGCAAGGTCGAGGACGTCCGCGAGGCAGGTCCGGACCGCACCGAGTCCTGATGCGCACGGGTGAAGCCGGCTGAGACGGCTGGCATGCTGGTCGCCATGACCGATGTCGAGATCCGCCGCGCGACCCGCGACGACCTCCCCGCGATCCTGCAGATGCTGTTCGACGACCAGATGGGCGCCACCCGTGAGTCGCCGGATGACCCAGCGCCGTACCTGGAGGCGTTCGAGGAGATCGACGCGGACCCGGCCCAGCAGCTGGTCGTTGCCGAGCGCAACGGTCAGGTGATCGGCACGTTGCAGCTGACGATCATCCCCGGGCTGGCCCGGCGCGGCGCCAAGCGCGGCCAGGTCGAGGCGGTCCGGGTGCACGCGGCTGCGCGTGGCATCGGTCTCGGGACCACGCTGATGGAGTGGGCGATCGAGGAGTCCCGCGCCCGCGGCTGCGCGCTGGTCCAGCTCACCTCGGACAAGTCCCGGGAGGACGCGCACCGGTTCTACGAGCGGCTCGGCTTCGTCGCCTCGCACGAAGGCTTCAAGCTCAGGTTCTAGTGGCCCCGGCCCCGGCGGCGAGTGGCGGCGTGCTCGGTACGACGTCCGGCTCGCGAACCGCCCGGGTGCACGGTCAGCTGGTCCGGCCAGCGAAAGGTGATCGACCGGCCGGGTTGCAGCGCGTGCCACTGCCGCGCGACCGCGTCCAGCCGTTCGACGCAGTCCGCGACGCCATCCTGCGCGGCGTCCACATCGCCGATCCAGGCGGGCAGCGGTTCGCCGTGCACCCGGCGCCGCCACGCCGCGACGCAGACCCCGACGAGCTGCTCGGAGCGGGCCATGTCGTCGTGTGCCGCGGCGTCCAGCCGCTTCACGGTCCGGGCGGTGCGCCCGCTGCGGTCCGCCGGGTCCGGTGAGAACGAGCCGCCGCCGGCTGCGGTCTGGCCGAAGATGCCGAGCCGGATCCCGAAGGACTCCTCCACCAGGTATTGCGCCAGGTCGTGCGGCATCCAGTCGTCGTACCCGGGTGCCTGTGCGCGCGGGATGTCCGGCCCGTGCTCCCGGGTGATCGCGATCCCGTACCGCTTGTCGTCCAAGCGCGTGAAGGTGACATCCACCCTCTCGAGGCTAGGACCGCTCCCCCGCGAACGCGACCCCTAAAACACGGCGACGACCTCGGCGTAGTGACAGGCCATCGCGGTGAGCCTAGGCCGTTCTACTAGGAGACCTTCTGCGCCGGCGCCGTGAACGTGTTGCAGGACTTCGGGTCCGCGCTGTCGAAGCCGCGCTTGCTCCAGGCGGCGACACTCTCGCGCGAGCCGTGGTCGCGGACGTTCTCGTCGTTGTACTCGTCACCGTGGTGCTCGGAGCGCCACTCCCACTTGTCGAACATCCGGCCCTCGACCGGGAAGTAGCGCCTGTTCGCGCCCAGGTACACCGCGGACAGGCACTCGGCCTGTAGCTCGACCCGGCGGCTCTCCAGCAGCTGGCCGGCCTTCGTCGGCGCGCCGTCCTGGCGGGACTGCGACGCGTCCAGGATGCCGGTGAGCTTCTGCACGTGGTGGCCGTACTCGTGCGCGAGGGTCGCGGCCATGTCGATCCGGGCCCAGGTCCGGTCGGCGTCGCGGTACTCCTCGACCTCCTCCGGCCATGGCATGTAGATGGTCTCGTTCGTCCCGCAGTAGAAGGCGTTCTTGCTGGTGCCGGTGCACGGCGAGGTGGCCGAGCCCTTGAACACGACCAGGCGCGGTGCGCGGAAAGCGTGCCCCGACTTGCGCACGGTCGGTGCCCAGGACTTGTTCAGGCACGGCAGCATCGCCTGGAAGTACCTGGTCACCTGGGTCTTCGAGGTCGGCCTGATCCTCGGCTCGGCGCACTTCGAGGGCAGCAGCCGCCCGGTGCTGTAGAAGTCGTTCTTCTTCACCACGATCGCGTCCGGCGTCGGCGTCGCGGTCACCGTCACGGTCACGTCGGACGACGGCGCCTCCGCGGGATCCGCTCCGGGCGGCATCGTCGGAGCGGTCAGCGGCTTGTCCACCAACCCGTCGTACGGGCCCAGCAGCTTGGCCACCGTCGCGATCCCGCCGACGCTGAGCAGCATCGCGGCCGCCGCGAACCCGGCCAGCGCCGGCCTGGACGTCCGGCGCCGCTCGTACGGCGGCGGGTCCGGCGTCGAGTGCCGCCCGGCGGCCCGGCCGGACCAGCCGTACACCTGCTGCTGCAGATGACTGGTGTCGTTGACGTCACGGCCGGCGTGGGGGTCCGGAGGACGCACCGGCGCCGGCCCGGCCGGTTCGCCGGCGCCGTCACCCGCTCCGCCGGGCAGGAAATGCCCGGGCCTCGGCGCCGTACCGTCCTCGGTCATCGCACGTTCTTCCGTCTGCTGGAGTGGGGATGAGGGGTGGCCACGGCCACCCACGGCAGACCAGTATGCGCGGTCACGGGCGCACCGCGCGTCAGGACACTGTTCCAGCCGATGCGGACCACATATTTGCACGGTCCCGGATGCATGACTATCGGGTCTTGAAGACCAGATCGGTCACCCACCGGTTCAGGTCCGGCTCCTGCTCCGGGTCCGTGTGGTAGACCTCCAGCCGGCAGGCCCAGTGTTCACCGTCCGCAGCCGGCGTCATGTCCCAGGTCAGCCCTTCGGCCTCGGCCCAGGCCAGCAGCTCCCCGGTGACGTGGACCAGCTCATCCGGATGACCCCGGTGCTGGACGGTGGCGTAGGTCCCGGCCGGGAAGACCCCGGCGACGACGTCTCCGGAGCCTTGTTGCCGCTCGGCAACGGGTACGCCGACCTCCAGGTCCAGCCGGTGCCTCATATCGATCACGACGTACCGGAAGAACGGCGGCCCGACCGGCCGCACGCCGTGCGCGGCCAGCCACCCGAACACCTCGGGCAGCCGGTCCGCGATGGTGCCGACCTCCGTCATCGTGACCGAGCCCTTGATCGCGACGTACGGCTGCGCGGGCAGTTCCTCGACGACCGGTATCGACTGCAGGTAGGTAGTCACGACGGAACTGACTGAGCGCGGACGCAGAAGTCATCGGGCTAGGGTCTGTGATCATGGCGGTCCAGCGGGTCTCGAGCCGCAACGCGCGGTTCCAGCAGTGGCAGGCGTTGCTGACCAACCGGAGCAAGCGGCAGCGGGCCGGCGAGTTCCTGGTCCACGGCGTGCGGCCGATCACGGTCGCCGTCGAGCGCGGCTGGACAGTGCGGACGTTGGTGTACGACGCCGACCGGTCGCTGTCGCGCTGGGCGCAGGACCTGCTGGGGTCCAGCACTGCGGACCGGGTGGCGATGTCGGCCGAGCTGCTCGCCGAGCTGGGCGAGAAGGCCGCCGAGATCGTCGCCGTGGTCGAGATGCCGCCGGACGACCTGGATCGGATCCCGGTCGGCGCCGGCTTCCTCGGCGTACTGTTCGACCGGCCGGGCAGCCCCGGCAACATCGGCTCGATCATCCGCTCGGCAGACGCGTTCGGTGCCGATGGCATGGTCGTCACCGGTCATGCCGCGGACGTGTACGACCCGAGGTCCGTGCGTGCCAGCACCGGCTCGCTGTTCGCGCTGCCGACGGTCCGCGTACCGGCCCGGCGTGAGGTGGACGCGTGGCTGAACGGCACACCGGTGCAGGTCGTCGGCACCGACGAGCACGGCGACACCGACGTCTTCGACTTCGACCTGACCGGGCCGACCCTGCTGCTGGTCGGCAACGAGACGACCGGTCTCAGCGCCGGCTGGCGGGAGCGGTGCGACCATCTGGTGCGGATCCCGATGCAGGGTTCCGCGAGCTCGCTGAACGCCGCGAACGCGGCCACCGCGATGCTCTACGAGGCCGCCCGACAACGGCGCTGAAACGGCTGGGGAAGAGGTCCACCCGTCGATCGCGGGCCGCAACCCGGGGGGATGGGTCTGTGCGGCCCGCTCTCGGTGGGATCGTCCAGAGGCGGTGGCCAGCGCCGACCCGCGGTCCTGGAGTGGGGGACCCCACGGAATCCAGGGTAGACCGATCGGTCTTCCGGCGATAGGTCGCTTGCAACCCGGTCACGCTGCGTGTCAGGTGTAGCGCTCTCCGATCCGCGGGCGACGGTGCTACCTGGGCGGTGCTCAGTGGCCCCGGAAGGCTTCCTCCAGCCACCACGCGCCACGGTCGGCGACGACCTTGGCATCGAGCAGGAGCGGCGCCGCCCGTGGCCCGGCCAGCCACTGCTCGACCGGCTTCAGGTCGTCGGTCGTGCGCACCGTCACCGCCTCGAAGCCATACCCGTGGCCGATCGCGGCGATGTCGGTCGGCGGGAACCGCACCGTGTCCAGCACCTGCCCGTCCGGACCGAAGTGGTGCACCTCGGCGCCGTACGCGTCGTCGTTGTAGACGACCACCAGCATCGGCAGCCGCAGCCGTCGGACGGTGTCGAGCTCGGCGGCGCTCATCAGCGCGCCGCCGTCGCCGAGCGCGGCGACCGGTAGCCGGTCCGGCTGCGCCAGTGCCGCGCCGATCGCCGTCGCGAGTCCCAACCCGATCGACTGGAACGCCTGGGTGAAGCAGAAGCCGTTCTCGTCCGGCACCGACAGATACATGCTCGGGTAGCCCATGAAGTTGCCGGAGTCGACAGCCAGCACCCGTTCGGCGGGTAGGAGGTCGTCGAGCGCGATGCTCAGCGTCCGCGGGTCGATCCGGTCCGCCGTACCGGTGTCCTGGTACGGCACGTCGCGCCAGCGCAGCTTGGAGGCGAGGTTCGCGCCGGCCTCGGTTGTCCGGTAACCCGGGCGTTGCTCGCCGGCGGAGGCGAGCGCCATCCTGGCGGTCGTCGCGACGTCGCCGGTGATGCCGAGCCGGATCTCGCGATGCGCGCCGAGCGCCGCGGCGTCGTCGTCGATCTGCACCACGGTCGCGCCAGGCGCGATCAGCCGGCCGTGTCGCATCGTCCACATGTTCAGCGCGCACCCCCAGCCCACGATCAGGTCGGCCCGGCCGATCAGATCGGCGGCCAGTGGCGAGGCGAAGCCGCCGGAGACGTCCAGCGACCAAGGGTTGTGGTGGAACAGGCCGCGAGCGACGGCCGACGTCGCCAGCAGAGCGCCGTAGGTGTCCCCGAGCCGCTCGAGGGCCTCGCGGCTGCCCTGGCTCCGCGATCCACGGCCCGCGACGAACACCGGTCGCTCGGCCCGCTCGAGCAGCTCGACGAAGGCGGCCACCTCGGCCCGGTCCGGCTCGACCGCGGCGCGTTCCGGCGGCGGTACGACGCCGGCCAGCACGTCCGCGGGCACGTCCTCGGCCTGCACCGCCAGCGGGAGGTTGAGCAGCACGGTGCGCCGTTCGCGTACCGCGGTCGCCACCGCCGCGCACGCCTCCTCTACCGCGGTGCCGGCTGCGGTGACTCGGGCCGGGACGGCGCCGACCGAACGCGCCAGTGCCGGCTGGTCGACGTAGAAGTTCGACCTCGGCTCGGTCACCTCCGCGGCCAGCACGAGCAGTGGCGTCCGGCTCTTCGCCGCCTCCGCGATCCCGGTCATCGCGTTCGTCAGACCGCAGCCCTGGTGCACGCTCAGCGCGGCCAGCGTGCCGCTCATCCGCGCGTACGCGTCGGCCATCGTCGCCGCGCCGCCCTCGTGCCGGGCGGCGACGAACGGCGCGCCGGCCGCGACCATCGCGTTGGTCAGGTGGAAGTTGCCGGACCCGACCACTCCGAATACGCGGCCGACCCCGGCCGCCACCAGGGCACGACCGACGGCCTCCGCGACCTTCATCAGCGTTCGACCAGCGCCAGCACACGCGCCGGTGCGCCGGAGCCGGTGACGATCGGCAGCGGCCCGGCGACCACCACCGAGCCGGTCGCCGGCAGCCGGTCCAGGTTCTGCAGCTGGGTCAGCCCGTACTTGTCGCTGCCCATCAGGTACGAGTGGCACGGGAACGCCGGGTCGAACGAGTGCGCCCGGCCGGCGTCGGTGCCGACCGTCTCGACGCCGAGGCCGATCACCGGCGACTCCTGCGCCACCCACTTCGCGCACTCCGGCGACAGCCCCGGCGTGTGCGGCCCGTTCTCGTCGGCGTTCAGGAACTCCTGCTGCGAACTGGAGCGGGCGTCCCAGCCGGTCCGCAGTAGCAGCCAGCCGCCCGCGGGCAGCGGACCATGGTCGGCCTCCCACGCCCGGATGTCGTCCACCTCGACCAGGAAGTCGGGGTCCTTCCCCGCCTCGGCGGAGAAGTCGAGTACGACGGCCGGCGCGATCAGCCGGCTCGCCGGGACCGACGCCACGTCCGCGAGATCCTTGCCGGTGACCCAGTGGATCGGCGCGTCGAAGTGGGTGCCGGTGTGCTCGCCACTGCGGAAGTTGTTCCAGTACCAGGCCGGGCCGCGGTCGTCGTACCGGCTGATCTCCTCCAGCGCGAACGCCGCCGTCTGCCCGAACTCCGGCGGCAGCTGGATCACCGGCGTCGAGGCCGACAACGGCGAGGTCAGGTCGACGACCTCGATCGAACCGTCGCTCAGGGCGGCGACGAGAGCGGACAGCGCGGACATGTGGATCCTCCTGAGCAGGCGGCTGGATTCCGACCATACGCGGCCAGGCGCCTTCCGTCCGTCAGTTGGGCCGGGCTCGCACATGCCCGTGGTCAACCACGCCAACTGCGGGTCCGCCCCGGCAACAACCGGGGCACACCCACCACTCACCGGGTTAACCACGCGAACTGGGGGTGGCGGAACAGGCAGCCGCCACGCCGGACAGTTGCTCTTGGCAACCTCAGAGGTGCGCTTCGTGGGGTCGAGCTGTCACCAGATGCGGACGCGGTCGGCAGGGTCGAGCCAGAGACCGTCGCTGGGTGCGGTCGCGTACGCCCGGTGGAACTCGTCGAGGTTGCGTACGACGTTGGCGCGGAACTCCGCCGGGGAGTGCGGATCGACGGCCAGCAGCTGGGTGGCCAGTGCCTCGCGCACCTTGAGACGCCAGCACATCGCCCAGTTCGTGAAGACCCGCTGCTCGCCGCTGAGCCCGTCGAGCACCGGCGGCTCCGCGCCGTCGAGGCTGATCAGGTACGCCTGCAGCGCGATCTGCAGACCACCCAGGTCGCCGATGTTCTCGCCGACCGTGAGCCCGCCGTTCACCTTCTTGCCGGGCAGGGCGCGCGGCTCGAACCCGTCGTACTGGGCGATCAGCTTGTCGGCCCGCTCCTTGAACTGGCTGCGGTCGGACTCGGTCCACCAGTCGACCAGGTTGCCCTCGCCGTCGTACTGGGATCCCTGGTCGTCGAAGCCGTGCCCGATCTCGTGCCCGATCACCGCGCCGATCCCGCCGTAGTTCAGCGCCGCGTCGGCGTCCGGGTCGAAGAACGGCGGCTGCAGGATCGCGGCCGGGAAGCAGATCTCGTTCATGCCCGGGTTGTAGTAGGCGTTGACGGTCTGCGGAACCATGAACCACTCGTCCAGGTCGACCGGCTGGCCGAGCTTCGCGATCTGGCGGTCGGTCTCGAACGCGCGGCCGCGCAGCACGTTGCCGACCAGGTCGTCCGGCCGAATCTCGATCGACGAGTAGTCCCGCCACTTGGCCGGGTACCCGATCTTCGAGCGGAACATGGACAGCTTCGTCAGCGCCTTGGCGCGCGTCTCAGGGCTCATCCAGTCCAGCTGCTCGATGTCGCGCCGGTAGGCCTCGACCAGGTTGCCGACCAGCGCCTCCATCTGCGCCTTCGACTCCGGCGGGAAGTGCTCGGCGACGTACACCTCGCCCACCGCCTCGCCGAGCAGCTGGTTGGCGAGGGCGACGGCCCGCTTCCAGCGCACTTTCAGCTCCGGGGCGCCGGTCAGCGTGCGTCCGTAGAACGCGAAGTTCTCCTCGACGAAGCCCGTGCTCAGATACGGCGCGAGGGCGCTCAACAAGTGGAACCTGAGCCAGTCCTTCCAGTCGGCCAGCGGTACGTCGGTCAGCGCGTCCGACAGCACCGACAGGTAGCTCGGCTGCCGCACGATCACCTCGGCCAGTGCCGACTCGTCCGCGCCGACGGCGGCCAGCCAGACCGGGAAGTCGAACGCCGGCGCGGCCGCGCGCAGCTCGTCGTACGTGAGCAGGTTGTACGCCTTCACCACGTCACGGGTCGTGACGTTGTCCCAGTGGCCGGCGGCGAGTCGCGTCTCCAGCGCCATGATCCGGCCGGCCGCATCCGCCGCGGCCGAGTCGTCGTCGCCGAGCAGCCGCAGCATCGCGGTGACGTGCTCGACATACGCCGCCCGGGTGTCGGCGAACGCGTCGTCGCGGTAGTACGCCTCGTCGGGAAGCCCGAGACCGCCCTGGGTCACGTTGACGATGTAGCGGTCCGAGCGCCGGTCGTCGGTGTTCACGTACACATCGAAGCCGCCGCCGACGTCGATCCGGGCCATCGCACCCAGTGCCGCGGCGAGCTCGGCCACTGACGAGATCGACGCGATCGACCCGAGCAGGTCGTCCAGCGGGGTGGCTGCGAGCCTCTCGACGGTGTCCTCGTCCATGAACGACGTGTACAGATCGCCGATCTGCTGACGCGGCGAGCCGGTGGCCGTGTCGGCCGCGGCCGCATCGCGAAGGATCTGGTGGACCTGGGCCTCCGCGGCGAGCACCAGCTCGATGGCGCCGCCGGCCATCGGCAGGTCCGGCGCGATCTCGACCGTCTCCAGCCATCGCCCGTTCACATGCCCGAACAGGTCGTCCTGCGGCCGGATTTCAGCGTCACCGCCGTCGACATCGACACGACCGACAGCCATCTGGGTCCCCTCCGGTTCGAAAGCCCTGGCTGACGAGCCTATCTCTGCCACCAACCCGGCCGGCGACGGCGGGCGCGGCCGAGCAGGCGCCGTTGAGCGCCTGCTCGGCTCGATGCCTTACATCAGCTGCTCGGAGCGCGCGGCGGGATGGCGCTGAGGTTGAAGGCGTACCGTGCGGTCGAGTCGGCGATGGCGTCGGCGTTGACGTCCAGCGCCGTCATGTTGGGGTTGGCGATGGTGTCGCAGGCCTGGTGGTAGCAGACGTCGTAGGCGACGCCGGCCTGGCCGCCGAACAGCGCGGCTTCCGCGGCCGTCTTCATGCCCTCGGCGCCCGTGAAGATGCCGCCGGACGGGATGCCGACGGCGATGAACGGACCGTAGTCGGAACGTCCGTCGAAGTCGGTACCGACGGTGGCCAGGCCGCGTCCGCTGAAGAACCTCTCGAAGGTCGCCTCGATCTGGGCGGATCCGGGCGGTCCGGCCGGTGCGCCGACGGCGTCGGAGTTGTCGCCGTCGTAGAGCTTCAAGGCGTAGTTCGGCGAGGAGATCATGTCGAAGTTCAGGTAGAGCTTGAGCCTGTTGCGCTCCGCCGCGGACAGCCCCTCGACGTACTGGTCGGAGCCGAGCAGACCGATCTCCTCGGCCGCCCACCAGGCGAACCTGACCTTGTTCTTCACCGGGAACTTGCTCATCTGCAGTGCGGTCTCCAGGATGGCCGCGCTACCCGATCCGTTGTCGTTGATGCCAGGCCCGGCCGGGACACTGTCGAGGTGGGCGCCGACCATCACGACGTTGTTCGGGTCGCCGGAGCGGGACTCGGCGATCACGTTGTCGTTCGTGCCGAGCACCAGCTCGGAGTCGACCTTGAGGTGAACCGTCGCGCCCGGGGTCGAGGCCAGCTCGTTGCCGACCGCGAAGTCCGCGAAGACCATCGGCACTCCGGCCCGCCACTCACCGATGTCCAGCGGGAACGCGTCGGTCCGGCCGGGCTGGCCCTCGTTGAAGACGATGATGCCGGACGCGCCGGCCCGGCCCGCGTTGCGGATCTTGCTGGCGAAGGCGCAGGTGCCGCGCTGGATCAGGGCGATCCGCCCGGGGACGAACCCCGCGAAGTCCGACTCCTCACAACCGCTGGTCGACGTCGGTGTGGGCGTCGGAGGCAGGGTCAGGTCGACGGCCTGAACCTCGGCCGTGACATCACCTGCGGGAGAAGGCTCGAAGGCGAAGAACTCGTCGTTCGTCAGGTAGGTCTTGCTGGTCGGCGCGGTCAGCTCCAGCACCGGCGGCGTGTTCTCGCTCCAGCTCTCGACGAAGTTGATCGGCTGCATCGTGACTTGGTAGCCGGCATTCTTCAGCTTGTTCGCGACGTAGGCAGCACTCGCGTCGTACCCGGTGGTCCCCACCGCCCGGTTCCCGCCGTTGGCGTTGGCGATCGCCTGTAACGCGACCATGTGCTCTTTCACGTTCGCGCCGTTCACCTGCTTCACGAGCAGCTTGGCGAAGGCTTCCTCGACTGGATCTGCCTGTGCCGGGGCGGTGAGGCCCAGCGGCAATGTGAAGGCCGTGATTACCGCGATCCCTCGGACCGCTCCCCAACGCAATGAACCCATAGTTCCTCCCTGGCCACATCTGTGGACTGACCCCCGAGAAACACGCTGGCCAGAAACTAACCCCGTTCATCGCCCATGCCTAGAGCCCGCAACCCGGCCTTGGGGCTGACCCGAGCGGATGAGCGGGTCCGGACACCTCGACCGGCGACACGATGAAGGCACCGGCGCACAAACTTCAGCGGCGACATCTACCTGGTCAGAGTGGAACGCCGAACCCGATCTCGTTGCCGTCAGGATCGTGGTAGGTGGCCTTGCGCACACCGTTCGACTACGTCTCCTGCGGGCTAGTTGAGCCCCGATGGCTTGCCGCTCGGCTACGCAGATCCCACGAGAAGACAGAAAGGGTGGCCTGCGGGGTCGGCCAGCACGTACAGAGGCTCACCTGAGTCGGTTCGGTCGTAGAGCAACGTGGCGCCCAGCTCTTCTGCCCGTTGTCGGTGTCGTTGGAGCTCCTCGACACTCGGCACCCTGAAGTCGTGGTGCATCTGCTTCGGAACCTCGTGCGATGGCCAGGTCGGCCGGGCAAGTGTCGGGACTTCTTGGAAGGCGAGCACGCGGTTTCCTTCGGAGTCGAGGAGGACCAGCCAATCCGCATCCTCGTCGTTGCCATCCGCAGGGATCTCGTCACCGGGGCGGTAGCGCAATCCGAGGAGCTCGCGATAGAACTCCGCGAGGCCACGGCAGTCAGTGGCGTCCAGGGCCGTATGCATGAGAACTGGGAAGGTGGACATCTGGCCTCCTGCCGGCGTGCGGGTGAACTCATCGAAGCACGGCCGTCGCTGCCGGACGCTCTCACGTCCTCCGGCTCCGGCATCAGCCCGCCGATCCGTCGCCTGGCCTGCGTTCCAGAACTGCCACGTTCCGGCTACTCTCACATTCGGGTTCCCGACCATCCACGCCGGACGATGAGCACCTCCGAGGAGGTCCCATGGCCTCACTGCCACCCGCACCGGCGGGCTGGAGCCGGTTCCTGGTGAAAAGCAAGTTCGCTGCCGGCCGCGACTTCGCCGTCCTCGACCCTGACACCGAAGAGCAACGGTACTTCGTGGACGGCAAAATGGGTCCCCGGCCGCTGGCCGACGTCAAGGCCGGCGATCAGGTCGTCTACCAGGTGCGAGGCAAGCTCCTGGGGATCCCCAAGCGCATGACCATCACCGACGCGAACGGCACCGAGGTCGGCGAGCTGAAGGCGCACATGTTCTCGCCGATCAAGTCCCGCATGACGCTCGACGTGCCTTCGGGTGAGCCGTGGCTCGTGGAGGGCTCGCTCGTCGAGAAGAACTACTCCGTCAGCTCGGGCGGCAAGCCGATCATCCAGATCACCCAGAAGTGGGTCACCATAAAGGACACGTACACCGTCGACGTCGCGCACGGGGTCGACCCAGGTATGGCGCTTGCCGTCATGTGGTCGATCGACCGCTGGGTGGAACGCGACTAGTTCAGCTAGTCGCCCGACCCATGGCGGCGGCCCGCGTGGCCCACCCGATGATGCCCGCGCGCACGCGGCCGCCGCCGTCTCAGAGGTGACCGGTACACCTGTGACGTACCAGGACCTCTCGTCGTCAGAGCATGCTGAGGCGCTGCGGGCCGGCGGTGTCGACGAACAGACTGTTGACTTCCTCGTGCAGCTGCATGCCGACACGGCGGCAGGCGTCTCGGCCGACGCAACCGACCACCTCCGCCGCCTGATTGGGCGCGGCCCACCACCCCGCTACTGGATGGACTGCGCGCCGCCGCCGCGCGGCAGCTGACCCCGAACACACGCTGATCAAGCCGGAGACCCGGCCGCGATGCGATCCTGCCGCAGGCTCGCATCGCGGCCCGGCGCAACGCGCGACCACGCCGGCGTCGCGGACCTGGCCAGTTCGTCAGGTGCCAAGAGCGGCGAGCGATTCGCCGGGGATTCAGGAATACGTCGAGGCTGGTCAACCGGCCGGGCACCCGCACAACGGCTCGGACCCTGCCAACGCGGCCGGGCCGAGTGCATCGTGGAAGGTGCGTCCCGGGCTAGCGTGGCGGCGTGATGACTTGCGTTGTTGACTATGTCGTGGATCCCGCCAAGATCGACGCATTCGAGCAGTTCGCTCGGCGATGGATGCAACTGGTCGAGGAGCACGGCGGGACACACCACGGATACTTCCTGCCCAGCGAAGGTGCCAGCGACCGGGCGCTGGCGCTGTTCAGCTTTCCCAGCCTGGCGGCCTACGAGCAGTACCGGACGCTGTTCGGCGTGGATCCGGACTTCGTCGCGGCGGACCGGATCCGAGACGAGAGCGGCTGCGTCATCCGCTACGACCGGACCTTCATGCGGCCGCTGTTCCCGGACCGAGGCACAGCAGCCGCCCAGCCGCCCGCCAGTTGACCCGCTGAACTCGCGCGGGTGGAGGCAAACACGAATCTCACCGGACTCCCGACACGGGCTGGGTCGGACGTGCTGACAGAGGTCCCGCGACTCACCTCGAGGCTCAGGCGGGTCGAGCAGACCTTGCGGCGCGAGAGAATAGGTCTGTGGAGCGCAGGCGGTCTGACGATCGTGGCACTGCTGAGCCACGGCGCCCGAAAGCGAGGACTGGTGTGGTGGCGCTGGTACTCCGATGGGCCGCAGGTCACCCCCGCAGACCGCTGATCGCCACTCCCCGCGAACGCCTCTCCCACACACTCGTCGGCTGCTCCCGGTGAGACGAAACACGTCGTCGTCGGTGGATTCGAGCCCGAACCTGCTGTCCGACAGAGTTCCGCCTATCTCGCGGAGACAGCCGAGACCTCAGATGAATCTGAGCCCCACGCCAGCGTCTACGAAGCCTCTAGTCTGAGGGACTAGCTGTGAGGTCCAGGGACAGCCAGCCTGCACAGCTCGGCCATACGCGGCGGCTGGCAGGCACCGCCTAGGGACACGCGCGGGAGGCATGAAGTGGGTGACATCGAGCTGTTGCAGCAAGTCGAGGCACACCTCGACCGGGGGATCAAGAACGTCCGCGGTTCACGTGACTTCTACCGCAGAGGCAGCCGGCTGCAGACGATCTCGGCTGCCGTGTTCAGTGCGGCCACGGCCCTGCTGATCGGGCTGAATGAGATCTACGACCTGCCGATCCTCGTCGCGATCTCCATGGTGACTGCCGGTCTCGCGACGATCGCCGCCGCATGGACGTCATGGTTCGCGTTCCGGAAGCTGTGGATCAACAACACAGTCGCGCTGCAAAGTCTGTATGCGCTGCGTGACCGGATTGACTATGACAAGGCCCGCGACAACGGGCAACCCGCGCTCGAGACAGTTGAGGCCTATCGGGACCAGCTCGATGCGATCTTCGCCTCGCTGAACAGCAGTTGGGTCCGAATCCGCGAAGGCGACTAGGGTTACATCTACCGGCCGCGGACCAAGCGGCAGCGCCACTACTACCGAGCCCGCCCGGCCGATCAGTTCGATGCGGTGATCCACGTGGACAACACCCGGACGGTGGAGCCCCGAGCGGACAGCTCGCTGGGACGAGGGCGAGGTTGCCGAGACCTACCCGTACGCCGTACAAGGAACGTCGATGGACGCCGTCCGGCAAAGCGCTGAGATCCCGGTCGCGGGAGTCACGCTCGATGGGGACGTCGTCATACCACACGATGCCCGCGGTGCGGTGCTGTTCGCGCACGGCAGCGGCAGCAGCCGGCACAGCCCGCGCAACCGCTACGTGGCCGAGACGCTGCACCGGGCCGGCCTCGCGACCGTGCTGGCCGATCTGCTGACCCCGGACGAGGAAGAGCTCGACCGGCGTACGGGCGCCTTCCGTTTCGACATCGGCCTGCTCGCGGGGCGGGTAACCGCGTTGGCCGACTGGGCAGCAAACGACGAGCTCACCGCCGGTCTCGGGCTGGGTATGTTCGGCGCAAGCACAGGCGCGGCAGCCGCGCTCGTCGCCGCCGCAGCCCGGCCCACCGAGGTCCGTGCGGTCGTCTCCCGCGGCGGCCGCCCCGACCTGGCCGACGACTCCCTTCCGCTCGTACGCCAGCCGACGCTGCTGATCGTCGGCGAGCTCGACACAGCGGTCCTCGAGCTCAACCGGGCCGCGCTGCGAAGGCTGGCCGGGACAGCGCGCCTCGAGATCGTCCCGGGCGCGACGCATCTGTTCGAGGAGCCGGGCGCCCTGGACCAGGTCGCCCGCCTGGCCAGGGACTGGTTCGTGCATGAGCTGTGAAGCGGCCGGGCGTACACCGCCCAATGGACTCGGTGGGTCGTTCAACTCGTAGCCTCGAAGCAGGGAGCCGGAAGGGGGCAGGCGGTGTCCGTCGAACGGGTTCGAGGTCCGCGTCTTCCACCTCGCTGGTTCATCCGCACGGTGTGGTCACTGCACCGCGCGGTCTGCCGTATCAGTGGCGGCCGGGTGGGACTCTGGCGTCCGAAGCCTGGGCGGTGGGGCACGTTGCGGCTGACGACGACCGGGCGGCGCACGGGACGGGATCACAGTGTCATCGTCGGCTATTTCGAGGACGATCCGAACCTGGTCACCTTGGCGATGAACGGCTGGGCTGATCCGCAGCCGGCGTGGTGGCTCAACCTGCAGGCACAGCCAGACGCGACCGCCGAGCTGGTCGGCGGGTCCCGACGGGTGACGGGAAACTGCGTGTCTGGTTCAGGCCCACCGCGGAGGCATCGTTCGGCCGGTAGGGTCTTCGCTGCATGAGCACATCTTCGCCTCACGACGCCGACCTGGTGGTCCTCGGCGCTGGCCCCGCAGGACTGGCAGCTGCTTGGCGCGCTGCTCAGCGGGGACTGTCGGTGGTGCTGCTCGAGCGCTCGGACCGCGTCGGGGGAATGTCTGCGTCGTTCGAGGTCGGCGGCCAGCGGGTCGACCTGGGCAGCCACCGGCTGCATCCGGCGACCGCGGGACATGTGCTGGCAGACATCCAGGATCTGCTGGGCGGCGATCTGCAGCTGCGGCGCCGCAACGGTCGTCTTCTGCTCGGGCAGGCATGGATAGGATTCCCACTCCGGCTTGACGACGTGCTGCGGGCGTTACCTCCGCGGATCGTTGCCGGGATCGCGCGGGATGCCGTGCTGGGTCCGATCCGGCGGGCGCGAGCAGACACGTATGCCGAGCAGATCCGGGCCGGCCTGGGACCGACGGTGTACCGGGAGCTGTACGAACCGTTCGCGGCGAAGCTGTGGGGGTTGCCGGGCGAGCGGATCCACGGTGCGCAGGCGCGGGTGCGGGTGACGGCGGACTCGCCGTGGAAGGTGCTCGGCCGCGTCTTGCGTGGAGGCCGGGCCGGGGCGGGCACCGAGCAGGGACGGTCGTTCTACTACCCGCGGCGGGGGTTCGGGCAGATCGCCGAGGCGCTGTACGACGCCGCGACCACGGCTGGCGCGGACGTGCGTACCGGCACGAAGGCGGAGAAACTGGTTGCTGATAGCAACGGTGTACGGATAGTCGCCGGAGGCGGCGAGATCACTGCTCGGCAGTGTTTCTCCACCATTCCGCTGCCGGTGCTGCGGACGCTGGTCACGGGTGAGCCCGCGGACGAGTCGGGGCTGACGTTCCGGGCGATGGTGTTGGTGTATCTGGTGCACGCGGGCGGCCGCTGGACGTCGTACGACGCGCACTATCTACCGGCAGGTGGCACGCCGGTGACGCGAATCTCGGAGCCGGCCAACTACCGAGATTCGGCGGATGACCCCACCGGCTCGAGCGTGCTGTGTGCGGAGATCCCGTGCGCACAAGGGGATGCGGTGTGGACCGCGGACGACACCGCGCTCGCCGAGCTGGTCGAGCAGACGATCAACACCGCGCGGCTGCCTTCGGTGACCCGGACCGCGGTGCACGTGGTGCGGTTGCCGCGGGTGTACCCGGTGTTCGACCTGGACTACCCGCCACGGCTGGCGGCCCAGCAACGTTGGGTGGACGGGGTGCCGAACGTGATCTCGTTCGGGCGGCTCGGGCTGTTCGCGCACGACAACAGCCACCACGCGATCGCGGAGGCGTACGACGCGGTCGACGCGGTGCGCGACGACGGGACGTTCGACCGGAACGCCTGGCGAGCGGCACAGCAGAGGTTCGCGGAGCACCGGGTCGAGGACTGACGGGTCAGCGCGCCGACACCGCGTCCGGTGCCGTCACGCCTGTGTCCGATCCGGAGCGGAGGGCGGTCGGCTGGTTGAGCTCGCGGTGGACGGCCGGGACCACCTTGCGCAGGTAGCGGCCGAGCCGGACGAACGAGGTGCCGGTGTCGCGGAACGAGTAGCGGATGCCGACCTCGGCGTAGTGGAAACCCTTGGCGAGCAGGTCGAGGGTGAGGACCTGGGCGTAGTTGTAGTCGTGGACGATCTCGGCCTCGGCGGCGGCGCGGGGCGAGAACGCGCGGTAGCCGCTCTGCCCGTCGGTGAGGTCGCGGCGCCGGGCCAGCCAGCGGACCCACAGCGTCAGTACGCGGTTGCCGAGCCGGCGGTGCGGCAGCATCCGGGTGATCTGGCCGGCGAATCGGGAGCCGACCACGTAGTCGGCGGTACCGGCGAGCACCGGTGCAGCGAGGTCGGTTAGCTGGGTCGGGTCGTACTCCAGATCGGCGTCGAGGTAGACCACGGCGGCCGGGTTCCGGGCGGTCGCCTCCGCGAGCCCGCGGCGTACCGCGGCGCCCAGGCCGAGGTTGCGGTGCTGCGATACGACGATCGCGCCGGCGGCCCGAGCCTCGTCGGCCGAGTCGTCGGTGGAGCCGTCATCGATCACGATCACCTCGACACGACGGCCGGACACCTCCCTCGGCAGGTCGCCGACCACCCGTGGGATGGTGCCGGCCTCGTTGTGAACCGGGATGATCGCGACCACCGGCGCGTCCGCGGCAACCGGTACGGCGGCCGGCCGTGACGGCAGCCGGCGCGGTAGCCGCCAGCGTCCGAAGTAGCCGGGAGCCGGAACGACCAGCGCCGCCGTGCCGAGCAGGATCGCGTACCCGGTCTTGATCGCGTGGGTCAGCAGCGCGATCGCGAACGCCGGCCCCGGCTCGACACCGAGGGCGACCAGGGCCGCGGTGGCTGCGGCCTCGTAGGTGCCGATACCGCCTGGCGTGAGCGCGACTGTCTGCGCGGCGATCGTCACCGCGGTCACGGCGACCGCCTGCCCGGCGCCGATCGGGTGTCCGGCGGCCGCGGCGACCGCGTGCACGACCGCGGACTCCAGTACCCAGGCGAGCAGGGCAGCGACCAGGACGCCAGGCCCGGGTGACCGCAACGAGGGCGTCCGGCGGACCAGAACCAGGCAGCAGGCGAGACCGACGCCGCCGACGGCGAGGATCGGCCAGGTCCACGGTCCCGCCACCGACAGCAGCACGGCCGGGGCAGCGGCCAGTGCCAGCAGCCCGACCGCGAGCACGTCGCCGACTCGCAGAGTCACAGCGGAGACGATCACCGGACGGACCGGCAGCGCGGTCCGGCGCAGCACGCTGGTGACCCGCAGCGCCTCGCCCAGGCGGAACGGCAGCACGTGGTTGCCGAGCAGCGAGACGTGCAGCGCCGACCATGCCTGACCCGGAGGAAGCGTCGGCAACACCCGGCACCATGCCCAGCTCCGCAGCGTGAACGCCGCGGCATAGGCGACGAGCGCGAGACCGATCCGCATGGGCTGGCCGGCGAGCGTCCGTGCCGCGTCGGCGACGACCGCCGGCTGGACCGCTCCTGCCAAGTACACCGCGGCGCCGACCAGGACGGCGGTGCCGATCAGACCGGTGAGCAGACGGCGTCTGTCCAAACGGCGAAAGGTGATGCTACGGTCCACGGACTGAGGTTAGCCTAACCTGAAGCGGGTCGGGGAACCGTTCCTTCGGAAGAGATCATCATTCGGAGAGGCCCAATGTCCGTCGTCGTCACCGGAGCCGCCGGGTTCATCGGTTCGACGCTTGTAGACCATCTGCTGCGCGTAGGGCACGACGTCATCGCAGTCGACCGTTCACCGGTCGCGCCGAGCCGTGGGCTGCGCATCGTGCAGGGTGACCTGCTGGACTCCGCCGACGCCCGGCAGGCACTGCGGGAGGCCACCTGCGTGATGCACCTGGCCGCGGCCAGTGGGGTGCGTGACGATCGGGACGGGATTGCGGAGCGGCGGCACCGCGACAACGTACGCGCGACAGTCGTCGTGGCAGAGACAGTGTCCCCGCAGGTGCCGCTGCTGGTGATGTCCTCGTCGAGTGTGTACGGCGGGTCGAGTGGCCGACCGAGCCGAGAAACCGACGGGCTGCATCCGCGCGGTGGCTATGCGCGCAGCAAGGTCGCGGTCGAGTCGGCTTGTGCCGTCCGCGCTGAGACGGGCGGGCACGTGCTGGTGGTTCGGCCGTTCACCGTGATCGGCGAGGGTCAGCGCGCCGACATGGCGCTCAGCGTCTGGGCCGACGCACTGCGCGCAGGTCAGCCGGCCCGGGTGTTCGGCAGTCTGGACCGGACTCGCGATGTCACCTGTGTCCGGGAGACGGTCCGGGCCATCATCGCCCTCGCGGCCAGTGGCGGCAGCGGCACCGTCAACCTCGGCACCGGCCGGCCGCGCAGGCTCGGCGAACTGGTCGCCTCGGTCGGCGCCGCACTCGGCGACCCGCGGCCGCCGGTCGAGCTGGTCGGCGCCGACGACCGCGAGGTCGAGCAGACCTGGGCCGACACCACCCGGCTGCGCCGCCTGATCGGATACACACCACACACCGACCTCGACGACGCGGTCCGCCGCGCCGTCGCGTCGCGGCCAGCCGTGCTGGAGCCGGTCCGATGACCAGGCGATGGGTGTACGTCGTACCGGCCGTGGTCGCTTTCACGGCAGCCGTACTCGGCATCGGCGTACGCGCGACATACGGCGGCCAGGCGTCCGTCGACGAACCGCAGTATCTGCTCACCGCACTGTCGCTGTACGAGGACCGCAGTCTCGACATCTCCGACGAGCTGGCCGCCGAGCGCTGGCGCGACTACTACGACCGCGAGCTGCCGGTACAGACCCGGCCGCTGCCGGACGGCTCGGCGCTGTCGCCGCACGACCCGCTGCTTCCCGTGCTGATCGCGGTGCCGGTCGGACTGGCCGGCTGGGTCGGCGCGAAGATCGCGCTCGGGCTGGTCGCGGCCGCCTGTGCCGCGCTGCTGGTCTGGACCGCAGTCCGGCGGTTCGGGCTGGACGCGCGGGTCGCGGCCGCCGGAGCGGCACTGGTATTCGCCTCGCCCCCGCTCGGCATCTACTCGCAACAGGTCTACCCCGAGCTGCCGGCCGCACTGGCCACACTCGCCGCGGTCGCGGCGCTGACCCGGCCGGTGCTGCGTGGCCGCGAGCTCGCCATCGCGCTGACCGCTGTGGTCGCTCTGCCGTGGCTCGGCGTGAAGTACGCGCCCGTCGCGATCGCGCTCGTCGCGATGCTGGCCTGGCGGTTGCGCTGCCAGCGACCACGGCTGCTGGTCGCCGGCGCCGTACTGGCGGCTGCGGGCGCGTCGTACCTGCTGCTGCACCGGCAGATCTGGGGCGGCTGGACCGTGTACGCGACCGGCGACCACTTCCAGCAGACCGGGGAGTTCTCGGTGATGGGCGTCGAGCCGGACTACTGGGGCCGGTCGCTGCGGTTGGTCAGCCTGTTCACCGATCGTGGCTACGGGCTGATCGGCTGGCAACCGGCGTATCTGCTGCTGGTGCCCGCGGTCATCGTGCTGCTCACACGGCGACTGCCCGCACGGGTGCTGCTCGTCCCGCTCGGGGCCGGCTGGGCCGCGGCCACCTGGCTCGCGCTCACCATGCACGGCTACTGGTCACCAGGCCGGCAGGTCGTCGTGGTACTCCCGCTCGCGGTGCTGGTCGTGCTGGCCGCGATGCGGGAAACCGCCGTACGGCCGGCAGTGCCAGCGGTGCTGGCCTTGACTGGCGTGGTGAACCTGGTCGCTCTGTGGTTCGACGGGTACCGCGAGGCGGTGACCTGGGTGACCGGGTTCGAGCAGGTGCACAGCCCGGTCTACCGAGCCCTGGCTCCGCTGCTGCCCGACTACCGCTGGCCCGGGTTCTGGCCCGGGCACCTGATCTGGATCGCGGTGCTCACCGGCACCGCCGTCCTGACCTACCGGGCGACCCGGCGTCGCCCGGCGGAAGCCGTACCGACCGATGTTCTGAAGGGATCACTGACATGACTCGTCGTCTGGGCGCCGCCTTCGCGGCCACCGCCCTCGCACTCACCCTCGCCCTCACCGGCTGCTCCGACGACGGCGGCGGCTCAGGCGGCTCCGGCTCCGGATCGGGCTCCGGATCGGGATCCGGGTCCGGCTCCAGCGAGCCATCCGCGTCACCGAGCTGACCACCAGGACCAACGAAGGAGGACCGTCATGCTCGCCGCATTCCTGATCATGCTCAGGGAAGGGTTCGAGGCCGCGCTGGTCATCGCGATCCTGTACTCGTACCTCCAGCGCACGGGGCGGACGGACCTGCTCGGACCGATGTGGCTCGGGGCCGGTGCGGCGTTCGCCGTCGCACTTGGTCTCGGCATCGGCATCCACGTCGGTATGGACAACCTCGAAGGCGTCGCCCGACTGCGGGCCTTCGCGGCGACGATGCTGCTCGCCGTGGTGGTCCTGACCTGGATGGTCTTCTGGATGCGCAGCCACTCCCGCCAGCTCAAAGGCCAGCTGGAGCACGGCTTCGACGAGGCCATGAACCGGCGCGCGAACGTGAAGCTCGCGATCGTCGCGTCGGCATTCCTGGCCATACTCCGCGAAGGGTTCGAGGCCTCCCTGTTCCTGATCGCCACCGCGACCGAGGGCGACGGCGCCGAAGTGCTGATCGGCGGACTCGCCGGGCTCCTGCTCGCGGGCGCCCTGGGTTGGATGGTCGTCGTCGGCGGCAAGCGGCTGCCGATGAAGCAGTTCTTCACCGTCACCGCACTGATCCTGATCGTCTTCGCAGCCGGCCTGCTGGCCCGCGCGGTGATGTTCCTGCAGTCGGCCGAGGATCTACCCATCATGTACGACGCGGTTTACAACCTCACCGGGGTCGAATGGCTCACACAAAGCCACGAAGTCGGCAAGTTCCTCGCCGCCATGTTCGGCTGGGACCCGCGCCCGTCCATCGAGCAGGTCATCGTCTGGGTCGGCTACGTCACCATCGTCACCTGGCTCTTCCTGCGCAAGCCGACCACCAAAGCGACGACGCCCACACCAACCCGCAACACCGCAGACGCCGTCAAGTAGCCGGCGCTCGGCACCGGTCTTCAGGACCAGCGCATCTCGCTCCGGCACGCTCGTCGTACCCAAAAGCGGATAACCGGATGCGGTGGCCACCGTCTCCGGCCACGCTGAAACGGTGCCTCACAACTACTTCGACGAACGGATCGCGCGCGAGTACGACGCCCGCTGGGCAGAGCTGTTCGACCCCGCCGTCGTCGATCCGGCGGTGGACTTCCTCGCCGGCCTCGCGGCAGCCGGCCGTGTCCTCGAACTAGGTATCGGCACGGGCCGCATCGCGCTCCCGCTGAGCCGCCGCGGGATCCGCGTGCACGGAATCGAGCTGTCGCCAGACATGGTCGCCCAACTACAGGCGAAACCGGGTGCGGACGCCATCGACCTGACCATCGGCGACTTCGCGACCACCCACGCAGGCGACGGGTTCAGCCTCGCCTACCTCGTCCGCAACACCATCACGAACCTCACCACCCAGGACGCGCAGGTCGAGTGCTTCCGCAACGTCGCCGCCCAGCTGGAGCCCGGCGGCCGCTTCGTGATAGAGGTGTACGTCCCCGAACTGCAACGACTCCCACCCGGCGAGACCTTCCACGCCTTCGCCGTCACACCCGAACACCTCGGCTTCGAGGAGTACGACGTCGCCACCCAGACCGCGATCTCACACCACTACTGGGCCGAAGGCGGCCGGCTCGAGACCTTCTCAGCGCCGTTCCGCTACGTCTGGCCGAGCGAGCTCGACCTGATGGCACGACTGGCCGGCATGACGCTGCGCGAACGCTGGAGTACCTGGAGCCGCGACCCGTTCACCAGCGAATGCAGGAGCCACGTCTCGGTCTGGCAGAAACCGTCGAGACCCGGCCACGAAGCTGGAATGGGGCGGTGGTGGCAAGATCAGTTGCAGGAAGGGGACGAAGTTGCCGGAGCCAGGAACCCTCGCTGACGATCCGTTCAGTAGTCGGCATCCAACCAGTCACGAACGGCTGACGGGACTGCCCTGGGATGCGTCGTACCACGACGGCCCTGCGCCTTGGGATATCGGTCAGCCGCAGCCAGCAATAGTGCGTTTGGCATCCGAAGGCGGCTTCGCCGGAGCGGTGCTCGATGCGGGCTGCGGGACCGGCGAGAACGCTCTGCACGTCGCCTCGCTGGGACTGTCGGTTCTGGGCGTTGACGTGGCTGAGACGGCGCTGGCGATCGCCCGAGGGAAGGCCGACGACCGTGGGATCGAGGTCG
>Ga0209382_10002676_pt1 | contig 25494 bp, 22 predicted proteins | sample SoiMetdeltSBSDD5_FD_187599 | JGI IMG/M metagenome (GOLD analysis project Ga0209382, IMG submission 187599) | Bulk soil microbial communities from a Populus tree surrounding site in Tennessee, USA - Soil MetaG P. deltoides SBSDD5 (SPAdes) (version 2) | ecosystem: Environmental > Terrestrial >... | reverse complement strand
GAGGCGCTTCGACCCGACCCGGCGAATGGCGAGCAGCATCTCGAAGGGGTTGGTGATGTCGATTCCTGCCGCCTCGAACCCGGTCAGCACATTGGCGCGGAACCGCCGGCCGCCTTCGACGATCCGGTCGGCAAGCGCATCCACGGCATCTTCCCGCGCGACCTCGTCGAGCGTCGACTCGAGGGCGACCAGGCGGTTGGCGAACATATGGACATCGATGATCTCGTCAATATCGGGAATTCGCTCCGCCTCGGTGACGGGTGTCGGATTGACGGCGTGGCCGGCCGGCCGGGTCCGTTCGCCATAGATGTCGATCCGGAGATAGGTGGCGAGGGCCGCGTAGTTCTCGGCGTGGTTCGGCCCGTACATGGTCGTCGCGCCGTAGATCATTGTGCCGGGGGTGCGGGTGACCTTTTGCGCGGCGCGTTGAAAGGCAAGGCGCAGGTCGGGCCGGGCATAGGTGTTGCCATAGGAATAGGAGCTGTGACCGCCCAGGAGATCATCGACGATATATTGCTCGAGGAGGATGGCGCCGAGCGAGCAGGCAAGATCGGTGAACATCGACGCGAAGCCGTCATCGAGGCTCGAATGCACGATGATCGGCACCGGCTGGGCGGCGGTCAGAGCGATCGCCTTCAGCGACTCGGCGGTGGTGAAGATCTCATCGTCCCAATGCGGCTGCCGGAAGGCGAAATACTGCCCGAGATTGCCGATGGAGGTGGAGCCGCTCAGCAGGGCCGCGATGGTGTTCTCGAAGGCCGCCGGCGTGCCGATGACGAAATCGCCGAAATGCGGCGCCACCGGCGCCATGCCGGTCAGGGCGCGCCAATCGTCGAGATCCTTCATGATGAGGCCGGTGCCGCGCGGCATGTCCTTCCGCCTGGCCGCCGGATAGCCCATGCTCCAATCGAGGCAGATGCCGTAGCGGTCGACCCGATGGCCGGCCTTGTCCAGCGCTTCCCAGATCTCGGCCCATGCCCGGCGGCTCTTGTCGAGATCGCGAAAGCCGATCTGGGCATGCATCATGACCCGCTGATCGGCAGTACAGCGGCGCTTGTAGTCGATCTCGCAGCCGACCTCGTAGGTGGACAGGAAGGGCGAGGGTTGGACGGTCACGGTCCTTGCAGTCTCGCGCGCCTCGGCAATCAGCGCCTCCGCGTCGGGCAACACCTTCTCGGGGAACACCTCAATGCGTTGAAGTGCGTCGGTCATCGTGCCACCCTCGCCTGCGCCTTGCGATGATCGGCATGCAGCGCGCTCGATGCCGCGATGCCGAAGGATTGCTGGGCCACGGCATTGCCGATCTCGCGCGCAGCCGCTTGAAGCACGGGGACGAGTCCAATGATGCCGGCCTCGAGCGTCATGGCGCTGCGCAGGAACATCACGTTCATCGCTGCCGCCACCTTGCCATCGGCGATGACCGGCACCCCGATGCCCCAGATCAGGCCATCATAGGCAGCGTCGAGATAGCGCTTGTCCGTCACCGAATAACCGCGCCGCCGCGTTTCGCGGCGCAGGCTCTCGACACGCTCCGGCGACCTGGCGATCTGGTCGAGCGGATTGGCCGACCGCTTCAGCCGCTCGACGATGCGCTCGCACTCGGCATCGTCGCAGAAGGCGAAATAGGCGCGGCCCAGCGCGCTGAGCAGAAGCGGCGTGCGCGTGCCGATCTTGCGATTGAGAACGAGCACGCCGAGATCACGGCTTGTTGCCGCGATCACCATCGCGTCGCCGTCGAAGATGCCGATGTCGGACGGCCAGCCGATCTTTCGCCGGAACGCGGCCAACATCGGCGCCGCCACCGCAGTGAGGCGGTCATGGGCGCGAAAGCCGTTGCTGAGCAACAGGCACTTGCCGGTCGCGACGTAGGCAGGTCGATCGTTCTCGCGAACCACATAGCCGGCCGCGATCAGGGTCTCGATCATCCGCAGGATCGTCGGCTTGGGGAGTCCCGACTCGCGATGAATCTCGGTCACCGTCGCCTGGTCACGCTCATTGATGATCCGCAGCACCTCGAAGGCGCGAAGCACTGACGTTACCGGTTCGAACGCGGCCATGCCCTGCCCTTTCTGCCTCAGCGAACCACCTGCGCGGCGCGCAGCTCGCCGATCCGCGCTGCGCTGAGCTTGAGCTCGTCACGGAGGATCTCGTCCGTATGCTCACCAAGCAGCGGCGGCGCACGACGGTAGCGTGGCGGGGTGTCGGAGAGCCGGACCGGGCTCGCGACGGTTGGCACCACGCCATAGGGATGATCGAGCTCGATGCGGATCTGGCGCGCCTCGGCCTGCGGCTCGGCGAACACCTGGTCGATCCTGTTGATCGGTGCACAGGGAATGCCGACAGCCTCGAAGGACACGAGCCACGCCGCGGTGCCGCGCTGCCCGAGTGCCTGGGCGAGCTCGGGAACAAGCGCCTGGCGGTTCTCGACTCGACCCCGGTTGGTGGCAAAGCGGGTATCCTCGGCCAATTCGGGCCGCGCCAGCTCGTCGCACAGGCGCCGGAACTGCTCGTCGCTGCCCACCGCCAGAACGATGTGGCCATCGGCGGTGGCAAAGGCTTGGTAGGGTACGACATTGGGATGGCTGTTGCCCATGCGCCGTGGCGGCTCACCCGACACGAGATAGTTCGACGCCTGGTTGGCGAGCATGGCGATCTGGGTGTCGAACAGGCTGAGATCGAGATGCTGCCCGCGGCCAGTGAGGTGGCGGGCATTCACCGCGGCGAGAATGCCGATCGTGCTGTAGAGGCCTGCCGAGAGATCGGTGACCGCGACACCCACCTTCATCGGGCCGCTGCCCGGCTCGCCGTCGGCGACGCCGGTCAGGCTCATCAGGCCGCCGATGGCCTGGATGGCGAAATCATAGCCGGGGCGCTGATTGTAGGGTCCCGACTGGCCGAATGCGGTGATCGAGCAGTAGATCAGGCGCGGGTTGTCGCGCACCAGGCTTTCGTAGTCGAGGCCGTATCTCGCCAGCGCTCCGGGGCGGAAATTCTCGATCACGATATCCGCTGTGCGGACCAGGTCGCGGACCAGGTCGCTGCCCTCGCGCTTGGCAAAGTCGATGGCGATCGAGCGCTTGTTTCGGTTCGTGCATAGATAATAGGCCGACTCGCCAGAGCCGGTCGCTTCGCCGGGCGGCGTCAGATAGGGCGGCCCCCAGGCGCGGGTGTCGTCGCCGCGGCCGGGGTGCTCCACCTTGACGACGTCGGCGCCAAGGTCGGCAAGCGTCTGGGCCGCCCACGGACCGGCCAGCACCCGCGCCAGCTCAATGACCCGCAAATTGCCGAGCGCCTCGACCATTCTTCAACCCCTCTGCTGGAACCGGCGCCCGATCAGCGCCGAGGCGATATTGACCTTCTGAATGTCGATGGTGCCGCCGGCAATGCCCCAGCCCCAGGCATCGCGCAGCCGCTGCTCGGCGGCGAACGCCTTCGAATAGCCATAGCCGCCCATGAGCTGCACCGCCTTGCCGCACACGTCGCGCGCCATCTCGTTGGCGAAGCATTTGGCCATGCTGCTCAGCAGCACCGAAGGGAACTCGGCCTCCTTCGCCGTCACCGCCTTGTGGATCATCAGCCGCGCGGCCTCGACCTGCATCGCCATTTCGGCAAGCTTGAGCTGCACCGCCTGGAACTCGACGATCGGCTTGCCGAACTGCCGACGCTCCTGGACATAGGCGATCGCATCCTCGAGCGCGCCAGCGGCGAGTCCGAGGCACATGGTGGCGTTGCCGCAACGCTCGAGATCGAACGCCTCCATCAGCCTGGCGAACGAACCTGCCGGCACGACCAGATGATCGGCCGGCACATGCACCCTGTCGAAGAAGATATCGGCGGTGTGGATGCCGCGGAAGCCCATCAAATGCTCGCGCTTGCCGAAGGACACGCCCTTGCGATCACGCTCGACATAGACCGCGCCGATGCCCTTGCTGCCCCTGGCATCGCCGAAGCGGCAATAGACGAGATAGCCTTCGGCGTGGCCGCCGCCGCTGCACCAGCGCTTCTGACCATCGACGATCCATCCGCCGTCATGCGCGACGGCGCGTGTCGTGAGATCGGTGAGCGCCGTGCCGGCATCGGGCTCCGACATGGCGATCGCCACCGTCAGCTCGCCGCGACACACCCGAGGAATCACCTGAGCTTTCAACCCTTCATTGCCGAGGCGCTCGATCGCCTTGATCGGCCCGACGCAGCTTTCGAATACCGGGAAGGCGACCGCCGGGTGAATCCTGGCGAACTCCTCGAGCACCACCAGGGCATCGAGATCGCTCAAACCTTGGCCGCCATGGCGCTGACCGACATTGATGCCGAGGAAACCCATCTCGCCCAGCTGCCGCAGGCGCTCCCGCGACAGCGGCTCGTTGCCGTGCTCCAGCTCCAGCGCCAGCGGCCGCAGCTCGCGTCTTGCAAAATCGCGCGCGAGATCCTGGAGTTGTCGCTGGTCCGAGGTCGGCTCGAAGCGCATCGAACGAGTTCACTCCGTGAACAGTGAATTCATGCGTTGACGTTAACCGGCATGTGTGGTGCGATGCAAGCCGGCAAATTCATCGATCGAGGACCCATCGATGTCAGTGGCCCCGCTGGTCGCGCGCCGTAAGCCCGGCTACAGCCTGGAGGCGGCCTTCTATCTGAGCGATGAGGTGTTTGAGGCCGACCTCGAGACCATCTGGGCCCGCCACTGGATCCATGTCGGGGTCGAAGCCGATGTGCCGGAGCCCGGGGATTATACGGTGGTCGGCTTCGGCCGCTACTCGGTCATCATCGTGCGCGGCGCCGACAGGGTGGTGCGCGCCTTTCACAATGTGTGCCGCCATCGCGGTGCCCGCATCATCAATGACGAGCGCGGCTCGGCCGCCAAGCTGGTCTGCCGCTATCATCGCTGGACCTATGACCTCGCCGGTCCGTTGGTCTTCGCCGAGCACCTCGCCCCCGATGTCGACCAGGCGTGCCTGGGCCTCAAGCCGGTGCAGCTGCGCAGCCTGAGCGGGCTTCTTTTCATGTGCCTCGGCGACGATCCGCCGGCGGATTATTTCGAAATGGAGGAGATCGTCGCGCCCTATCTCGACCCGCACGACCTCAGGAATTGCAAGATCGCCAAGCAGGAGGACGTGGTGGTCGCCGGAAATTGGAAGGCGGTGATGGAGAACAACCGGGAATGCTACCATTGCGGCGGGCATCCCGAGCTGCTCAAGATCTTCTTCCAATTCTTCGCCCATAGCGAGGCCGATGTGAAGCCGCGCCAACGCGCCTATTACGAACGCTACCGCCGCATCCAAGGCGAGATGATCGACATCTGGGAAAGAAACGGCCTGCCGTGGCGTCTTGTCGAGCATCTCGACGGCCGTCCCAGCGCCTTCCGTCTGGAACGTCTCGCTCTCGACAATCATGGCGAATCCTACACGGTCGATACCCGGGTGGCCTCGAAACGGCTGCTCGGTCGCTTCGAGACACCGCGTCTCGGGGCGCTGTCGCTTCACACCCAGCCCAATTCGTGGAATCACTTTCTGAGTGATCACGCCGTCATTTTCGATATCCTGCCTATCAGCCCCGAAACGACGCTGCTCAGGACCAAATGGCTGGTGCACAAGGACGCCGTCGAGGGTGACGATTACGAGCTCGAGAACCTCACCCGGGTGTGGCGAACGACCAACGGGCAGGATGCGACCTTCGTGCGCTGGCAGCAGCTCGGCGTCGCGAGCCCCGCCTATGAGCCCGGTCCCTTCTCACCGAACGAGAACCAGGTCGAGAAATTTCTCGGCTGGTATATCGAGCGCATGGGGGAAGGAGCGCGTCCCAACTAGCGTCATGCCCCTATGGAGATGATCCGAGAGGGCTTGCTGCGATTCTGGGTGATCTGCACAATCTTGTTCTTTGCCGCCGTAGGCGCCTGGTTCTTTCGCCCGGTTCAGAAGGAGTTCGAACGCGCCGATTTCGCCGAGCGGATTCGGAGCTCGGCGACGTTGCTGGTTCCGATCGCCTGCCGCGAAGCACGCGGCGTCGCGGGCAGCGATTATCTCAACGACATCGACCACACCAATTGCTGGTACGACCTGCCGAAGCTCCGCAAGCTCTATCCCGAATACAAGGACAGGCCTGACGGCGCGCTTGCAGCCGCCATGATTCAGAAGGTCGGCTGGCGTGGCGGACCGCGCCGGCCGTGGATTCCGCTCCTCAAGCTCGGCGCCGCCACCATCGCGCTGCCGCTCATCGCCCTCCTCTGGGGATGGGCGCTCCTCAGGCTTGCCGAGCGCCTTTACCGCCGGAACCGCGATCGTCAGTAGATCCTGTCGATCGGCAGCCCGAGCGCCATGGCGCCGGCATATTCCGCCTGGGGACCGGACTGCAGCGGGTGATAGCGCGCCGCCTGGATATCGCGAAAGCGCCGTTCGAGCCCGGCGCCGCGATAGAAGCCGGCGCCACCCGCGAGCTCCATCGCATATTCAACCGAAGCAATGGCGTGCTGCCCGGCAAGTTGCCGCCCGATCATCACCTGGTTGATGCTCTCTGCCGAGGGTGCATTGAGACGCACGGTATCGAGCATCCATTGGACGGCCAACCGCGTGGCCTGAAGCTCGGTCTCCATGCGGCCCGCCAGCTCGATCGCATGGCGTGACGGCTCCCTGCGCTTGGCAAGAGCGATGGCAATGTCGCGCGCGCCCTCGGCGACGCCGAGATAGACCGAATAGACGAGCGGGAAGGCGATGGTGGCGATGATTTGAAAGAGCGGATGCCACTCGCCGGCCTTGCGCCGTACCGCCACCGCCGCCTCAGGCACGACATGGCCATCGATCACTACGTCATGCGAGCCGGTGCCGCGCATGCCCAGCGTCCGCCAATTGTCGAGGACTTTCACATGGGGCGAGTTCATCGGAATGCCGAAATGCAGCACCATCGGCCCTTCCTCGGTGTCGAGGATCGCGCCGGTCATCAGAATGTCGCCGGTCGGCGCCCCGGAAGTGAAGACTTTGCGCGCGGTTATGCGAAAGCCGCCTTCGACCTTCTCGGCCTTGCCCGAGCCGCCGATCCAGTCGGAGCCACCGCTCGACAGGAGCATGATTCTCTCCTTGGCGACGCGCTGCAACAGCGGCTCGACGGCAGCGATCTTCTGATGGCGCCACCGCCAGGCGGGGATCGCCACCTGGTGGGTATGCATGGAGAAGGCAAGACCGGTCGAGCCGCAGTGATAGGCCAGCGAACGAAGCATCGCCGCAAGATCGTCGACCTCCGCCCCGCCGCCGCCGAGCTCGCGGGGCACCCCGGCCTCGACGAGGCCAGCCTCCTTCAGCAAGACGACGTTGTCGGCGACATAGGTATCCTCATCGGTCACAGAATTGGCGCGGCGGGCGAGCTCAGGTCCGAGCGCCCGCGCGGTCTCGGCGGCGCTGCGGGAAGACGGATTGGCAATGGATGCTGCGGATGCGATTCCCATGGGTGATCTCCTCTGTACTGGCCCCATCCTCGCAGCTGCCGCCACACACCTCCAGTCCAGGATGTGTAGCGGCGGCCCCTACAATCGGCTGGTTCGGTGTTGATGGCAACGAGATTGGTGACTATGCCGGAGCCTGCCGCTACAGTATCTGGACTAGGAGATCGCTTCGGAGAACGCATGCAGCAGCGCCAGGAACTTGGCAGTTACGGTCAGTTTTGCCCGGTCGCGATGGCGGCCGAGATCATCTGCTCGCGCTGGACGGCGCTGGTCGTTCGTGAGCTGCTGTGCGGCTCGACGCGGTTCAACGACCTGCGCCGCGGCGTGCCGCTGATGTCCCCGACGCTCCTGTCCAAACGCTTGAAGGAACTCGAGGAAGCGGGTGTGATCACATCCGTTCCGACTGCTCAGGCCGGGGTGGTCGAATACCGGCTCACCGAGGCCGGCGAGGACCTCCGGCCGGTCGTCATGTCGCTGGGCGGCTGGGGACAGCGCTGGGTCGAATCAAGCCTCTCCTTAAAGAACCTCGATCCGTCGTTGCTGATGTGGGACATGCGCCGCCATCTCGATCCGACGCCCCTGCCCCGCCGGCGCTGCACCATCAGTTTCCTCTATCCCGACGTGAGATCAGCCAGGCAGACCTGGTGGCTGGTGATCGACGGGAACACCGTCGATCTCTGCTCGACCAATCCGGGCTTCGAGATCGACCTCTATGTGCGGGCATCGCTCAGAAGCATGACGGCGGTATGGATGGGCCTGTCGACCGTGAAAACAGAGATCGATGCCGGCCAGATCGAATTGATCGGCGATCCCGAGGTGGCGAGCTCGATGCAGAAATGGCTGGGTCTCAGCCCCTTCGCCAAGGAGAAAAACCGGGCGGCGCAGTGACGGGCGCCTTGCGGGACGGTTGATCTACGGTGTCCTGGAATTCCGACGGCTTTCAGGGCTCAGCCATTGGGCGAGCGTTGCGAGGATGAGCCGGACGTCTGCCAGAGGGCTCTGGCGGCGAATATAGGCAATGTCGCAGCGGGCCCGCTCGTCGAAGCTGTCGATACCGCTACGCTGCAGCTGTCCGAGGTCGGTGAGCCCCGGGATTGCATCGAGGCGACCGCGCCACCAGCTGCGACGCCGCTCGAAACGCGCCGTCGCTGTCGGGCGGGGGCCGACCAGGCTCATGCTGCCGGCAAGAACGTTGAAAAGCTGCGGCATCTCGTCGAGATGGGAGCTGCGCAGCACCGCGCCGATGCCGGTGACACGCTGGTCGCATCCGGTTTCGCAATTGGGGCTCGTCGTTCGGATTTTTGCCAGTTTGAAGCGGCGACCAAGTCGGCCGACACGTTCCTCCCAGCATAGTGCCGGGGCGTGCGGATCGCTCAACTTGACGAGAAGCCAAAGCATGCCGACGAGCGACAGCCAGACCGGAGCCGTCGACAGCACCACAGCGAGGTCGAGCAGCCGCTTGGCGCGAATATCGCGCTGCCGGCCCGCAAGATAGGCTGTCGTCGCATCGGAAAACGTCTCCGTCTCGCCGTTCAAGGAGCCCTCCTACCGCAAGGAAACGACGGCGCCATATTCGACAGAGGGCGCCGGCGCGCTGCTGCCTCGAGCCGCGATCATCAGATCGGCAAGAACAAAACCATGGTCGTCGCTGGTGACCACGGAACGCTTCACCCGCGCTGCGAATTCGCGCTGCAACATGGTTTCAAGCCGCCCACCCAACTGCTCGGCGCCGCGCTCGAAAGTGGCGGGGCAGATCACGAACAAGCCGTTCTGGGTGCCGTCAGAAAGGACGATATCGGAATCCCGGATCGTTGCACCAACCTGCTGCAGCACGCTTTCGCGCATGCTAAGCCGTTCGAATTGCGATGCGAAACTCCAGTCCTGGCTTTCTCGTTCGGCGCAATCCTGTCGCGTCCAGTTGAGATGGAGGACGCTGAGCGGCTGGTTGAGCCGATGACACAGAACCACAATGCCCTCGCAACGCTTCAGCCGCTCGCGCTCGATCGCGTCGACAACTGCGAGATCGCTTCGTGAGACGAAGCTCAGTGCACGTGCGAGGTCATGCTCCCAGGACGCCACACGATGAACCAACATCGCATAGGCGGCGAGCAGGATCGCCAGCAGCATGGCGTGAAGCCAGACATCCAACGCAGGCGCATGGTGCTCAAGGCCGTCCAACAACGCTATTGCGAAAAGGCCGAGCGTAGGGACCCAGGCCATGCGCGCCACTGTCGTCGGGAAGATTTGGCAAACAAGAGGTGTAATTATCGCCGCATAAATCAATATCGGCCGCAGTACGCCGGGGGCCTCAATTGTAACGATTTCGAGCACCAACACGCAACTGATGGCCAATGCAATTGTAGTCGTTAAAAGCATTACCAATGACTTACGCTGCATACGAGGTCACTCTGGAGTACTATTTTTGGTTGAGTTTTCTGGAGCTGCCCGTTACGTTATAGAGCACGCCATCCGGGTTGGTGGATTTACAATTACGACTAAAGTTTAGTCATATTCCATCGCGGTCGGTCAACCTAAATAGGTCCGAGCCATGTCTCAAATCCTGGTGTGAATCATTTTACATGGTCAGTTCGCACGAAAGTCCTCATGTCGAATTCCGCGGTGTCGAAAAAAGCTTCGACGGCATAGACCTCGTGGTTCAGAATCTCAACCTCACCATCGGTCGCGGCGAGTTTCTCACACTCCTCGGACCGTCGGGCTCGGGAAAGACCACGACGCTGCTCATGCTGGCCGGTTTCGAACCGCCGACCACCGGCGAGATCTTCGTTTCCGGGCGACCGGTGAGCCGGCTGCCGCCGCACAAGCGAAACATCGGCATGGTGTTCCAGAACTACGCTCTTTTCCCCCACATGACCGTTCGTGAAAACCTCGCCTTTCCGTTGCAGGTTCGCCGCATGGCGCGCCCGGAGATCGAGGATCGCGTCAGGCGCGCCCTCGATATGGTCGAGCTGCCGAAGATGCAGGAGCGCCGGCCGAGCCAGCTCTCTGGCGGCCAGCAGCAGCGCATCGCGGTTGCCCGCGCCCTGGTCTTCGATCCCGAGCTGGTGCTCATGGACGAGCCGCTCGGCGCGCTCGACAAGCAGTTGCGGGAGCAGATGCAATACGAGATCAAGCGCATTCACGATCGCGTCGGGGTCACCTTCGTCTACGTCACGCACGATCAGGCGGAAGCGCTGACCATGTCGGACCGCATTGCCGTGTTCCGCGACGGCGTCGTCCAGCAGCTCGCCACGCCCGATGACATTTATGAACGGCCCGCCAATAGTTTCGTCGCTCAGTTCATCGGCGAGAACAACCGCCTACGCGGCCGGATCTGCGCGATCGACGGCGATCGCTGCCGGGTCGAGCTTGCCGGTGGCGAGCAGGTCATGGCCATCGCCAGCAAGCCGACCGCTCTCGATGCGCCAACCATGCTGTCGCTCCGGCCCGAGCGGGTGCAGATCAATCCGCCGGAAGGGTCGGTCGCCAATGCGCTATCGGGTCGCATCGAGGAGCTGATCTATGTCGGCGACCATATCCGTGCCCGCATGGCGATTGCCGGGAGCACCGACTTCATCGTCAAGGTGCCGAACAAGCTCGGTGTGCCGTCCCTTGCCATGGGCGATAGAGTGATCGTCGGGTGGACGACAGAGGATTGTCGAGCGCTGGATCCGATGTGATGCTCGGCTCGGCGAAGCGCCGGCTCGCGGCGCGTTTGATGGGAGGAAGAGAATGAAGAAAAGACTGGTACTTCTGGCGATCGGCGGACTGGCGGCAGGTCTCGCAGTTCCGGCGCTTGCCGCCGACAGCCTGACCGTCGTCTCGTGGGGCGGCGCCTATCAAGACAGCGTGCGCAAGGCCTTTTTCGAGCCGTTCATGAAGGAGACCGGCGACAAGATCATCGAGGAGGAGTTCAACGGCGAGATCGCCAAGCAGCGTGCCATGGTCGAGTCCGGCAACGTCACCTGGGACGTGGTCGAGAACGATTCGCAGACCGTGCTGGCAGCTTGCGCCGAAGGCATTATCGAGAAGATCGACTGGGACAAGCTCGGTCTGAAGCGCGATCAGTTCATCAGTGCCGATGCCAGCGAGTGCGTCGTTCCCAGCATCCTGTACGGCACGGTGTTCGCCTATGACAAGACCAAGTTCAAAGAGGCGCCGCAGACCATCAAGGATTTCTTCGACATCGAGAAATTCCCCGGAAAGCGCGGCCTCCAGAAGAGCCCCTTCGTCAACCTCGAATGGGCGCTGGTGGCTGACGGCGTCGACGTCAAGGATGTCTACAACGTGCTCGGGACGCCGGAAGGCGTCGATCGCGCCTTCAAGAAGCTCGACAGCATCAAGGGCAATGTCGTGTGGTGGGAAGCAGGCGCCCAGCCACCACAGCTCCTCGCCGACGGCCAGGTGACAATGACCTCGGCCTGGAATGGCCGCATCTACAAGGCGATCAACGAAGACAAGAAGCCCTTCGCCATCATGTGGGACCATCAAGCGCTCGACTGGCAGGGCTGGACGGTCGTGAAGGGGTCAAAGAAGGTGGACGTGGCATATAAGTTCATGGCGTTTGCCGGTCGTCCCGATCGCCAGGCCGATCAGACCAACTACATTTCCTATGGGCCGGGCAACAAGGAGGCGATCGCCAACACCAATCCGAAGATCAAGCCGGATCTTCCGACCAACCCCGACAACATGAAGACCGGCTTCATCGTCGACGCCAAGTTCTGGGCCGACAATGGCGACAGCCTGCGTGAGCGGTTCAACGTGTGGTTGGCGAAATAGAAACAATCGGCCAGGGGAGGCCAGCCCCTCCCCTCGCCCCAACGGCGACCGGAAGCAAGCTGCGAAGACAGCTCGCCGTCGCCGAGCGCCGCGGCCACCTGCGGGCGGTCGCCCTGATCCTTCCGGTGTTGCTCTTCATTGTCGTTTCCTTCGCCATTCCGGTGGTGCTGCTGCTGTCGCGCGCCATCATCGATCCGAGCATCGCCGGCAACCTGCCGAAGACCGTCGCAGCACTTGCCGAGTGGGACGGCAAGGACCTGCCTTCCGAGTCCGCCTTTGCGGCACTGGTTGCCGATCTCCACGACGTGCAGGCGAGAAATGCTGCCGCCTTCATCGCCAAGCGGTTGAACTACGAGATCAGCGGCATTCGCAGCCGTGTCATCGCTAGCGCCCGCAAAGCGGCGGCAATCAGTGCTCCGCCATACAAGGAGCAAATGATTGCCGCCGATCGAATGTGGGGCGACCGGCTGATCTGGGCGAAGATCAAGCAGTCGGGCCAGGTCTTCACCACCTTTTATCTTTTGCGGGTGCTGGACCTCGATCGCGATGCGGAGGGCCGATTGGTTCCGGTGCCGGGCGACCAGGCGGTCTATCGCACGCTGCTATGGCGTACCTTCTCGATCAGCCTCATCGTCACCCTGCTGACGCTGATCCTCGGCTATCCGGTCGCCTATGTTCTGGCCACCACCCCGCCACGCATCTCCAATCTGCTGATGGTGCTGGTGCTGGTGCCGTTCTGGACATCGCTGCTGGTGCGCACCACGGCATGGTTCGTGCTGTTGCAGGACAATGGGCCGATCAACGACTTCCTCCTCTTCGTCAACCTCACCGAGCAGCCGCTGCATCTGATCTTCAGCCGCTTCGGCACGATCGTGGCGATGACGCACATCCAGCTGCCTTTCACCATCCTGCCGATCTACAGCGTCATGAAGTCGATCTCCCCCTCCTATATGCGCGCCGCCCGCTCGCTCGGCGGCGGGCCGTTCTACTCCTTCTTCAAGGTCTATTTCCCGCTGACGCTCCCCGGAATCGGTGCCGGCTGCCTGCTGACCTTCATCCTGTCGCTCGGCTACTACATCACGCCGGCGCTGGTCGGCGGCCCGTCCGACCAGATGATATCCGGGGTGATCGCTACGTCGATGAATCTCGAGAACAATTGGGGCAAGGCAAGCGCCTTGAGCGCCATCCTGCTCGTCGCCACCCTGGTCCTGTTCTACATCTACAATCGCCTGGTCGGGATCGACAAGGTGAAGCTCGGTTAAGGAAGCATGCTGCGCCCGCACACCTATGCCACCCTACCGGAGCGGCTTGTCCATTACGGCACGCTCGTGTTTACCGGGCTCGTGCTCCTGTTCCTCATCGCGCCGGTGCTCGCCATCGTGCCGCTGTCCTTCAATGCCGAGCCCTATTTCAGCTATCCGATGCCCGGCCTGTCGCTGCAATGGTATCGCGACTTTTTCGGCAATGCGCGCTGGCGCGATGCGCTGATTCTCAGCCTCGAGCTCGCGGCCTGCGTGACGGTCCTGGCGACGGCGCTCGGGACGGTGGCGGCGCTGGGCTTGAGCCGCACCAACCTGCCTTGGCGCAGCGTCATCCTTGGGATGCTGATCCTTCCAATGATCGTACCGGTCATCATCACCGCCGTCTCGGTGTTCATGTTCTACGGCTATTTCGGCCTGATCGGCACGTTCCCGGGTCTCGTTCTGGCCCACACGGTGCTGGCGGCACCGTTCGTCGTCATCACAGTGACGGCGACGCTCACGAGCTTCGACTGGAACCTCGATCGGGCGGCGCAGGGCCTTGGCGCGCCGCCACTGCTCAGCTTTCGCAAGGTGATCCTGCCGCTGATCATGCCGGGCGTGGTGAGCGGGGCGCTTTTCGCCTTCGTCACCTCTTTCGACGAGGTGGTGGTGGCGCTGTTCCTGTCGAGCGCCGAGCAGCGGACCTTGCCGAAGCAGATGTTCAGCGGCATTCGCGAGATGATCAGCCCCACCATCACGGCGGCGGCAACCGTTCAGATCGTAATCTCCACCCTGATGCTGATCGGCTTCGAGCTGCTTCGACGACGTTCCGAACGGCTTCGCGGAATCAGGGATTGAACGCTATCTCCGTGCCGCGGCCTCGATCTGCTCGGCTTTCTTGACGAGGACCTCGGCTTGGCGGATCGAGGCGTAATCGATCAACCGACCGTCGAGCGACACCGCTCCCTTGCCGGCCTTGGCCGCCTCGTCCATGGCGACGAGAATGCGCTTGGCGCGGGTCACCTCCTTCTCGGAAGGGCTCATCACCTCATTTGCAAGCGCGATCTGCGAGGGGTGGATCGCCCATTTCCCCTCATAGCCGAGAGCCGCCGCCCGCCGTGCCGCCGCCTTGAAACCTTCGGCATCACCGAAATCGCCGAACGGCCCATCGATCGGACGCAGACCATTGGCGCGTGCGGCGACGCACATGCGGGCAAGCGCGTAGTGCCACATGTCGCCCCAGTGGCTGTGGCGTGCAGGCCCGTCATCGGCATCGGTGAGCACCGCATAGTCAGGATTGGCGCCGCCGATATTGGTGGTCCGCGCGCGCGTCGAAGCGGCATAGTCGGCGACACCGAAATGCAGCGACTCGTTGCGCCGGCTGGCGGCGGCGATCTCCTCGACATTCTGCATGCCGAGCGCGGTCTCGATGATGAGCTCGAAGCCAATCCGCTTCTGCCGCCGCTTCATGGTCTCGATCTGGGTCACCAGCATGTCGACGGCATAGACATCGGCAGCTGTGCCGACCTTGGGGATCATGATCAGGTCGAGGCGCTCGCCGGTCTGCTCGAGAACGTCGACCACATCGCGGTACATGTAATGCGTGTCTAGACCGTTGATGCGGACCGAAATGGTCTTGGTCCCCCAGTCCTGCTCGTTGAGTGCGGCGATGATGTTCTTGCGCGCCGCCGCCTTGTCATCAGGGGCGACCGCGTCCTCGAGATCGAGGAAGATCACATCGGCAGCCGAGGCGGCCGCCTTGGCGAAGAGCTGCGGCTGGCTGCCCGGCACGGCAAGCTCGCTGCGGTTGAGCCGGGGTGGCGCCTGCTCGACGGTGAAAAAGCTCATGGTGTCTCGCACTCCCTATTGATCACTGCCTACTGCCCCTTCCCGAGCCGTTCGGCAAGCCCTGAAGAATAATAGAAGGCAATGGCCTCGGCCCGATTGGCGATCGAGAGCTTCTCGAACAGGTTCTTCAGATGAAATTTTACTGTGTTGACACTGATGCCAAACTCGGCGCCGAGCGCCTTGTTGGAAAGCCCCCGCGACAGTGCGACAAGAAGCGCCCGCTCGCGATCGGTCAGCTCATTGACCGGATCGCGATGGAGATCGCGGATGTCGAAATAGGGAAACAGCATCTGGCCGCGGGCGACACCGCGGACCACCTCCAGCAGCTCCTCGGGACTGTTGGAACGGGGGCAGAAACCGGCGGCTCCGGCAGCCATGGCGCGGCGCACCACATCGGGTGGGTCGAGCGCGCCATAGACAACGACCTTCACGACAGAACCCAATGATTTCAACGTGCGGATCACCTGCTCGCCGCCAAGCCTTGGGAGCTGCCAATCGATCACGGCGACATCAACCGGCACGCGCTGCACCGTGTCGAGAAAGGCCTCCGCTGTCGCCGTCGTGGCGATCAGGCTGAATTCCCGGTTGCGATCGAAGAACTCGGACAGTGCGGTCAACACCAACGGGCTGCCGTCCGCCACCGCGACATCGACCACTCCGGTTTGCTTCACGCCCATTTCCAACCCTTCTGGATGGGTCAGTTGGCCAATACCATACTTCTGGGTAGGAAAATACCCCCTCGAAAGAAGACCCTGCGGGCGGACTATAGGGTGTTCCGCGCCGTTAACGAAATCCCGCACAATTGCGCCCAGGCAACAGAGCCGCTTTGCAGGGAGGCACTCGCTCATGGACATTCACGAATATCAGGCCAAGGACATCCTGGCCCGGTTCGGCGTACCGGCGCCGCGCGGCGGCCTCGCCTACAGCCCGGAACAGGCGGCTTACCGGGCGCGCGAGATCGGCGGCAATCGCTGGATCGTCAAGGCGCAGGTCCATTCCGGCGGGCGCGGCAAGGCCGGCGGCGTGAAGCTCTGCAGGAGCGAGGACGAGGTCGAGGACGCGGCCAACGAGCTGTTCGGCAAGCGGCTGGTCACGCAGCAGACCGGCGCTGCCGGCAAGGTGGTCTACCGGCTCTATGTCGAAGCGGCGGTGGCAATCAGGCGCGAGATCTATCTCGGCTTCGTGCTCGACCGGGTGAGCGAGCGGGTGATGGTCGTGGCATCGTCCAGCGGCGGCATGGAGATCGAGGAGATCGCGGTCAGGTCACCGCAATCGATCCTGCGCACGGTGGTCGAGCCGGCGGTCGGGATGCAGGCGTTTCAGGCGCGCGAGATCGCTTTCGGGCTGGGCGTCGAGCCGGTCCTCGTCCAGGAAGCCGTCAAGGCCATCCTCGGTGCCTACAAGGCGTTCGAGGAGCTCGACGCCACCATGCTGGAGATCAATCCCCTGGTGATCACCGAGGACGGGCGGGTGCTGGCGGCCGATGCCAAGATGACCTTCGACGACAACGCCCTGTTCCGCCGCCCCGATGTCGCCGAGCTCCGGGACAAATCGCAGGAGGACCCGCGCGAGACCCGCGCCGCCGATCGCGGCCTCGCTTATGTCGGGCTCGACGGCAATATCGGCTGCATCGTCAACGGCGCCGGCCTTGCCATGGCGACCATGGACATGATCAAGGCGGCAGGCGGGGAGCCTGCCAACTTCCTCGACATCGGCGGCGGCGCCACGCCCGAACGGGTCAGCAAGGCGTTCCGCCTTGTGCTGTCGGACGCCAATGTTCAAGCCATCCTCGTCAACATCTTCGCCGGCATCAACCGGTGCGACTGGGTGGCGGAGGGCGTGGTGCAGGCGCTCGAGAAGAACCCGGTGAACATTCCGGTGGTGGTGCGGCTCGCCGGCACCAATGTCGAGGAGGGTCGCAAAATTCTCGCACGCTCCGGCCTGCCGATCATCCGCGCCTCCACCCTTGCCGAAGCCGCGCAGCGTGCCGTCGCGGCATGGCGGAACGATGCGCGAGGGCGAAGAGAGTAGCGCTCAGGCAATCGGCACCAGGCAGCAGTCAACAGAGATATCAGCAGGCGATCCCATGACCATCCTCGTCGACCGTAGCATCCGCGTCATCGTTCAGGGCATCACCGGGAAGATCGGCGCGTTTCACACGCAGGAGATGATCGACTATGGCACCAATATCGTGGGCGGCGTGACGCCCGGCAAGAGCGGTACGAAGCAAGGCGGCGTACCGGTGTTCGACACCGTCAAGCAGGCCGTGGAGGAAACCGACGCGACGGCGAGCGTGGTGTTCGTACCGCCACCCTTCGCCGCCGATGCCATCATGGAGGCGGCCGACGCCGGCATCAGGCTGTGCGTCGCCATCACCGACGGCATTCCGGCGCAGGACATGATCCGGGTGAAGCGCTACATGCGGCGCTATTCGCGGGAGAACCGCATGCGGCTGATCGGACCGAACTGCGCCGGCGTGATCAGCCCCGGCAAGGCTCTGCTCGGCATCATGCCCGGCCATATCTATCTCGAAGGCAATGTCGGCATTGTCGGCCGCTCGGGCACCTTGGGTTATGAAGCTGCCTCGCAAATGAAGGAGCTCGGCATCGGGGTGTCGACCAGCGTCGGCATAGGCGGCGACCCGATCAACGGCTCGTCGTTCAAGGACATTCTCGAGCTGTTCGAGGCGGATCGCGGCACGCGGGCGGTAATGATGATAGGCGAGATCGGCGGACCGCAGGAGGCGGAGGCTGCGCAGTTCATCAAGGAGAACATGAAAAAGCCGGTGGTCGCCTATGTCGCCGGCCTCTCGGCGCCGAAAGGCCGTCGCATGGGCCATGCTGGTGCCATCATCTCGGCATTCGGCGAGAGCGCCAGCGAAAAGGTCGAGATCCTGCGCGAGGTCGGCGTGACGATCGCACCCTCGCCATCCGAGATCGGCGAGGCGGTGGCCGACGTTCTGAGGCGCGCGGCGTGACGACGCTCCGGCATATCGCGCGGGCGGTCGCGCCGGCCGGCGATCACGATGGACAGGCGCATTATATCGACCAGCTGATCGAGCTCCTGTGGGGCGAGTTCATGGCGGTGGTTTCCGGGCGCGTGCCCAAGCTCCGGCGGATGCTGGAAGGCAGCCTGTCATTGAGCGCGCTCGACTCCGATGACCGGGTCGCGTTCCTGCAGGCCACCGGCATCTGGTTCCAGCTGCTCACCATTGCCGAGGAGAATGCGGCAATGCGCAGCCGGCGGCGGCTCGAGCAAGATGGCGGCCCGGACGCGGTGGTCGGCTCGTTCTGCAATGTCATTGGCGAGATCGCAGCGGCCGGCGTGTCGCCGCGCGACATCGGGCTCATGCTGACAAGCGCCGATGTGCGCTCGACGCTGACGGCGCACCCGACCGAGGCCAAGCGCGTCACCGTGCTCGAGCTGCATCGGCGAATCTATCGCAAGCTGATCGAGCTCGAGCACGCCCGCTGGACGCCACGCGAGCGCGACAGGCTGATTGCCGAGGTCCGAGCCGAAATCGATGTGCTGTGGATGACCGGCGAGCTTCGGCTGGAGCGGCCCACCGTCGACAACGAGATCGCCTGGGGCCTGCATTTCTTCCGCGAGGTGCTGTTCGATGTGATGCCACAGGTTTTGGAGCGCCTCGAATATGCGCTGATGCGGCATTATCCGGAGACACCGGTCGATGTCCCTGCCTTTTTCCGCTTCTCGTCGTGGATCGGCGGCGACCGCGATGGCAATCCCGGCGTCACGGCGGCGATCACCGCTCGCGCCATCGAGGAAGGTCGGCGGGCCGCCATCGAGCGGTTCCGGCACCGCCTGTCATTCATGGTCAGGACGCTCTCCATCAGCGCGAATCTCGTTGCGCCGCCCGAAGAATTCGCCATCAGGCTCGAGGAGCTCAAGCGCGAGAGCGGTGCCGCCGAGGCGATCGGCGAGCGCAATGCCGGCGAGGTGTTCCGGCAATACTTCGCCAGCATGGAGATGCGGCTTGCGGCGTCGCTCAAGCTGGCAGTCGGGACCCATGGCGCCAAGCCCTATCGCGAGGGCAAGGAATTCGTCCGCGACCTCATGATCGCCGAGGCGGCGCTGATGCAGATGGGAGCCGACAGCGCGTCCCGGCTGATCGTCAGGCCGCTCAGGCGCGAAGCGGAAGTTTTCGCCTTCCATACGGTCAGTCTCGACGTCCGGCAGAATTCGACGGTGATCAACCGGACCGTGGCCGAGATCTGGTCGCGTGCCAGCGCACCCGAGGCGGAGAGCCCAAGCCCGGACACGCCGGCCTTCGCCAGGCGGCTCAGGGACGAGCTGCGCCGGCCGGCAGGCCGCCGCCCGCCGGTCGAGGACCTCTCGGAGGAAGCGCTCGAAACAATCGCGCTGTTCGAGCTCCTGCGCGACAAGCTCGGCGGGCCGGAGCGCCAGGCGATCGGTGCCTTCATCCTGTCAATGACCCGCTCGGCAGACGATCTCCTGGCGGTCTACTGCCTCGCCCGGTTCGCGGGGCTCAACACCGACAGCCTGCGCATCGTGCCGCTGTTCGAGACCATCGAGGATCTGCGGCGGGCGCCGGAGATCATCCGTGAGCTGATGAAAATTCCTGCGGTCAGGCAAAATGTCGAGCGCCATGGCGGGATCCAGGAGATCATGCTCGGCTATTCCGACTCGAACAAGGATGGCGGGTTCTTCTGCTCGACCTTCGGGCTCATCAAGGCGCAGCGCGATATCGTTGCAACTGCCCGCGAGGCCGGCGTTGCGGTGAGCTTCTTTCATGGGCGTGGCGGGTCGGTGAGCCGCGGGGGGGCGCCGACCGGACGGGCGATCGCCGCCCAGCCGGCAAGCACGGTGGTGGGGCGGCTGCGGGTCACCGAGCAGGGCGAGGTGGTGACGAGCAAGTTCGCCAATCGCGGCACGGCGCTTTACAATATGGAGCTGCTCTCGGCGAGCGTCATCGCGCACACGCTCAAGTCGGAGATCGAGCCGGAGCTCAAGGTCAATCCCGATTTCGACAATGCGCTCGAGGAGCTGTCGCAATCATCGCGGCGAAAATACCGGCAGTTGGTCGAGCAGCCGGGGATGGCAATCTATCTGCAGCAGGCATCGCCGATCGAGGAGCTGTCGCTGCTCAATATCGGATCGCGTCCGACGCGTCGCTTCGGGGCGAAGGGAATCGACGATCTGAGAGCGATTCCCTGGGTGTTCGCCTGGAGCCAGAACCGGCATCTGATCACCGGATGGTATGGCATCGGCACGGCGCTGTCCGGCTACGCGGCTCAGCATGGCGCGGCCGGGCAGCGGCAGCTCGGGCAGATCTACGAGCGCTCGCGGGTGTTCCGGCTGATCGTCGACGAGGTGGAAAAGACGCTGGCGCTCACCGACATGGCGATCGCCCAATCCTATGCGGCACTGGTCGCCGACCGGGCCCAGAGCCAATTCATCCTCGACCTCGTCAAGGGTGAATATGAGCTGACCTGCTCGGAGGTCCTGCGGCTGACCGGCGAGACGGCGCTTGCCGAGCGCTTCCCGTCGTTCCGCCGGCGGCTCGACCAGGTCAGCCCCCTGCTCGAGCGCACCCATGCGCTGCAGGTCGAGCTCCTGGCCCAGTTCCGCGCCGAGAAGGCCGAGGGCAGGACCAGGACTCGTTCGCTCGTGCCGCTGCTGCTCTCGATGAACTGCATCTCGGCAGGACTCGGCTGGACCGGGTGAAACGCGCGCTCACCTACCCCCAGAGCGCCCGCAAGCCGAAATAGGCGGTGTCCTTGACGCGGCGGGCCGCTTCCTGGAGGCGCGAATTGCGCGGGTCGGTGCAATAGGTCATCGACAGGACGATCCGCCGCTCACCCTCGGCAAGCGTGGTCACGCGGTGCAGGACCTTGGCGCCTTCGAAGACGACAAGCGTGTTGGGCGGCGTCGGGATCATCTGCTCCTCCCCGCCGCGGCGCACCAGCAGCCGCGCCGAGGACAAGCCGCCCTCGCCATGGCCCTGATTGGTGAGCGGCAGGAGCACGGTGAAGTGCCGACCTTTGTAGAAATTGTGGTCATAGTGCCAGCCGATATGATCGCCCGGCTTGACGTAGAACAGCACCGAGCAGGAGCTCTTGTCGGTCAAGGGGGTCGTCTCGACGGCAAGCCCGACAATCCGCCCGATGACATTCCGCATCGCCGCCGACTGGTAGAGCGCGACGGCGGCCGGGGCATCAGTCCGCAAGGTCTCGTAGGCGACGGTGCCACCCTGCTTGTGGAGCGGCAGATAGCTGCGTTCGGTGTCACCGAGCGCCTCGATCTCGGCGACTATCCGGTCGCGGAGGCTGGCGGGAAGAAAATCGGCGATGGTGGCGAGCCGTTCGGCGAAGCCCGGAACGGCTCTCGCGGTGAGGTCAGATGTGGCGAAATCGTCCATGGTGCCGGCCATAAAGGAGTTATGTGACAGCCGTGTAAGCGATCGGTAAGGTGCCAGAAAACGCCATCAGCAGGGAGGCACCCCCATGTCGCATAAAGGATTGTCCCGCCGCACTGTCCTCAATCTCTCGGCCGGGCTCGTCGCCGGCGCCGTCGCCGGTCCGCGGCCGGCGCGCGCCAAGACGCGCATCACCGTCGTCACCGGCGGCACCGGCGGGGTGTTCTACCCCTATGGCGGCGGCATAGCCAAGATTCTGTCCGAGAAGGTTCCCGACATGCAGGCGACCGCTCAGGTCACCGGCGGCTCGGTCGACAATGTCAAGCTGCTGGCGGCGGGCGAGGCAGAGCTCGGCTTCGCAACCCTCGATTCGGCCTGGGAGGGACTGAACGGATTGGGCGCCTATGCCAATGACGGCAAGCAGGATATCCGGACCGTCGCCCTGCTCTATGACAGCTTCTTCCATGTCTGCGCCGCGGCCGACGCGCAAATTGGCAAGGTCGCCGACTTCAAGGGCAAGCGCGTGTCGGTCGGGTCGGCCGGGTCCTCGACCGAGTCGATCGCCGATCGCGTCTTGAAGGCGGCCGGGCTCGATCCCCAGGCTGATGTCCAGCGCGACAATCTCGGGATCGCCGAGTCGGCTGGGGCGCTCAAGGACGGAAAGATCGTGGGCTTCTTCTGGATCGGCGGCGTGCCGACGGCAGCGGTGAAAGACCTGGCGGCATCGGGCCAGCCGAAGCTGGTGTTCGTTCCGACCAGCGGTGAATTGCAGGCGATCGACAAGGAGTTCCCCGGCCTCTATCGACCATTCACGTTGAAGCCAAACGCCTATGCCGGGCAGGAACAGGAGGTGGCGGGGCTCGGCGTCGCCAATGTGCTGCTGGTCGCGGCGAACGCTCCGGATGAGCTGGTCAAGAGCATCCTCGAGGGGATCTTCGGCAACCTCGACGCCGTGAAGGCAATCCATCCGGAGGCCCGCAAACTATCGCTCGATGGCGCGGCAGCAAAGACGGCAGTGCCGCTCCATCCGGCAGCGGCGGCGTTCTATCAGTCGAAGGGCGTGCAGCTCTGAGCACGGTGGCGAGCACGTCCGACGAGCCGAAGCGGCTCACACCGGACGAGCTCGAACGGCTGTCGATCGATAGCGAGGGTGGCCCAGCCGACCAGCCTCGGGGCTGGCTCGGCTGGCTGGCCGGGGGACTTGCCTTCGCGCTGTCGGCCTATGCGCTGTTCTGGACGCAGTTCTCGGTCAATACCACGCTCTACCGGGCATCGTTCCTGGCATTGGCGTTGGTGCTGATCTTCCTGCTCTATCCCCTCGATCGCACCTTCCCGGGCCATCCGCGGGCGACCCGGATCATCGACTGGACCTTCGCCGCCCTGGCAGTGATCGCAACGCTCTACCTGCCGCTCAACATCGAAGCCTACAAGATCCGCCCGACGCGCCCGACACCGGAGGAACTGGCGCTCGGCGGCGCGTTGATCCTTCTCATTCTCGAGGCGACTCGACGCACCGTCGGCTGGCATCTTCCGGCGATCGCCATCGCGTTTCTCGTCTATTGCTATTTCGGCCCATGGGTGCCCGAGCCGTTCGACCATCGCGGCTTCTCGGTCAATCGCATCATCGGGCAGAGCTACCTGACGTTCGAGGGCATCTTCTCGACGCCGCTCGACGTGGCGGCAACCTTCATCATTCTGTTTACGATCTATGGCGCAGTGCTGGAGCGCGGCGGCGCCGGCCGGTTCTTCGTCGACTGGGCACTGGCGGTATTCAGCCGCAAGGCAGCACCAGGAGGACCTGGACGCGCCGTCAATGCCGCAGGCTTCCTGCTGGGCACGGTGTCGGGCTCGGGCGTCGCGACCACGGTCACCGTTGCTTCGCTCACCTGGCCATTGCTGCGGCGCGCCGGTTACAATCCGGAGACGGCGGGCGGCATGATCTCGGCGGCCGGTATCGGGGCGACTCTGTCGCCGCCGACGCTTGGCGCTGCCGCCTTCATCATCGCCGAATATCTCGACGTGCCATATCTCACCATCCTCATCTATGCCACCATCCCGACGCTGCTCTACTATCTGTCCTGTTGGTTGATGACCGAAGCCGATGCCCGCCGGCTCAAGATTCATCCCGAAGCACGCAGCGACGTCTCGGTGCTCGGGCTCACCCTATCCCAGGGCTATCATTTCATCTCGCTCGTCGCGATCGCCGTCATTCTGGCGCTCGGCTTCACCTCTTTCATGGCGGTGTTCTGGTCGCTCGCAATCGCTTTCGCGCTGTCGATGCTGAGGGCGGACAGCCGCCTGGTGACAGTGCCAGCCTTCGGCTTCGGGGTCGTGACGGGGATCGTTGCGCTGGTGATCGGTCGTGTTGATCCGGGGATGCTGCCGCTCGGGCTCCTCGATGGGCGGATCTCGGTGGCAGTGTTCTGGGGCATGGCGGGAGCAATAGCGTTCTCGGCGCTTCAGGCACTGGCAGCGCTTCGACGCGGACGCGACCCCTCCCCAGACGAAACGCGCATGGTCGAAGCGCTGAGCGACGGGGCACGAGCGACGCTCGGGGTGGTCGCCACATGCGCCTGCGCCGGGATTATCGTCTGCGTCGTGAATTTGACCGGGCTCGGGCTCACCATATCCGGCATCATTGTCGAGTTCGGTCAGGGACTGCGGCTTGCGGTGATCCTGCTCGCAGCGCTTGCCATGTGGGTGCTCGGGCTCGCGGTGCCGGTCACCGCCAGCTACGTCATCGCGGCGGTGATGCTGGTCCCGGCGCTGGTCAAGGTGGGGATCCCAGAACCGGCCGCTCACATGTTCATGTTCTACTATGCGGTGCTTGCCGATGTGTCGCCCCCGACAGCGCTTGCCCCCTTTGCGGCAGCGGCCCTGACCGGTGGGCGGCCATTCGCCACGATGCGGCAGGCATGGAAGTACACCCTGCCGGCATTTCTGGTGCCAGTGATGTTCTGCCTCAGTCCGACCGGCTTGCGGCTCCTGATGATCACGCCGCAAGGCGCAGCTCCGACGACGCTCACCGATTTCGCGCTGATTGTGGCAACAAGCGTCGTCGCCGCAGCATCGCTGGCCGCCTTGGCGACGGCGCTGACCGGTTATGCCTGGCGGCCGCTATCGGTCATCGAACGTACCGGCCTCGGTCTCGCCGGACTCGCCTTGCTGTTTGTGAGCTAGCCACTTGTGGCAACTCAGCATCGATGTTAGGTTACATGTAACCAGACGAGGATTGCATGGCTTCCGCATCACGGCCCAAGCCGTCCCGCGCCAAGGTGCGCGAGCATCGAGAGAGGCTCAGGCGCCAAGGCTTGCGCCCGATACAGATTTGGGTGCCGGATGTGCGCACGCCAAGCTTTCGCCTGGCCGCTCATCGTCAGTCGCTCGCTGTCGCGCGCAGCAGGACCGCAATCGAGGATCAAAGGTTCATCGAGTCCGTCGCGGACTGGGATGATGCATGAAACGCGGCGAGGTGTGGACCGTTTCGGGCGGCAAGGACCATGCCGGAAAACCTCGACCGGTCGTCATTGTGCAAGATGACAGTTTCGACGCGACCGCTTCAATCACCATCTGCGCCTTCACGACCGATCCTGCCGAAGCTCCCCTTTTTCGCCCTGTCATCCAGCCCAATGAAAAGAACGGCTTGCGCGGGGTCTGTCGGCTGATGGCGGACAAGATCACGACCGTCACGAAGTCCAAGCTTGGTTCGCGGATTGGTCGGTTGGATGACCGCGACATTCTTCGTCTCAACCAAGCCATGTTGGTGTTCCTGGGCTTGGCAGGATCAGCAAGAGCAAGGGCGCGCT
>Ga0209382_10002675_pt1 | contig 25499 bp, 21 predicted proteins | sample SoiMetdeltSBSDD5_FD_187599 | JGI IMG/M metagenome (GOLD analysis project Ga0209382, IMG submission 187599) | Bulk soil microbial communities from a Populus tree surrounding site in Tennessee, USA - Soil MetaG P. deltoides SBSDD5 (SPAdes) (version 2) | ecosystem: Environmental > Terrestrial >... | reverse complement strand
CCCTGGGCGCGAGATCCAGCTCGAAGCCCTCCACGTCCGGGATGAAGCCGCTCATGGCCAGGAGGCCCGCCGGTGACGGCCGCCCGCCGGCCAGCGCCAGCGCATACGCCATCACCGACCCTTGCGAGAAGCCGCCGATCACCGTCCGCTCCCAGGGCACGCCCGTCTCCTGCGCCACTGCCCCGAGCCACTCCGTCAGGAGCCCGTAGCTCTCCATGAACGTTTCGCCGTGCGGGAACCCGACCCGCTCCACGATGTACCAGTGCCAGCCGCCCGGCGGCAGCGTCAGCGGGCCGCGCGGGGTCGCGCCCGCCAATCGCGCGTCCGGGTCGAACGCGTCCAGCAGGGGGAAGAGGTCGGACTCGTCGACGCCGCGGCCGTGCAACAGCACCAGCGCCCCCGCCGGCTCACCCCGCGCCGGGCGCAGCCGATGGACGAGCACGTCGAGGCCGCCGGGTGCGTTCACATGCTCTCGGGCGCCTCGACCCCGGCCAGGTCGAGCACCCGGGCGATGACGTGCTGCGTCGCCTCGCACAGCACGAGCCGGAAGTCCTCCAGCTCGGCAGGCTCGGCGCCGACCACGCGGCAGTCCCGGTAGAAGGCGTGGAAGTCGGACGCGACGTCGTGGGCGTACTTCGTCAGGCGGTGCGGCGCGCGGCGCTCGCCGGTCTCCACGATCTCGCCCGGCAGCTCGAGCAGCCGCTTCACGAGCGCGCGCTCGGCCGGCTCGAGCGGCGCCCGGCCCGTCGCGAGGTCGGCCGCGCGGGCGCGCGCGACCGGTCCCTCCCCCACCTTGCGCAGGATCGCCGCGATCCGCGCGTGCGCGTACTGCACGTAATAGACGGGGTTGTCCTGGCTGCGCTCGCGCGCGAGGTCGAGGTCGATGTCAAGCGGCGTGTCGTGCGAGCGCCCGAGCATGAACCAGCGAGCCGCGTCCACGCCGATGTCGTCCAGCAGCTCGTCGAGGGTCACGAAGTCCCCGCTGCGCTTCGACATCTTGGCGCGCTCGCCGCGCTCGACGAAGTGCACGAGCTGCATGATGATCACCTCCAGCTTGTCCGGATCGTCCAGGACGGTGAACAGCGCGCGCATGCGCCCCTGATAGCCGTGGTGATCGGCGCCCAGCAGGTTGATCAGCTGGTCGTAGCCGCGCTCGCGCTTGTCCTGGTGGTAGGCGATGTCCGACGCGAAGTAGGTGAGCTCGCCGGAGGAGCGCCGCAGCACCCGGTCCTTGTCGTCGCCGAAGTCGCTCGTGCGCAACCAGGTCGCCCCCTCGTGCGAGTACACCTGGCCGGTCTTCTCCATGGTCGCGAGCGCCCGCTCGATCGCGTCCCCCTCGTGCAGCGACCGCTCCGAGAAGAAGCGATCGAAGCGCACTCGGAAACGCTCCAGCGTCTGTCTGATCTCATCGACCATCAGCTCCAGGCCGCGGCGCGCGAGCGTGTCCACGTCGGCCGGGTCGAGACCCTCGTCGCGCAGCCGGTCCGCAAGCGCGATCAGGTACTCGCCCTGGTAGCCGTCCTCCGGCACGGGGTCACCGGTCATCCGGGCCGCGATGGAGCGGCCGAACAACTCGATCTGCGTCCCGTGGTCGTTGATGTAGTACTCGCGCTCGACGTCGTGGCCCGCGAACTCGAGCACGCGCGCCAGCGAGTCCCCGTACGCTGCGTGCCGGCCGCCCGCGGCGTTCAGCGGCCCGGTGGGGTTGGCGCTCACGAACTCGACCAGCACGCGCTGCCGCTCGGCCTCCGGGACGGCCCCGGCGCCGAACGTCTCCCCCTGGGCGCGGACGGCCGTGAGGGCGTCGCGAAACCACGCGTCGGACAGGAACAGGTTGAGGAATCCCGGGCCCGCGACCTCGATGCGCTCGAGCGACTTCCCGAGCCCGGCGCCAAGCGCGCCGCCGACCCGTTCCGCCACCTCGCGCGGCGGTGCCTTCAGCGCCGGCGCGAGCAGCATCGCGACGTTCGTGGAGAAGTCGCCGAACTCCGGCCGCGGCGGGCGCTCGAGCGCCGGCTCCGCGCCTGCCGCTCCCGCGCCGCGCAGGCTCGCGGCGGCGTCCACGACCTGTGCACGAAGTTGCTCGACCGGTCCCGGCGGAGGGGACTCGTGAGCGTGCGGGCTGCCGCTCACGTCGTGGTCGCGGAGCGGCGCGACGTGACGGCGCCGTCGTTGCGCATGTGCGCCGTGGCCGAATCGTCCTCCCGCTCGATCAGCGCGAGGCTGGCCATCGTGCGCCCACTCGCCTTGTAGGGCGAGACCACCTCGTTCGCGCCCGCCCGGATCAGCTTGCGCTCGGAGGACTCGCGCGCAGCGCGCGCGACGATCGGGATGTCCGGGCGCAGCTCCCGGGACGTGAGGGTCAGGAAGATGTTCTCCGCGTCGGAGTCCACGCACGCCAGCACCGCGCGCGCCCGCTCGATGCCCGCCTCGAGCATCACCGCGTCGTCGGAGCCGCGGCCGTCGATGTGCAGGACGTCCATCTCATCCAGGAACTCGCGCACCTCGGGGTTGTCGTCGATCACGACGAACGGGACGCCGGCGCGCTGCAGGTCCTTTGCGACCTGGCGGCCGACCCGGCCGAATCCGCAGATCAGATAGTGGTCCTTGAGCTGGGCGATCTTGCTCTGCATGCGGCGTTGGTCGAGGACTCCCGACAGGTCGCCCGCGATGAACAGCTCCGTGAGCGTGACGAGGAGGAAGAACATCGTACCCACGCCGAAGACCGTGAGGCCGATCTTGGTGATCTCACCGCCGAGCGACGCCGGGTCCTGGGCGGCCCCGATCGTGCTCACCGTGTCCAGCGACCACGTGAACCCCTTCCAGTAGGTGACGTCCTCGAACCCGGCCAGAGCCGCCGCGCCGCCGAGCACCAGGAGCGCGATCAGGGCGACGAGCAGCGCGAAGCGGCGCGCGAAGAAGGCCATCTCGTGACGCGCCGCGGCGGGGCCGGGGCGGGGACGGAGGCCGACGCGATGCTCGAAACGCTCGACTATGCGTGTGCGGTCCGGCAAATCCCTCCTCAGGGCAGGTCAGTAATGGTACGGCTCGCCGGCGAGGATCTTGTGCGCGCGGAAGAGCTGCTCCAGGAGCACCACGCGCGCGAGCTGGTGCGGCAGCGTGATGCGGCCGAAGGCGACCCGGCGGTTGGCGCGCTCCGCGATCGCGGGGTCGAGGCCGAATGGGCCGCCCACCACAAAACACAGATCGGCGCGGGCCATGCGCCGTTCCGCGATGAAGGCTGCCAGCTCCTCGCTCGTGAGCTGGTCCCCCTCGCGATCGAGCGCGCAGAGATACGCGCCCTCGGGAATCCGCTTGGCGATCGCGGCGCCCTCCCGCGCGAGGCCCTCCCCGCCCCGCCCGGGGCCGGCCCCGGCCTCGGCCAGCTCGGCCACCTCCAGGCGCGCATGGCGGCCCAGAAGCCGCTCGTAGTGCGCCACGTCATCGGCAAACGGCGGCCGGACCTTGCCCACGCAGATGAGGACCAGGCGCACGGTGCGATACTAGTGGGGCCTTGACCGAAGAGAACGAGCGCGAGCGCCACATCAACATGCACATGTCGCCCGAGGCGATGGCGGGCGCGTACGCGAATTTCGCCAACATCAGCCACTCCGACTACGAGTTCACGGTGACGTTCGCACGCCTCGACCACGAGGTGGACGAGGACGAGATCCCGGGGGTGGTCGTGTCCCGGATCAGCGCCTCCCCCAAGTTCGTGCGAGAGCTGATCGACGCGCTCGAGGACAACTATTCGAAGTGGTCCACCCGCGAGGGGATCAAGAACCTGCCCGAGTACCGCGGCGGGGGCGATCAGGGCGGCGACGAGCGCAGTCACAGCTCCACCGCCTAGAGCCGGTCGACCCCATCTGGCCGCCGGAAACTCGGGGCGCGGCCCCGGCTCCCGCGCTTTAGTGTGTAGATAAGATCGAATCGGCGTCGGCGGGAGGCCATGGCGGGCGGATCTGTGGACAAGCGAGCTGCTGCACGGCAGGAGGCCATCGAATGGGTCCAGCGTCTGTGCGGCGCGGTCAGGCAGGCGGTCGAGGCGGACCGCGTGATCGCGTGGCTCTACGACGCCCCCAAACAGGCCGTCAGCCCCTTCGCGGTCGACCAGCCGGCCGGTGACGCGGAGGTCCCCGCGGCGTGGCGCAGCATCCCCCTCGCAGAGATGCCCGCTGCCGTGGCCGTGCTGATCGAGTCCCAGCCGACGGAGATCGGCGACGCGCAGGACGACGACCGCCTCCCGGCCGAGCTGTCCGCCGACCTGGGCATCACCTCGGTGCGCTTCGAGCCGCTGATCGCCGGCGGCACGGTCGGGATGATCTCCATCGAGCCGGCCCCGCGCGACGCGGGCCCCGAGCTGCACTCGCTCCTCACCATGGTCGCGGCCGCGGTGGCGCGCGCCGGCGGCATGCTGGAGAGCGACCGCCATCAATCCGAGACGTCCTTCCTGCTCGAGCTGACCGAGGCCGCCACGAAGGCGCCGTCACTGGACGAGATGCTGATCGTCGTGTGCGAGCGGATGGCCCGCGCCCTCGGCGCCCGCCGGGCGACGGTGCTTCTGCACGAGGAGGGTCGCCTGGTCCCGCGCGCCTCGCGCCATGCCGACGGGTCGCGCGACATCGCCGACTGGGACGCGATGCGCCAGACGCCCCTGCCCGGCGCGCAGGTCGCCTTCGACTCCGGCGAGCCGGTCCTGGTCGACGGCGCCGGCGACCCCCTGGTGGGGAACTGGGCGGCAAGCGGCTTCGAGATCAAGTCGCTGCTGGCCGTCCCATTGGGCATGGCGCCGAACGTGATCGGCGCGATCGTCCTCGACGACCCCGCCCCGGAGAAGTTCTCGAAGGACGACGTGCGGCTCGCGGCCTCGGCGGCGGCTCACGTGGCACCCACGATCGAGCAGGCGCGCACGAGCGACCAGCGCGGCTGGCACCTGCGCGCCGCGACCGCGATCCGCCGCCTGCTGGAGGACGGCGCCCGCGCCAGCTCCGTCGTCGAGGCCGGGGAAGTGCTCGCGCGCGTCACCCGGGACGCAATCGAGGCGGAGACCGCAACGCTGTTGCTGCGCGACGAGGAGGACCGCGTCGAGCACGTGATGAGCGTGGGCGCGAACGGGCGGTTCGAGCAGGCCCTGCAAGACCTGATCGGCGACGTCCCGACGCAGGAGTTCCGGGCGTGGCGGATCGCCGCGCAGCAGCCGAAGCCGATCTTCGTCGAGAACGCGCGCGCCAGCCGGCTGCTCCCGCCGGACCTGGTCGCGGCGCTGTCGCTGAAGTCCTACGTCGTGGTCCCGCTGGTGTCGCCCACGCGCCCGCTCGGGCTCGTGATCCTCGCTCACACCCAGGCGCCGCGACCGTGGAGCAACGAGGAGCGGCGGCTCGTCGAGCAGTTGGCCCTCGAGGGATCGCTCGTGGTCGAGAACGCCGTGCTGCGCGCCGCCGAGCAGGAACGGCTCGAGCAGCTCGCCCACCAGGCCTTCCACGACAGCCTCACCCAGCTCCCGAACCGCGCGCTGTTCGCGGACCGGCTCGCCCACGCGCTGGAGCGCACCAACCGCCGCCAGGCTGCGGTCGCGGTGCTGTTCCTCGACCTCGACGACTTCAAGCCCATCAACGACAGCTACGGCCACGAGGCGGGCGACCAGCTCCTGACCGCGGTGGCCCAGCGGATCACCGCCTGCGTGCGGCCCGAGGACACCGTGGCGCGACTCGGAGGAGACGAGTTCACGATCCTGCTCGAGGACATCGCCGACGCGCGGTACGCGATCGCGGTCGCCGAGCGCATCGAGGCATCGCTGCGCGACCCGTTCCAGGTCGCGGGCCACGAGGCGACGGTGACGGCCAGCGTGGGGATCGCGGTCAGCAGCGGCCGCGAATCGACGCCGGAGGACCTGATCCGCGACTCCGACCGGGCGATGTACCTGGCGAAGCGGAAGGGCCGCGCCCGCCACGAGGTGGTCGGCGGAGCGCCCTCGGAAGTCGAGCCGGAGGAGGACCTCGCGCCGGAGGAGGACCTCGGGCGCGACCATGACCGCGAGCCGGACGAGGACGCTTTCGACGACGCCCAGCGCGACGAGGCCACCACCGACGGCGGCCTCTCCACCCAGGGCCCGGATGCGGGTGAGGCGCTGGCGGTGCAGGAGATGGCCGCCGAGATCTCCATCGAGGAGGCGCTGGTGGTGGAGCGCGCCGACCCGATCCCGCTCGACGACGAGTACGAGGACGAGCCCGAGTCTCCTGACGTCGAGGCCGAGCGCTTCGACCAGGCCGAGGCCGTGGCCCTCGACGAGGCGGAGGACACCGACGGCCCGCCGGACGAACCGCTTGCGATCACCGAGGAGGAGCATCAGCAGCCCGCGCCCGAGAATCCCGGGCCGCCGCCGGAGCACTCCGAGGAAGGGGCGGCAGCGCTCACCGAGGCGCGTCGCCGGCGCCGCCTGCGTTTCCCGCCGCGCCGCTAGCGCGCGCGCTCGAAGGCGAGTCCCGCGCCCACCCGCTCCACGACGGACGGATGCGTCGCGAACAGGAAGTGGTACAGATCCGGCGGGTCCGGGTCGCTGAGGTTCACGCGCGCGAGCCGCCGCTCCATCCCGATGAACTGGCGGGCCTCGCCGGTCAGCTCCAGCGAATAGGCGTCGGCGTCGGCCTCGACGGACCGTGAGAGCTGGTTCGAGACGACCGTGGTGGCGAACACGACGATCGCCAGAGCCAGCGCGAACGCCGGCATCGAGGCCGCCGTGCCGGCGCGGGTCCCGGCCCGCGCGCTCCAGCGCCGGGTGAGCAGCATCACGACGAGCATCCCGCCGGGAGCGGCGATCGCGACCCACAGCATGCCCCGCCTCAGGTCGTGATGCTTCACGTGCCCGAGCTCGTGCGCCACCACCAGCCGCACCTGGCCGGGGGTGAACCGGGTCAGCAGCGTGTCGTAGAGCACGACGCGCTTCGTGTGCCCGAGCCCGCCCACGTATGCGTTGGCCGAGGTCGTGCGCCGCGATGCGTCGACCACCAGCACCTCCCCCACGTCGACCCCGGCGCGCCGCGCGAGCTGCTCGACTTCGGTCCGCGTGCGCCCGTCCGGCAGGTCGCGGTAGCTGTTGAACACGGGGTCGAGCACGACGGGCGCGAGCCACACGAACAGGACTTCGATGCACACGACCGCACCGGCGCCCGCGAGCCACCACCCGCGCGGGAAGCGCCGCATCAGGAAGGCGAACAGCGCCGCTCCCGCGGCCGCCAGCACGAGCGCGATCGCGGTGGAGGTGACGCGGTCTCCCGCCCACTCCCACCAGGACTGCGTGGACTTGCCGAAGTCGACGGCACGTTCGTGTGCGACGGCCGCGAACGGCAGGGACGCAAGGGTCGCGGCCAGCATCAGGGCGGCGCCGGCAAGCGCGGTCGCGACCAGCACCCGCCCGCGGGCGGCACGCTCGAGCCATGCCGTGGCCCGGCGCGGCGGGCGCACCACGAGCAGCGCCAGCACCGTCGCCTGCGCCGCGATCCCGGCCAGTCCCAGCAGGCGCCGGCCGCCGGCGTAGTCGCGCGCCCGCTCCAGCTCGGCGGGCCGGAAGAGACTGGAGGCGGAGACGGGCACCGGCTCCAGGTCCTGCGCCGGCCGCAGCACCAGGACCGCGCCTTCGGCGACCAGCAGCGCCGCCAGGATGGCGGCCGGCAACCTCCACCGGCGGGCGAACATCCTGGGAACATAGAAGCTCTAGAGTCTTGTCCGTGCGAGGGAGGAAGAGGACGACGGCCGGCGGCGCCGCCCTGGTGACCGCTTTTCTGCTGCTCCCCGCTCCGCCCGCGCCGGCGGCCACCACCCAGGAAGTCGAGTTCACCGCGCGCTACGCAAAGGGCGACCGCAACAAGGAGCGCGGGGGAATCAGCCTGCGCACCACGATCCGCATCACCGACAACGCCGGTGCGCCGGCGCCGCTCCAGCTGACCCACACCACGCTGCGGTTCCCCAAGGGCGCGAAGGTGAACGCCCGCTTCTTCCCGAAGTGCAACCCCGCCGCGCTGCGCCAGCGCGGCCCGCGCGCGTGCCCCGCGAAGTCGAGGATCGGCTCCGGCCGCGCGATCGGGCTCGCGCCTCCGGTGGTGACGGACCCCGTGAACGCGAAGGTCACGCTCTTCAACGGGACGATGGAGGGCCGCAACCCGGTGATCATCATCTACGCGCTGCCCGACCTCGGGCCGGTGATGACCCTCCCCGGCGTGCTGCGCAGCGGCCGCGGCACGCCGTACGGCTACGTGCTCGACACGCCGGTGCCGCCGATCAAGACGCTCCCCAGCGCACCGGATGCCTCGGTCACGCTCTTCGACGCCACCACGCGCGACGTGACCGTCCGCCGCCGCGGGCGCACGATCCACTACATCGACAGCCCGGTCCTGTGCGACGGCACGTTCTTCATGCTGGACGGGCAGTTCACGTACCAGGGCGCCACCAAGGTCGACGTGCTGGAGCGCTTCACGCTCCGCGGCGGCCCGCGCTGTCCCTAGATCGCACCAGGAGGGCGAATATCCTGCAAGTCCCGGCTCCGGCCTCCGATCGAGGCATCTGCCTGCCGATGCCTCGTTCCAGACCCCCATGCGCGTAGCGGTCATCTCCGACATCCACAGCAATCTGCCCGCGCTCGAGGCCGTGCTCTCCGACATCGGCCAGAGCGACCCCGACCAGGTCTGGTGCCTGGGGGACGTCGTGGGCTACGGCGCCCATCCCGATGCGTGCACCCGGCTGGTCGAGGAGGTCGTGGAGGTGTGCCTCGCCGGCAACCACGACCTCGTCGTGAGCGGGGAGATCGACGTGCGCTACTTCGCGATGAGCGCCGGGGCCGCCGCTCGCTGGACGCTGAAGCACGTGCAGCAGTCCACGCGCGACTACCTCTCGGACCTGTCCCCGCTCGGCCAGACCGCCGGGGTGGGCCTCTACCACGCCAGCCCGCGGGATCCCGTCTGGGAATACGTGTTGTCCATCTCGCAGGCCGGCGAGTGCCTCGACGCGCAGCAGCAGCGCGTCTGCCTGATCGGCCATTCGCACGTGGCGTGCTACTTCGCGCGGAACGGCGGCGACACGATCGGCGAGCAGGCGCTCGACGGCGCCCAGCTCGCGATGGCCGAGGGCGAATGGCTCGTCAACCCGGGCAGCGTCGGCCAGCCGCGCGACGGCGACCCGCGCGCCGCCTACCTGATGCTCGACACGGACACGTGGCAGGCGACCTTCAAGCGGGTCGAGTACCCGGTCGAGGAGGCGGCGCAGGCGATCATCGACGCGGGCCTGCCGAAGTCGCTGGCGGAGCGGCTGTACCAGGGGCTGTAGTTACCCTCTGGTGCATGCCCCTGCGCCTGATGCTGTGCTTCGCGGCGATCGTTCCGTGTGCGGCCCTGCTTTCAGCCTGCGGAGACGACAGCTCGGATGAGCTGCGCTCCCGGGAGGCAAGCTCCCTGCGCTCGACCCTGAGCGAGGTCGAGCAGCGCGTCGAAAGCCAGGACTGCACCGGCGCGAGCGCGCAGGCGGCCGCATTCCGCGACCTGGTGGACGGCCTCCCGCAGCGGGTCGACTCCGGCCTGCGCCGGGCGCTCGCCTCCAGCGCGGACCGGCTCGAGACCCTGGTGGCCGACCAGTGCGGCCCGGAGCCGGCCGCTCCGGCCGACGTCCCGGAGGTGGGCACCACCGGGCCGGACCAAAGCCAGGGGAACGAGCAGGACCAGCCGGGCCAGGGCAAAAAGGACAAGAAGCCCAAGAAGGAGAAGCCGAACCAGGACCAGACCCCAACGCAGACCCAGCCCGACACGGGTGGCACGGGCGAGGAGGTCCCGGGAGTGGGCGACCAGGGCGGCGGCGCGTCGCCGGAGGGATAGGCAGGATGGCGGTGCTCGGTGTGGAGATCGCGGGCCGCTACAGGCTCGAGCAGCGACTCGGGGCCGGCGGCATGTCGACCGTGTACCGCGCGCTCGACGGCGTGCTCGAGCGCCAGGTCGCCGTCAAGCTGCTGGCAGAGCACCTCACGGAGGACGAAGGGTTCGTGGCCCGCTTCCGGCGCGAGGCGCTCGCCGCCGCGAAGCTCGTGCACCCGAACGTCGTGCAGGTGTACGACTCCGGCCACGACGCCGACGCGCACCGGTACTTCATCGTGATGGAGTACGTGCACGGGCCGACGGTCGGCCAGATCATGCGCGAGCGGGGGCCGCTCCCGGCCGCAGATGCCGTGGACATCGTGACGCAGGCCTGTGACGGGCTCGAATACGCCCACAGGCACGGCGTGATCCACCGCGACGTGAAGCCCGGCAACCTGCTGATGAACCCCGACGGCGTCGTGAAGCTCGCGGACTTCGGCATCGCGAAGGCGGCGGAGGACTCGCGCATCACGCAGATCGGCTCCGTGGTCGGGACCGCCGCCTACCTGTCGCCGGAGCGGGCGCGCGGCGACGAGGCGACCGCCAGCGCCGACGTCTATTCGCTGGGCGTCGTGACGTACCAGCTACTGGCGGGCAAGCTCCCGTTCGAGAGCGGCTCGCTGACCGAGCTGGCGCTGCGCCAGCAGGAGGGCGACCCCCAGCCACTCGACCAGCTGAACCCCGACGTCCCGCCCGCCCTGGCGCGGGCGGTGACGACGTCCCTGGCGCCCGAGCCGAGCCGCCGGTACGGCAGCGCGGCCGAGATGCGCGAGGGCATCCGCGCGGGGATGACGGGCCGCGACTCGGCCGTGACAACTGTGCTCGCGACGGCCGCGACCAGGGTGGCCTCGCCGCCGGGGGCCGATGGTGCGGCCACGCGCGTGATGCGCCCGGCCCCGGCCCCCGCGCCGGCACCCCAGCCGGCCCGGGCTCCCCGCCCCCGGGCCCCGGCCCGCCGCGCCGAGCGCCGCGCCGCGCGCGCGGCCGCTCCGCCGCCGCGCAAGCGCCGCGGCCGGTTCGCCCGCTTCATGGCGCTGATGTTCCTGTTCCTCTTGCTCGCCACCGTCGTGGCCGCGCTCGTGATCGTCAACATGGACGGCTCCCAGGCCCGGGACTTCGAACAGGTCGTGGGGGATCAGGTGCAGGACCAGATCAACGGAATCCGGGACCTGATCGACCAGGCGACGGGGGGCTAGCGCCATCCACGCCGGCGCCTGAGCGCCCCCGTGGGACGGTGTAGGTACGGCAGCATCGGATCCGGGCCGCCATGGTCCGAACTTTCCCCTCTCGGTTCCGAGGGGTGGAACGCAGGAGGGAAAGTTCGCGCGACGGGCGGGCGGCGGGGGTCCTGACCGGAGACTCCCAAACGGTCTTCGGCCTCCGGGCAGAACCCCAGGCTGCCGCCCGTCGTACGGGTGTTACTGCTCCGAAGCCGAGCCCTCGATCGCCGGCTGCGACCCGTTGATCTCGATCCGCCGCGGCTTACGCTCCTCCGGCTTCGGGATCGTGACCTCGAGCACGCCTCTGTCGAACGAGGCCTGGATGGCGGACGCCTCCACGCCGCTCGGCAGCTGCAGGGAACGGGAGAAGCGACCGAACGACCGCTCCACGCGGTAGTAGCCGTTCTGCTTGTCCTCGTGCTCCGCCTTGCGCTCTCCGGAGATCGTGAGGATGTTGTCCCGGACCTCGATCTGGACGTCGTCCTCCGAGAGTCCGGGCAGGTCCGCCCTCAGCAGCAGGCTGTCCTCACGCTCGACCAGGTCCACGGCCGGGGCCCAGCGGCGCTGGGCTCCGTTGCCTCCCTCGTCGAAGAAGGAGTTGAACAGGCGGTTCATCTCGCCTTGCAGAGCGTTGAGCTCACGCATCGGCTCCCAACGTACAAGTGCCATTGCGCACCTCCTCCTGGGTGATTCAGATTCGCTCCGATTCTAACAAACCTCAGTCTATGTATGTGAGATTTACTGAGTCGTAAGCAGTGGAGGCGAGTGCATGGCCGCAGGCTGCGGAATGCCCAGCATCGCCAGGGCCGTGGGAGCCACGTTCGCCAGGACGCCCCCCTCTGCGAGCGCCGCGTCGCCCATCGTCACGATGAACGGCACGGGGTTGAGGGAGTGGGCCGTCTGGGGGCCCCCGTCCGGGGTCAGCATCTCGTCGGCGTTGCCGTGATCGGCGGTCACGATCGCCGCACCCCCGCTGCCGAAGACAGCCTCCAGGACCTCTCCCAGGCAGCGGTCGACCGTCTCGACGGCGCGCACGGCGGCCGGGATGCTGCCCGTGTGCCCGACCATGTCGGGGTTGGCGAAGTTGATGATCCCGAACTTGTAGGGGGCGCCGTCGGCGACCGCCGCCCGCCAGCGGCGCGTGAACTCGGCGGCGGCCTCGGGAGCGCTCATCTCCGGCTTCTGGTCATAGGTCGGCACGTCGCGCGGGGACGGCACGAGCACGCGGTGCTCGCCCGGGTACGGGTCCTCCTCCCCGCCGTTGAAGAAATACGTCACGTGCGGGTACTTCTCGGTCTCGGCCGCGTGCAGCTGGCGGTCGCCGCGGTCCGCGAGCACCTGCGCGATCGTGATCTCCGGGCGCGCTTCCTCGAAGACGACCGGGTAGTCCCAGTCCTCCTGGTAGCGCGTCATCGTGGCGAGGGCGATGCGGGGAAAGCCCCGCCGGTCGAGCTCCGAGAGGTCGGGCTCCCCCAGCGCGCGCACGAGCTGGCGCATCCGGTCGGGCCGGAAGTTGAACGTGAGGACGCTGTCTCCGGCGCGGATCGGGGCTGCGTCGCCGACGATCGTGGGCTGGATGAACTCGTCCGTCTCGTCGCGCCCGTAGGCCATCTTCACCGCCGCCTCGGCGGTGTCCGCGTGCAGCCCTTCCGAGTGGACCAGCGCGTCGTAGGCCCGCTTCGTGCGGTCCCAGCGCCGGTCCCGGTCCATGCCCCAGTACCGGCCCATCACGGTGCCGACGCGGGCGGGAACGCCCGCCGACCGCGCCGCGGCCAGCCAGCCCTCGGCCTGGGCGAGGTACCCGGGCGACGAGGTGGGCAGGGTGTCGCGCCCGTCCGTGAACGCGTGCAGCACGATCGCCGGGACGCGCTCGCGGGCGCCGAGCTCGATGCAGGCATGCAGGTGCTCGAGGCTCGAGTGGACTCCACCGCCCGACACGAGGCCGATCAGGTGCAGGGCGCCGCCCGACTCCCGGGCCGCGGCGCAGGCGGCCTTCGCGGTCGGGTTGTCGAAGAAGCTGCCGTCCGCGATCGCCTCGTCGATGCGGACCAGGTCCTGCTTCACCACCGTGCCGGCGCCGAGGTTGAGATGGCCGACCTCGGAGTTCCCCATCTGGCCCGGGGGCAGGCCCACCGCGGCACCGCATGCCTCGAGCTGCGTGTGCGGATAGCCCGCCCACAGCTCGTCGAACACGGGCGTGTCGGCAAGCGATATGGCGTTGCCCGGGCCGGCGGGGGCGATCCCCCAGCCGTCGAGGATCACCAGTGCGACGGCGGGCGCCGGCTTCACGACGGTGTCGCGGACACGATCGCAGCGAACTCGTCCGAATCGAGGCTGGCGCCTCCCACGAGCGCTCCGTCGACGTCGGGCAGGCCGAGCAGGTCGCCCGCGTTGCCGGCGTTCACGCTGCCGCCGTAGAGGATGCGCACCTGCGTCGCCACGGCCGGGTCGCGGTCGCGCACCAGCGCGCGCACGAACGCGATCGCGTCCTGCGCCTGCTCCGGCGTGGCCGTCTTGCCGGTCCCGATCGCCCAGATCGGCTCGTAGGCGATCACGACGTCCGCCAGCTGTTCCGTGCCGACCGCCGCGAGGTCGACCTGCACCTGGTGGCGGAGCTTGCGCTGCGTCTCCCCCGCTTCGCGTTCCTCCTCGGTCTCACCGACGCACAGGATCGGCAGCAGGCCCGCCGCCAGGGCGGCCGGCACCTTCTTCGCCAGCGCCGCGTCGGTCTCGCCGAAGTGCTGGCGCCGCTCGGAGTGGCCCAGTACCACGGCGGACACGCCCAGCTCCAGCAGCATGGGAGCGGAGACCTCGCCCGTGAACGCGCCCGACTCGGCCTCGTGCATGTTCTGCGCGGCCACGCGGACCGCGGTGCCCTGCACGCCTTCCAGGACGGTGCGCAGCGCCGTGTACGGCGGGCAGATGACGACGTCCGCGCCGGCCGGGAGGTCGCGCGCCGTGAACTTCTTGCAGAACTCCTCCGCCTCGGCGTTGGTCTTGTTCATCTTCCAGTTGGCGGCGATCAAGGGCCGCCTCTCACTTGTCATCGAGAGCCTCCACGCCGGGCAGCGGCCTGCCTTCCAGCAGCTCCAGCGAGGCGCCGCCGCCCGTGGAGAGATGCGTGACGCTGTCCGCCAGGCCGAACTGGGCCAGCGCGGCCGCCGAGTCGCCCCCGCCCACGACCGTAGTCCCTTCGCAACTCGCCATCGCCTCGGCCACGGCGCGGGTGCCGGCCGCGAACGGCTCCAGCTCGAAGGCGCCCATCGGGCCGTTCCAGAACACGGTGCGCCCCGCGGCCACCTCGCGTGCGTAGTCCTCGCGGCTGCGAGGGCCCACGTCGAGGCCCATCCACCCGTCCGGCACATCCGTCCCGTCCGACTCCCGGCGCTCGGCATCCGCTGCGAACCGGTCGGCGAGCACGAGGTCGCGCGGTAACTCGAGCCGGCAATCGGAGGCCTCCGCCTTCTCCAGCACCTGCTTGGCCAGCTCGACGCCCTCCTCCTCGACCAGCGAGTCGCCGGTCGGGCGGCCCATCGCGCGGAAGAAGCTGAAGCACATCGCGCCGCCGATCAGGATCGCGTCGGCGACGTCGAGAAAGCGTTCGATCACCCCGATCTTGTCGCTCACCTTCGCGCCGCCGAGCACGACCACGAACGGCTGCTCGGGATCCGCCAGCAGCGCGGACAGGACCGTGACCTCCTTCTCCAGCAACAGGCCTGCGACCGCCGGTCGCAGCCGCCGCGCCACCCCTTCCGTGGTCGCGTGCGCGCGGTGGGCGGCGCCGAAGGCGTCGTTCACGTACACCTCCGCGAGCCGCGCGAGTGCATCGGCCAGCACGGGGTCGTTCTTCGTCTCGCCCGGCTCGAAGCGGCTGTTCTCCAGGACGAGCAGCTCACCCTCGCGTGTCTCGCGAGCGATGTGCTCGATCTCGGGCCCGGTCACGCCGGGCGCCTGTCGCACCGGCCAGCCGGTGAGCTCCTCGAGCTTGCGCGTCACGGGCGCCATCGAGAAGCGCGGGTCGCGACCCTCCGGTCGGCCCAGGTGCGAGACGAGGACCAGCCGCGCCTGGTCGTCGCGGAGCTCGCTCAGCGTCGGCAGCGCAGCCCGGATGCGCGAGTCGTCCGCGACCGTGCGCTGATCCCCGTCACCCGCAAGCGGCACGTTGAAGTCGACGCGGACCAGCAAACGCTTGCGCGCGACCCTGATGTCGCGAATGGTCTTCTTCGGGAACGCTGCGCGTGACGCGCTCGGGACAGCCTCCACCTAGGCGAGTGCGGGCTGCGACGCGCGGACCTTCTCCGCCAGCTCCACCAGCCGGCACGAGTAGCCCCACTCGTTGTCGTACCAAGCGATCAGCTTTGCGAGCGTGCCGTCGGTGACCATCGTGAGCTGCGAGTCGAACACCGCGGAGTAGGGCGACTTGTTGATGTCCGTGGAGACGATCGGGTCTTCCGTGTACTGGATGATCCCCTCCCAGCGGCCGGTGTCGCATTGACCGGAGAAGAGCTGGTTGATCTCCTCCACGGATGTCTCACGGGCCACCTCGCAGACGAGGTCGACGACCGACCCCGTGGGTACGGGAGCCCGGACGGAGGTTCCGTTCAGCCTGCCGTCGAGCTCGGGCACCACGAGCCCGAGCGCCTTTGCCGCGCCGGTAGAGGTCGGGATCAGGTTGATCGCCGCCGCCCGGGCCCGGCGCAGGTCCTTGTGGGGCATGTCCTGGAGGCGCTGGTCCGCCGTGTACGCGTGAATCGTGGTCATCAGGCCGTGCTTGATCCCGATGCCGTCGTTGAGGATCTTCGCCACCGGCGCGAGGCAGTTGGTCGTGCACGACGCGTTGGAGATGATCCGGTGCGCCTTGGGGTCGTACGCCTCGTCGAAGTTCACTCCCAGCGCGACCGTCACGTCCGGCTCCTTGGCGGGCGCGGAGATGATCACCTTGTCGGCGCCGGCCTCGAGGTGCTTCGAGGCGCCGGCGCGATCGACGAAGTGGCCGGTGGACTCGATCACGACCTCCACGCCGAGGTCGCCCCACGGCAGCTTTGCGGGATCGCGTTCCGCGAGCACGCGGAGCTCCTTGCCGTCGCAGGAGATGCTGCTGTCGCCCGCCGAGACCTTCCCGGGGAAGGGGCCCAGGGTGGAGTCGTACTCGAGCAGGTGTGCGAGCGTGCCCGCGTCGGTGATGTCGTTGACCGCCACGAACTCGATGTCGGCCTGGCGCTCGTATGCCGCGCGGAAGAAGTTCCTCCCGATGCGGCCGAAGCCGTTGATCCCGACCTTTACGGACATGCGTTCCTCCTGAGACTCAAATCGCGTGGGACTGGGGTCTGCCTACCCCTGGGCCATCGAATCTATCAGCGCGGGGACGCGCAGCGACTGCCGCGGCACCGGTGGCGCTAGGGCGCGGGCCTGGGGTCAGCGCGCACCTGCGGGTACGCGGTCGTGCCGCTCCCGGTCGTGCGCCCGGAGGGATGTGCGCCGAGCAGGCGGCACGCCGGTGACGTCGTGGTGCCGCTGTTCAGCACGTACAAGAGGATCCGGTTGCGCAGCTCCTCCGACATGCTCGCCGTCGCCGGGCCCAGTGCCGGGAAGCCGTTGCGGCCACATTCGTCGGAGTCGAACACCGGCAGCGTGGCTCTCAGCTGGTCGTACGCGCCGGGCGCCGTGTACGGGTTGCCGCGGTGCCAGCCCTGGCGGCGCGGATAGGTCGCCAGCGCCTCCGGGTTGACGGGGCTCGTCAGCCGCAGGTAGTGCACGCGCTTGGTGCCGATCTGGTCCGTGGCCTGGGTGACCGCCGTGTCGTTCGCGACCATCGCCGCCAGCTCACGGCGGTACTGCGAGAGGAACCGGAAGAACGGGTTGATGTTGCGCAGGAACGGGTCCAGCTGCACGAAGAGGTCGCGCGTGTCGTCGAGGAACCGCGACGAGGCGGGCAGGCCCTTGCGCGAGGCGGGGATCAGGCGATTCAGGCCCACGAAGAACCGCTCGAAGTCCGGCGCCAGGCCGCTCGCCTGAACCAGTGCCTTGGAGAGCTGCGTGCCGACCGGCTTGAGGTCACGCAGCAGCGGCTCCGTATTGGCCGCGTAGTCCTCCAGGTCGCGGAGCGCGAGGTTGGACTCGTCGATGAAGCTCGGGAAGGCCTGCCACAGCGCGCGCAGGCTATCGTCGCGGCGCGCCGTGGTCGTGAGCAGCTGGTTGGAGCTGTCGATCCACTGGGAGAGCTGGTCCCCGCGCTCGGTGAGCGCGTCGAACACCACGCCGGTGTTCTTGATCGCGTCGCGGGTCGCGCGCTCCTGCGAGTTCAGGATCTGCAGGACCCGGTTGGAGCTCGATGCGAACTCCGGCAGCACGCCGAGGAACTCGGAGAAGCCCTGGCCCTGGCCCTCGATCCCCTTGCCGAGGTCCTGCTGCCAGACCTGGAAGCCCTCACGGGTCTCCTTGTCGAACGCCCGCAGGATCTCGTCCAGCTCCACCGTGGGTGCCACCTGGGTGGCCTCCAGGCGCCCGCCCTCGGGGATCTTCGGGGCGGTTCGCGTCCCGGGCGTCAGTTCCACGTACGTCTCGCCGAGCAGCGTCTTCTGCCGCAGGATCGCGCGGCTGTCCTGCGGGATCGGCGCGTACTCGTCCTTGAGCTCGATTTCCGTGTCGGTGCGGCCGTCACCCAGGTCGATCTTCTTCACCCGCCCGACGTTCACGCCGGAGATGCGCACGTCCGCCTCCTGTGCGAGCTGCGTGGCCTCGGCGAACGACGTCTCGAACCGGTATCCGTGCGGCTTCAGCGGAACCGGACCGCCGAACGCGGACCACAGGTACAGGAGCAGGCCGAAGCACGACAGCGTGAAGATCGCCATGACGAGGATGCGGCCGACTGTCGGAGCCTGTTTCTGCATTAGATGATCTAGCCGCAGGCCTCTTGCTTGGTCGCGAAGTTGGACAGGTCGATCAGCGTGCCGAGCTGCGCGTCGAGCTTGCGGGTCGCCTCGAGCGCACCGAGCGCGATGCAGTCAGTGAAGATGATTCCCCGCCTGATCAGGCCGTGCGCGTCCTGCGTGGAGTAAACCGAGGCGCCGATGTGGTTGAGCCAGTAGGCCCAGAACAGGTAGCCCTCGTCGGCGGCGCCCTTCGGGTTGTACGTGAGGGTGTTGAAGAGCCGGTTCAGGATGTTGAACGTCTTGGCCAGGTTGGGCGTGACCTTGGAGAAGTCGCGCATCGCCGGCCGCAGCGCCGCCACCGTGGGCTGAGCGTCACGCGCGAACGGGCGGATCTGGTCGCGCACCGCGTCGATGGTCTGGCGCCCGAACGCCTGCGTCGCCTTCTGCGCGCCCTCGAAGGCGCGCGCGCCCGGCCGCAGCTCGCGCAGGGCGGGCCCGAGGTTGTCCGTCAGCTCGGTCGACTGGGACAGCGCGCTGTTGGTCGCGCGCAGGGCGCTGGGCAGCTCGCGCAGGAACTCGCGCAGGTTGCGGTCCTGGTTGGCGAACGCCTCGAAGACCGCGTTCTGGGAGACGATCAGCTCCGACAGCTCCTTGTCCTTCTCGCCCACCTCGGTGACGAGCAGCTGAAGGTTGTGGATCAGGCGCGCGAGGTTCTGGCGCCGGTCCTGCAGGCTGCCGGTGAGCTTCTTCACGTCGCGGTTGAGCGGCTCGAAGCGGCGGAACGCGTTCGCGAACGCGCGGCCGTTGTTCTTCAGGCCCTCGCCGCCGCCGGCGATCAGCAGCCGGAGGTAGTCGCGCGTGTCCCGGTCGAGGTTCGACAGGATCTCGTCGAGGTTCACGTCCGGCTCCGTTTGCGAGACCGGCACCGTGAACCCTTCGTCGACCGCGGCCAGGGTCTGCGTGCCGGGGTCCATCTCGATGACCATGTCCTTGAGGCCCGTCTTGGGGCGCAGGAGCATGGTCACGTCGCGCTTGATCATGTCGGCGTACTTCTGGCGGATCGACATCGTCACGACGGCGCGCCCGTCGACGAGCTCGACCTTCTTGATCTCCCCGACCGACACGCCCGCGATCTGGACGGTCTGCCCCTGCCCGGGCGTCACGGATTGGGCGGTGGAGAACTGCGCCTTCAGCTCGAAGAAGTCGGTGCCCAGCACCGGCACCCAGGCCGGCAGGTAGAACCGCTGGTTCGACAGGATGTAGCCGCCCACGAACAGCGCGATGATCACCATCACGATCACGGCGATGAACTCGCGCAGGTTCTTCTGGATCGCCAGCCTCACCCGCGCCTCACTTCCCGAGCTTGTCCGGCGGGCCGGCTGCGGCCGCGGGACCGTTGAGGTTGGGCAGCGGGTTCTTGTAGCAGTCCCGCTTGAAGTTGAAGGGCGGCGCCTTCGACGGGCGCTTCGGGCGCGTGCCCTGCGGCGGCACCAGCGCGTGCCCGTACAGGATGTCGCGCTGACGCGGGCGGTTGGAGAGCTTGCCCGTGCGGATCAGCAGGTCGCCGCCGCCGGTCGCCGTGCGCGTGTAGGAGCCGTTGCCGTCGAAGCCCTGCGCGTCGCTCGCGAAGCCGACCATCGTGTACCAGAACTCCTTGATCGCGGCCACGCCCGTCGTGCTGCCGCCGTCGCGCAGCACCGTCTGGCCGGCGGGCAGGATCACCTCGTTGAAGCAGCGGCTCGTGAGGTTGGTCTCCTTGAACAGGTCGAACGAGTCGTCCACCACGGATGCGAAGTAGCGCATCGCCGGCTGGAGCTCGTTCAGGAGGCCGCCGGCCTCCGCCCGCGAGAACAGCCGCGTGGCCTGGTCGATCCACGGGGAGAAGGCGGCGATCGTGCGCTGGGTCTGGGCCACGCCGGGGGTGAACTCGCGCGCGAAGCCCTCCAGCTCGGGGAGCGTGGCGTTCAGGCTGCGCAGCGAGGCGCGAGCGTTCTCGAGCGTCGGCCCCAGCAACCCGATGGCCTCGGTGAGGCTGTCCTGCTCGGCCGCGAAGATCGCGAAGAAGCGGTTGAAGTTCGTGATGAAGTCCTTCAGCTGCTCCTCGTTGGTCGAGAGCGCCGTCGTGACCTTGTCGAGCCCCGCGATCAGCTTGGAGAGGTCGCGCGGCTCGGTGCCGAGCAGCCCCGCGTTGACCCGCGCCGACCCGCGGAGCGAGTCCGGCGCGTCGTTCAGCGAGTCGTTCAGCGACTTCGCCGCGGTCTCGCCGCGGACGTCCGGATCCTGGTCCTTGTCGTCCGCCGCGGTGGGCTTGCCCATCAACCCGTCGCCGAGTCCCTGCAGGAGGTCCTGGAGCGCTTCGCGGTCGTTGGTCTGGAGCGCGGTCAGCACCTGATCCAGCTGCACCGGCGTGGAGGTCTGCGTGACCGGAATCGTGTCACCGTCCCCGATCTTGTCGCCGCTCGGCGTGCCGGGTGACAGCTCCACGAAGAAGTTGCCCTCGAGGAAGATGCGCGACCGGATCTTGGCGGTCGCGTCCTCGTGCAGAGGCAGCCCCTCCTCCTTCATCTCCATCGTGACCTTGATCAGGTCCGAGTCCCCGTCCATGCGCTCGACCTCGACGACCTCGCCCACGTTCACGCCCGCGATGCGCACGGGTGAGTCGAGCCGCAGGTTGTTGGAGGTCTGGAACACGGCGTGGAACTGGAACGGGTCGCGCCACGGCAGCTCCTTCGTGAAGGCGAGCCACGTCGCGACCGTGACGATCAGGAGCGCGATCGCGCCGGCGCGGACCGGGTTCATCCGGCCGCGGTGCCTGCGCGGGATGATGCTTACGCGCTGTCCGCCGGCCGCCATTACTCCTCACCCTCCTGCGCAGCCCCCTGCTCGTCGGTCTCGGTGCCCTGGTTGCCGGGCACGTTGCCGATCGACTGCTTGTTGCGGGCGTAGGTCTCGTTGCCGGCCTCGCACTCGCGTTCCTGGCCGGGCGAAGCGGTGTTCGGGTACGCGTTCACGTGCAGGTAGTTCGGGTCGAAGCCCGTGATCAGGCGCCCGCCGCCGTTGGCCGGCGCCGCGGACGGGCCGCCTTCGCCGTTGAGCGCAGGCCCGCCGTCCGGGCCGACTGGCGTGGTGATGACCATGAAGCGCAGCCACGTGCCGTTCCCGTCGCCGTCGCTGAGGATGCTGGCGGCATTGCGGAGGAAGAGGGAGATGTAGTTGCAGACGGTCTGGGCGGGCGTCAGGTGACTGAGCAGCGGATCGAGCGCGCGCACCGTCTCGGTCAGGTCGCGGAAGCCGATCGGGACGATCGGGTCACTGGCAAAGGCCTCGAAGTCACGCAGGAAGGTCGACAGGCGGCGGTTGAAGGCGGGCGAGTCGGCGAGGCCCTTGACGCCCTGCTCGAACCCACGCGCCAGCTGCGGGGCGGACTTGCTGAGCGCCCGCGTGCCGGGTTGCAGCGTCGCGAAGAACTCGCGGTTCGCGTCGAAGAACGGCCGCAGCTTCGGGAAGGTCTCGATCGCCTGCTCCTGGCCGCCGACGCCCTTCGTGATGGTGTCCTGCAGGAACGGCCGCGCGACGTCGGCGAACGCCTGCAGGGTGAGGCTCAGGTTCGCCCACACCTGGCCGAGCTGCACCGCGACCGGCTCCGTGATGATCGCGGCCCGCGCCTGCGAGGCGAAGAACCGGCGGAAGTTGGTCTGCGGGCTGGCGATGTTGGCCAGCACGGGCACGGCGACCTGCACCAGGGGCACGAACTCCTGCAGTGCCTGGTTCAGGTCTGCGCCGCGGCCCGCGAACGCGTCCCCGAACCCGCGCAGGTTCTGCTGGTTGCCGATCCGCGTCCGGCGGTCCCATATGTTGAAGAACTCGTCGAACTCGACCGGTTCCGGCGTCGCGTTCTCGAGCGGGATCGTGCCGCCCTCCGGGAAGCCGCGCGATGAGTCGCCCCGGGTCACCTCTATGTATTTGAGCCCCAAGGCTGACCGCGGCCTGACGATGATCGTGGAGTCGACCGGGAGCGGCTTGATGCGCGTCTCGAGCTTCAGGTCCAGCTTCGCCATCACGGCGCCGTTGTCGAGCTGCACCGGGTCGATCTTGTCGACGACGCCGACGCGCAGGCCGCCGATGCGGACCTCGTTGCCCTTCACGAGGCTGGTCGCGATCGGGACCTCCGCCTGGAGGCGGTACGACGGCACCCACGGCAGACCCTGGTTCGCGTTGTAGGCGAGGAACACCGCGACGACGATCACCAGCGTCGTCGCCACGCCCACGAGGACCGGGTTCGAGGCAATCGCTGTCGCGCCGCGGCGGCGGGTCACTTCTCCGCTCCCAGGAGGTAGTCGAGCACCGCCGCGTCCGGATCGGCCGGCTCGGGCTGCTGCTCGGCGGGCTGCTTCGCCTCGTCCTGCTTGGCCTGCTCCTGCGGCTGCTCCTTCGCCGGCTGCGACTCGACCTCACGCCGCTTCTCGAGCCGCTGCTGGCGCTCGTAGCCGCGCAGGACCTTCTCCGGATCCTCGCCCGCGAGGATCTTCTCCAGCGCGGTGCGCGGCTTCGGCCGCCGCGACGTGCTCGCGGCGCTGGCGCCCTTGATGAAGTTCGCCGTGCACGCCGGGTTGACGACGGTCGCCAGCGAGTTGCAGCCCGCCAGCAGCGTGGTCCGCAGGTAGTGCCCCAGCTGGTCGTAGCCGTTGGACGAGAGCGTCACGTTGTAGATCAGCTCCATCAGGCGTTCGATGCCCCGCTCGTCACGCAGGCTCGTGAGGAGCTTCGAGAGGTTGGAGGCGAGACTGCGGGCATCGCCCGTGAAGTCGCCCAGCAGCTCGATCGTGGGCCGCGCGATGTCGAGCGCCTGCTGCCCCACGTCGGCTGTGTCGCCCAGCGTGTTGAGCGCGGCGATGCCGTTGCGGTTGAACGGCCCCAGCGCCTGGATGATGCGGCTGACCTGCGGCCCCACCGCGTTCAGATCGCGCGCCACCGGCGTCATCTCGCGGGCCATCGCGCCGAGCTTGACCATCGTGGGCCGCAGCTCCTTGATGAATTGCGGGAAGAGCTCGAAGTTGCGCTCCAGGTCGGCGCGGCGCTCGGCGGTCGCCTGCGCGGCGATGTTGCCCTGGACGATCGAGTTGGCGACGGCCTTGCGCTCCTTCGCCCACTGGGCCAGCACGCGGTCGCCCGAGCGGGCGCCCTCCGCCAGCAGGCGGTTCTGGCGCGCGAGGATCGCGAGCACCTTGTCCAGCTCGCGCAGCGCGGGGTTGGCGCCGCGGATGACCTTGCGCAGGTCCTGGCCGCGGCCCGCCAGGCCGGCGCCGAACTCGTTCAGGATGATCGCGAACCGCTCGCGGTACGGCCGCTTCATGACGCTGCGGATCAGGTCCTCGCCGACCGGCGTGAGCGTCTGCTCCACCGGCAGCAGGTACTGGCCCTTCCCGTCGCCCTCCTCGATCTTCGGCAGCGGCGGTGGCGGAGGGTCTCCCTCGGGCCGCGGCTGGGTCGGGACGCACTCGACCAGCTTCTCGCCGATCACCGACTGCAGCCGGATGCGGCACTCCGCGTCGCGGCGGAAGTCCCGGAAGCCCTCGTCGTCGATGCGCAGCACGAGGGCGGCCCGGAGGTCGTCGGTGACCTCGAGGTCCTCGACGACCCCCACCTTGGCGCCCGCGATCATCACGTCCTCGCCCGGGATGGCGAACGCGGCGTTGTTGAAGATCGCGCGCACCTTGTAGTCGCCGCCTCCGTTGTCGCCCGCGCCGATCCCCACGATCAGCGCGACCAGCACGCCCACCGCGGCGAGCGCGATCAGGATCCGCCGTCCGACTGCGCCGCTCACGGGCCCACCGGCCTGATGTTCGGGTCGCAGTCCTCCGCGGTCAGACGCCCGTCGTCGGTGAACGGGTTGGAGCCGTCCGGCGCAGGCTGGGTGGCCCCGCCCGGGCAGAAGCGCGAGCCGCGGAAGCTCTGCGCGAGCTTGCGCTCGGCCGGGCTCAGCGCGTTCAGCTGGTTCGCGCCTTCGTCGAAGGCGAACGCGTTGAAGATCGGGAGCACCCGCGCGTAGTGGCCGTTTGCGTCGTAGTAGGCCGGGACCTGCGCGAAGTGCGCGATCCAGGAGGAGATCTCGGGCGCGTACGGGCGCAGGAACTCGACCTCGTCCTGCCCCGACTTCAGCGCCGCGACGGAGTTCTTGGTGTTCGTGGCCGACAGCCGCTGGAGCGCGGGGAACCGGCGCATCAGGTCGGTCGAGTCGTTGTCCGCACCGGGGTTGTTGACGAGCAGGCCGAGGTCGTTGAACGCGGGGCGCAGAGTCCTGACCAGGCCGGTGAGGTCACGCAGGAACGGCGTCAGGCCCTTGATCTGGGTCTTCGAGACGTCGGTCAGGCGGTTGAGGTCGTCGAGCGCGCCGCGCAGATTCCTGAAGGTGCTCGCTCCCTCCTGCAGCACGTCGGGGAACGCGGCCAGCGCGCGGTCGAACGACTCGTTCTCGGCCGCGATCGCGCGCGCGAAGATGTTCCCGTTCTGGACCAGCGCGGACAGGTCGTCGCGCCGCTCGGCGATCGCGCTGACCGCGCGCGCGCCGTTCACGACCAGGTCGGTGAACGTCTTCTGGTCGCGCCCCAGCTCCTGCATCACCTTCGTGAAGTTGCCCAGCGACGGGCCCAGGTACTTGAAGGTGTCCTGCAGGTTGTCGCTCTGGCCGACGTACCAGCCGGCAAGGCCCTGGAGCGTTTCCTGGAGGCCCTTGCGGGTCGGTGGGTCGAGCGTGTTGAAGAGCTGGTCGAGGTCGACCGCATTGGTCGTCTGGTCGGTCTCGAGGATCCCGCCCTCGGGGATCTCCGGCGCGTTGTTGGGGCCGGGATGGAGGGCGATGAAGCGGTTGGCGACCGACGGGAGCGACGTCACGCGGACCGTTGCCTCGGTGCCCTGGTGGAGCGGCGCGAAGTCCTCGTTGATGGAGACCTTGATGTCGGCCTGGTTGTCCTCCGCGAGCTGGATGTCGGTGATCTCGCCGACGGCGAGGCCGCCGACCTTCACCTCGTTGCCCTTCACGAGCTGGTTGGCGCTCTGCAGATGGATCGTGTATTCGGTGCCGCCACCGGACCCGAACATGAGCACGCCGACAGCCACGATCGCGACAATGAGCGATCCGATGGCCGCCGCTCTAGCGATGGTCATTCCTGCCCGTCCCTATGGAATCCGTGGGGAGAACCCATCCTCTCCCATGACCTCTCCCTCGAGTCCCTGCGCCACGCACAGGAGCGGCCTGATCGAAGCCGCCCCTCACGAGTCAAGAACTCTTTCTCCTCCGTCGTCCAAATGCCGCGCTTTTCCCATCAGATGGGGGTTCGCGACCAGTGGGGCGGCAGTCTAACGCAGAAGCTTTTCCGCGGTGAAAGTCGGCAGTTAAGTATGGATTAAGCGTTTCAGCAGGGAATATGTGCCGGCGAGCGCCGCAAGGCGCGAAGCACAGGACTTCAGGTGGGCGAAGCCCTCGTAAGTGCCGGCGAGCGCCGTTGGCGCGACGC
>Ga0209382_10002672_pt1 | contig 25508 bp, 24 predicted proteins | sample SoiMetdeltSBSDD5_FD_187599 | JGI IMG/M metagenome (GOLD analysis project Ga0209382, IMG submission 187599) | Bulk soil microbial communities from a Populus tree surrounding site in Tennessee, USA - Soil MetaG P. deltoides SBSDD5 (SPAdes) (version 2) | ecosystem: Environmental > Terrestrial >... | reverse complement strand
TCTCTGAGAGCACCAATTCGGTAAACCTTCCCTGCTTGTTGCGCCTCGGCAGCGATCGGCCCGACGAGGAGGCTGATGGCGAGAACAACCGCGAACCCGATCGGCCGCATGGGCACCTCGGTTGGGATGGCTGGCGGGAGTCTAGCAGAGGGGCTATTCAGGTCCGGGATGATCATCATCGGCCTCGGCCTTCGTACCTCGATTGGATCGCCGTCTTGAGTCGCCCGAGATCCGCGTCTTGCAGCTCCGCACTGCCGCCGAGTCTTTCACGGTCGCCTTCGTAGAACCGGTAGAGCCCAACGGCGTCGAGGATCTTCCCGAGTGGTCGCCCGTCGCGAAGGACCCGGATGAACGTTCCTTCGCCGGTGGTGCTGTCCACCGTGAACGTAATAGCCATGAATCCTCCGTTGCCAACAGCTGAGTCACGCGCCGCAGGTTCTAATGCTCGGACGATCACCGCCCCGCACGTACACGTCATCCAGACGCGGTCGCCCTCAAGTCCGGTGTCGAACTCGCCGCAGTATTTGTGCTCGTGGATGAAGGCCTCGAGGGCGGTGCCGAGCGTCTCCTGCCTGGTCATCGGGCGTAGATCGCGGCCGATCACCGTGATGGCTCCTTCATATGGCATCACTCCAGGAAACCCGGACCTGCACGTCATGACCGGCAAGATCGGCAGCACGCACGGAAACTCGTGTCCCAGCCACAACGACTCGAGGAAACGGGAAGCTGCCGCCCGTGGAGACCTGCAGCATTACTTCTTCCTGCCCAGGTTCACCGATGGCGAAGTCGAGAGACGGGATCCCGAAGGCGGCGAGAAGTTGTTTCATCGCATCCTCGGTGGCGACGACGGTGATGATCGGTCGGGATGCTTTCGGTGCACGCCAGTCGCCGTGGAAAATGTCCATTTCAGTGTGTCTCCTTCCCCACCCCCTCGAGCTGCCGGCGGCGGCGATAGCGATTGCTTCTCTTCGCGTTTCTTGGAGGATGGCTGGCGGGAGTCTAGCAGAACACTGAACTATTGGCGGCTGGCGCGGTTCCACATCGTCCGGTGGCGCCTGATTGCGGCGCCTTCCACGGGTGTGCAGCATCACGCCCAGGACTCGGTCGGTGTGGAGCCAGGGGTGCCAGAGGCGGGCGTCGGTGTCGTTCATTTCGCCTTCGGCTCGCGCGGGTCCACGGTGTCGGGGAGGCAACGAAAAAGCTGGGTCACGAGCCCGACTTGCTTGCCTTCCGCATCTCGGATGGAAAGGGAGAATGTATTTTCAGTGGTGGCGACGTCTCGACCAGCCTTCGCCCAAAACGCCGCGATGTTCTTGATGGTCTTCGCTTGAGCGGCTTCGCAAGCGTCGTAAGTTGGGACAGGTCGAACTAGCTGCCAAGGCTTCTCATCGACGAACCCGTAACCCGCGGACGCGTCCCGCGTCCACAGCACCCACGCGCATTCGGCGTCGGCCGTCGCGGTCGAGTCGAGCAGAAGGAACGCGACGAGCAGCGTGGCCCTTCGTACTACTCGAATCATCGCGTGCCCTCCTCGGCAGTCGGGCGCTTCACATTGACCAGCTCGTGCGCGCCGTACGTGCGGAACCCGGGCCTGTCATAGCCCGCGCGCTGGACGCGAAGCTGCATGATCTTGCCGCCAGCCGTCGGGTACGGGTGGCCGATGACCTCCAAGTCGCCGGTCTCGTCGGCGAGGCGGTCGCCGAGCTGGAGCTGCATCGGCAGGACACGCTGCTCGGCGGGCGGCTCCGGCTCGCGCGTCTTCTCGGGGCGCGGCCTAGCCACTCGCGTCGGCCTTCTTCAACGCCTCGTCAAGTTCGGCGAGATTGACCGGTGGGGGGATAAATGCAAATGCACCGTTGGCGAGGGCCTCTCTCTTCGCCTCCACGCGGGTACTCGCTGAGACGACGAGTACGGGGACCTACATGTCCAGCGCACGCATTTGCTTGAGCAACTCAATGCCGCCAAACCGTGCCCTCCTCGACGGCAACGTCCTCCAACGAGCGAAGATGCTGAGCAGCACCATCAAGTCGAATCGCTGCTGCGAGAGAGCGTTAAGGGCGTCCTCGCAATAATCGACTGACTCGACCTGGTATCTGTCGCCATGACGTAAGTACCCGCTGCACACCGCGACCACTCGGGGATCGCCAGCGACTAGCAAAACTCGACGTCTAATCATGCGCGCTCACGCGTACGCTCCCACCCGGTGCCGGTCGCGCTCGTCGGCGAGTGCTCCATCCCGGTCTGTAGAACGTCGCGCGCCAGCCACGCTCGTCGTAGCGCGTGAGGTGGAGGTCGAAGCCCTGGTGGGCCATCCCGACGGCGACGCGTCCGATGCCGGACCAGGAATCGAGCCAGGTGCGGAGCACCCAGAGCGCGCGGTCGTACGAGGGCAGAGAGCACCCGGCGAAGCCGAGGGCCGCACGGAGGAGTTGTCCGCGTTGGTCGAGCACGCGGCTACTCGATCAATTTGTCCGCGCGCACGAGCACTGACTGCGGAATCGTCAGGCCGAGCGCCTGCGCGGTCTTCATATTGATCAGAAGCTCGAACTTCGTTGGCTGCTCCACGGGGAGATCGGCGGGCGTCGCTCCCTTGAGGATCTTGTCCACGTAGCCACCCAAGCGGCGGAGATTGTCGAGACTACTGGTGCCGTACGACATCAGCGCACCGGCTTCGACATAGGTTCGCCCCCCATAGATCGCCGGCAGCCGATGTCTCGCCGCAAAATCCGTGATGTGTTGTCGCATGGCGATGAAGATCGCTTCGCTGACTACCAGGAGCGCATCGGACCGTTCCCTCGTCGCAGCAACGAAGGCCACCTTCGGGTCGCCGGAATCTCGCACGGCGAGCGGCTGAAGCTTCACGCCCAGCGCCGGTGCAGCCCCCTGGAGCCGCTTCAGCGCCGGGGGCCACACTGGATTATCGGGATTCCAGAGGACGGCCACGCGGGTGACCCCGGGGAACGCCTCCTTCAGCAACTGAAGCTTCTTCAGTTCCAGTTCGTCGCTGAGGATTGCGAGACCGGTGATATTGCCGCTGGGCCGCGCCAGACTCGCGACCAGACCCGTCTGGATCGGGTCGCCGCTGTAGCCGACGATCGGGATCGTGCTCGTGGCCTTCTTGGCGGCGACGAGCGCTGGCGTTGTCCAGGTGACGAGTATGTCGATCTTCCGACCAAGGAGGTCGGCAAGGAGGGCGGGATTGTCCTTCGGCGTCCTCGACACCCGATGTTCGATGACGATGTTCTGTCCCTCGACATATCCGTGGTCGCGCAACCCTTGCCGAAACGTCTCCGTATAGTTGAGGGCCGGAGTATTGGGTGCCGCCTGGAGGAACCCGATTCGGTAGACCTTCCCACCTGCTGGCTGCGCCTCGGCGTCGAGCGCCGCAAGAGAGAGACTGAGAGCGAGAACGACCGCGAGCCCGATCAACCGCATGGACACCTCGTGGAGGATGGCTGGCGGGAGTCTAGCCGAACGCCACGACGCGCACCAGCCACGGCGCCCGCGCGAGGAGGGCGCGGTCACGAGCCTAGTTGAAGCAGCCGGCGCCCCGGATCTCGCTTCGCAGCGCAGCCGGTTCCTTCGACGCTGGCGGAAAGATCGTCCTCAGTACTGGACTCGGTATGTTTGTCCACCATCGACGACGAGGTTGGTCCCAGTAATGTAACTCGCCGCGGGACTGGCCAGAAACACGACGGCTTTAGCCACCTCGTCCGGCCGCCCGAATCGGCCCATGGGACAACGAGAAAGCGCCTTCGCGAACATCGCGGGAGCGTCCCGTTCGCGCTTGTGCCAGGTTCCTTCTGCGAAATAAATCACGCCGGGGGTGACCGTGTTCGCCCGGATGCCTTTTGGGGCGAGCGCTCGGCTCACGTTACCGACGTAGTTGACCAGACCAGCCTTCATCGCTGCGTAGGGCCAGGGCCTGCCTGGCGCGAAGATGTCCGTGAAGCTTTCGAGCGCCGACGCGCTCGAGATCACGACGATGGATGCTGCGACCGAACTCTCAAGAAATGGCATCGCCGCCTCAATCGCGTGTACAGTTCCCATGACGTCGATCTCAAAGCTCCGCCACCACCCCGCGTCATCGGGAGTACCTGCAAACCCACTCGCGTTGGCGACGACGATATCAAGGCCACCAAGCTCAGTGGCCACCGCTTGGATCCACGCCTTGAGCGCCATGCTGTCGCCCACGTCGACCGCCCTGCCGGTGGCGGCAGTGCCGTGTTCAGTTAGTGCCTTGACGGCGGCTGCTACTGCTGCGCGTCACGCGCACAGAGACTCACGTGACAACCTTCGGCGCCTAATTCTTCGGCGATGGCTCGGCCAATGCGACGTGTCCCCCCCGTCACGACCGCCTTTTTGCCCTTGAGCCCCAAATCCATCGATCTCTCCTACTGTTGACATCATGGCCGTGAGCGACCGAGGAAAGGCGACGTAGCGGTCGGCGCAATTGCGCGGATCGCGGCCACATCGGGCGGATCCACCCGCTCGACCGCACCTGCGCGCTCTTGCCGCCGAGCGTCCTGTAGGGTCGGCCGATGGCGCGCTATTCTCCGCGCTCGTCATCAGGAAGTCGCCGGCCGGAGCGGCATCGGGAGGAACCGCGTCGCGGGGCTCTTCTGCCTCGCTGCGGACGCAGTTCGTGAGGGCCTTCACTTGGGCTCGGCTTGCTCGCGGCGTGCTTCCTTCTGGGCCTCGCGGAACGGTCTCCAGAGCCATTCCGTCAGTCTCGCGCCTATGCCTATGGCTACCAGCGCACACAACGATAGCCAGCAGCACAAACCAAACCAGAGCCACGATAGATGGGAGCGACCCAGAGTATGACAATGAAGGGCAGCACACCGGCAACGGCAAGCGCCCCCCAATCGAGCCATCGCCGCCAACTCGGCAGCATAGCCCTCATGAGCAACTCGGTGCGCTGAACCTCGGTCAGCGGGCGCAGGTGAGGTGGGGCGTGAAGATCCCGCCGTGCGGCGATGTAGCCAGTGGAATACGCCAGATGGCCAACGAGAACCGCGACGGCCGCCGCCAGGAAAATCCCGGGCCAGGCTCCCGCGTCGCGTGCTGCGGCGACGGCGGCGAGGCCCACCAGGACGACGACAGCCACGCCTACCTTCATAAGTCCTTCCTCAGCGTCTCCCACGCTGCCCGCTGCGTCAGGGCTGCTTACAGCCCGGCCTTGGCCTTCGGCAGCCGGCCGCCCCGCCCGGTGCTGCGATCAGTGCTTGCGAAACGCCTCGAAGAGCTCGCCGAACAGATCCCACTTCTCGCCGTTGAACCTGGCCAGCTGCTGCTGCTCGATCGGCGCAAAGTCGGTCGGGCTCGTGTTGACCTTCATTCCCGGTAGCAGCAGCGGCAGCTCGAAGTTCTTGATGTTGGCGGCCTGGCGCATGATGTTCTCACGCGAGAGGTCGTTGCCGCACTGCTTGAGCACGTGCGTCATGAGGATCGCGGCGTTGTAGCCGTACCCGTTGGACCAATCGTCGAGAGCGCCTTCCGGGTAGTACTTCTTCATGAAGGCCACCCAGTCCGTGAAGCCCTTGTCGTTGCGCCACTGCGGATCGGTAACTTCTTTCATGTAGAGCGCGGTGATGAGGTCCTTCGAGGCCTCGAGCCCAGCCGGCTTGAGCACTGTGGCCAGAAAGCTCGACACGTTGTTCAGGTAGTGCACAGGCTTCCAGCCGATATCGTGCGACTTCTTGATGGCCTGCACCGCGAACTTCGGGATCGTGATGTTGAAGAACACGGTTGCCCCGCTGTTCTTCAGATTCACGATCTGGGAGTCGATGGTGGGATCGGTCACCTCGTAGCTCTGCTTGAGCACGATCATCTTCTTGGCCGCTTCGCCGAGCCCGTCCTCGAAACCCTTCAGGTAGTCCTTGCCGTAGTCATCGTTCTGGTAGAGGATCCCGACCTTCGCGTTGGGATGATTCTTGAGAACGTGCGCCGCGTACACGCGTCCTTCCGTCTGATAGTTGGGCTGGAAGCCCATCGTCCACGGGAAGTTCTGCGGGTCGTTCCACTTCGTGGCGCCGGTGGCCACGAAGAGGTGCGGCACCTTCTGCTGGTTCACGTACTTGTGGATGGCGCTGTTCGTAGGTGTCCCGAGGGTCTGGAAGAGCGCCGCGACCTGATCTTGCTCGACCAGCTTGCGCACCATCTCGACGGTCTTGGGCGGCGAGTAGCCGTCGTCGTAGGTGATGTAGTTGATCTTCCGTCCGTTGATGCCGCCCTCGTCGTTGACCTTCTTGAAGTAGGCGCCGATCACCTTGCCGATGGTGCCGTAAGCCGAGGCCGGGCCGCTGTAGGGGTTGGTGTTGCCGATCTTGATCTCGGTTGCGGTGACGCCGACCATCGTCTGGGCACCGGCCGGGACCGTGGCCAGGGCGGCCATGCCCAGCGCGAGCACGCTAACGAGCAGTTGCCCGGTACGTCTCATGAGGACTTCTCCATTCTGCACCTCGGTAGAGGATGGCTGGCCGCAACTTCATCGCGCGATCAGCTCATTCGCCTCGATGCACCGGGATCGTGAACGTGAAGGTCGATCCGCGGCCCACCACGCTCTGTACCCTGACTTTTCCCCCGTGCAGCTCGACGAACCTGCGGCAAAGGGCCAGCCCGAGCCCGGTCCCCTCGGCCTTCTTCTCCGCAGTCCCGACCTGCCGAAACTCCTCGAACACCGCTTCCTGATCCTCCGGCGCGATGCCGACCCCGGTGTCGCTGACTGATACCTCCACGAATCCATCTCGGGACACCGCACCGACTTCGATCCGCCCGCCCTCCGGCGTGAACTTGATCGCATTCGACAAGAGGTTTAGAACCACCTGCCTGATCTTTCGCTCGTCTGCCCGCACCTGACCGAGCCCCGCGTCCACGGCCGTCTGCAACGTGATGCTGCGACGCCCGGCCCGCTCCCGAACCAGCATCAGGGCATTGTCGATGGCCGTAGGAAGGTCGAAGTCCGCTAGCTCAAGCTCCATTCGGCCGGCCTCGATCTTCGACAGGTCCAGAATGTCGTTGATCAGGGACAGTAAATGAGTGCCCGAGGCGTAGATGTCCTTCAGGTACTCTTCCTGCTTCTCGTTCAGGTCTCCGAACATGCGCTCTGTCAGCACCTCGGAGAACCCAATGATCGCGTTCAGCGGTGTTCGCAGCTCGTGGGACATATTGGCCAGGAACTCCGACTTATGCTGGCTGGCGAGTTCGAGCTGGCGGCTCTTGTCTTCGATCTCTAGGAACAGGCGTGCGTTCTGAATGGCCAGGGCGGACTGGGTGGCGAAGGTGGTAAGGAGCCGCACAATCTCGGGTGCAAACTCGCCGGGCGTCTTGCGCGTCACGGCCAGGACGCCGACGACTTCGTCCTCGCTGAGCAGCGGCACTCCGAGCAGCGCTCGATGGCCAGCGTCGACAAGCGGCTTCCGGACTGGACTCTCGTACGCGCCCGCGACCGTGATGTCGGGAACCTGCACTGCCTGCCGTTCCTCCATCACCTGGGTCGTGAGCCCCTGGCCTTTGGGGATCGTCGTCACGCCCCCGCGCGCGGGGAGAATCGCGGCATCTGTGTCGTCCGCATAGTGGCTCACCAGCAGCCGGAACTCCTCGCGGGGCTTGTCGTACTCCCAGATCACGCAACCGGCCGTCCCGGTGAGCTGATTTGCCCGCGTGACGATCGTCTGCAGCACCGCCTCGAGATTGAGTGTCGAGCTGAGGGCGCGACCGACCTCGCCGAGGGCCGTCAACTCCTCCACCGAGCGCGTCAGCTCGGCCGTCCGTGCCTGCAACTCGGCGAACAACCGCACGTTCTCAATGGCGATGACGGCCTGGTCGGCGAAGGTCTCGAGCAGCTTGACCTGCTGATCGCTGAACGGACGCACTTCAGACCGCCGTGCCGTGATAGCGCCGAGCGCGACGCCCTCGCGAATGAGAGGCACGGCGAGCGCCGTCCTCCAGCCATATCTCTCTACCCTCGCTCGGGCATCGTAATCCTGCTCAGCCAACAGATCAGGCGCGTGGATCGTCCGACCCTCGCTGATTGCCCGAGCCGTGAGCGTGCGGCGGTCCATAAACAGAAGCCCGCGCGCCCAGGCATCCGGCCCCAGCGAGAACAGGAGTGTCTGCCCGTCGGCCTCGGCCCGGGCGATGGCGACGTCGGCGGCCTCGCACAGCCGAGCCGCATTACGTGCAATTGCCTCGAGCACGGGGTCGAGATCGGTCGGAGAGCTGCTGATCACCTGCAGGATCTCCGCGGTGGCGGTCTGCTGCTCAAGGGATTCCGTGAGCGCACTGTTGCGGGCCTCGAGTTCCTTGAACAGCCGGACATTCTCGATGGCGATCACGGCTTGGTCGGCGAAGGTCTTCAAGAGCGCGACCTGCTGATCCATAAATGGCCGAACCTCGAACCGCATCGCAAAGATCGTCCCCAACGCGACTCCTTCCCGCACCAGGGGGACGGCCAGCACCGTGTGATGACCGAAGCGGCGTTGCAAATCGCGACCAACGGGGAATTCGGCTTCCGACAAGGTCGCCAAGTCGGCAAGGTGAAGAGTCGCGCCATCGATGACCGAGCGGGCCGCAACGGTGCCGCGCACGAGCGGGACACGGAAATCGGCCGGTAGACTCTGCCAGAACGAACCGACGCCCGCGGCAGGGCGAAGCACATCGGCCTCTCGGATGAGGAGGACCAGGTCGTTGGCACCGCAAAGCCGAGCCGCGCTCGCTACCAGCGAATCGAAGACCGGATGTACGTCGGTCGGCGAACTACTTATCACCCGGAGGATCTCGCTCGTCGCCGTCTGCTGCTCCAGCGCCTCCGTGAGATCGCGGTTGCGTACCTCCAGCTCCTTGAACAGCCGCACGTTCTCGATCGCGATGACGGCTTGGTCAGCGAAGGTTTGGAGCAGGGAGATCTGCTTGTCCGTGAATGGATGAACCTCGAGGCGACGGATCAGGATCACGCCGATCGCCTCGCCCTCGCGCAGAAGCGGTACGCCCAGGACGGTCCGTTGCCCAATCCGGAGAGCGTCTGCGTGGCCCTGGGGAAACTCGGCCCCGCTGGCAGCAAGGTCGTGAATGTGAATCGTCCGGCGCTCCAAGACTGCGGTTTCCGAAACCCGGCCTCGCCTGATCGGTCTCAGCTCCTCGGCGACTGCAATCGGCCCCTCGTGGGCCCGGACACGGAGGTTTCCCCCCTCCGTCAGACCGATCCAGGCATCATAGCCCTCGCACAGCCGTATTGCGCTCCGGACGACGGCGTCGAGCACAGGTTGGATGTCCGTCGGTGAGCTCGAAATCACCCGCAAGATCTCTGCGGTCGCGGTCTGCTGCTCCAACGCTTCTTTCGTCTCGTTGAACAACCGCACATTCTCGATGGCGATGACCGCTTGGTCGGCGAAGGTCTGCAGGAGGGCGATCTCGTCGTCGGTGAAGCCGCCCGATTCACGGCGAGTCACGGCGATCGCCCCCACCACCTCGTCGTGACCAATCAGTGGCACTGCCACGAGGCTTCGATAGCCGCGGATGCGAGCACTGATCCGCCCGTCGGGCCATCGAGCATCGCCTTGCGCATCGGCCACGTTGATCGATACACGATCGCGGATGGCCTGGCCGACCGGTGTCTCGGCCCCGAGTGATCGTGGAAACCGCGCGCGCAGGGCAGCGTCGTTCGCGGCGTCGCCGGTCGTAAGAGCGCCGAGCACGATCTGATTTCCCGCGACTCGCGCCAACGCGCCCGAGTACCCGCGCAGCAAGCGAGCGGCGCTCTGCACGATCGTGTCGAACACCGGCTGCACATCCGTCTGCGAGCGGCTGATGACGCGCAGGATGTCGCTGGTGGCGGTTTGCGTGTCCAGCGCCGTGGTCAGCTCCCGGTTGCTCGCCTGAAGCTCCGTGAACAGCCGCACATTCTCAATGGCGATGACGGCTTGGTCGGCGAACGTCTGGAGCAGCGCGACCTGTCGCTCCGTGAAGAGATGAGCCTCGGTGCGGCGGACGTTGATGGTGCCGATCGCGACGCCCTCTTCTCGGATCAAGGGGACGGCCAGTACCGTGCGGTGGCCCATGCGCCGCGCATTCTCACTGCCTTCCGGGAATTCGGCCGCCTCCGTCTGCATGTCGGCGACGTGCACGGTCTGCCCGGACAGAACTGCTCGACCATTGCTCGTCCCGCGAACGAGGGGCAGGGTGGACTGGATCGGGATCGGGCCGTGATGGGCGACGAGGCGCAGGTCATCGCCGTCCCGGCGGAAGATGGCGGCGTCGAACGCTTCGCAGAGCCGGGCCGCGCTTTCGGCAACGGCGTCGAACACGGGCTGTACATCCGTCGGCGAACTCGCGATCACGCGGAGGATTTCGCTCGTTGCCGTCTGCTGCTCCAGGGCTTCCTTCGTCTCGTTGAACAGCCGGACGTTCTCGATGGCGATAACGGCTTGATCGGCGAAGGTCCTCAGCAGGGCGATTTCAGCGTCGGTGAACGGCCGAAGCTCGGTTCGGGCGATCGCAATCACACCGATTACACGGCCGTCGAGCAGCAGCGGTACGCCCAAGGCGCTTCGGGCCCGAAAGGCGGTGGCAATTGCTTGGCGATACTCCGTGTCGGCTTGCACGTCCGGCAGGTGGACGACCGTTCCATCGAGGACGACACGACCATGCAAGAGGGCACGATACGGGCGAGTCGGAAAGAGTTGCTGGACCATTGCCACAGCTTCCGGGACACCTTGATGGCTGTGAGCGGCTAAATGCAGTAGCTCGCCATCGTACCGTGTGACGACGCTGATTACGCTTTGGCATAACCGCATCGATGCCGCGACAATCGCGTCGAACACCGGCTGCACGTTGCCCGGGGAGTGGCTGATGACGCGCAAGATCTCGGCGGTGGCCGCCTGTTCTTCTCGCGCTTCCGCCAGGCGCTTCTCAAGGCCGCGGACCTTGGAGTCCTCATTCTTCGGCGATTTGCGGGAATCAGCGGGCTTGGCTTTGCCCTTTGCGGGTTTTGGACCCCGACCCATCAGCCTCTCCTTGCTTCCTTAGAAATCGGCCGGGGACAGGCTAGGCGAAGGAGATCGTTTGAGCAAGGGCGGCTGGCCGGGTCAAATGCTGCCCTTTGGCGTCAGTCCATCGGCAAATCCGCGCCGACAATTGAGTGTCATCCTTTTGGGGGCCTGAAGCTGCTTGTTCCCGGCAGCAGGACACCCGTGGTTGATGTCGACGGCCTTATGCGGTCAGGGACAGCTGATTGAATCCGGGATAGCGATAGCGTTGCAGGTTGTGGGCAGCGGGTAGATTGCTTCCAGCCCCTTCTTATCGCACTGGGAGATGGGCCGATCGATATTGTCAACGACCTGTTGAGTTTCGAAAGTCGGATACATCAGGTCGTCCTCATCGTCGCTGTGCCCGAGACCCAAGGCGTGGCCGATCTCGTGACGGGCAACATTTCGGGTTCCGGTGCTGCTGAGGGCTGCACCGAATGCCTTACCGCTGAGCTGGATTGATGCGCTGCTCAACTCACAAGCGAAGGGGCTAATCGTCCTAGACCCCGCGGAACCCAGCGTCACACCACCACCGACCTTCATCTGAATGGTAATGTCGGCCTTCTTCACGCCGCTGACCAGCTGGAGCTCTGGACCGTTGACCTGGCGGAGGACGGTGTTCCAATCTTCGACAGCCCCTTCAACATCGAGGATTGCTTGGGGTGTCACGCCGCCGGCGGCCTTGATCAATACCGTCACCACCGTCCCCGGGGATCTATCCCAGCCCACCCCCAGGAGGTCTAAAGTTTCGGCTTCGACGTGCTGTATTCCAACTGTTACGCCAGCTACCAGAACCACTGAGGCGAACAACAAGCGAACCCTATGTATCATCGGATAACCCCTCGGACAACCACCTTGAGCTCGGTTCTGTTAGAGCTACTACAACCAGCGGCGACAGAGCAAGCCATCACTAAGGATCTTCACATGCTCCAGAGAGTCTGAGACCCGAGGCACACGCGAGAAAGAGGGGATGCCGCAACAATCCAGAAGGCATTACACCCCAGCAGACTACTGCGGCCCGCGCGCCGACCTTCAACTCACAGGCTGCGGCGGCGGACTGCCTCCTAGCCCACTTGACCGCACCGGGCAGTTCCTGTACTTACCCGAGCAGAGTCTAAGCTTTTTGTGCGCCCAAAACGCACATCATGATGTCTGCGATGATCGGAGGCAGACGATGAGAACTTCTCAGCTCCCAAGCCGTCTTCACCATACGGCCTACACGACGAAAAATATGGAGAAGACCCGCAAGTTCTACGAAGAGGTGATCGGGCTTCCCCTAGTGGCCACTTGGAGCGAATCCGACAAGTTGTTCGGTAAGATGCGCACGTACTGTCACTGTTTCTTTGGCTTGGCGGATGGCGGTGCGCTTGCGTTTTTCCAGTTCGCTGATAAGCGCGACGAGCGCAAGTTCAGCCCGCCGATTGCGGAGACGCCCTTCCACCACATCGCACTCAAGGTTAATCGGGTAACACAGGGGAAAATCGAAAAGCGCATCAAGACGGCAGGGTATAAAAACCCCGACACCTTTGTGCTGGAGCATGGCTATTGCCGTTCGTTGTATATCAAGGACCCCAACGGTCTCATTCTCGAGTTCACCGTTGACACTGCCAACGCTGATCGGATCGCCAAGGAACGCAAGGCGGATGCACGGCCCACTCTCGAGCGTTGGCTCCGGGGCGATCACACATCGAACAACACATACCGGTGAGGCGCTGACTGTCGTAGATGTTGTCGCTATGCCGAGCCGATGCGTACTAATCCGCGACCGGTGATCGATTCGCTGCTGGATTGTGGGCGTATCAATTGTGCGCTGGGCGACTAATTCATCCGTGCGAATCGCGGCAAATCCAGCTCCGCATCCTCCGGTGTGACCCATCTCTAAAAGATCACTCCGCATGAGCATGCCACGGTCAGCAGGTAGCCGTTCCAAGCAGGCTCGGTGGCGTCGCCGGTCAGGGCGCCGTAGAGGCGATGGTCGTGGACGCCGACGCGGATCTTGACCACAGCGGCGTGAGAGCATCGCACCTCATCCGCGTACCTCTTCACGCTCTCCTGCATCCGGAGGGCGGCATAGCATGCGCGCACCGCGTGATCCTCGTGCGCGAGCGGCGCGCCGAACAGCGCCATAATCCCGTCGCCCATCACCTGGTTCACGGTGCCCTCGTAGCGGTGGACCGCCTCCATCATTCGCTCAAGCACTGGATCGAGGAGCTTTCGCGCCTCCTCCGGATCGCGATCGGCGAGGAGCTCCATCGAGCCCTTGAGGTCGGCGAAGAGGACGGTGACCTGCTTCCGCTCGCCCTCGAGCGCGCTCTTGGAGGTGAGGATCTTCTCGGCGAGGTGCTTCGGCGTGTAGGACTCGGGTGATCTGAACCGCGGTTCGGTTATCGCCTGTGACGCGACGGGCTCCCCGCACTCTAAGCAGAATTTCGCGCCTGCGGGCAACTCACTACGACACTTCGTGCAAGTCAGCGCGACACGGGCTCCGCACTCCAGGCAGAACTTCGCCTGCGGTGGATTCTCGTGCTGGCACCGGGGACACTTCATCTAACCCTCACGAGCCCGGTCGGCGACGGTCGGGACGGTGCGAGGAACTTAGCTCGCCGGAATAAACGGAGTCAATGACGGCCTTGGTGGTGACGATCGAATCCCACCGTTTCTATGCGACTTGGCAAGGCCTCGCACCGAGAAGGACCATTCCGTCAACGTCGGGCTTGACGGGTTCGTGATGCGCCCTCGTGTTATTCCTCGCGGAAGTTGCTGCAGTCCACCGGCAATCCGCTTCTGGATAGCTCCGCCCACATGCTGATTCATCGGATTGCGCCGTATATTGCGCCATTGTCGCGAGCCGGCATAGCGAACAAATCTTGTGCGAGCCGGCGTTATTCATTAGGGAATAAGGAAGCGCCAATGCCATCGCGGCAATCGGCAACCGCTGCCACGCATGTTGGCGCCGTTGTTGACGTCGACCGGCACCGAACTCCTGCGCGCGCGTCTGGCACAGCATGTGCCGTTTGCGTTACGGCGGTGAACAGTAGGCATTTGACGCTCTGGGGAATGATAAGTGTTGCGACGATCATGGCCAGCGTTGCGCCCACTGGATGGGCCGCGGCGCAAGTGTCCAACCCCAGCCACGACACCCGCGACCCACTCACTGCGTTGCGGTTGCAATGGCCTGTGCTGGGACCGCTCAATTCCGGTTTCGGAACGCGGCGCTCCTCGGGGGAGAGCGGCGACGTTCACGCCGGCGTCGATATCGGCGCTCGCGCTGGAACGCCTGTCCGAGCGCCGGCGTCAGCCATCGTCGCCTTCGCCGGCTGGCAGAACGGGTACGGCTGGGTGCTCATTCTTGAGCACGGGCCCGGTATTCAGAGCCTGTATGGTCACCTGTCCAAATTTCTCGTGAAGCGAGGACAGAGGGTCGAGCAGGGGGCCACCATAGGTCTCACCGGAAACAGCGGGCATTCGTCGGGACCGCATCTTCATTACGAGGTTCGGGTCAATGAACGGCCCGTCAATCCCCGCGGCCCCGGATCTACCGTTGTGGTTACCGGTTGTGGCCGGCGAGGCGGATGCGATGGCTTTGGTTATAGTTGCGCCGGAGCATCGTGCGACGTGACCAGACTTCGCAATTCTGCCGCGATCCGCGGTTTCTCACCGAGCGGTTCCGAATGGGCTCCGCGGACGATGCGGCCGGAGCCGGAACGCGATCATCTGATGCTCGCGGGCCCACACACTACTGCCGACCTCCCGAGCCAAAGACCACTTGCCTCAATCCTTGTGCTCCGATAGCCATGGGAGGTGTCGGCGTCGCGTGTGGGAGTCGAGCAGCGGCAGCGCGCTGCAACGATGTAGCACTTTTGGTTGCACCCGCGATATCAAGACGACCGACGTTGGTCGCGATATGTGTTTGATTCGGCAACCTTGCAGAGGAGGGACGACGTTAGCATGAGAGGCCAATGGATGAACTGGACCGATTTCATGAAAATGTGCCACGAGGGGCCGGGATTGCCGCGTGAGGTGCTGGATGAAGTAGCACGACTGGATGAGGACATGCCGATCGACGAGGACGATGATACAGGCGACCACCGACTGCTGCCGCTGTAGTCTGACTGAAACTCAAGCCTTCGGGCCAGGACTCGCTTGCCTACGAGGCTGACGACCGTGTCGTCTTCGAGTTGAAAAAGAGATCGTGACGTTCTGGGACTCCCGTTTCCTGACCCCACGCGTGTCGCGGCGGGCGGCAAGGCATTCGCCGACTTCATGCTCGCGCCCGAGACCCAGGCCGTCGTCAAGACGTTCGGCGTCGAAAAAGTGTGGTCAAGCGGAAGAACGACGAGGACCTCTAGGGCGGCCATGTGGGATGGCGCCGTCCCAATCGACACAACGGCTCGAATGGAGGCCACGCTCGTCCTCGGTTCCTGTCGGGCAGATGCTGATCACCTCCAGATGCCCGAGCTCGACTCGAGGCCGGTCCGCAGGCCATAGCGCGGTCGGATCGCCGGAGGCAGCGACTCGCAAGAAGAGACGCAAGGCGGCCGGACCACGGCGCAGTCAGCCGTCGAGCTCGATGAACGCCGCGCTGCCTAGCCGCTAGGAGCCGTGCGCTGAGCGAGTCCACGTCGCGGACGCGCCGAAGCGCCGACGTCCTCGCTGGAAGGCACGAACAGCAGCTGGACCTCGTAGGTGTCGTCGACCAGGCGTGTCGTCATCCGACATCCCGAGCGTCGGAAGACGGCCAGCATTGGCGAATTCACCACCAGCACATCCGCGGTGAAGCCGCGCACGCCGTGGGCCCGGGCGTATTCGATGGTCCGCGCCTGCAGCAGGCTGCCGAGGCCGACGCCATGCCACGCGGGATCGACCATGTACGCGACGTCCGCCAGGCCGGTCTGAAGATTCAGGAAATAACAGCTGCTGCCAACGATGCGCTCCGCTTCCGGGTCGCCGACTACCGCCGCGAAGGCCATCTCCTGGGAGTATCCGACGCTGCACAAGTGCTGCGCCATCTCCTCGGTCAACGAACGCAGGTAACGGAAGAACCGTGTCCGCACGTCCTCCGGACGAAGACGAAAGAATAGATCATGGAGAGCCGGCACGTCGCTGGTCCGGGTGGGACGCACTATGATCCGACGCCCGTCCCGCAACGTGGCCTCGCGCACCTCTTCGACCGGATACGCGCTCCGGCTGCGCACCGCCTGGCCGCTGCGCACGAGCCCGGACTCGATGGCGGCCGCCAGCAGCCGCGCGCGGTGCTCCGGATGGGCGATGTCGATCAATGCCGTCGCACGCTCCCCGAGCGAGCGCCCGAACAGATAGGCCGTGCCATACTCGGTGACGACGTAGTGAACCTCCGCGCGCGGGATCGCGACTGCTTCACCCGGGAGCAGCACCGGCCGTATCGCCGAGTCGCCGTTCGGGGTCATTGAGGCGAGACAGATTATCGCCTTGCCGCCCGGTGAGCGGATCGCCCCGCGGTGAAAGTCCGGCTGGGTGGCGACGCCCCCGTAGAGCGCACCGTCTCGGCTATCGGCGCACACCTGGCCCGTCAGGTCGATGGCGAAGGCCTGCGTCACCGACACCATGGCGGCATTCGCCGCGATGACCACGCGATTCGCGACTTCCTCGATCGGCAAGAAGGCGAAGCGTGAGTCGCCGTCGATCATGTCATAGAGGCGCCGCGTCCCCATCGCCAGACTTGCCACCACCTGGCCAGGGTGGAGGCTCTTGCGCGCGCCGGTGACGACGCCTCGCTGCACCAGGTCGACCAGAGGCTCCGTGATGACGTCCGAGTGGATACCGAGGTCGCGCCGCTCACCGAGAAAGCGAAGCATCTCGTTCGGCACGCGACCCAGGCCGATCTGCAGGGTCGCGCCATCGTCAATGATCCGCGCCACGTATCGGGCAATCCGTTCCGCCGTCGGCCCCAGCGGCTCGTGCAGGTACTCGATCACCGGCTCATCGACCGCCACGATCTGATCGAAGCGGTCGACAGGCACCTCGCTGGCGGGGCCCGTGCGGGGCATGTGAGGATTGATCTCGGCGATCGCTCTCCGAGCCGACACGAGCGCGGCCCGCGTGACATCTACTGAGACGCCCAGACTGCACATTCCCCGACTGTCCGGCGGACTCACCTGAACGAGGGCCACGTCGAAGGCGAGCCGCCCGCTCTCCAGCAAGTGCGGCACTTCCGCGAGGGAAATCGGGACGTAGTCGACGAGATTCGACGCGGCCAGTGCCTGCATGTCGCGACCCACGTAGAAGACGCGGTGCCGGAACGATGTCTGAGGGCGTCCGTCGAGCTCGCGGGTCGCGCCATCGGTCAGGAAATGGACGAGCTGGACGCCCGCGGGAGGCGTGTCGAGCGCTTCGAGCGCCCGCAGCAGCCTCCGCGGTGTCGCGCAGGCGCTGCCCACGAACACCCGATCGCCGGGTCGTATGGTCTGTACTGCCTGCTCGGCGGCGACTGCGCGGCTACGCCAGTCCACGGCTGCTTTTTGGGGATCCCGGCTCGGGGCAGCGACGTGCTGTCCGCCCGAAGGAGCAGCCGGCTCTCCGCCGGGTCGAGAAGAGGAAAGGCCCGCCGGCCGCCGGGCTCGACCGGTAGGCCCTTGCGCCGGCATCAGGCCGACACCCACCGGGCGCGCGCGAGCACCTCCACCGGGACGATCAGCCGCGAGTCATCATCGACCATCTGTACTCTCCAGCGATCGCTACTCTACCGCGTCTGAGTGGTCACCGGGACGGACTTGTGATCGTTGGTTCAGCCGCGCGAGCGCCAGCTGATCAGCGTCCGCTTCCTCGGGTGTGATCCACCTCTCAAACACCGCCCCGCAAGAGCACGCCACAGTCAGCAGATAGCCATTCCATGCCGGCGTGGTGGCGTCAGCGGTCACAGAGCCGTGCGGGCGGTGGTCGGTGATGAAGGAATCAGATCGTCAATCATCAGTCTTAGTCGTGCTCCCGGCGCTTACGCCAAAGCCCGCTACCTCTCACGAGCCAGGGCGGCGACGGTCGGGACGGTGGGAGGAACTTAGCTCGTGGGCGCGATGAGAGTCAATAACCGCCGCTCTAATACTCAGTCGTACGCCGGGCTCACCCAGGAGTCGCGATGGCCTTTGCGACGACGCGATCCAGCTTCCGCACATCGAACGGCTTATGCACATAGCCGACCGCGCCTTCGATCAGCGCATCGGCTTCTTTCCGACTGTCGTAGTCTCCGCTCATCATGACGACCGGCGTCTGCACACCCAGCTCGCGGACGCGTTTGAGTACGTCGAGCCCTTGTCGCCGGAGAACGGGGTTGCCTATTCCTGGCATTACCATGTCCAGCAGAATCAGGTCGAAGCTCTCACGCTGCAGGAGGCCGAACGCGTCAGGAACAGAATTCGTGGTCGTGATCTCATATGCATGCTCATGCCGGAAGGACGCCACGATATCCCGCAGCACGTCCAGCACACGTGGCTGGTCATCGATAATGAGGACACGCTTAGTCGCCTTCGTGGTCATCTACTTGCCGTCGTTTCCTGCGGGTCCCTGGTGTCGGGGACGCCCGATGCACGCACTAACATCCATGACCAACTCAGTGGGGGATCGCGGGCTAATGAGCCCTTCGTGCGCTCTAAAAAGAGATCGGCCTATTGCCGGCCCACGGGCCGTGCGTCGAGATGGATCGTGGCTCGCTGGGAGTCCCGTTTGCCTTGAGGCGACTGTCGAAGGGGGGGCGGATGCGCCTTTCGTGCGCTCTAAAAAGAGATCGGCCTATTGCCGCCGACGGGCCGTTATTGAGATGGGATCGTGCCTCGCTGGGAGTCCCGTTTGCCTTGGGGCGACGGTCGAAGGGGGCCCCAGCGCACGCGCGCACATGGGCAAAAGTGACAACTGGGCACTGATTCAGCTCGACGGCGGCCCGTTTACTAACTCGTGCTGAGCCTCGAGGATTGTTCACTCGCCATCCTGTGCCGCTCCCGGTAGGCGCGCTGCCGGGCGACTGCACTAGCCCGCTTCGAGGTGGGGTCCACGCGCCGTCTGCCTCGGTGTGACGCTTTAATCGTTTCGGGCGTATCGGAAGTAGTTGATTTCCCGTCGGCCACCGTGACGATTTTCGATTCTGCTGAGGGCCCAGGCCGGGGCGCGGGTAGCCGGTCCTGATTCAGGGCTTCCCAATTTCGCATAACGCGGGCGGCGTGTGCTGCGTTCGCCTCGATGACGTTGTAGTCGCACTGAGCGTCCCAGTGCACGCCCAGGCAGTGGCGGCAGGTCGCTAGGGATTCGGCGCCGGTCATTAGACAGCTCGAACAGGTGAACGCGACGGCGCCTGCAAACACGGGCGTGTCTGATTCGGCGGCACTGCGGCCGCATTCGCGGCAGGACGGGTCGGTGGTGGGATTCAATGTGGTTGGCTCCTTGATGAATGCAGAATTGGGGAACGAGTCTTAGAGGGCGCGAGGGCGACTTCGGGAAGCGTGCCTTACACCAAGACGATCACGGACACGCGGCGGTGGTGTCACTTCATGAGCTGTTTCCGCACCGCGGTTGACTGGTTTATGAAGGTTGCTGTTTGGGTGGTCGGCGTGACGGCTGGCCCGCTCCGCAGACACGGTCGGGGCTGGTCCGCAGCACTTGGGAACTACGGAGCACGGAACACGCGGACCAAGTGATATGTAAGAACTTGTTCTTGAGACTGTGCAACCGAGACGCCGAGATGCTTTAGTAGCGAGTTGTGATACGTAGCGTGCTGGGCGGGCTTTCTGTTAATCAGGAAGTCGCTGGTTCGAGCCCAGCCCGGGGAGCCAACTACTTCGAGGACTTCTGAAACGCCCCGACAGGCTCGACAGGCTCTTGCGCTGAACCTTACGCTGAAACCGAGGCGGGCTGAGAACTGGTAAGGCCTTCGAGGCGACTGACCGCCGTGCGAAGGTGTTCGGGCGCGAGGTGGGCGTACCGCATCGTCATGGCAAGCGACGCATGGCCGAGCAGCTCTTGAAGCTCCTTGAGCGTCACCCCGCGCATGACCGCCCACGACGCGAACGTATGGCGCAAGGTGTGGAAGTTGACGTCGTCGAGCTTGGCCGCCGCGACTGCGTTGTTGTAGGCGGTCTGGATATAACGGGTCTTGAAGACTCGACCTTCGGCTCTCGGGCCGAGACCGACTAAGGCGCGATACGAGTCGTCATTCATCGGGACCTCGCGGCGCCGGCCACTCTTCGTCAGCTCCAGCCGAATGACGCCACGGCTGAGATCGACGCGCTCCCAGGCGAGCCCCAGCAGCTCGCCGCGACGCAGACCGGTGTTAAGGCTACGATCACCGCTGCTCGCAGCTCCTTGTTCTTCGACTTTGCGCACGCGTCGAGAAGCCGCCTGATCTCTTCTTGTGTCAGCCACCTTAGCCGGCCCTGCGGCTCCTTCTCCAGCCGGATGCGGGGTACGTTGTCGATGGACTCCCACTCCTCGTGAGCCAGCCGGAGTAGGTGACGGAGTAGCGCCAGCGGACGGTTGACGGCAGCTGAGGCTTTTTCGGTGGCCGTCGCGCCACCGGCCAGTTGAACCACCCCGCACCGAATGTCGCACCAGCAGCGCGCGCGCCTTTCACGAACGCCTCCACCATGGCCCGCACAGTCGGGAGGAACCAGCTCGTCGTTCTTCAGCCAGCCCTTCAGGTGGTAACGCCAGACGAAAAACTATAGTAATCGTCCACAGTCTGTCATCAATCTCGATGGCGGTTTGGGCACGGGCGTAGGCGCGTTTATTCCGATCGTACTGTCGGCGCCACCCGTTGTCCCCGGGCCGCGGGTGTCTTCTACGGCCTTCACGGCGTTCGTGCGCGGATCCAAGTCGGATGGTTCACGTTCCGTGACGCTGAAGGAGCAGCCCACGACAGGCCTGCTGGCAGCTGCCTGGGGAGCCCGGGGAAGTAATGCGAACGTGTCCAATTCAGTCGGTACCGGATCCCACGCATACTTTGGGATTACGTCGCCATCTGCGACGGCCTTGAGGAGCGCAGCGCGCTGTTGTGGGTTGGTAATGCGTGCGAGTCGGGCCTCTTGCTCCGGAGTCGGTTGGCGTCGGCGAAACCAGCCGAACAGGCGCATTGCTATCGACTTCCAGCCCTCCACGAGGTATTGCGGATACTCCACTGCATTCCACAGAGATTTCACGGTTGGTGGGAACGGCAGGGCCCGAACAACCGGCTTTACGATCCGTCGCAGCGGTGGCTCCTTCAATACCGCTAGCAGCTGCCGTCTCATGGGAAGAGCACCGCATCGGCATCAGTGTGAGGAAGTTTGGGCAACAAACCGATTCCTCCGAAGGCTTCGACACTTAAGTGCATGACTGTTTCCCGAGCACCTAGGCCGTCAAATGAACCGTCCGTGGACGGTAACTCAGCCGGTGATTACGCGAAGGTAATTCGCCGGATGCCGCGTGCTAGTTTCGAACCGCTATCCTGTGGGCTGGGCGTCAGAAGAGACCACGACCGAGCAGCCGAAACACCCGAGCATCGCTCAAATGCTTTTTCACGGCTGCACGAAAATACAAAGCGAGCGTGCGCGTGTCAAGGCCCACTCGCGAGTGTTCTAAGCAGGAGAGCTCAATCCTGAGTAGATACTTCAGGGTGTAGGCTGTCACGCTGAAAAATCCTGGGGGCGGGTTGGTATCTCCGATGCCCGGCCACGGTTGCGTGCAGGTTTTCACGGGTGGCAGCTCTCTCGAGTGGGCGACGATCTTCGCTAGCGGCGCCGGGGGAGGAAGGCGTTCCGAAACACCTCGTCGGCGACACGTCGGCCCTGGGCGATGCCCTGCGTCTTGTCGAACGACCAATGGATGCCGAGATAGATCCGGCTCTGGCCGTTTTCCTCTTCGGCCTCGGACAGCGAGGAGAAGCTGCGCGGAAGGAGTGGTCGTACGGTCCCGTGATTGTCTTCCGTCTCGCCGTTGAACTCGTCCGACACGAACGTGAACGCGATGCGATCGGTCCGGTAGAATCGCCTCAGGATCTGGAAGAGGCCGCCGCCGAATCCAGCATGGCCGGACGGATAGGCCGGAAACGGCGGCGTGAAGTTGGGCCCGTCGAGATTGGTCGCCGGCGCCCCGAGCGGTGAAAAGGTCGGATCGCCCATCGTGGCGGCGTTTCCGTCGCCCTTGCCGGTCGGGCCACTCCCCATGTCGGACTCGCGGATGCCGGTGATCGGCCGCCAGAATCCGTAGTGGTACTTTGACTCCCAGACCGCGATGCCGGCGTCAGCCATCGTCACGTTGACGAGCGCCAGCAGACGCGTCAGCTCCACCATGTCGGAACTCATCTGGTCGGCGATATGCACCGCGATCTGATTATAGAGTCGCGGCGGCGCACAGAGGCTCGGAGTCCCGTCGTACGCCCAGTAGACGCCGATTATCGTCTGCTCTGGCGTGCGCTCCGTGGGCGTGACGACGCCGTCCCCACCCAGACGCTTGGCTTCGTCGTACGCGGCCTTATACTCCGCGCCTGTCAATGCGGGCGGAGGCGGAACTCTGAACTGGTCGGCCGACACCATCACGAAAGGACTGACCTCCCGCCAGCGCGCGCCGAGCGCGAGAGGGATCTGGCTGATGGGATCTTGACGCCACTGCCCCGGCTCGCTGCCGGTGATGAAGTCCGCTCCGATGCGCGGCTCCGAATGCTGTGAGCCGTCGGCGGCGCGCATGGCGAGAATGGCGGTGGCCGCGTCCTGCCCCAACGCGATCCCCCTCGTTCGGGAGACACGCTCGGGGATGGCGCTTAGATCGTCGTCGAGCTCCTCGTCGAGGCTCGCCCGCTGGGACGGAAAGAGCGCGACCAGCGTATCGTGGGCGGCCTGCGCGACCGCCGCTCTGAGCGATGTATCGGCGCGCCCGGGAGCCAGGCCGGTGTAGCTCTGATAGCCGCCGGCAATCGCGTTCACGGCATCGAAGATCGCAATGTGGACGATCGCCATCGCGCGACTCGAGCGCCCAGGCCCCAGGTTCTCGCCGAAGACCCGTTGCTCGCCGGGCTCGACCGGCGTGTGATCGAGCCCGCTGGCGTCGATGGCGATCTCGTTCCAGTGATGCACCCAGCTTCGCGCGGCTCGGCGTTGCCGTCTTGGTCCTGGACGTGGACGGAAGCGCGAGCCGTACGCGCTGCGCAAGCCGTCGCCGAATCCCTGAGCTCGCGCGCGTCCGTGTGGTAGCGCCACGGCTGCACCCGTCAGCCCGGCAGCCGCCATCAAAAACGAACGTCGATTCACGGCGCACCTCCTGCACTGTGCGAAAAAGTTCACTACGCTCGCAAGTCAACACCTCTTGTCAACGTGTCCTCAAGGGAAACCCTGATAGGCGTGTGGACATCGGTCCATGGTGCAGATCGCTGCCAATAGCTCGTACGACGACCTCGCAAGAGTTCAGGCCAACGCGAATTTTGAGCACCGCCGCGTGAGAGCGTCGGATCTCGTCCGCGTATTCTTCACCGCCTCCTGCATCCGCAGCGCCGCGTAGCACGCTCGCACGGCGTGGTTCTCGTGCGCGAGCGGCACGCCATGAGCGGCATGATCCCGTCGCGCATGAGCTGGTTCAAGTTCCTCGGGTTGTGCTGCGGAACATCGCTTGGTTGTTGAGGGCGAAGTTCAGGCCCATGTCGGCCGACGGGCGGTCACGGCGTAGGCCAAGGGGGCGAGGGGCTGGGTGGTCGGAGACTGACGGATGACGCGGAGGATCTCGCTCGTCGCGCCTTCCCGGTAGCTAGCCTGTGCTAACGCTCCTTGCCGTTCGGCATTGTCGTGAGTGAGCGACGCCACGCGATCGCGCAGCGCTGAAATTTCAGCGAGCAGGTCCGCGTTCGCCTCACGTGGAGTCATAAACCGGTTCTCACGCCAGTCCTCTCATTTCCGCTCCGCCTGCTCTGGCCAGAATCGAACGTCCGTCGCGGTACATCGTGCAGTGGTGAGGTGCTCCTGCCGCTTTTCAGCCCGCTCACACATGCCCTGCCCCTTGGTCGGATCCTGCGCTCAGCTCTGCTCCTGGCTCAGCTCGGACAGCCGGGACGTGAAAGGAGCCGCGCCCAGGCTCGTGCGCAGGGCCGGGTTCTGGAGACCGCTCTTGACACGCTCGATGACGTCGCGCGCGGCCCGATACGCCGCGCGTCCGGCTTCCTTTTTACCGAAGGCGTCATAGAGTCCACCAAGCGCAACCTGCGTCTTCCACAGTTGCGTCGGGTTACCGATAGCCTGGGCGATCGCAAGCGCCTGCCGGAGTGCACCCTCCGCGTTATCCCATTGGCGTCGTGCGCTCGCGATCTCGCCCGTGAGCCGCCAGCCGCAAGCGAGATATCGCCTGGAGTTCGTGCGCGTCGCCCGCTCACGGCACTCGTCGGCGAATCGCTGCGCGGGGCCGTGATCGCCACGCGCCAGGTGAAGCTCCGCCAGGCCCGCGAAAAGGTGGATCGAGTATCGCCATTTCTGCCACTCGCTCGTTGCCGGATCTTCTACGAGAAGATGCACCCCGCGGAGCACGTCGTGCGCCAGCGCGAGGTCGCCTTTGGCCAGACACGCATCGGCCAGGTTGAGCTCTGCGTTGGCCTGGGTCTCGGAATCGCCGCGCTTCCGCGCGTTGTCCGCGCAAATTCGGTTGTAGTCACAGGCCAACTCGAGGTCACCCAGTTCGGTGTACAACCAGCCGAGCGTATTGAGGATCCTGTGGCCGACGACCTCCGCACCGACCTTTGCCGACAATGCGCGCGCTTCTTCGAGCGTCTGGAGAGCGTCGTCGTAATCGCCCTTGCCGATGAGAACCATACCGCGGCCCCAGAGAGTGTTGATGAGTTGGAAAAGGAGATTCTGCTCTCGGGCAAGCCGCAGGCCCTCGGACATGAGCCGCGACGCCTCGGTGTAATCTGCCTGCCAGTTCCGCAGAAACGCCAGCAGGCACAGCGCCCACGACTCGTTATTTCCGTCGCCGATAGAGCGACTGGTCGTGAGAACGCGATCAAATTCCGTCTTCGCTTGTTCGAGCCGTCCGTGGACGGTATGAACCCACCCCGTGGTGAACACAGCACTCAGGACGGTCGGCTGAGCACCGATTTCGGTGCCCACCGCGACCGCTCGAGCCGAGTCAACCAGCGCGCGCTCGAATTTGTGGCTATAGAGAGCAGCGAAGCCCATGCCGGCCAGTGCCGCGGCCTCCTTGAGGCTGTTGCCTGCACGACGCGCGAGCGCCACGACGCGCTCACCCTCGACATACGCCTTCTCGAAGTCGCTGGTCACGAAGAAGATACTGGCCTTCGCCTCGTGGATCGCGAGCAGCGTGCGAACGTTCACCGCCTCACCGAGGCGTTCCGCCATTCCCAGCGCCTGATCGTAGAGCGCGAGCGCCTCCCGGCTCGCGAACGCGTTGGCGGCCTTTTCGGCGGCCTTGAGGAGGTAGTCGAGCGCCTTCGCACCGTCTTCGGCCCGGGAGAAGTGGTGAGCGAGGACTGCGTAGTGTTCCGAGAGC
>Ga0209382_10002671_pt1 | contig 25514 bp, 24 predicted proteins | sample SoiMetdeltSBSDD5_FD_187599 | JGI IMG/M metagenome (GOLD analysis project Ga0209382, IMG submission 187599) | Bulk soil microbial communities from a Populus tree surrounding site in Tennessee, USA - Soil MetaG P. deltoides SBSDD5 (SPAdes) (version 2) | ecosystem: Environmental > Terrestrial >... | reverse complement strand
GTAGCGAGAAGCCCACGATCTCGATCTGGAGCAGATCATGGTCCTGCACGTCGACAGCGGCTCCTCGAGCCCACAGCGGTCGGTGTTGGCCGATGACGTCCTCGCCCACCTGGAACTCGGTCGGAAACCTCAGACGCTCCACATAACCGTGCGTCTCGGTCGTGTGCAGGCAGAGCAACGGGTGATCCCGTCGCCGTCGTTCGTACGGACCTTGCGGGAAGTGCTTGACCGGTACGAGCTCGTCATCTGGCCCTCGGAGCTTTCCGACGATCCAGCCGTTGATGAGTTCGTATGTCATACCCTCGGATTGCCGCCTTAAGGGTCTCATGGTGTGAACCGGTTCGCCTGGAAAGGCTCGAACCCGGTCGGGGAGCTCGAGCGTCCCCTTCAGCACCTCCGGTGCGTAGGAGGAACTGCTCGCATCCCAGCCGCCGGAAGATCTGGGGTGAGTCGCCGGAGTCACCGTAACTCCCGACCCCCAAGCGGCGTTCTCTAGGAGGGGAACGTCTGGAGGACGGGGCCGGGTCATGGGGGGAAACGCCGTGCGGGAGCGGGCCGCGAGGCGCGCCGTCTCGATCGCCGCGCTCTTCGCGGCGGGGCTGCTCGTGTTCGCGACGCCGACCGGCGCGATGACGAGGGATATCGACGGGACCGCCGGGGCCGACCACCTCACCGGGACCCCCACGTCCGACCTCATCTTCGGGCTGGAGGGCTCCGACGTGCTGCGCGGAAGGGCCGGCGACGATCGACTGGTCGGGGGACCGGGGGACGACCTGCTGAAGGGCGGACCGGGCCGGGATTCCTACGTCTGCGGCACCGGCTTCGACGTGGTCGTCTCCGACTTCTCCCGCCATCCCGACGAGAACGCCGGCGCCGGCTGTGAGACCGTCGTCTTCGAGGAGTAGCCGCTCGCGAGGATCGGTGATCCGCGTCGGTATCCTCCACCCGTGGTCTTCGACGAGCCCGTGCGAGGGTCCTTCGCCTATCTCGAGCAGCCCGGGCTGTTCTCGCTTCCGCCCGTCGATCAGCTTCGCCTGTTCATCGACACACGACTTCCCGCTCCGCCCCTGACGCATCTGGCCGGCCTGGTCATCGAAGACGTCTCCGAGGGTGCGTCGAGCTGGTCGATCCCCGCGAGTCCGTGGTGGGCGACGGCCGCCGGCGTCTTCGGGGGCGGCACGCTCGCCTTCGTCGCGGACGCGGCGCTCGCCGGAGCGGTGTTCACGAGGCTGACGAGCGGCACGATGCTTGCCTCCTCCGACCTGTCCATGAATTTCCTCGAACCGGCCTGGCCGTCGAGCGAACGCCTCGTCGCGAGGGGGACCGTCATCGACGTCGGCCGTCGGCAGGGTCTGTCCGAGGCTCGTGTCGAGGACGATCGGGGGACGCTCCTCGCGCATGCGACCTCCCGATGCGTGCTCCAGCCGCTTCCGTTCGAGCCGCCGGAGGCCCCCGAGGTTCTTCCGCCCGTCGACGCGCGCTCGGATCCGACACCCGACCCCTACCTCAGGCCCGTGGAGGGCGAGGTCGTCTCCCAGGGAGTCTGGGAAGAGATGACGGGGCTCGACCTCGTCCAGCTCTGGCAGAAGGGCGAACGCGCCCCGGCGCCGAGCTGTTCCCTGCTCGGCCTCGGGTTCTCGGATGCCGCCGAGGCGAGCGTGACGCTCTCGATGCCCGCCTCGCCGTGGTTCTGCTCCGCCTTCGGCACCTTCTACGGCGGCGCCCTCTCGGCCCTGGCCGACGCCGCGATCAACGCCGCGGTGATGACGACCCTCCCGCCGGCGAGCTCGTTCGCCACGCTCGACCTGAAGATGAACTTCCTCCGACCGGTCATGCCCGACGGGCGCGATCTCGTCGCGCGGGCGACCGTCGAGCAGCGGGGCCGAACGATCGCCGTCTCGACCGCCCGCATCGACGACGCCGACGGGAAACGCGTCGCGATGGCGACCGGGAGCGCGATGATCTCCGAGGGCCGCCCCTGGCCGAACCCGACCGGCAACTAGGTCTCGTTCGGTCGGCGCTCGCAGCGCTACGTGGGTGGGAACGTTTCGTCGACGCTGCCGGTCTGCTCCCCGAATTCCCAGAGGTCGATCAGCGGCGGCTCGACGCCGATCGTCGTCAGGACGGTGCAGATCTGGCTCCGATGGTCGGTCCCGTGTTGCAGCGCCTGCGCGAGCCGGATGTCGTACGGCGCCTGCGTCTGCGACCCGTCGTCCCACGTCCTGACGAGCACCTCGCTCGGATCGACGCCCCCCGTCAGGAGCTCGGACCAGCCCTTGCCGTCGCGCTCCATCACCGCCCTCAGCTCGCCGAGGTCCATGTGCTCCTCGTCGATGTTGGGGACGCGTTCGCGGCTCATCACGAACAGGTAGGAGGCGTCCGCCCCGACGAGGTGGCGGATCGTGTCGAGGATCGAGCCGTAGGTGCCGGGCGACGAGGCGGTGAGCTGTTCGGGGCTCAGCTTGTCGCACGCATCCAGTATCCGAAGGGTCGCCCACACATGGTGGGCGAACGCCTCGTCCAGCAGGGTCTTGGGCATCGGCTGGACCGTATCAGGTAGCTACGGAGGGGGCCCCCTCGGCTCGTAGACTCCGCGCGATGGCCACCTACGACGTCGCCGTGATCGGCGCGGGGGTGCACGGCGCGAGCGTCGCGTTCCACCTCGCGAGTCGCGGCGTCCGGACCGCGGTCGTCGAGAAGACGTCGCCGGCCGGAGGACCGACCGGCCGCTCGAGCGCGATCTGCCGGGCCTACTACACGAATGCCTTCCTCGCCGCGGTCGCCCGCGACTCGATCGCGATGTTCCGCGACTTCGAGGAGCACACCGGGCGCGACGCCGGGTTCCGCCAGACCGGCCTGCTCGTCCTGCATCCGGCCGGGGACGAGGCGACCGTCCGCGAGGTCGTGCCGCGGCTGAACGAGCAGGGCGTCCCCACCGATCTGCTCGAGCCGCAGCAGGTCGTCGCCGAGTGGCCGGACTTCGATCTCGACGGGATCGCGGTGGCGGCGTTCGAGCGCGACGCCGGACACGCCGACCCGGTGCTCACGACCCAGGGGCTGTTCGACCGGGCGCACGAGCTGGGCGCCGACGCGCTCCTCGACCGCCAGGTCACCGGGATCGAGCGCGACGGCGACGGTTGGACGATCCGGACGAGTGACGCGTCGATCGCCGCCGAACGCGTCCTGATCGCCGGCGGGCCCTGGACTCGGCCGCTGGCGGCGATGGTCGGCGCCGACCTGCCCCTCACGGTCGAACGCCACATCGTCGCGACCTTCGCGTGGGGCGGCGACGTCCGCGCACCCGCCCACGGCGACCTGCCGAACGGCTACTACTTCCGCCCAGAGGGCGAGGAGCTGTTCCTCGTCGGGCCGCTCCACCCCGAGCCCACCGTCGACCCCGACGACTTCGACGAGCGGGTCGGGAGCGACGAGGCCGAACGCCTCGGCGCGCGGGTCGTGCGGCGCGTCCCGGCGCTGCAGCACGCGACCTCGAGGGGCGGCTGGGCGAGCCTGTACGACGTCTCGCCCGACTGGCAGCCCGTGATCGGCGAGATCGCGCCGGGGGTGTTCGTCGATGCGGGGACGAGCGGCCACGGGTTCAAGCTCGCGCCGGCGCTCGGACGCCACCTCGCGGACCTCGTGATGGGCGGCGACGTCGACCCGGGGCTCGAGCAGTTCCACCCCCGCCGGTTCGAGCTCGCGACGGCGCTCGACGCCGGCTACGGGGACGCGAGGATCCTGGGCTGAACGGACGCCGCTCGGCGGCGCAGGCTCGGGGAGATCGTCCGTTCACAGCGGACGGTGAGCGGTCCTTCCAGTGTCACTGTACGGCACGCCCCGGGGCTTGCGGCAACCGGGGGGTCGTGCCGCATGATGGCCGGCTCGACCTCGACCACGACAGGAGTCATGGCATGACCGAGCACGCGGTGGTGATCGCGGGCGGGGGTCCGACGGGGATGATGCTGGCGGCCGAGCTCACGCTGGCGAACGTCGACGTCGCGATCGTCGAGCCGCGCGATCGGCGAGACCTCGACAGCTCCCGAGCCGGCGGGCTCCACGCGCGCACGATCGAGGTCTTCGACCAGCGGGGGATCGCCGACCGGTTCCTCTCGGAGGGACAGGAGGCCCAGGTCGTGGCCTTCGGCGGGACCGCCCTCGACATCGGCGACTTCCCCACCCGGCACCCGTACGGGCTCGCCCTGTGGCAGAAACACATCGAGCGCATCATGGCCGGTTGGGTCGACGAGTTGGAGGTGCCGATCAACCTCGGACGCGAGGTGACCGGGTTCGCGCAGGACGATGCCGGCGTCGACGTGACCCTGACCGACGGCCGATCGCTGCGGGCGACCTACCTGGTCGGGTGCGACGGCGGACGCAGCCTGGTCCGCAAGAGGGCCGGCATCGCGTTCCCCGGATCGGATCCGACGATCAGCTGGATGATCGCCGAGGTCCAGACGTCCGAGGAGCCCGAATGGGGCTTCAAGCACGACGCTCTCGGCACCCACGCGATCGGCAAGCGGGAGGGCGGCGGAGCCGGGATCGTGTTGACCGAGCGGCAGGTCGGAGCGGCCGACCAACCGACCCTTGGCGACCTCAAAGAGGCGCTCATCGGGATCTACGGGACCGACTTCGGCGTGCACGATCCCAACTGGATCTCCCGGTTCACCGACATGACCCGCCAGGCCGAGACGTACCGCGAGCGACGGGTCCTGCTCGCCGGCGACGCCGCACACATCCATCCACCGCTCGGTGGTCAGGGCCTCCAGATCGGCGTCCAGGACGCGGTGAACCTCGGATGGAAGCTGGCCCAGGTGATCAAGGGGACGTCGGCCGATCCCCTCTTGGACACCTACCAGGCCGAACGCCACCCGGTCGCCGCCCGCGTGCTGAAGAACACGATGGCGCAGGTCGCGTTGCGCCGAACGGACGATCGCACCAATGCCCTGGGCGAGTACGTGTCGCAGCTCCTCGGCATGGACGAGCCCCGCAGGGCCTTGGCCGCGGAGATGTCGGGTCTAGGCGTCCGTTACGACCTCGGCGAGGGGCACCCGCTCCTCGGGCGGCGCATGCCGGATCTCGACCTGATCACCACCGACGGCCAGCTGCGGGTCTACACCCTGCTGCACGATGCGCATCCGGTGCTGCTCAGCCTCGGCGAGCCAGGCCGGTTCGACATCGCGCCGTGGGCAGATCGGGTTCGGCTGGTCGACGCCGCGTTCGACGGACCATGGGAGCTTCCGGCGATCGGGAAGGTCCCCGCTCCGGACGCGGTCGTGATCCGGCCCGACGGCTACGTGGCGTGGGTGGGAGACGGAACCAACGAGGGGCTCGCCGATGCGCTTACCACGTGGTTCGGACCGCCTGCCGCCGCGTAGCGACAGCTAGCCGGGGCGCGAGAACAGGTTCCGGAGCGCGAGCAGCGAGTTCGCGACCGGCTTCTCGGCGATCCGGCGCATGAACCACGGGTACCAGTTCGATCCGTACGAGATCAGCGAGCGCGTCTCGTATCCCTCGCCCCGCATCCGCAGCACATCGCCCTGGCGGATCCCGAACAGCGTGTGGATCTCGAACCCGTCGCGGCTGCGCACGTCGGCCTCGATCTGCTTCACGAGCGCGACGTCGTGCGTCCCGAGCGCGAGCCGCCCGACCGGGCCCTTGCGCGCGAGGATCAGGAGCGCGAGCCGCCGGTAGGCCTCGTCGATCACCTCGCGCGAGCCGAACGCGATCTCGCGCGGCTCGCGGTACGCACCCTTCACGAGGCGGATCGTCGGGTCCAGCGGCATGAGCGAGTCGACGTCGTCGGCGGTGCGCTTGAGGTACGCCTGGAGGCAGACGCCGACGTTCGGATGGCCGGCGCGAAGCTTGCGGTAGAGCTCCAGCGTGGGCTCGACGTAGGCGTGCGACTCCATGTCGAGCCAGAGCCAGTTGTCGTGGTCGGCGGCGACGCCCGCGAGCTCGTCGAGGCGCGTGAACGTCGAGGCCGCATCGAGATCGAGCCCGAGGTGCGACGGCTTGACCGAGATCTCGGTCTGGAGCCCCGCATCCGAGATCCGCTGGTAGGCGACGCGGTAGTGCTCGGCAACGCCCTGCGCATCCGTCAGGTCGGTCACGTTCTCGCCGAGGTACGTGAACATCGTCGGCTGTCCCCGCTCGCGCAGGCCGGCCGCCGCCGCGATCGCGTCGTCGAGCGCCTCCCCGGGCATGAAGCGGGCGACGCTCCGCCGGACCCACCGGTACCGGGGCAGATGCTCCCGGAGCCACGGGTTGTCGACGGCCCACAGCGCCAGACCGCGTGCGAGACCCATGCCCCGAGCCTAGCGCGGACGGTCGAGCCCCCGTGCGCGGTGACTACAGCAGGCCGTTGGTGATCAGGAATCGTCTGGCTACGGTCGCCACGTCCTGCCCGTCGATGACGACCTGTCCCACGAGGTCCGTCAGCGCGTCATTGGAGAGTCGCGCGCTCACCGCGTCGAGTAGCCCCCGGATCTCGTCATTCAGCTTGTCGGACCGGATCACCGGCGTGATGTTCTCGGCGTCTTGGAGATGCCGGTCATCCACGAGTGGGACGAAGCCGCTCTCGCTGATGCGCGGATCCGTGGAGAACATCAGACCGACCTGCACGTCGTTGCTCGAGAGCGCGGCGATGGTCTCCGGCCCTCCCACGTCGAGCGGCACGAAGTCGTTGAAGACGATCCCGTAGACGCTCTTCAGCCCGGGAAGGCAGAAGGCCCGTTGTGGGCACTCGGGCGGAGCGCCCACGGTCAATTGGCTGGCCACGGGTGCCAGAGAGCTCATCGTGGTGAGGTTGAAACGCTCCGCGGTCTCCGCGTTCGCCACGAACTGGTTGGTGTCCTCCGCCGGCGACGGCGTGAGCAGGGTGACGCCGTTGGAGCGGAGCCGTTCCCCCAGCTGTTCGGCGACCTCGGCCGCATCTTCCGACGCCTGCGCGTTCCGGTCCACGAACAGCAGCAGCGACGAGAGGTACTCCGGCTTGAGGTCGATCCGGCCCGACTCCAAGGCGTTCTGCGAGCTCTCTCGCGACCGCAGATCCAACTCTCGCAGGACGGAGTAGCCGGCCTGCTCCAGGACCTGAGCGTACATCTCCGCCACGAGCTGATTCTCTGCGAAGGCGCCCGAAACACCGACGACGATCGTGTCGCCGCCTCGGGGGGGCGGCTGCCCTGGCGGGTCGAGGCCGAACGCACTGCACCCGACCAACCCGGAGCACGTGAACACGACGATCCACAGTCGGAGGAGGTGGCGGCGGGCTCGACCGATCCGCCCCCGGGGCGCCGGACTCGGGAGGCACGGCCGAGTGTCTCGGACCTTCGTGAGCATCAGTCGTGCCCAGGCGACGTGGTCTGTGCGATCGGGACGTCCGAGCGGCGGCCCATCAGGACGCGGACGGGTGTAGGCCCCTTGCCCTTCACGTCCATGATCTGCGTCGGCGCGAAGTCGAAGCGGTCGGCGAGCTGGCTGGCCGTCGATTCCGAGACCAGGACGTGTCCGGGCACCCCGTACTCCTCGAGCCTGCTCGCGAGGTTCACGGTGTCGCCCCACAGGTCGTACGCGAACTTGCGAACCCCGATCACCCCGGCGACGGCAGGCCCGGAGGCGACGCCGACCCGCACCTGGATCGGATCGCCCGACGGCCACCTGATCTCGCCGGCCTCCACGAGGATGTCGAGCGCCATGGCGACAGCAGCTTCAGCATGGTCCTCGATGGGGACCGGCGCTCCCGCGACCGCCATATACGCGTCCCCGATCGTCTTGATCTTCTCCAGGCCGTGCCGGTCACCGATCGTGTCGAACGTCCGAAACAGCTCATCCAGCGCGTCGGCGAACTCCTCAGGCGTGGATCGCGCGGCCTGCTCGGTGGAGCCGACCGCGTCGGCGAAGACCACGCTCACCTGATCGAACGCCTGCGCGACCCGCCCGCCGGGGGAGGTCTTGAGCTGCTCGATGATGGCCTGCGGCAGGATGTTCAGCAGCAGTCCGTCGGACCGCGCCCGTTCCTGGTCGAGCTGACGCTCGCGGAGGAACAGATCCCGGGTGAACCGCTCCATCCGATAGGCGGCCAGACCTCCCAGGATGCCGAACGAGACGAGGTAGAGCGTCGCCAGCACCGCGCTCACCTGGGCGATGTAGCTGGCCGTCAGGGCGTACGGCAGGTACGCGGCGATGCCGACGACCGTGATCAGCATGATGAGGACGAACCGGAGCCGCAGCAGCGCGTACGTGAACGCCGTGATCAGGATGACGCCGACGTATCCGTACTCCGCGGGCAACGTTTGCACCTGCGAGACGTAGAAGACCCACACCAGGAGCGTCGCGGTCGCGATGGCGACCGAGATCCATTCCCACGCACGTGCGAAGAACTGCGTGAAGGTGAGCGCGAACCCGACGGCCAGGATGGGGATGAAGAAGCCGAACCGGAGCAGCGCATCGAGCCTCAGGTCGGCGAGGGCAAGCATGTGGGGACGGAGCAGCAGCCCCCACTGGACCCACAGGAAGATCCCGGCCAGGAAGGCGAACCGGATGTTGCCGAGGTTGTGCCGGAACATGTCGGCGCGGAACGCGGACTCGAGGTACGGGTCGCCGAACCGCAGTCGCAGCCGACGAAGCCCGGCCGGCTGCGCCGAACGGCCCACCGGCGTGGATCCATCTCTTTCGATCGCGTCCATTCGCCTTCTTCAATCGACCTCGCGGCCCGGCGACGATGGATGCGCTTGCCGAACTGCCGCACCCGCGTCGCCTGAGGCCGGGATCCGCTTTCCCGGCAGGTCGAACGTAGCCCCCGACCCGCGTTTTGATGACCGTGGAGGTGAGGGGATTTGAACCCCTGACCCCTGCCGTGCGAAGGCAGTGCTCTACCGGACTGAGCTACACCCCCGAACCGAGGAAGGGTAGCAGCGGACTCGATCCGGAACCGGCGCTCACCGGCAGGCGGCCGCGTACTCGAGGCCCGGAAGGAACAACCGCCATTCCGATGGGGTGAGGGTTCGATTCGCGACCAGGCACGCCTGCTCGGCCCAGCGGCGTGGGTCGAGGTCCCACCGGTAGAGCTTGCCGACGGCCGATATCGCCAAGACCTGATCCCTTCCGACCACCATCGCAGGTGCCCATTCGTTCTCGGGATGCGGCAGGTTGGACCCGATCTGCTTCAAGGTGTCGACGTCCCACAGCCGAACCGTTCCGTCGGTGCCGCCGGTGACGACCGTGGCACCGTCCGGGGTGAACCCCACCGTCAGGACGAAGCCGGCGTTCGCGTTCACGGGTTCGAGCCGGCGCACCCCGCTCGACGCGTCCCTCAGGATGAGGGCCCCGTCCTGCCAGCCGCCGAGCGCCACGACGTCCGAATCCGGTGACCACGCCGGCACGGTCATGAACTCGTCGCCCGTCCGCGTCCACAGCCGCCGCCCGGTCTCGACGTCGAGGACCGCGACCTCCTGTGACGCACCCAGGTTGCCCAGGCCGACCGCGAGACGTGTGCCGTCGGGGCTGACCACGGCACGCACCGGGGCGCCCACCCACGCAGCGCCGTCGGTCGGCTCCTCGAAGAACCGGTACTCCTCGCGCACGCGCTGGGAGTCCACATCCCACAGCACGACGCGTCCGTCGTCGTTCGCGGTCACGAGCGAACCGTCGGGGGCGAACGACACCCCGTTCACCCACCCGTGGCGGCTCCCGTTCCACCGAGCGATCTCGCGTCCCGTCGTAGCTTCGTACAGCACCACCTCACGGTTCTCTCCAGCAACGGCGAGCTGGTCGCGGTCCGGCGCGAACGCGATCTCGGTGACCCAGCCCTCCACCCCGTCCGCGAACCCTGGGTCCTCGGAGCCCAAGCGCTCGACCCGGGCATCGCTCCATGGGTCGACCTCCCAGAGGACCCGGCCCGTCCCGGGCTCGACGGCGATGACGTTCCCGGTCGCCGTGGTCGTCGCCACGATCGCCGCATCGGACCGGGCCGCGATCTGCAGCCCCATGAGCCCCGGGGGATCCAGTCGCTCACCCGATCCGATCGTGAGCGCTCGCCCGATCCGGCGCTCGCCGGCCAGGTCCCACGCGATCACCTTGCCGTCGAGACCCACGGTGTAGGCGGTCGAGCCATCGGCATCGAACACGGGCGGGGCGGCGATCCGACCGGCGTGGCCCCGCAGGATCTCGCGCAGCGCTCCGCTGTCGAGATCCCACACGTTGACCGCGAGATCGTCACCGGTGGACACGAGCGTCGAACCGTCGGGGGAGAACCCGACGCCCTGCACCGTCGCGTTGTGACGCCCCTCCAGCTCCTGGTCCTCACCCGTCGCCACGTCGACGAGTGTGACCGTGCCATCCTCGCCGCCGACCGCGAGCGTGCGCCCGTCGCCGGAGAGGGCGGTCGCGTGGAGGTCGTCGCGACGGAGGTCGCCTCGGACCGCCAGCGTGGCGGCGTCCAGGAACTGCGCACGCATGCCCCCTCCGTCGAAGCCGATCAGCGCGAGCACCCCGCCGTCGCCCGACATCTCGATCCGGTCGACCTCGAAGTCGACGCTCGGCAGCTCCGTCACCGAACGCTCGCTGCCCTCGATCGGATCGCGTCGCACCAGCACGACGCGACGCCCTTGCTCGCAGGGGCGGCACTCGAGCGTCACGAACGAAGAGCCATCAGCCTCGAAGGCCGTCGGGATCGCGAACGCAGCGAAGTCGGCTTCGTCGGGCAGGGGGACCCGAGTGACCTCACCCGAGTCGGCGTCGACGAGCGCGAGCACCGGCCCGTCCTCGAGCGTGGCACCCGCGAGCGTGCCGCCATCGGGGCTGATGTCGAACCAGTACTGCTCCGGGAACCGCACGACTCGGTCGAGCTCGAGGTCCTCGGCGTCGTAGATCGCGACGCCGCCCGTGTTGTCGGTCGTCGCGAAGACGCGGCCGTCGGTCGATCCCTGGATCTGCAGCACGCGATCCCCCGTGCCCGAGAGCACGCCGATCGCGCCGGGCGCCTTCAGGATGCTCCCCAGGAGCGTGCTGCGCGTGTCCTCGGAGTCGTCGATCTCGTAGCCCTGTCGTGCCAGCAACAGCGACAGGTCGAGTTCGTCCTCGGTGACGGCCTGCGCGCCGAGGCGCTGTGCCGTCGCCTCCGTAGCGGCCCGTTCCGCCTTCCCGCGCTGGATGAGCGCGAGCCCCCCGGCGACCAGGGCCACGACGAGGAACACGGCGACACCGACGAGGAGTCCTCGCAGGCGTCGATTCGTCCGGCGTTGCCGCTGGATCTCGTCCGAGCTCGCATCGCGGCTGGCGCTCAGGAACTCGCGCTCCAGCTCGTTCAGTTCCAGCGTGTGCTCGGTCGTCCAGTCGATCGCTGAGGCGAGCCGCGCACCGCGGTAGAGCTCGCTCGGGTCTCGCTCGGCACCTGCCCAGCCCCGCGCTGCGTCCATGAGGTGCGCGTGCAGCACCCGACCGGCGCGGTCCTCCTCCAGCCAGTCGCGCAGCCGCGACCACTCCCGGAGCAACGCCTCGTGCGCGACCTCGACGACCCCTTCGGAGACCGTGAGCAGCCGGCGGTCGGTCAGGACCGCGACGACGTGCGCGACATCGGCGTTGCGCTCGGCGTCGAACTCGGCGAGCGGCACGCGTCTGCGCACCACCTCGTCCCCCTCTCCGGGAGCCGAGAGTCGGAGCATCACGGCGCGAGTCAGCGCCTGCTGCTCCGTGGTGAACCCGCCGTAGACCTCCTCGGCGAGGCGCGAAACCGCGCCGCGGACACCGCCGGTCTCGAGGTACGCCTCGAGCATGATCGACCGGCCCTCGCGTCGTTCCCACAGCTCCAGCAAGGCGGTCGAAAGGAGCGGGAGCGCACCCGGCTCCTCGCCCACCTCTCCGACGAGCGCCTCGGTCAGCGCGGGTTCGACGTGGACGCCGACGCGGAGCGCCGGCTGCTCGATCGCCCGCCGGTACTCGTCCGCCGTCATCGCGCCGACGAGGACGTGGTTCGAGCCGAGCAGAGCGGCCAGGTCCTGATGCTCCGCGCAGCGGCCGTAGAAGTCCGCACGGACCACGATCACCGCGCTCACCCGTCCCTCGGGCGCGCTCACCGCGTCGACGAGCGTGCCGAGGAACGTCGCCCGCTCTGACTCGTCGGCGCACGCGGTGAAGACCTCCTCGAACTGATCGACCACGACCACCATGCGTCGCGCGTCGCCGTTCGCGGCCGCGAGCCCCCGGAGATCGGAACGCGTGGCTGCGAAAGCGGACGCTGCGCCGACGGCCCGCTCGAGCTCCCGGACCGGGTGCTCGCCGGGGCGCATCAGCACCACGGACCCCTCCTCGCTGCCCGGGAGGACGCCGCTCCGGAGGGCCGGGATCAGTCCCGCTCGTACGGATGACGACTTCCCGCTCCCGGACGGTCCCACGACGCCGAGGAGCGGCGCGCCGGCGAGCCGCGCGACCAGTTCGGCGACGAGGCGCTCACGCCCGAAGAACAGGTCCGCGTCGTCGACGTCGAAGGCCGCGAGCCCCTTGAACGGCGAGGCGGCGAGGTCCGGGGGCCTGTCGTCTCCGGGGTCGTACAGCCGAGTGCGTTCACGGATGTGCTGCAGGTCGACGACGTTGCCCGCGAGCTCGCTCTCGACGGAGCGGAGATCGCTCCGGCCCGCCGCCGCGCGCGATGCCATCGCGCCCAGCCGCCGGCTGGCTTCCGCGAATGCCCACTCGCTCACCTGCCGGTGGATCCGCCTCGGGACGCCGCCCGTCGATTCGAGGAGCGACGCCGGCAGCGCGCCCGCGGCATCACCGATGTACAACCCGGCGATCTCCCGGATGTCGCCGAGCCCCAACGATGTCGGCCGCACGACGCCGCCGTTCAGCCCCGCGACGAGGCTCCGCAGCTCGGGCGAGACCGACGAGTCGTCGACGGCGGCGACCACGAGCGCGCGCGTGCCGGAAACCGCCGTGCGGAGCGATGCGAAGGCCGCGACGGCCGCCTCGGACCGCTCGAGGTCGTCGAGGACCACGAGCGCCGGCTCGGTCACATCATCGAGCGCGGTCTGGGCAGGCGGAACATCTCGGAACGCCGTGTACGAGATCTTGGCGCCGTCGAATGCGGCCGAGGCCGCGAGCTCCGCGAGCAGCCGCGTCTTCCCGATCCCGGTGGGACCGAGGACGAGCAGCGACGAGCCCTGGCCTCGCCGCGCGAGGCGCCACGCCCACCGAAGGCGGTGGATCTCGCGTTCGCGTCCGACCATGGGCGTCGTCGAGTCGAGCCCGGGAGGGATCTCCGTCGGCGCCGGCGATGCGTTGTCGTCGAGCTCGGGCCGAGGGGCCGCAACCGCCGGGTCGGACCCGAACGGCACGACGCGCGAAACCCGAACGGGTTCGGGCAATCCCTTCATCTCGAACTCGCCCACGTCGTGGACGGCGAGGCCATCGATCTCCCCCGCGAGTTCGAGGACGCCCGCGCTCGCGAACACGTCGCCCGGCCCGGCCTTGCTGCACAGACGCGCCGCGAGGTTCAAGGCGCCGCCTCGGTACCCACCTTCGAGGGGAACGGCGGGGCCGGCATCGACCCCGATCCCCACCCGGAGCGGCATCTCGGGATGGAGCGCGACCTCGTCCGCGAACACGAGCTGCAGCTCGGCGGCGGCTCGGAGCGCGGGCTGCGCGGACCCGAAGACCGCGAGGGCCTCGTCGCCGCGCAGCTCGATGACGTCTCCGCCGTGGGCCTCCACGCCCTCCCGCGCGATCTCCGCGAACGCCTTCGCGAGGCTCGCGGCTGCCGCGTCGCCGTGAGACTGCGTGAACGACGTGTACCCGCGCACGTCGGCGATCAGGAACGTCAGCATCTCGGCGCGCGCGCCCGGGTTCCGCATCTCGGTCGCTATGCCACTTCCCCCCTTCGGTCCCGCCGACGCGCCGAGCGCGTCTGCGGGATGGTGGGCGGTCGGCCCGAACTGAGCAAGTGCTCCCGAGCGCAACCGGTCCCGGCTCCTCTGCTGCATCCAGCGTCAGCCGAACGGCCCCCTGGCACGGTGGGCGATGCGCTCCCTAGCATCGACGGGCCATCCAGCGCTCTGGCCGAGAGAGGGGGTGGGAACATGGAGCATCCGGGTGTGGCTCGCGCGCAAGCGTCCATCGATGCGTTCAATTCCGGGGACATGGACGCCCTCCGCGACTTCTATGCCGACGACGTCGTGTGGCACGTCGCCGGCAGACACGGCCTCAGCGGCGACTACACGGGACGCGCCGACCTGATGGGCTACTTCCGGCGGGTCAAGGAGCAGACCGACGGCACGCTGCGGCTCGAACCCGAGGCGATCCTGGCGAGCGACCGGCATACGTCGACGTACGTCCGCGTCACCGGACCCGCGACGGCAAGTCGCTGGACGTCACGCTCGCCGAGGCGCTGACGGTCGGACCGGACGGCAGGTGGACCGAGTTCTGGTCGCTCGCTGAGGACCAGGACGCGGTCGACGCCTTCTGGGACTGAGCGTCGTCCTTCGGAAGGGAGGTTCGATGGAGGAGCACCCGAACCCGCCAAGATGCGCGAGGCCGCCGCGAAGTTCGTCGCAGGCGATCTCGATGGCTTCATGGCGACGTTCTCCGACGACATCGTGTGGCGGTCGGGGGGCTCGAGTGCCCTCTCGGGCACGTACAAGGGCAAGGACGAGGTGGCGGGGTGGTTCGGGAAGATCCGGGAATTCGCCGGCGACACGATCGACGTCGAGCCGGTCGACGTCCTCGCCGACGACGAGCACCTCTCGATCTTCCTGGACATCACCGCCAAACGGGACGACCAGGTGCTCGACGTCGAGGTGGCCAACGCGTTCCGGGTCGACCCGGACGGCCGGTGGAAGGAGTCGTGGTACCTGCCGAACGACCAGGCCGCCTGGGACCGGTTCTTCTCGTAGCCGCTACGACCCGTCGCCGCGAACCTGTCGCGCGTGGCGGTCGAGCGCGTCGTGCAGGTCCTGCGAGACGCGCGCGACCGAGAGATCGCCGCGCGTCTTCTCGATCAGGCTGCGCGCGACGTCCGTCGATCGGCGCAGGTTGCCCGTGATCGCGTCGGGGTAGTCCATCGTCACGAGGACCGCGTACAGGTCGTCCATCGCAGACAGCATCGCCTCGCCGTCCGCCACGCGGCCCTCGCGGAGGAGGTCGAGCGCGTGTCGCCGCCCCTCCCCGATCGCCTCGGCGATCCCGTTCAGGTACGGGGCGTCCTCGACGCCGACCTCGACCGGCGACGGGATCGGCGTGCCGGTCACGACGGCCTCCGTGACGCGTGCCTCCGCGTACTCCTTCTGCGCGTCCTGCAGGTACCCGGCGTAGCGGATCTCCGGCTGGTCGCGCACGGCCTCGAGCCCCTCGTCGATCGCCGCCTTCGCCTCGTCCATCAGCCGGTGCGCCAGGTCGAGCTCGCCGCGGTGGATCGCGCGGATCGCGTTCGCGCACGAGCGGATCGCCGTCCGGGAGGCGGGCAGCGCCCGCTCGCGGGCTCGCATCCGCTCGGCGAAGCGGGCGTGGATGTCCTCGGCGATGCCGTCGAGATCCACCGGCCGCGCCTAGACGCGGGCGACGCCGGGCTCGTCGGCCGGACGGACGACGATGTTCACCAGGTCGTCCCCGAAGGCCGACAGCCCGTTGTAGGCGGGCCGGGCCGTCCGACCGCCGGCGTCGGCCGCGTAGCCCTGCCGCGCCGGCCGGGGGCGCTCGGGCGGCGCAGCGTCACGGGTCCGCTCGATCTGCCGCGCGGTGGCGCTGTTGGAGCGCATCGACACGAGGAGCCAGCAGTACACGCCGAGGAGCACCACGAGCACCGCGGTCGCGTACCACATAGGCCGGAGCGGCGGCACGATCGCGATGAGCCCGGTGAGCACGATGCACTCGATCAGCACCATGAAGACCCGGCGCCGGCGTTCGCGGGCCCTGGCTTGGGCCCGCGCCTTCGGGCCGATGAAGGCCATCCCCTTCTGCGGGGTGACGATCCAGCGCCCGTGTCCGTTCGAATCTGCCAGCAGATCCATGTTCCGTTCGAAGTCCTTCACGCTGTTCCTCGGCGCCTTTCCCCAAGATGGGAGGAGGAAGACGGCCCACAAGGTGACCAGAACCGCGAGCAACAGCCAACCCACGCGCCAGCCCCCTCCAGGTTCGGATCCCCGGTCCGCCACAAGATGTTGGGCTGGGTCGCGAAGCTAGCACCCGAGATATGGTGGTTCAAACACCAACGTTGAGATTCTGAACCGCCGGTCAGCAGGCCCGAGATCACTCGGCGACGTAATCGCCGCTCTTGCCGCCCCGCTTCTCGAGCAGGCGGAGGCCGTCGATCCTCGCGGCCCGGTCGAACGCCTTGGCGGTGTCGTACAGGCTGAGGGCCGCTACCGCCGCGGCCGTGAGGGCCTCCATCTCGACCCCGGTCCGGTCCCGGGCCCGAACCGTGGCCCGGACGACGATCCGCCCCGAGGTCGGATCGGGGTCCACGGACACCTCGGCGCCGGTCACGGCGATCGGATGGCAGAACGGGAGCAGGTCGGGCGTGCGCTTCACGCCCATGATCCCCGCGATCCTCGCCGCCTCGACCGGGTTGCCCTTCGGGGTACCGGCGACGAGCTGCGAGCACGCCTCGGTCGTCATCGTCACGACGCACTCGGCGAGCGCCTCGCGCTCGGTGACCTCCTTGCCACCGACCTCGACGATTCGCGCGACGGGGTCTTCGGACACGGCGCTCACTCGTCCATCGAGCGGAAAAGCATCACGCTCACCCGGCTCCCCGCCGGCGCGGTCTCCACGCCCTCCGGCACGATCGCGAGCCCGTTCGCCCTCGCGACCGTGGCGATGAGATTCGATCCCCGGCCGCCCGTCGGCGTGGCCGACCACCCGTCCTTGGTCCGGCGGACGCGGACACGCGCGAACTGCGTCTTCCCCACCGGCCCGGTCACGTCCTCCTCCAGGCGGGCGGGCACCTCGGGCCGGAAGAGCTGACGCCGGCCCATCATCTTCAGGAGCGCCGGCCGGACGAAGACCTCGAAGCTCACGAACACGCTCACAGGGTTGCCGGGCAATCCGAAGTACGGGGTCCCCTCGATCTCGCCGAACCCCTGGGGCATCCCCGGCTGCATGGCGACCTTGAAGAACTCGACGTCGCCGCGGCGGAAGAACGCGGCCTTCACCACGTCGCGCTCGCCGACCGAGACGCCGCCGGTCGAGATGAACGCGTCCGCCTGCACGAGGTACGAGAGCACAGCCTCGCGGAAGGACTCCACGTCATCGCGCACGATCCCGGCGAGCATCGGCACCGCGCCCGCCTCCCGCAGCGCGCCGAACAGCGTGTACGCGTTCGCGTCGCGGACCTGACCGAACTCGGGACGGCGCGTCGGGGGGACGAGCTCGTCGCCCGTCGACAGCACCACGACGCGCGGACGCGGGTGGACGAGCGGATGCGAGAACCCCGCGGTCGCGAACAGCGCGAGCTCGGGCGCCTGCAGGCGGTGCCCGCCCTGCACGAGCGTCTCCCCCGCGCGAACGTCCTCGCCGCTCGGCCGAACGTGCTTGCCCGACGGCGTGCCGTCGAGGATCCGGACGTGGTCGCCATGCGCCTGCGTGTTCTCGATCGGCACGACGGTGTCGGCGCCGGCCGGGACCGGCGCGCCGGTCGCGATCGCGAACGCCTCCCCCCCGCCCACGGTTCCCTCGGGCCGTTCGCCGATCGCCGCCCTGCCCACGACGCGGAGCTCGACGGGGTCGGAGGGCGTGGCGTCGGCGACCTCGGAGGACCGGACCGCGAACCCGTCCATCGCCGACGAGGCGAAGTCCGGGATGTCGCGTTCGGCGGTCACGCTCGTCGCCAGCACGCAGCCGTACGCCTCGGTGAGCGGGAGCTCGAGCGGCTGGAGCGGCTTGATCCTCGAGAGCACGCGTTCGCGCGCCTCCTCGACGGACAGCAGGCCCTCTGCGCTGTCGTGGTCGTGGACGTGCGGGGAGGTCGCCATCCGAGCCAGTGTATCGGCGGTGTCCGATGAGCTCAGATGAGCTTCTTGCGCTCGGCGAAGTCGCCGAGCCAGGTCCGGAAGTCCGCGCCGATGTCCTCGCGGTCGATCGCGAGCTCGATCGTCGCCTTCAGGTAGTCGAGCTTGTTCCCGACGTCGAACCGGCCCCCCTCGAACACCCACGCGTACACGGCCTGCTCCTTCGCGAGCATGCTGATCGCATCGGTAAGCTGCAGCTCGCCGCCGACACCCGGGTGCGTCCGCCGGAGGCAGTCGAAGATCTCCGGCGTGAGCACGTACCGCCCGATCGCCGCGAGGTTCGACGGCGCGTCGTCGGGCGACGGCTTCTCCACGATCGAACGGACCTGCGCCAGGTGCTCGTTCTCGACGAACTCCGGGTCGATGCATCCGTAGAGCGAGACCTCGTCGCGGCTTACCTCCATCGCCGCCAGCACGCTCCGCCCGTACTTCTCGTGGACGCGCAGCATCTCCTGCAGGAGCGGATTGTTCTCGGCCATGAGGTCGTCGCCGAGCAGCACCGCGAACGGCTCGCCGCCGACGTGGCCCTCGGCGGCCGCGACCGCGTGACCGAGGCCGAGCGGATCCCGCTGGCGGATGTAGTGGATCGTCGCCATGTCCGAGATCTCGCGCACCTGCTTCAGCTCGTCGAACTTCCCCTTCACCTCGAGGAAGTGCTCGAGCTCGAAGGAGCGATCGAAGTGGTCGACGATCGCGTGCTTGCCGCGCCCGGTGATGATCGTGATGTCCGTGAGACCGGCGCGGACGGCCTCCTCGACGACCCACTGGATCGCGGGCTTGTCCAGGAGCGGGAGCATCTCCTTGGGCTGGGCCTTGGTGGCGGGCAGGAACCGGGTGCCGAGCCCGGCCGCCGGGATGACGGCCTTCCTCACCTTCGCCATGGTGCCTCCGCTCCCCCGAGGGCTCCGGAGCATACCCCCTCGGGGCAACCCGCTGCTCTCGTCGCCGATGCTCGGTCGTCCGGTCCCGCCCGTATACCCCGATACACTTCGTCCATGCCCACGTACGAGTACGAATGCACGTCCTGCGGCCAGCACATCGAGGTCTTCCAGCGCATCTCGGAGGACCCGCTCACGACCTGCGGGGTGTGCGGGGGCAAGCTGCGTAAGGTCTTCCACCCGGCCGGGATCGTGTTCAAAGGCTCCGGGTTCTACGCGACGGACAGCCGTTCGGCATCCAAAGGTGGTGCCGGCGAGAGGCAGAAGACCGACGCGACCGCGGGCTCCGGCTCCGGTGACGGCAACTCGTCCAAGGGCTCGGAGGGGAGCTCGGGATCGACGAGCTCGTCCGACGGGAAGTCGTCCTCCTCCTCGAGCTCGGGCTCCGGCTCGGGCTCGGGCTCCGGCTCCGGCTCGAAGAACGAGGCCTCGTCCTCGTGAGCCGGGCCGAGATCGGCGTGTTCGGAGGTTCAGGCTTCTACTCGCTGATCGAGGACGCCGAGACCGTGCACGTCGAGACGCCGTACGGCGACCCGAGCGCGCCGCCGGTCGTCGGCTCGATCGGAGCGAGGAGGGTGGCGTTCATCCCGCGTCACGGGATCAAGCACCAGTTCCCGCCGCACGCCATCAACTACCGGGCGAACCTGTGGGCGATGAAGGAGCTGGGCGTCGAACGGATCGTCGGCCCCTGCGCGGCGGGATCGCTGCAGTCGGGGGTGGGGATCGGCGAGTTCGTCGTGTGCGACCAGATCGTCGACCGGACACGCTCGAGACCCCACACCTTCTACGACGGTCCCGTGACCACGCACATCTCGTTCGCCGACCCGTACTGCGCCACGATGCGCCCGGCGATCGTCGCCAAGGGGCGCGAGCTCGGCATCGGCATGCACGACGGCGGGACGATGGTCGTGATCGAGGGGCCGCGATTCTCCACCCGGGCCGAGTCCGCGTGGTTCCACGAGGTCGGCTGGCACACCCTGAACATGACCGGCTACCCGGAGGTCGTCCTCGCCCGCGAGCTCGAGATGTGCTACGCGAACGTCTCGCTGATCACGGACTACGACGTCGGCGTCCCGGGCGCGCCGGCCGTCACGCACGAAGAGGTGATCCACGCGTTCCAGGCGAACAACGCGAAGCTGCGGGACCTCCTGTTCGCGGTGATCCCGGCGTTCCCCTCCGAACGCGACTGCGAGTGCGCGACCGCGCTCGACAACGCACGGTTCGAGGTGGAGTAGATGGCCGAGAAGGTCCTCGTCAGCATCGAGCTCCGGTTCACGACCGAGGAGGACCCCGGCCAGCTCGGCGACCGGGTCCGCGAGGTCGTCTCGATGGTCGTCGGGCGGGAGGCGCTCGAGGACTTCCGGCTCCGCGTGCTCCCGCTCACCCCGCCCAAGAAGCCGCGCGCAGTGTGACCTCGCTCACGGCGGTGGTCCCTCCCGTCGCGTAACGTCCGGCTCCTTCCCTCGTCGAGCAGGGAGGAGTCCTCGTGGTGTTCCGGCGATGGCCGTTGCGGTCGAAGGCGTTCGCGGTGCTGGCGATCGCGGCGGGGGTGGGATCGTTCACGCTCGTCCGCGGCTACGCCGCCGAGCTCGAGGCATCGCTTCCCGGCGACCCGATCGCGGTCGTGGTGGCGGAGGTGGCGCTCGAGCGAGGCACGGTGCTGACGGAGGACGCGCTACGGGTCGAGCGGGTGCCGAGCAGGTACGCGCCGCCGGGTGTGTTCGGCTCGGTGGCCGGCGCGGCCGGACGAACCCTCGTGGCCGATCTCGCCGAGGGCGAGGCAGTGACGCGCACGCGGGTCGGCGGCGAAGGCGGTCCGGTCGCCGCGCAGCTGGAGAGCGGCCTCCGCGCGTTCGTGGTGAACGCCGCCATCCCGGCCGGCGTCGTCCGCCCCGGCGACCTCGTCGACGTGATCGCGACGTTCGGCGGGCCGCGTCCCTACTCGGACACGGTCGGGAGCGGGCTCGAGGTGCTGTCGATCGTCGATGACGGCGGCGGGACGTTCGAGGCCGGCGGCGCCAGCGGTCCCTCGCTGGTGCTGCTCGTCACGCCCGACGTCGCGGAACGGCTGGCGCACGCCGCGGCGTTCGGCGAGATCTCGGTTTCGGTTGCCCCGCCGGACGCCGGCGTCGTCTGAGCTCCGCGATCACGCGCCGACCCGCCGATAGGATGACCGCGCCTCGAACGCCTCGACGGGAGCCGCCACCTGACCATCCTGCAAGCGATCGTCCTCGGCATCACGCAGGGCGTGACCGAGTTCGCGCCGATCTCCAGCTCCGGGCACCTGATCCTCGTGCCCTGGGCGTTCGATTGGCCGATCCTGACCGACCCGGACCTCAATAAGACGTTCGACGTCGCGCTGCACGTCGGGACGCTCGTGGGAGCGCTCGTGTACTTCCGTCACGACGTCGCGCGGTACGTGGCCGAATGGTTCCGCTCGATCTCGGCGCGCGCGATCGACTCGACCGACCGGCGCATCGCGTGGGCGCTCGTGGTCGGCACGATCCCGGCGGTGATCGTCGGGGCCACGCTCGAGAGGTTCATCCAGGAGGAGCTCGGACAGCCGTGGCTGATCGCGGTGATGCTCGTGGTGTTCGGCGTCGTCCTGTACGTCGTCGACCGGATCGCGGCCAGCCGGAAGCGGATGGACGACCTCGGCGTTCGGGACGGCCTCGTGCTCGGCGTCGCGCAGGCGGTGGCGCTGCAGCCGGGCGTCTCGCGTTCGGGCGTGACGATGACGGCGGCGCGGCTGATGACGTTCGACCGCGAGACGGCCGCCCGGTTCTCGTTCCTGCTCTCGCTGCCGGTGATCACCGGCGCCGCCGTCTACAAAGGCATCGGCGTCGCGGGTGACGGCATCCCGACGGACATGGTCGGGCCGTTCGTCGCGGGCATCGCGGCCTCGGCCGTGAGCGGGTTCCTCGTGATCGCGTTCCTGCTCCGGTACCTGCGCCGCCACGACTTCGCGATCTTCCTGTGGTTCCGGATCGCCGTCGCCGTGCTGGTGTTCGTGCTGATCGCCGCCGACGTCCGGCCGGGCACGATCTGACGCACCTCGTCGGGCCGCGGCGTTCGATGAACCGGACCCGTGGAACGCGGGACGTTGGACCCTTCGGGCACCGGCGCGCGGGTGGTGAGATCCGGGTGGACGGTCCTGAGAGGACGACCAGAGGACGACCCATGAGCAGCGTTCGGGTTCGGTCATCGATCAACCGGACGCCGGGAAGGACGGGCGCGCCCGGAGCACGCGACTCCAGGCTGTCCCGCTACTGCCTGCTGTGGTTCCTGGTGGCACCGTTCGTGGGTTTCGCCCTGGCCGGACGCGTCTTCCGTCTCGGCACCGACGGCGGGGACTGGGAGACCTGGAAGGCCGCGAGCCTCGGAGGGATCCTGGCGGTCCCCTACACGATCGGCGCGTTCCTCGGTCTTCGAGCGGTCCTGAAGGGGTTCCGCGGCGGCTGGGTGGTCCTGGTCGCGAACACGGTCCTCGGCGTGCTCTCGCTCGTCATGCCGATCACGGAGTCGCTGACCTTCTGAGTGGTGCGCCGAGGACTACGTCCCGCCGAGCGTCACCTCGGCGAGCAGGATCGGCGGCGTCCCGACCGACGAGAACCAGCGGATCGTGTCCCCGACCGCCTGGATCCCGCGAAGCATCTCCGGGATCGTGCTCGCGACCGTCATCTCGCGGACCGGCTCGCCCAGCGCGCCGTCGGTGATCCGCAGGCCGGTCGCGCCGACCGAGAACTCGCCGCTGATCGGGTTCGCGCCCGAGTGGACGCCGGTGACGTCCTGGATCAGCACGCCGCCCTCGGCGCGCCGGAGCAGCTCGTCGAACGTCGCGGTCCCCGGCTCGACGAACAGGTTCGTCGTCCCAACCCCCGGCGTCGAGCGGTAGCCGCGCGTCGCGTTGCCGGTCGAGCTCGCGTCCCCGCGCAGCGCCGTGTACGTGTTGTGGAGGAACCCATTCAGCACGCCGTTCGAGATCAGCTCCGTCCGGCCGGTCGGCACGCCCTCCCCGTCGACCGGCGCGGCGGCCGGGCCGTCGAGCAGGCGCCCGTCGTCGACGAGCGTCAGCGCATCGGACGCGACCTGCTCACCCACGAGCGACGCGAACAGCGACCGCTGCTTCTGCACCGCCTCGGCCGAGAGCCCTCCGGACAGAACGCCGAGGAACGCCGACGCCGCCACCGGGTCGAGCACCGCCGGCACGCGCGCGGTCTCGGGCTTCGCGGCGCCGAGGAGGCGCGCGGCCCGCTCGACCGCCTCGAGCGCGACCGCGTCGGGATCGAGCTCCTCGAGCCGGTGCCCCACCTTGTACGAGAACCCCGTCTGCGTGTCGTCATCCTGCTCGGCGAGCGTGACGGCGACGCACCAGCATCCGGTCCCTCGGTCCTCGGCCTCGACGCCCGTCGTCGACGCGATCGCGATCCGTCCCACGACGTCGCCGTACTGGACGGCCTCGGTCTTCGTCACCCGCGGGTCGGTCGAGGTCGCGAGCTGCTCCATCCCCAGCGCGATCGGGACCTTGTCCTCCGTCGACATCGCGGCGAGCGACTCGGAGAACAGCCCGTCGAGATGCTCGAACGGCCGTGCCTCCGGCAGCGCGTTGAAGGGGTCCTCCGACGCGAGCGCAGCGTTCTCCCGGGCGCGGGCCACCGTCTCTCGCGCCTCGTCGAGCGAGGGGTCGGCCGCGTACGCGAACCCCAGCCGCCCGCCGGAGATCACGCGGACCCCCACGCCGCGCGACTCGGCGAACGTGAGCCCCTCGACCTCGCCGCGGAGGGCGTCGACCTCGGTCGTCGTCCGCTCCTCGGCGAAGGCCTCGACCTGCTCGTCGCCCGTCGCCGCCTCTACCGCGGCGCGGCAGAGGTCGCCGAGGTCAGGCACCGGTCCCTCCGATCGTGATGCGCGAGATCCGGAGCGTCGGCGAGCCGCTCCCGACCGGGACGCCCTGGCCGTCCTTCCCGCACACGCCGGGCCAGATGTCGAAGTCGGCGGCGAGCGCGTCGACCTTCGACATCACCGGGATCGCGCGTCCGATCAGGTTCGCGCCCCGCACGGGCTGCCGCACCTCGCCGTGTTCGATCAGGTAGGCCTCCGAGCACCCGAACACGAAGTCGCCGGTCGCCGGGTTCGTCTGCCCGCCGGCGAGCGCGGTCACGTAGACGCCGCGCTCGGTCGCCGACAGGATCTCCTCGGCCGTGGACGTGCCGTTGGTGATGTAGGTGTTCGACATCCGCGGGATCGGCGGGTGCGCGTACGACTGCCGCCGCCCGTTCCCGCTCGAGGGCACGCCCTCCTTCTCCGCTCGGATCCGGTCGAACAGCCATCCGCGCAGCACGCCGTCCTCGAACAGCACGGTGTGTTCGGCCGGCGCTCCCTCGTCGTCGAACGCGAACGAGCCCCACGCGTTCGGCACCGTGGCATCGTCGACGCCATTCACGATCTCGGACGCGAGGCGCTCGCCGACGCGGCCGCGGTACACGCTCGCCTCCTTGTCGACGATGTCGGCCTCGAGCGGATGTCCCACCGCCTCGTGGAACAGCACGCCGCCCATCCCCGGCGCGAGCACCGCGGTCATCTCGCCGGCCGGGGCGGGCACCGCGTCGAGCATCGTGAGGGCCCGGCGCGCGGCGACCTCGGCCGTCGCGGCGGGCGGGTTCGCCTCGATGAACTCGGTGCCGGCGAGCCCGGCGGGGCCGTGGAACCCCGTCTGGATGGTCCCCTCGCGCGCCGCCACGGCCGTGACGACGAGCCGGATCCTCGGCCGGTCCTCCTCCACCCAACGCCCGTCGCTCGTCGCGATCGCGATGCGCTGCACGGAATCGGAGTAGACGGCCGTGACCTGCGCGATCTCGTCGCCGAGCGACCGCGCGGTGTCGTCGGCCTCCTTGACCCACGCGACCTTGTCGGCGGCCGAGGTCTGCGCCGCGTCCCGAAGCGCGTCGTGGACGACCGGTGGTTCGACCGTCCGGAGGTCGACGACGTCGCCGGGGCCGTCCTCGGTCACCGCGGCCGACGCTGCGGCGGCGGCCTCGAGCAGCGCGTCGCGGTCGAGACGGTTCGAGTACGCGTAGCCGAACGACGAGCCGTGCACGACGCGGACACCGGCCCCGCGGTCGAGACCCCTCGTGACCTCCTCGACCGTCCCGTCATCGAGACGCACGGAGAGCCCGGCCCGCTCCTCGACGTACAGCTCGGCGAACGCGCCGCCTCGCGCGCGGGCGGCTCGGAGTACGTCCGCGGCGAGGTCGCGGTCGAGCACGCGGCGATGCTAACAGCGGCGGGGGGAAGCACCGCCCGTGATAGGTTCGCGCCCCCGGGAGGTGAGGGTCCTGAGACGTGCCATGGTGATCGCGGCGCTGCTCGCGCCGGTGGCGCTCGCGTCGTCGTGCAGCGAGGACGAGCCGCCGTCGACGGTCGAACCGTCGTCGGCGTTCGGCGAGACCAGCGAGACCGGCGCGACGGGAGCCACCGCAGGCCAGAACGGCTCGACCGGCGAGCCGCCGAGCGTTCCACCACTCCCCACCGGGTCGACCGGCGAGGTCTCGGAGGGCGCGGCCGCGCTCAGCGTGAGCGGCGA
>Ga0209382_10002670_pt1 | contig 25518 bp, 24 predicted proteins | sample SoiMetdeltSBSDD5_FD_187599 | JGI IMG/M metagenome (GOLD analysis project Ga0209382, IMG submission 187599) | Bulk soil microbial communities from a Populus tree surrounding site in Tennessee, USA - Soil MetaG P. deltoides SBSDD5 (SPAdes) (version 2) | ecosystem: Environmental > Terrestrial >... | reverse complement strand
ACCCAGGTCATGGGTGATCATGATGATCGCGGAGTTGAACTCCTTCTGCAGGTCGTTGAGCAGATCGAGGATCTGCGCCTGCACGGTCACGTCGAGCGCGGTGGTCGGCTCGTCGGCGATGAGCAGCTTGGGGTCGTTGACAAGCGCCATGGCGATCATCGCGCGCTGCCTCATGCCGCCGGAGAACTCATGCGGGTACTGCTCGAAGCGGCGCTGCGGCTCGGGAATGCCCACGCGGTCAAGCATTTCGATGGCGCGCTTGCGCGCCTCCACTTTGGACGCCCGCGGGTGGTGCACCTTGTAGGCGTCGACGATCTGCTTGCCGATCTTATAGAACGGGTGCAGCGAGGAGAGCGGGTCCTGGAAGATCATGGCGATGTCGTTGCCCCGCAGCTTTCGCACATCCTCGTCGCGCATCGAGACGACGTTGCGCCCGCCGACGAGGATCTCGCCGCTGACCTTCGTGCGGCCCGGGTTGTGCAAGCCCATGATGGTCAGGCTCGTCACGCTCTTGCCGGAGCCCGACTCGCCCACGATACCCAGGGTGCGCCCGCGCGCGACCGAGAACGAGACGCCATCAACGGCCTTGACGATGCCATCCTCGGTCTCGAAGCGCACCTTCAGGTCGTTGACCTTGAGGTAAGGCTCCTCGGAGCCCATCGGTTTTGTCACGTCGGAAGTCCCCATTCTCAGCTCAGCTTCACTCGCGGGTCGATGAACGCGTAGAGCACGTCCACCAGCGTGTTCGACACCACGACGAAGAACGCGGCGATCAGCACCGTGCCCATCACGACCGGCAGGTTGAGGTCGAAGACGGCGTTGACCGACTGCCACCCGATGCCGTGCATGCCGAAGATAGTCTCGGTGATCGCCACACCGCCGAGGAACACACCCAGGTCCAGACCGGCGAGCGTGATCACTGGGGTGATCGCGGCGCGTAGCGCGTGCCTCATGTGGACGGTCCGCTTCGGCAGGCCGATCGCGCGGGCAGTGCGGATGTAGTCCTCGGACAGGGTCTCGAGCATCTGCGACCGCGAATAGCGAGCATATCCGGCAGCCTGCACGAACGTCAGCGCGAGCCACGGCAGGATGAGACTCTTCGCCCACAGCAACGGGTTCTGCGTTATCGGGACGAAGTGCGGGAACTCAAAGACCTTCAGGCTGAACACGAAGATTCCCAGCAGGATCAGCGCGAAGAAGTACACCGGCATGGACGCCCCGACCAGGGCGACCCCGATGGCGATCTTGTCGGCGATGGTGCCTCTATGTAAAGCGGAGTAGACCCCTAGGCCGACCCCGGCGAACATCCATAACACGAAGGCCCCGATGACGATGCTTGCCGTGATCGGCATGCCCCGCCCGAGCACCTTCGTCACCGCCTCGGAGGTGCGGAAGGAGTATCCCAGGCAGGGGGCCGGACAGTGGTCGGCCTTGTCGCCCACTTTGAAGTCACGGCCGAAGGCCAGACCCTTGTTGAACTCCACGAACTGTTCGAACTTCGGCTTGTCCAGGCCCAGGGCCGCGTTCACCCGCGCGAGCCTTGCCGGGTCGCAGTTCTTGCTGCACATGACCTCCGCCGGACTCGACGGCACCGCGAAGAACACGCCGAACGTGATGACGTCGATGGCGGCCAGGGTCAAAAGCGCGACGAGGACGCGCTTGATGATGAAGCGGAGCATGGGTTTTGCCCTTCCAAGGCGGGGGCGGGGCGGCGACCACCCGGTCAGGTGGCCGCCACCCCGTTTGGAGCGATTACTTGACGTACGCGTTCTGCAGCGACGGTGAGCCCCACGTGCCACTCAGGTACACGCCGCCGACCGAGGAGCCGACGAGGCTGTACGAGTAGTCGTAGTAGAGCGGGATCCACGGCGCGTGGTCCTTGAAGATCTGCTCTTCGAGGTCACCGTAGAGCGGGGCCGCCTTGGCGCGGTCCTGCATGGCACCCAGCTCCTTCAGCTTCGCCCCAACAGCGGCGTTGTCGAAGTACGCGTTGTTGTTCGAGCCGTCCCGGTTAGCCTCCTCCGGGCTGGCCAGCACACCAAGGTAGGTCGAGTTGTCGGGGAAGTCCTGGCCCCAACCACCGGGCATGATCTCACACTCGGTGTTCTTCTTACCGATGATGTTGTAGTACGTGGTCCGGTCGAGCTCCTTGAGTGTGATCTCGATACCGGCGCGGGCCATCGCCTCCTTGACGGCGGCGGCGGTCTGCGGCCGGGTGGAGCCGGCACGGTAGCAGTACAGGTACGGATGCAGAGTCTTGCCCTGCAGCAGCGCCTTGGCCTTCTCCACGTCACCGGTGAGCGGCTTCGGGTACACGTCGAACTTCTTGTGACCCGGGGTCACCGGCGGCACCAGCGTGGTCGACGGCTTGCCGGCCTTCTCGCCACCGATGATCTGCAGGATGGCCTGCTGGTTGGTGGCGTAGATCATGGCCCGGCGGATGTCGACGTCGGTGATCTTCTGCGTGTTCATGTTGAGGAACAGCGAGAAGACGGTCTCACCCTCGACGATCCGCTTCTGCGCGTCGGCGGACTTGTCCACGTCCGGCAGAGCCTCGGAAGGCACGTTGTCCCACTGGATCGCCGTCTTGTCAGCGCCCTGGTCGGCCACGAGCCGCTTGGTCGTGATGGCCGGGTCGGTGGCGGTCCAGTCGAAGATGTAGCCGTCCGGGTAGTTGTGACGCAGCGGGTCGGACTTCGCGTCCCAGTTCGAGTTGCGCTCGAACTCGAGGCGCTCGCCACGGGTGTAGGACTTGATCTTGTACGGACCGGTGCTGATCGGGGACTCGAGGCTGTCCGGCTTGGACGGGTCCAGCTTGTCCAGGATCACCGGAACCGTCGTCGGCAGGGCGGCCGCGAGCGGGAAGTCACAGTGCGCTTCCTCCAGCTCGAAGATGATGGTCTTGTCGTCGGGGGTGCTGATACCTGGGGCCAGGGTGCCCTTGGTCGCCCACGGGCCCTTGTAGCCCTTGGCGCCCTTGAGCCAGTTCTGCAGGTACTGCGGACCGTCCGCGGTCAGCTCCTCGAAACCGAGCGAGACGCCCTGGGCAATGTTCTTGGAGGTCACCGCGGTGCCATCCTCGAACTTGATGCCGTCGCGCAGCGTGTAGGTCCACTTCTTGCAGCCGTCATCGCCCTTACCGGTGGTGGTGGCGAGGTCACCCATGACCTTGAGCTTGCCGTCTTCCTCGTAGTAGTTGGTCAGCGTGCGCAGGGCAAGCTGACCGCCCACCATGATCGCGTCGCCACGATAGGTGGCCTGCGGCTGGAAGTGGTCAAAATCGGCGGAGCCCAGAATCGTAAGTACGCCACCTTTTTTAGCACCGGGGATCTCGGGGGCCGGGCCCTTCGCGTCGTCCACATAGACGAGCTTGGAGTCCAGCTTCTTGTCCTGGCTCTTGCCCGGGTCTTCACCCGTGTTCTTGCTACAGGCGGCAGCGAAAAGCCCGACGGCGACGAGGCCGACTGTGGCAATTCTCAGAGTGCGTCGCACTGTGTTTCTCCTTCCCCGCCTAGCCATGGCCCATTGGCCATACAGGGTTGCTAGGCGACGTCTAATTACCGGCGTGCTAGCGCTGTGACTTCGGGTCGAGGGCGTCGCGCAACGAGTCGCCGAACAGGTTGAAGGCCAGCACGATCCCGAAGATCGTCAGGCCGGGCAGCCAGGCCGCAGCGGGCACGAGCTCCCAGTTGGGCATCCACCGCACGCTGTGCGCGACAAGCTTGCCCAGATCCGAGACGCCGTCACCATCGCTGATGCCGATGCCGAAGATGGCAAGGGCCGCCTCGGCCGTGATGATCGCCGGGACCCCGAGCGAGAAGGTGACCAGGATCGGCGCCCAGATGTTCGGCAGGATCTGCTTGAACAGGATGTGCCCCACGCCCGCCCCGGCGGCGCGCGCGGCCTCGACATATTCGCGCTCGCGCAACGAGATGACCTGGCCGCGGACGATGCGCGCGGTGTAAAGCCAGCCGAAGATGACGAAGATCATGATGATCACGAGGATCTTCTTCCAGGCGGCCACGCCGGAGGCGGTGGTCAGCTTGAGGTAGACGGTCGGGATGATCGCCAGCGCGAAGAGGAAGAAGGGGAACGCCAGCATCACGTCGATGAACCAGCTCAGCACCCGGTCGACCCAGCCGCGGGCGTATCCGGCGACCACACCGACCACCACACCGAAGCTGGTCGCGACAAGCTGGGCGAGGACGGCGATCCCCAGCGAGGTGCGGATGCCGAAGACCAGCTGCAGCAACATGTCCTGGCCGCGCTCGGGGCGCAGGCCCAGCCAGTGGTCGCCGCTGACACCGCCGGCCGTGCCGAAGGGGCGGCCGCGCAGGTCGAGAAGCTCGCTGTGGCCCTGCTCGGGCCCGCCCTGGCCGTAAAGCCACTGGATCAGCGGCGCCGCGAGGGCGACCACGATGAAGAAGACGAGGACGCCGAGGCTGATCATGCCTGTCTTGTCGCGCTTCAGCCGCATCCAGGCGAGCTGGCTGGGCGAGCGACCGACGATCTCCTTCTTCTGCTCGGGCACATTGGGCGCCTCGGGCGCGACCGTCAAGTTGTCGACAACGTCGACCGAACCGGAAGTCCCTGTGGGCGGAACTATCGGCTTGTCCATGGGCACACGTCTCCTACGGGTTGCAACTAGCACGGCGTGCCCCCGCGATCTCCGTGCTGGCTGAAGGCTAGTTCGCCTTATGTGCTGTCGTGAAGCTCACTCAACATCGGTTCGATAACGAAGCGTTCACCAACCGCCATGAGGTCTTCCCAACCAGGACGCCATTCCTTGACGTCCAGGTTTACGCAAAAGATGTTGCCTTTTGGTAACGCCCGAAATTGCTGGCCGAACGGCCGGACTAGGGTGCCCACATGACCTACTTCGATGTCGCGGAGGCGGGCGTGTCAGCGGCCCTCGCGGCGGGCGCCCGTTACGCGGACGCCCGAGTTATGCACAAGCGCTACGAAACCATGACTGCTCGCAACGGCGACATCGACGATCTGACGTCGGATGAGTCGGCCGGGATCGGGGTCCGGGCACTCGTCGGATCCAGTTGGGGCTTCTTCGCGGTACCAGATATGGAACAGGCGCGACAGGCCGGCGCCCGCGCCGCCGAGATCGCCAAGGCCAGCGCCCGTGTCCCCGGCGCACCGATCGACCTCATCCCGGCCGCGGTCAACACCGCCTCCTGGGCAAGCGATTGCGTGATCGACCCGATCGCCGTGCCCCTGTCAGACAAGGGCGACCTGCTTGTGCACGCCACCAAGGCGATGCGCGAGCACGGCGCGGACCTCTCCGAGGCGCTCTACCAGATCTGGGACACGCACAAGTGGTTCGTCTCCAGCGAAGGCCACCGGATCGACCAGCACATCCGCGAGTGCGGTGCGGGGATCAGCGCGACCAGCCTCGGCGAGAGCGAGTCGCAGCGCCGCTCCTACCCCTCATATAGAGGCCAGTACGGCACACGCGGCTGGGAGCTGGTCGGCGAGCTGGACCTGCTCGCCCACGCGCCGCGCGTGGCCGAGGAGTCGCGTGCCCTGCTCAGCGCGCCGCTTTGTCCCTCGGGCGAGACCACCCTGATCCTCGGCGGCGAGCAGATGTGCCTGCAGATCCACGAATCGGTCGGGCACGCCATCGAGCTCGACCGAATCCTCGGCTGGGAGGCCGCGTTCGCCGGCACCTCCTGGCTCGACCTGTCCCGCCTGGGCAGCCTCAACTACGGCTCGGAACTGATGAACATCGTCATCGATGCCTCGATCCCGGGGGCGCTCGGCAGCTTCGGTTTTGATGATGAGGGGGTACCCGCGACGAGGCGGCACGCCGTGCGCAACGGCACGTGGGTCGGGGTTCTGGCCGGGCGCGACTCGGCGGCGGTCGCCGGCCTTGACTACGCGGGCAGCGTCCGCTCCGACGGCTGGGGCAGGCTGCCCATGGTGCGCATGACAAACGTGGGCCTCGAGCCGGGCCCGCACACGCTCGACGAGATCATCGCCAGCACGAAGGACGGCATATATATGGAGAACAACCGCTCCTGGTCGATCGATGACAAGCGGCTCAACTTCCAGTTCGGCTGCGAGATCGGCTATGAGGTGAAGGGCGGCAAGCTCGGCCGCCTTGTCCGCAACCCCACCTACACGGGCATCGGGCCGAGGTTCTGGAACTCCATGGACATGCTCTCCAGCGAGATCATCAACTGGGGCACGCCCAACTGCGGCAAGGGCCAGCCCGCGCAGGTGGGTCACACCGGGCATCCGGCCGCCCCGGCCCGCTTCCAGGGCGTGCGGGTGGGGGTGCGGGCATGAGGCCGCAGGAGGTCGCCGAGCATGTGCTCGATCTCGCGCGAAAGGCCATGCCGGGCGCGGAGATAGAGGTGAAGGCGGACAGGACGAGCACCGGCCTGACCCGCTTCGCCAACTCCTTCATCCACCAGAATGTCGCCGAGGACACGACGTCGGTGTGGCTGCGGGCGCACCGCGACGGGCGGACCATCGCGCTGTCAACGACCACGCCTGACTACGCGGCTTTCGTCGACCGGGCGGCCGCGATGGCGCAGCGGGCACCGGCCGACCCGGGCTGGCCGGGCCTGTCCCGAGAGCAGCCGCTGGAGCGCGACGTCGCCCGCGACGAGGCGACGGCCGCCGCGTCGCCCGGGGACAGGGCCGCGCTGGTGCGCGACTTCGTCGACGCCGTCGGGGGGTTGGAGGCGGCGGGGTACTGCCGCACGGTCGCGTGGACCGGCGCCTATCGCAACTCCGCCGGGCAGGCGCTCGACGCGGCGACGGCCAGCGCCGACATGGACGGCATCGCCCGCTTCAACGGCGCGGACTCGGTCGCGCGGCGGCTGTCCGCCCGTCTGTCCGATCTGGACGGTGCCGAACTCGGCTCCCGGGCCGCCGATTCCGTGCGCTCCCAGGCCGGCCCGCAGGAGCTGCCACCCGGCCGGTACGAGGTGATCTTCGAGCCCGAGGCGGTCAGCGACCTTCTCAACAACCTCATCATGCACGGCTTCAACGGCAAGGTGTTCAACGAGGGCCGCAGCTTCGCCGAACTCGGCACACCCCAGTTCGACCCGCTGATCAGCATTCACGACGACCCGTTCGCCGGTGACATCGGCGCCCGGCCCTTCGACCACGAGGGCACCCCCCGCTCCCGCCTCGCCCTGGTGAACAGCGGCATCACCAGCGCCATCGCGCACGACCGGCGCACCGCCCGCGAGGCCGGGGCCCGCTCCACCGGGCACGCCGTGCCCGGCGAGAACTGGGGCCCGATGGCCGCCAACGCGGGGCTCGCCCCCGGCACGGCCACGCTGGAGAGCATGATCGCGGCGATGGGCCGCGGCATCCTGGTGCGCGACCTGTGGTATACGCGGGTGCTCGACCCGCGCTCGCTGGTGATGACCGGCCTCACCCGCAACGGCGCCTGGCTCGTGGAGAACGGCGAGATTGTCAAGCCGCTGCGCAACTTCCGGTTCACCCAGTCCTATCCGCGGGCGCTTGAGCCCGGCGCGGTGCTGGGTGTCGGTTCGACACCAGTACCTCAGCCCAGCCGCCGCGAGCTGAACACGCTGTCCTGCCCAGCCCTGCACCTCGCGTCGTGGAACTTCACCGGCGGCGCGAGTGGCTAACTTCCCACACGGCCAACCTGCAAGCGGGCTGTGATATGAGTCGGCGTAACGTGTCGGTGATTCTAGTTCTAGTCGCGTGTGCTGGAGAGACTTGAGATGACGACGTTGGCAACGAGGCCGTCCGGCGCCAAAGCGCGCGCCGCGATACCGGCCAAGACGTTGCGCACTGACCGGTGGTGGCTGGCGCCGCTGCTCACGGTGGTCGGTCTGACCGCCTGGGTCGCCTACGCGACGGTCCGGGTGTTCATGCAGAAGTGGTACTGGGTGGATCAGTACAGCTACCTGACGCCCTTCTACTCGCCGTGCGTATCGCAGGGGTGTGTGCCCGACTCCGCGCACTTCGGCCGGTTCCTGCCGGACAACCCGCTGATCCCGTACGCCGCGTTCAGCCTGCCGTTCCTGCTGCTGTTCCGGTTGACCTGTTACTACTACCGCAAGGCGTACTACAGGTCGTATTGGTTGTCGCCGCCAGCCTGCGCCGTGCCGGACGGGCACAAGAGTTACGGCGGCGAGACGCGTTTCCCGCTCGTCTTCCAGAACCTGCACCGCTACGCCTTCTACGCCGCCGTGATCATCTCAGTGATCAACACTTATGACGCGATGCTGGCGCACTCCACGGCGGACGGGCGGTTCGGGTTCGGGCTGGGCAACGTGATCCTGTGGGGCAACGTCATCATGCTCTGGGCGTACACGCTGTCGTGCCACTCCTGCCGGCACATCATCGGCGGGCGGCTCAAGCATTTCTCCAAGCACCCGATGCGTTACAGGGCATGGACGTTCGTCTCCATGCTCAACACCCGGCACATGGGGCTGGCCTGGATCACGCTGGCCACACTGGCCATCACCGATGCCTATGTCATGGCCGTCGCGGCGGGCTGGATCACCGACCTGAGGTTCGTGGGGTAATGGACAAATTTCAATATGATGTCGTCGTCATCGGTGCGGGCGGCGCCGGTCTGCGCGCCGCCATCGAGGCCAGGCTCGCCGGCAAGAAGACCGCCATCATCTCCAAGTCGCTTTTCGGCAAGGCGCACACGGTCATGGCCGAAGGCGGCGCCGCCGCCGCGATGGGCAACGTCAACAGCAACGACAACTGGATGGTCCACTTCCGCGACACCATGCGCGGCGGCAAGTTCCTCAACAACTTCCGCATGGCCGAGCTGCACGCCAAGGAGGCGCCGGACCGCATCTGGGAGCTGGAGACCTACGGCGCGTTGTTCGACCGCACCAAGGACGGCCGGATCTCACAGCGCAACTTCGGTGGCCATGAATATCCACGGCTCGCTCACGTCGGTGACCGGACCGGGCTGGAGCTGATCCGTACCCTCCAGCAAAAAATCGTATCCCTGCAGCAGGAGGACAAAGCACAGTACGGCGACTACGAGGCCCGCATCCGGGTCTTCGCCGAGTGCACGATCACCGAACTCCTGCTCGACGGCGACCGGATCGCGGGAGCGTTCGGTTACTACCGCGAGTCCGGCGAGTTCGTGGTCTTCGAGGCGCCGGCGATCGTGCTGGCCACCGGCGGCGTGGGCAAGTCCTACAAGGTGACCTCCAACAGCTGGGAGTACACCGGCGATGGCCATGCCCTCGCGCTGCGCGCCGGAGCCAAGCTGATCAACATGGAGTTCCTCCAGTTCCACCCGACCGGCATGGTCTGGCCGCCCTCGGTCAAGGGCATCCTGGTGACCGAGTCGGTGCGCGGCGACGGCGGCGTGCTGACCAACACCGAGGGCAAGCGGTTCATGTTCAACTACGTGCCGGACGTGTTCCGCAAGCAGTACGCGGAGACCGAGGCCGAGGCGGACCGCTGGTACACCGACCCGGACCACAACCGCCGCCCGCCGGAGCTGCTGCCCCGCGACGAGGTGGCGCGCGCCATCAACAGCGAGGTCAAGGCGGGCCGTGGCACCAAGTCCGGCGGGGTTTACCTCGACGTGAGCAAGCGCCTTCCCGCCGAGATGATCCGCAAGAAGCTGCCGTCCATGTACCACCAGTTCAAGGAGCTGGCCGACGTGGACATCACCAGGCAGCCGATGGAGGTCGGGCCGACCTGCCACTACGTGATGGGCGGGATCGAGGTCGACGCCGACACGGCGGCGGCGAGCGTCCCCGGCCTTTTCGCCGCGGGCGAGTGCTCCGGCGGCATGCACGGCTCGAACCGCTTGGGCGGCAACAGTTTGTCGGACCTGCTGGTGTTCGGCAAGCGCGCGGGCGAGCACGCGGCATCCTATGTGGATGGTCTGGCGGCGCGGCCCAAGGTCAAGCAGTCCGATCTGGAGAGCGCATCCGAGTTCGCGCTCGCGCCGCTGAGCCGCGACGGTGGGGAAAACCCTTATGCGTTGCAGGGTGATCTCCAAGAGATCATGGGTACCCTCGTGGGAATCATCCGGCGGGAAGGCGAATTGCAACAGGCCATCTCCGATCTCGCCGCCCTCAAGGAGCGCGTCTTCAAGGTCGTAGCGGCCGGCGGCCGCCGCTACAACCCCGGCTGGCACCTCGCACTCGACCTGCGCAACATGCTTGTCGTGTCGGAGTGCACCGCCAAGGCGGCGCTGGAGCGCAAGGAGTCGCGCGGCGGCCACACCCGCGAGGACTTCCCGGGGATGGATCCCGGCTGGCGCCGGACCAACCTGGTGTGCGAGCTCTCCCCAGCGGGCGAGGTTTCCCTTGCGCACCAACCGGTCCCGACCATGCGTAAAGATCTGCTCGACCTCTTCGACCGGTCCGAGCTGGCCAAGTACATGACCGACGAGGAGCTGTCATGAGGAAGTTCAGGGTCTGGCGCGGCGACTCCACCGGCGGCCAGCTCAACGACTACAAGGTCGAGGTGAACGAGGGCGAGGTCGTCCTCGATGTGATTCACCGCCTCCAGGCCACGCAGGAGCCGGACCTGGCGTGCCGGTGGAACTGCAAGGCCGGCAAGTGCGGCTCGTGCTCCATGGAGATCAACGGCATGCCGCGCCTGGCCTGTATGACGCGCATGTCCACCTTCTCCGATGACGAAACCGTCACCGTCACCCCGCTTCGCACGTTTCCTGTGATCCGCGACCTCGTCACGGACGTCTCGTACAACTACGAGAAGTCCCGCGAGCTCCCGTCGTTCGCGCCGCCGCGCGGCCTCGCCCCAGGCGAGTACCGCATGCAGCAGGTCGACGTGGACCGCTCGCAGGAGTTCCGCAAGTGCATAGAGTGTTTTCTCTGTCAAAACACCTGCCATGTGGTACGCGACCACGAGGAGAACAAGCGAGAGTTCGCCGGGCCCAGGCTGTTCATCCGCGCCGCTGAGCTGGACATGCACCCGCTCGACTCTCGCGGCGACCGCAAGGAGTTCGCCAAGGTGCAGCAGGGTCTGGGCTACTGCAACATCACCAAGTGCTGCACCGAGGTGTGCCCGGAGCACATCAAGATCACAGATAACGCGATCATTCCGATGAAGGAACGCGTCGTCGATCGCCGGTATGATCCGCTTGTGGTACTTGGACGCAAGATCCTGCGGCGCGACCAGCTCCCGGCCGACTCCATCCCCCAGCCGAGCGTGCACTCGCCCGCCGTCACCGTCGCCGAAGGCGTCGCCCCGGTCAACTTCAGCCGCGGGCTGCCGCCGCCGCGCGCGACCGAGCTCGACGAGAGCGGCCGCATGAACCTCAACGAGATGCTCTCCGACCGCTCGGCGGCGGCTTCACCCTTCGGCGACGAGATCACCTTCCCGGTCGACCCCAAGTCGCTGAACTACTACCATCCCGACAAGAAGTGACATTTGTTGGGGGAGGGCGCGGACGCCCTCCCCCATCTATCACGAGAGCGTTAGGCCAGTGATTGGTAGACCGCCTCGACGCGGGCGGCGAGGCCCACCTCGGCGGGGGTCAGGGTGCCGTCGGCCTCGGCGCAGACACGAATCTGCGTGTTTCCGTCGAGGCGGCGGATTTGGGGGCGAACTCCCAGAGCCTCGGCCGCGATCTGGATCCGCTCGGTCAGCACCGCATGCTGCGAGTCATCGAGCTGGAGTGTGCGCCTGAGGCCTTCCCCGTCATGCATCCAGCCGGTCAGTTGGGATAATGCGTCGCTTAGATAGTCGTGTCTGCTCCTGCGCCCGACCACTCCCATTCGCACCTCCCAGCGTCGTTGCCGGCTTGTGGCCGAATCTTCTCCGCACCGTTGCAATCGGTCTCCCTATCCTGCCTGGTTACGGGCTGTGTGTCCACGCGCACAAAACCGACTTCAGGTACTTCGCAGGACGCTGTGTACACCTGAGATCGTGGAAACGCGATTTGTCTGGCACTCTGTCATCCCGTGCCCATCAACTCACCCGAGACCGGGAACGCCGTGATCCGTGTCATCGTCGGCGCCGCCATCGTCGAGGACAGTCGCGTGCTTGCCTGTGAGCGCTCCGACCCGCCCGAGGTGGCCGGCAAGTGGGAGTTTCCGGGCGGCAAGGTCGAGGTCGGCGAGTCCGAGGAGGAGGCCCTGATCCGCGAGTGCGAGGAGGAGCTGGGCGTCCTGGTCGCCGTCGGCGAGCGAGTGGGGCATGACGTGCTGCTGGGGCATGGACGCTCGGTGTTGCGAGTGTTCCTCGCGACCCTGGTGAAGGGGCAACCGGTACCCCTTGAGCATGCCGAAATCAGATGGCTGGCCCTGGAGGAGCTGGGCGACGTCCCGTGGCTGCCAGCGGACGCGCCGATCGTCGAGGCGCTCAAGGCCTACCTTTAGACGTTGAACCTGAACTCCACGACGTCCCCGTCCTTCATCACGTAGTCCTTGCCCTCGATGCGCACCTTGCCCGCGGCTTTCGCGGCGGCCATCGACCCGGCGGCCATCAGGTCGCCGTAGGAGACGATCTCGGCCTTGATGAAGCCGCGCTGGAAATCGCTGTGGATCACACCGGCCGCCTCGGGCGCCGTGGCGCCGACCGCGACGGTCCAGGCCCGCGCCTCCTTGGGCCCGGCGGTCAGGTAGGTCTGCAGGCCCAGGGCGCGGAAGCCGGCGTGGACGAGCTGGTCGAGGCCGGGTTCGGGCTGACCGATCGCCTCCAGCATCTCGCGCGCCTCGTCCTCGGGCAGGTCGATCAGCTCCGATTCGATCTTCGCGTCCATGAAGATCGCCTCAGCCGGGGCGACGAGCGCGCGCATCTCGTCGAGGAACGCGGCGTTGGCCAGCTCGGCCTCGTCGACGTTGAAGACGTACAGGAAGGGCTTGGCGGTCAGCAGGTGTAGCTCGCGCAGCGGCTCCGGGTCGAGCGCGGCCGCATAGGCCGTCATGCCCTTGTCGAGCACCTCACCGGCCTCGCGGGCGGCGTTGAGGGCGGCGACCCGATCCTTCCTGACGCGAGCCTCCTTCTCCAAGCGGGGCAACGCTTTCTCGATGGTCTGCAGGTCGGCGAGGATCAGCTCGGTGTTGATCGTTTCGATGTCGTCCTTGGGCGACACCTCCCCGTCGACATGGATCACGTTGGGGTCGGTGAACGCGCGCACGACCTGGCAGATGGCGGAGGCGTCGCGGATGTTGGCGAGGAACGCGTTGCCGCGGCCCTGCCCCTTGGAGGCGCCGCGCACGAGGCCGGCGATGTCGACGAACGACACGGGCGCGTGCAGGATCTTCTGTGAGCCGAACATCTCGGCGAGCGCGTCGAGGCGCGGGTCGGGCAGGCCGACGACGCCGACGTTGGGCTCGATGGTGGCGAAGGGGTAGTTGGCGGCGAGCACGTTGTTGCGCGTGAGGGCGTTGAACAGGGTGCTCTTGCCGACGTTGGGCAGGCCGACGATTCCGATGGTGAGGCTCACGAGAGACCAGACTAGCTGCAGTCGTCGGACCAAGTGATTTCGTCGGCGAGCCCCCCATCGGCGATATACCGGGCCACGCCGCGCAGGGCCTGCTGCTTCGGGATGAACCACGCCTTCGGGATGGACTGCGACTCCTCCCACATCACATCCAGAGCGGCATCCTCAGCGGCATCGTCATCGGAGGAGGAGCCGCGCGTGCAGTGCTGGTTGAAGTCCTGGTCGGTATGGATCAGCGCCCAGCCGTCACCCGTGACCGCGATCGACAGCCCCGCTCCGGAGGAGTCGCGGCGCAGCTCGATGCCGGGGGCTATGTCGCCCGCCGCTTCATATTGCGCCAGCAGTCCGGCCGCCAGCTTGTCGACCTCGGCCTCGCTCGACACCGGCTGGGACTGCCGCTGGATGCTTCCCTGGTTCCAGTACAACGCTTCAACGGACACTACAACTCCAACCAACGCTCCACGCCATGCTGGAACCGCCAGGTGCTGACGCCGCCCAGGTCGTTGGGGAACCGCACATCCAGGGTCGACCCCTCCGGCAGGAGCTTGTTGAGAACAAAGCGGCACTTGGCGGCGCCGGTCTCGCACGGCACCTTGTTAATGAACAGTTCTGCTGACCTGACACCATTCTGGTGCATGTAGCCGGCGGCGTGACCCTCGACGTGCGTCCACGCCCGCGTCATGCCCGACCCCGGGCCGCCGGGCAGGTTGTCCTTGAGCCATCGCCCGGGACCGTTCTCGCCGCTGATAAGCGGCATCTCGTGGTTGCCCACGCGTAGCACACCTTGCACCTTGCCGCCGGTGTAGAGCGGCACATCGGGGTGGACGCGGCCCGGCCCGAGGCGGCGGCCCACATCGTCCGCTTTCCTGGCTGCTGCCCTGGCGACGTCGACGAGTTCGTCGCCCATCTTGATGATCTTCTCGAGGGCTACCATCAAGCCCTTGGCGGCGGCGCCGGCCAGCTTGCCTCTTGCCCCACTCCCAGCCATGACCAGAACGTAGCGACGGTTGTCAAATCGAACAATGCGACGATCCGGCAAACCTCACGGGGCTGAATTGCCGCCGCGCGTTGCTTCGCACGCGCCAGAATTCGCATTTCCGCCGCCGCCGTTCGGGACTGATCGTTTGGCGAACACGGTTTTTCGTTTGCCAAACGATCAGGCACGATCGGTGGCTCCCAGGCGGAAATGCCGCGCGTTGCTTCGCACGCGCCAGAATTAAGGCCGCGTCCGAATTCCGCCAGCCGATGCGCCCGCCGAGGGGGCAGACTTGGCCGCGTGGATTTGTATCCGGTCATCAGCAGCAAGGATCGCCGCTTCGACGGGCGGTTCTGGGTGGGAGTGATCACGACGGGAATTTATTGCCGTCCCTCCTGCCCGGCCCGCACGCCGAAGCCAGAGAATGTCCGATTCTTCCCGAGCGTGGCGGCCGCGGCGAAGGCCGGTTTCCGTGCCTGCCGCCGGTGCGCGCCCGACGCCGTCCCAGGCTCGCCGCAGTGGGACGCGCGCGCCGACCTGACGGCCCGCGCGGTCCGGCTGATCAACGACGGGGTGGTGGACCGCGGCGGCGTGCCGGCACTCGCCTCCCGCCTCGGCTACACCGAGCGGCACCTGCATCGCCTGCTCACGCAGGAGCTTGGCGCCGGCCCGATCGCGCTGGCGCGTACCCAGCGCGCGCAGACGGCCAAGACGCTCATCGCCAAGACGAGCATGGGGCTGGCCGAGATCGCGTTCGCGTCCGGCTTCGGCAGCGTGCGTCAGTTCAACGAGACGTTCAGAGAAGTCTATGGCTGCGCGCCGTCCTCCCTGCGCCGCAACAACAATGCGGTGGACGGCACCATCAATCTCAAGCTGGCCTACCGCCCGCCGCTCGATGCCGAGGCGCTGTTCGCTTTCCTTGGTTCGCGGGCGATTCCGGGCGTCGAGTCCTATGAGGACGGTGTTTACCGGCGCACCCTCCGGCTGCCGCACGGCGCGGCCACGGTGGCGTTGTCGCCCGGCGACGGTCAGATCGCCGCCCAGCTCAACCTCTCCGACGTTCGTGACCTGACGCCCGCGGTGGCAAGGTGCCGCCGGCTGCTGGACCTGGACGCCGATCCGCAAGCTATAGACTCTTATCTTTCCGATTTTCCATCAGCGGGTACCCGCGTGCCGCATGCGGTCGATGGCTTCGAGATGGCTGTCCGTGCCATCGTGGGCCAGCAGATCAGCGTGTCGGGTGCGCGGACAGTCCTGTTCAAGCTCACCCGCGACGGCCTGTTCCCCACACCCGACGAGCTGCTCGCGCTCCCGGACCAGGCGTTCGCCATGCCGGCCCGTCGCCGGGAGACGTTGCGGGCATTGGCCCGCGCCATGCTCGACGGCCTCACGCTCGACTCGGGCAGCGATCGCGACGCGACACGCCAAGCGCTGCTCGCGCTGCCCGGCGTCGGGGAGTGGACCGCGGGCTACATCGCCATGCGGGCGCTCGGCGACCCGGATGTGTTCCTGCCCACCGATCTCGGCTCGCTGCACGGCGCGGCCGCCCTCGGCCTGCCCGACGATCCTCGCGAGCTTGCCAAGCACGCCGAACGCTGGCGGCCTTGGCGTTCCTATGCCCAGATCCTGCTTTGGAGAGCGATACCATGATTACGATCGATACCCCTATCGGCCCGTTCAGCATGACCGGCAACGGTTTGGCCGTCACCGAGGCTGGGTTTTATTGCGCGTGCGAAGCAACGCGCGGTCAGTGCCCCCATGAGGCCGATGCCTTCCCTCGGGATCTTGAAAGCAAGGAGCGCGCCTTCAAGATCGCTCAGTCCAGGCACCGGCGCGGCACTGAGCTTCCCAACGCCGGGGTGCCGCCCGAGGCCATCAAGGCGCTCGAGTCCTATTTCGACGGTGATTTCGCGGCGCTCGAGTCGGTGCCGGTGCGGCAGAGTGGCACGCCCTATCTGGAGCACTGCTGGGATGTGCTGCGCACGCTGCGGGAGCCCATCACCTACAGCGAGTTCGCCCACCTGACCGGCAAGCCGCGCGCCGTGCGCGCCGCCGCGCAGGGGTGCGCCCGCAACCACGTCGCCCTGTTCGTACCCTGCCATCGGGTGCTCCGGGCGGACGGCTCCCTCGGCGGGTACCGCTGGGGCTTGCACGTCAAGGAGTGGCTGCTCGACCACGAGCGCAAAATTCTGAGTTAATGTCGTCTGCCATGGCAGATGAAGAGAAAAAGTCAGAGGAAAAGAAGGACGAGACGCCCGAGCCCAGCGATGCGCTTGTCGAGACGCATCACGAGATCGGTGGCCTGAAGTACACGGCCACCGCGGGCCGGGTCGTCCTGCGCTTCGAATCGCACAGCGAGGACAAGTTCGAGGGGCACAAGGCCAAGGCGGAAATGTTCATGGTTTCCTATGTTCTCGATGAAGCCGATCGGGGTACCCGCCCGGTGATTTTCGCCTTCAATGGCGGACCGGGGTCGTCAAGCGTCTGGCTGCACCTGGGCCTGCTGGGCCCGCGCCGGGTGCTCTCCGGCGATGCAGGCGCGCTCGTGCCCCCGCCCTACGACCTGGCCGACAACGCCGAAACCCTGCTGCGCCACGCCGACTTGGTCTTCATCGACCCCATCTCGACCGGCTGGTCCCGCACGATCAAGGGCGAGAAGTCCAAGGACTACCACGGTTTCACCGCCGACATCGAGAGCGTCGGGGAGCTGATCCGCCTCTGGACGTCGCGCAACGGCCGCTGGATGTCGCCGAAGTACCTGTGCGGCGAGTCGTATGGCACGCTGCGCGCGGCCGGTCTCGCGCACCACCTCCAGGAGCGGCACGGCATGTGGCTTAACGGCCTGATCCTGGTGTCGAGCGTGCTCAACATCGGCACGCTGGAGTTCCACCCGCACCTGGACATCTCGTACCCGCTGTTCCTGCCGACTTACGCGGCGATCGCGCACTACCACGGCCTGCACGGCGACCGGCCGCTGCGGGAGGTGCTCGACGAGGCGGAAGCCTATGCGGGGCGCGACTATCCGTGGGTGCTCAGCCGCGGTTCCCGCCTGACTGATCAGGAGCGGGCCGACGCCGTCGCGACGCTCGCCCGGCTGACCGGCCTGTCCGAGGACTACCTCGACCGGGTGGAGATGCGCGTGGAGCATGTGCGGTTCTACACCGAGTTGCTGCGCTCGCAGCGGCGCACCGTTGGGCGGCTGGACGGCCGGTTCACGGGCTGGGACGCCGACTACGGCCGCGAGCGCTGGACGTCGGACCCGTCGTTCGACGCGATCATGGGCCCGTACACCGCGGCGATCAACCACTACCTGCGCGAGGAGCTGAAGGTGGAGCAGGACCTGCCCTACGAGGTCCTTGCCTGGAAGCAGGTGAACCCGTGGTCCTTCAAGGAGTTCGAGGGCCAGCACGTCAACGTCGCCGACAAGCTCGCGCAGGCGATGCGCGCCAACCCGCACATGCGGGTGCAGGTGGCCTGCGGCTACCACGACGGGGCGACGCCGTACTACGCCAGCCAGCACACCTTCGCCCACCTGGAGATTCCGGAGGAGCTGCAGCCCAACATCGAGTTCAAATACTACGAAGCCGGGCACATGATGTATGTTCACGAGCCTTCCCGCGTGGCGCAGTCGGATCACATTAGGACGTTTGTGTCACCCTGAGGGGCGTGGAGACTCTGGCGATCGTCATCGTCTGCCTGCTTGCCGGTGCCGGGCTCGGGTGGTTGGCCGCCCGAGCCCGTACCGCACCCGAGCTCGCGCGGCTCAACGCCACCATCGAGGCGACGCAGGCCGGTGAGGCGCGGCTCGAACAGGCGATGCGCGCGCTCTCCTTCGAGGCCACGGCGCAGTCGCAGGAGGCGGTGGCCCGGGTGATCGCGCCGCTGCACGAGACGCTGCGCCAGCTTGAGCACGACCGCATCGACGCCTATGCCGAGCTGCGGTCGCAGCTGCGCCTGGCGAATGAGCAGACGGGTCAACTCGTTGGCGCGCTTCGCACCTCGCATGTGCGCGGGCGGTGGGGCGAGCACCAGCTGCGCCGCATCGTCGAGGCGGCCGGCATGCTCCAGCACTGCGACTTCGACGAGCAGGTGACCGCCTACGTCGACGGTAACGTGTTGCGCCCGGATCTGGTGGTGCGCCTTCACGGCGGCCGCAGCGTGGTGGTGGACGCGAAGGTGCCGCTTGACGCCTACCTGAACGAGGATTTCAGCGCGCATGCCAAGGCGCTCAAGTCGCATGTGGACATCCTTTCCAGCCGCGGCTACTGGCAGGCTTTCCCGCAGGCGCCCGAGTTCGTGGTGCTGTTCGTCCCCGCCGAGCCCTTCCTCAACGTTGCGCTGCAACACGATCCGGCCCTGCTCGAGCACGCCTTCTCCCGCAACATCGTGCTCGCCACACCCTCGACGCTTGTCGCTCTGCTTAGGACGGTCGCCTACACCTGGCGCCAGGAAGCCTTATCGCGCAACGCCATCGAGGTCCACCAGCTTGCCAAGCAACTTTACGGAAGGCTCGGCACGGTCGGCGGCCATCTCACCAAGCTGGGCAGCTCGCTCGCCGCTTCGGTCACCGCCTACAACAACGCGGTCGGCTCGCTCGAGCAGCGCGTGCTCGTCAGCGCGCGCCGCCTCGCCGATCTCGGCGTGGCCGATGAGTCCCTGCCCGAGCTGCCGCCGGTCGAGCTGACCCCGCGACGGCCCCAGGCTCCGGAACTCATTGAGCCATAATCCCGGCTCCGGCCTCATCGATGATCTCGTCCACCCGGTGCGCCAGGTCGACATCGAGCCTCGTCACCGCGCCCACGCTGTGCGTGGTCGCGATCAGCACGGCGGTGTCGTCCGCCCTCCGCTCGATGTGCGGGGCGCGGCCGTAATCCGGCTTCATGAGCGCGACAAGGGTCAGCACCCTGTCCAGGTTGGCCCGCGGCAGCACCAGCGTGCGCCGCAACGCGACACGATCCCCGCTCCAGTAAGGCAAGCGGCCCAACGCCTCCACCAGCTCCTCGGCCGTGAGCGGCGCGGCGTGGCCATGCGGCGAGGTGACACCGCCGCCGGACGGCGGCTCCTCGAACAGCTCGCGCAGGGTGTCCGGCACATGCAACTCGCCTACGAGATCGGGCTCCCACAGCGCCATCGTGGAGAGCACGGTCTGTGCGCGGTAGCGGGCCAGCGGCGCCTCCATGCCCGTCAGCCACGAGACCGCCGCCACGAAGGAGTCGGCATCCGGTGCGGGACCGGGCGCCTCGCTTTCCTGCATCAATTTTGCGGGTACCCGTTCAAGCAGCAGCAGTCGCTGAGGCTCTGCGAGCGTGCGTGCCAGCGTGTCGATCGTGGCATCGGCGGCGTCCCGCGCCTCCTGCGTGCTGACACGGGTGCGCTCGGCGACGGTTTCCACCAATTCCCGGTACCGCATCCTGCCCGACTACCCGGGCAAATCGGGCCTAAACGCGGCCCGCCGCCGCCGCCTTCATGTCGCGCTTGAGCTCCTGGGGAAGGGAGAAGACAAGGCGCTCGTCGGTGGTCACGACCTCCTCGACGTCGGCGAAGCCGCGCTCGGCGAGGTGGTCGATCACCTGCATCACCAGCTCATCGGGGACCGATGCGCCCGACGACAAGCCAACCGTGTCGACCCCCTCCAGCCACTCGTCCTTGATCTCGTGCGCGAAGTCGATCAGATAGCCGGCCGGCACGCCCGCCTGGACGGCGACCTCCACCATGCGCACCGAGTTGGAGGAGTTGCGCGAGCCGACGACGAGCACGAGGTCGCACTCGGGGGCGATGCGCTTCATCACCTGCTGCCTGTTTTGCGTGGCGTAGCAGATGTCGTCGCTGGGCGGGGATTGCAGCAGGGGCAGCTTCTCCTTGAGGCGCGCCACGGTCTGCAGGGTCTCGTCGACGCTGAGCGTGGTCTGCGACAGCCACACCACCTTGCTCGGGTCGCGCACGGTCACCCCGTCGACCCCGTCCGGCCCGTCCACGAGCTGGATGTGGGCCGGCGCCTCGCCGCTGGTGCCGATGACCTCCTCGTGCCCCTCGTGGCCGATGAGCAGGATGTCGTAGCCCTCGTTGGCGAACCGCCGCGCCTCCTGGTGCACCTTGGTCACCAGCGGGCACGTGGCGTCGATCGCCTTCAGGTTGCGCTGCCGTGCCTGCTCGTAGACCTCGGGCGCCACCCCGTGCGCCGAGAAGATCACGGTGGCACCCTCTGGTACCTCCTCGTTCTCCTCCACGAAGATCGCGCCTTTGGCCTCGAGCGTCGTCACCACGTGCTTGTTGTGCACGATCTGCTTGCGCACGTAGATCGGGGCGCCGTAGAGCTTGAGAGCCTCCTCGACCGTCTGCACGGCCCGGTCGACGCCTGCGCAGTAGCCGCGCGGCTTGGCCAGCAGGACACGTTTGCGAGGAGCATCAGTCACCAGCACATCCTATCGTCGTGAAGAATGACCCAGCGTGAGTGAGACCAGCAGTACCCCGCAGGAGCCCTGGCCGGTCCGTGTGGTCAGCCAGAAGATCAGCGCCTGGGTCGGCAAGCTCGGCTGGGTGTGGGTGGACGGCCAGGTGGCCCAGCTCAGCCGCAGGCCCGGCTCGAGCACGGTGTTCCTCACCCTGCGCGGCCCGTCCGCCGACCTGAGCCTGACCGTGACCGCCAGCCGCGACGTGCTCGACGCCGGCGTGCCCATGCTCGAGGAGGGCTCGCGGGTCGTGCTGCACGCCAAGCCCGAGTGGTACGCCCAGCGGGGCACCCTGTCGCTGAGGGCCGATCAGATACGCCTGGTCGGCCTCGGCGAGCTCCTTGCGCGCCTTGAGCAGCTGAAGAAGCTGCTGCACGCGGAGGGCCTGTTCGACCCGAGCCGCAAGCGCCGGCCCCCGTTCCTGCCCAACCGCATCGGGCTGATCACCGCGCGGGCGAGCGCTGCCGAGCGGGATGTGCTGACCAATGCGGGGCGGCGGTGGCCCGCCGTCGACTTCCGTGTGGTCAACGTCACGGTCCAGGGGCCCACCGCTGTGCCGTCGATCATCGGAGCCTTGCAGTCGCTCGACGCCGACGAAACCGTCGACGTGATCATCTTGGCGCGCGGTGGTGGATCGGTCGAGGACCTCCTCCCCTTCAGCGACGAAGCCCTGTGCCGGGCCGTCTTCGCCTGCCGCACCCCGGTCATCTCGGCCATCGGCCATGAGCCCGACACGCCGCTGGTCGATTGGGTCGCCGACGTCCGGGCCTCCACCCCAACCGACGCCGCGAAGCGGGTCGTGCCCGATCTCGCTGACGAGACGCGCCTGATGGCCCAGGCGAGGGCGCGGCTGACCCAGGCCGTGCGGCACCGCCTCGACAGGGAACAACAGCGCCTCGACGCCATCCGCAGCCGCCCGGTGCTCGCCAACCCGCACGCGCTCATCGACCGGATCGAGGCCGATCTGCACCCGGCGGTCGAACGCATACGGCGCTCCTTGGAGTTCCGCCTCACCCGGGCCGAAAGCGACCTCTCGCACACCCTGGCCCGGCTGCGCGCCCTGTCACCGGCGGCAACCCTGGCGCGCGGCTACGCCATCGTGCAAACCGTTGCGGGACAGGTGTTACGCAACGCCGACGAGGTGTCCGAGGGCGACGCGCTGCGGGTGCGCCTGGCCGAGGGCGAATTGAAAGCTAAGGTGAGCGCATGACGCAGGAGCTGTCCTATGAGGCCGCCCGCGCCGAACTGGCCGAGGTGGTGACCAAGCTCGAGTCGGGCGGCGGCGCCCTGGAAGAGGCGCTTGCCCTTTGGGAGCGTGGGGAGCAGCTCGCCGCCATCTGCCAGCAGCGCCTCGACGTCGCCCGCGCCCGCCTCGACGCTCGCGCTAACGCAACGAGCGGCGGAACCGCCTGAGCGGGAGGCGGGAGGCGAGGGCGACGGCGGCCACGGCGAGCAGCGCCCCGGCGATCGTGCGGGCGTGCGGCGGCCCGGCCGCCGAAGGCGCGACGGCGTCGATGACGAGCGAGGCCGACACCTGACCCGCGATCGCGCCCATGCTCAGCAGCAGCACCCCGATCCGCTTCACCACGGCGGCGGCGGTGGCGATGAACAGGATGCCTAGCGGACCGCCAAGATAAAGCCACGGTTCGGGCGGCAGCGGCTCGATCCGGCCACGATTCAGCAGGTCCACCGTGAGCACGAGGAGCAGCGCCGCGGTACCCACTGAAAAATTGATGAGAGTCGGTGGCAGGTTCGCACCGGCCGCCTGCCGCACAAAGCCGTTCATCCCTTGCTGCCAAGCCACTCCCACGCCGGCCAAAGCGGGAAGCAGTGCCAGACCAAGCGCTTTGGCGTCGCCGAGCCGATCGCTCACGGCGATCGCCACCGCGAGCACGCACAACGCGGCTCCCCAGGCACGATTGGCGGTGATCGCGCGCTTGCCGCCGGGGGCGAGGCCGGCACGATCGACCGCGAGGCTGGAGGCCGACTGGCCGGCGACGATGGCCACGGTGAAGACCGCGACGCCAAGCAAAGGGACCGTCAGCCCTTGCGTGGCAACGAGAAACGCCCCGCACACCCCGCCGAGCAGCTGCCACCAGCGAAGCGACCGGTCGCGCAGGGCGAGCCGAACCTTGTGCAGGCCCGGCCGCATCCATCCGATCGCGCAGAGCAGCAGGACAAGGCCGATCCCGAAGGAGATGGTCGCCGCCGCGATCCCATTGCCGAGCCGCAGCCCCAGCTCGCCGTTGATCCGTGCCTGCACTGCCGCTCCCGCGCCTGCCAGCACCGCGAGCGCGACCCCCGTGACGTTGTTCAATCGAAATCAACCAGCGAGTAGCGCGCGAGCTTCTCGAGGCGGTGATAGGAGTCGATGACGCGGACGGTGCCGGACTTGGAGCGCATGACGATCGACTGCGTGTAGGCGCCGCCGTCCCGGTAGCGCACGCCGCGCAGCAGGTCGCCCGAGGTGACGCCGGTCGCCACGAAGAACGCATTCTCGCCGCTGACGAGCTCGTCGGTGGTGAGGACCCGGTCGAGATCGTGCCCCGCGTCCAGCGCCTTCTGTCGCTCCTCTTCATTGCGCGGCCAAAGCCGGCCCTGCATCATGCCGCCCAAGCATTTCAGGGCACACGCCGCGGTGATCCCCTCGGGCGTGCCACCGATCCCCATCAGGACGTCGACCGCCGACTGCTCGCGGGCAGCGTAGATCGCCCCGGCGATGTCACCATCGGTGATGAAGCGGATCCGCGCGCCCGCCTCGCGGATCTCGGCCACCAGCTCGGCGTGGCGCGGCCGGTCGAGCATGCACACGATCACGTCCTCGACCCGTGAGCGCTTCACGGCCGCGATACGGCGCAGGTTTTCGGTCGCCCCCGCCGTGATATCGATAACATCCGCGTAGTCCGGGCCCACCGCGATCTTCTCCATGTAAAAGACCGCGCTCGGGTCGAACATCGAACCCCGTTCCGCCACCGCCAGCACCGCCAGCGCATTGGGCATCCCCTTGCTCATGAGCGTCGTGCCATCGATCGGGTCGACGGCCACATCGACCTCCGGGCCGGTGCCGTCACCCACCTGCTCGCCGTTGAAAAGCATGGGGGCGTTGTCTTTCTCGCCCTCGCCGATGACGACTGTGCCGCGCATGGGCAGCGAGTTGATCAGCTTACGCATGGCGTCGACGGCCGCGCCGTCACCCGCTTCCTTGTCGCCTCGCCCCACCCAGCGACCGGCGGCCATCGCGGCCGCCTCGGTCACCCGGACGAGATCAAGTGCCAGGTTGCGGTCAAGATCTTGAGGCGTACGCATGGTGCCATCCTGGCATGGCAGGGGCGGTTAACGCTCGTTCGGGCGGCCCGGATTAACGTGTCATGCTGTGAGCGTGACCTCGCAGGCAACCGGCCGCCGCCCCCGTGACATGGCGCTATCCCTGATCGTCCTGCTGATCCCGGTGGTGCTGGTCATCGTGGCTTATCGCACTCTTTACCAGGGCGACACGGTCGTGACCGTCGACCCGACCGAGGCCATCGCGAGCGCCGGCCGCAATGGGCTCACCCAGCTCCCGCCCGCGACGGCACCCGAGGGGTGGTTGATCGTCAGCGCCACGTTCCGTGATGGGGTTTTGCGGATTGGGTACCTCGACCGTGACCAGAAGGGCGTCCAGCTCGTGCAGGCTCGTGGCGCCCTTGAGCAGCCCCGGGCCGGCGAGAAGGCGCTCGTCGGCAGCCGTGACGGGGTCAGCGTCATGCTGCTCACCAAGGACGCCGATCTGGCGCCCTTGGCCAAGCTCCTACCTATTCCGGTAAGCGGCAACAATTCCGGCTAGCGACTCGTCGAGGGGCGTGGCCGACAGGCCGAACGTGCGCTCCGTCAGGCTCGAGTCGAGCACGAACGGCTTGGCGAACTGGTAGTAGGTCGCTCGCAGCTCGCGGATGGTCGGTGAGAACAGGCCCGCCGTCCACAGCATGGCGTAGGGCATCGTCCTGATTTTGGGCCTGGGCAGCCCCGCCAACTCGTTGGCCCTCTCCGCGACCGCCCGCGCCGGCATCGGCGGGGCCGTGGGCACGTGCCACGCTTTGCCCCAGGCTCGTTCGTCTTTTGCTATCGTCACCAGCGTTCGCGCCACGTCATCCACATTGGACCAACTGTGCGGCGCATCGGCGTCGCCGTATGCGTAGGCGGTTTGGTTCTTGAGCGTGCGCTTGAGGATCAGCTCCTCCAGGATGCTGTTGGCGTCGCCACCGATGTAGTCGCTGGCTCTGGCCTCCGTCACCGGGATGCCCGCCGCCAGTGCGTCCTCCCACATCCTGGCTCGGACCCTGAGCTTGGGATGCGTTGCCGCCATTGGGGTTTGCTCGGTGATCGGGCCTTCGACCGGGCCGTAGCCGTACAGGTTGTTGGCCGCCACGAGGATGCTGTTGTTGGCTCTGGCCGCTTGCAGGATCGCATCGGCCAGGGGTGGCCAGTCCGTCAGCCATCGGTGATATGCCGGGTTAGCGCAGTTGTACAGCGTCTTCGATCCTTCGGCCAGCTTGGTCAGCGTCTGCGGGTTTGCGGCGTCGGCCGCTATCAGCTCTATGCCCTGTGTTTTTGGCCCGCGACCGCTTCTCGTTATGACCCGGACTCTCTCGCCCTGGTCCGCCAGCAGCTTTGCCACCCTGGACCCGATCGGCCCCGCTCCTACGATCGTTTGCACT
>Ga0209382_10002669_pt1 | contig 25525 bp, 23 predicted proteins | sample SoiMetdeltSBSDD5_FD_187599 | JGI IMG/M metagenome (GOLD analysis project Ga0209382, IMG submission 187599) | Bulk soil microbial communities from a Populus tree surrounding site in Tennessee, USA - Soil MetaG P. deltoides SBSDD5 (SPAdes) (version 2) | ecosystem: Environmental > Terrestrial >... | reverse complement strand
AGGTACCATCAGGGCAACGGTGATCTCCCTGGTTTCAAGGATGTCGGCTACTTCCAAGTAAGCCATGCCCTTCCGGGGAATCGGATAAAAACTCGCGCCCACCGACAGGGGGACAAGGAATGAAAAAACCGAGAGATCAAAAGTCAGCTCAAACATTTGCAGGAAACGGTCATTCCTGTTGAAATCATACCTCCCACTTTCCAGCATCATGTCAAGAAATGCGGAAAGATTGCGGTGATAAATTGGAACTCCCTTGGGCTTGCCTGTGGTACCAGAAGTGAAAAGCAAATAACAAAGATCACCGGGCATTTGGTCTACTGGATCCAATTTGCCCGCGTTGGGAGTAACCCGGTTGTTTAGCGGCCGGCATTCCGTACCCGGAGCAATGGAAAGTTCACGGGCCTTATCTTCCTTTTCAGTGTATAAAAGTATTTGAATGCCAGCATCGGCGATAATTCCTATATTTCGTTCAATGGGATTGTCATAATTCAGCGGAACATAACAGGCTCCGCAGGACAAAATTCCGAGAAGAGAAGCGTAGGCATAAATATTGTTTTCCGTAAAAATCCCTACCCGGTCTCCCGTTTTTATGTCATGGGCTTTTAAAAGTGTGCACATACCAGAACAAAGGCTATTTAACTCGCCATAGGTGTATAACCTATCATCAACAAAAATTGCCGGATTATCCGGAAATCGCGTTGAACATTCAATAAATCTGGAAAGAATGGAAGTTCCCATTGTAGAAGTCCTGTGCTGATCACCCATCATTTACACCGTTCCCACCGCTGTTTTATTGCCCAGTGCATACACCGACAACCGTTTGTTGAAGCGATAAAGGCGATAGTCCAAATGAGTGATGCAAAACCGCCAAGCTCTCATGGCCGCTATTTTGCATAGTGGAGAATCGCCCAATCCAGGTGTCAAAACAAGGTGTAAATGAACGGCGTTACAGCGATGACAGATCTCTGTGTGTGAATCACTAAACCGACCAAAAACGCTAAAATGGAAAGGGCTGGTGCAAGCCACCACCACAATCTCTCAGTGAAGAAATTGAACAAGGCACCTATAATCAATGTAAAATTGGCTACAGGTACCGGCCATTTACCCTCTGCAGGTTCTCTACGTTCGCTCATTGCCTCACTGTAGCGTGCTCTCCAAGAAACCAACAATGCATGTCCAGCTGTGACAACAAAATAGCCGGCCACAATGGTAGACGTGAGCATATAAAAGTTACGCGGCATGGCGAAACGCCCGTAGGCGGCAGGCGTAAAAACAACTCTCAACATCGTCCAAACCTGCGTCAAATCATTGGCACGAAAAAAGATAAACCCTACTGAAAGCAGCACAAACGTAGTTCCCCACGATAGAAAAGCTCCCAAAGAGCGTGGCAGGCGGACAGAGAATTGTCGTTTCATCTGCTGGCCCAAACGATGCATGACTAATACCAAACCGTGATACACACCATAAACAATGAAAGTCCATTTGGCCCCATGCCACAACCCAAAGAGAGTCATAGAAATAATGAAAACCACATATGGCCACCAACGATAGTGTCGCCCTGCGGCGGCGAGCGGGTTGAATATATAGTCACGAATCCAGAATGAAAGTGACATATGCCAGCGCGTCCAGAAAATGGAAGGGGTTTTCGAGAGAAAGGGGCGATCAAAGTTTTCCGGCAAACGTATGGCGAAAATACGGGCGATTCCAATGACCATATGTGAGTAGCCCGCAAAGTCAAAAAAGAGGAGGAATCCATATCCTATCCCCAATAACCAAACATCGACACCGCCCCATCCGCCCTTCATCTGATCGAACCCGGCGTCTATGCCTTCACCGGGCAGCCATCCGGATTCCAGGATTTGGGCTAGCACAAATTTCATCATGATGCCCTGGATCAAACGCAGACTACCCGCAGACAGATCGTCCCAGCTAAAGGGAGAAAGTTGACGGAATTGCGGCAACATGCTGGGCAGGCGGCAAATAGGACCGGAGGCCACCGTTGGCCAGAAAGCCATATAAAGACAAAACTCAAGTAAAGAAGGGTCTAACTCCTCTTCGAAGTAAATGTCAAATAAATAAGAAAGCCCTTGAAATGTCCAAAAGGACATTCCTACCGGCATAATGATCTGGCGCACAAGATTATATTGCCATAAACCTGCCGGCCCCAGCCCCAACTCTAGCAATACGGGCAAGTACTTAAAAAAAGCGAGAGGCAGAAGGTTTAGTGCGATACCGATCCACAAGCGCGGCACGGTCACTTTGCGGCGCAATGCCCAGCCGCAGGTATAATTCATCAGCGAACTGATGATTAAGATAGACAAAAAGCCTATCCCCCAAGTAGCATAGAACAAATAACTGGCAGCGAGAAAAAGTAGCTGCCGTCCCTTGATTGACGGCAGACGCCACCCCACCGCCGTTAGAAGCAAAACGACACATATAGAGCCTACGGTCTGAATCATCCTAACCCCTCAGCTCCGGCAATACATCATGATTATTATATATAGAACTAGAAATACATGATCTATAAGAGAACTGGAAATCCATAAAAAATTGTGGATTACTTTTCATCAGAAGATCGCGCCTGGATGACGTCCAACATTCTCTCGGCGATCACTTGGTTCCCGATTGGCGTGACATGACCTTCGTCAATCCAAATGAGTGAATCGTAATGATCAAAGACATGAACCATCGAGTAGAAGTTCTGATATTTCGCAAATCCCCTTTCGATAATTTGATAAGCAGCTGTATGAAGCTTGTAATACGCCGCTTGGAGCTCTGTCTTATGTTTTATCTCTTGCTCTTCGGGTGTTAGAGGCTTGTTGCCCAGTGAGATGTGGGGCGGCAAAAAAAAGAAGTACTTGAAACCATATTTTTGGGCAAGCGCACTCACAATCTTGTAGTTTCCCAAACAATCCTGCACAATCAAATCACTCAACGTTGCGACGTCAATCCCCATACTCTCGTAAGTGGCCAGTTCGCTAGGAGCCGGCGCTTTCTGTTGTGGATTGGCGATCGTCAGTTTGCCCATAAGCTGGTCGATCAACGAGTATGAATCCGTACTTCTTAGCCAATTTACAGTACTTCTTAGCCCTACAAATGCAGATGGCCCCTGGCGTCCCTCGAACCTAGCGGCAATTTGATCAAGGTTCTCAGGAACGCCGGCTCGACCGGATTGGTATGCGGCATAGATGTTACCTTCAGTACTATAAAACAGCGCCAAATCTGGCACATTGCCGGACCGCAGTTGTATCAGGAGCATAATAATGTCTTGCATTAAAACATAAGCTGACTCACCAAAATTCATCACACAAACTGGCCCCTGCCTCAGCTTTTCAAGACCCTTCTGCAAGTTGGCGGGTATCGTACCCCAGTTCGGCGACCCCGTTCCCCACATTTCGGATGCGCCAAAGGTAAACACTTTAAAAGAGTTGGCGCTGCAGTTCGCGCCTGGCGTCACTCTGATGCCATTCTGATCTATTTCTATGGTTCTGCCTTTGAAAGGAAATCTCCTCCAACCAACGTAAGGGTAATACTGTTGCCTACGGCTTAGCCGAAACTCATACCAGTACTGCTCAGCCCAAGGTTGAGATGAATAATACGATACTTTCTCCCTCGGGGTCCCCTCTCCTATTAGCTGTTCGGTTGGTTCTGAAATCACACTCGCAATCTTGAAGACACCTCTAGCTGCCAACTCGAAACAAGCGAATACAATAAGGGTGTTCAGCACGAGAATGGCGACCGCTCTATATAAGCACTGGGGTTTTTTGAAAGGCGAGTCCGACAATGGAGGTTTGCTCGACGTTTTCGAGGTGTGATCTAGACGTCCTTGGAGCTGATCCACCTGGCTTTGGAGCTGTTGATGCTGCTGTTGCAGGCCGTGCAGTTGGGTTTGCAACGCCAACAGATGCACTTGCACCATACTCGGAGTTTGCTTCCATTCCGCTTGGGAAAACGGGAAGCTCCAGATGGTGGTGTCAGCCTGGGTGGGGGCTGTCATCATTCGTACCCTTGGACGTTATGGCGGATGCCGATTGGGCCTCGATCACGGCATTGGCCACTTAGTGATAGATGACCGCCCCAGGCAAGCATCGGTTCGACATGGTTATAGGTTGCAACACGAGAGCGACCTCACCATCCTTCGTCATACATGTTCACCATGAATATGGCTTGAGGAGGAGGTCACTGTGGGAACCGTCATCCAATAGGCGCACCGGAGCAATGAGGATCGCCACCAACGCTGGGATCGCCTCGAACGCGCTGACCTGTTTGCGCAATATGGCGACCTGCAAGGCCAGGGGATGTCGCAGCGTCACGCGGCCAAGGTACTTCAAGTGCCCCGTAGCACGCTGCAGGCGCGGCATACCTCAACTAGCAGGTACACGACCCACCGGAACTTCTCGCGTACATTGAACACCACCTCGGAGCGCATCATTCGCCGGACCTCCCGCGCGCCTGCCGGTGCGGTAGGTGTTAGATGGCCCGGCCCACTCCCAATATATTCCAGGTTGTTTCATCTGGGTCTGTGTCAAACTCAGGGAAGGCCCCGAGGCGCAGAGAAGAGAAACCTGCGCACTCAAGAAGGAGGTGTAATTCCAAAGGAAAGAAGTAGCGCATCACGTGCGTTTCCTCCGTTTCCGACACGATTCGCTCTCCCGCAATCTCCCATAGATGGTAGTGTACCGAGCAAAGATGCCGAGAGACATCCAGTTGGCTCGAGGCAATTCGCAGGATCGTCCCGTCCGCGGTCGTAATGACTTTGGAGCGTTCCGACGGGCGTTGATGGAGCACTGCCGGGCCATACCATACGTCGTAAATGAAAAGAGCTCCTGTACGCACATGTTGGCGAGCAGTTTTAAGGGCGGCCAATACGTTCTTATTCTCGAGTTGATAGCCGAGAACCGCAAACATCATTAAGGCAGCGTCAAATTCGCCCTCGAGTTTGACAGTTCGGATGTCTCCAGCACGATAGGAAAGTTTGAGCTTTGTGGGTGGGTGAGCGAATTTATTGTAGGCTTGGGTGAGCATGCTCTCCGAGCGTTCTATGCCGACGACCTCGTACCCACGGGATGCAAGAGGGAAGGCGTGGTTACCCGTGCCGCAACCGAGATCTAGAACGCGAGAAATCGGTTTGTCGCCGTACCTGTGGAAGATGTTTTCTATCAAGTCACACTCGGCGTTGTAGTCTTTGTCGAGGTAGAGCAGATCGTAAGCATGAGCGTATGTAGAGCCAAAGGCTTGATTCATCTGAGCACCTCGCGCACCGCATCGCATACTTTGGCGCATTGCTCCTCCGTCAAGCTTAGACCCGAAGGAAGATAGAGACCCTGTCGTGCAATCCGTTCGGCCACTGGATAATGTTCATTGTGAAAGAGCCCTTGTGCACGAAATACCGGCTGTTCGTGCATGCCGAGAAAGAAAGGGCGGGTTTCTATCCCGCGCTCTTTGAGCCGAAGGGCAAAATCAACCGCATCCATTCCTGTATCTTCGGAAAGCACTATGCCGTACATCCAATACACACTTTTGGCCCAGGATTCCTCATAAGGCAGCTGCAGTCCTGAGATGCCGTCCAATCGGCGGTTATATTCGTGGCCCATCCAGCGCTTGCGCTCAACGATCTGCGCGATGCGCTCCAACTGCGCTACACCCAAGGCCGCTTGCATATTGGTCAAGCGAAAATTAAATCCCAAGGTTTCATGATAAAAACGTCTCTGAGGTAGAAAACACAAATTTCTCAAAGATCGTGACGTTTCAGCGAGTGCTTCATCATCAGTGAGAATCATCCCTCCCTCTCCAGTGGTAATGAGCTTGTTGGCATAGAAGCTGAAACAACTCAGCGTCCCAAAGCTTCCACACCGTCGCCATAGGGAGCCATGAGCATCTCTGCCAGAGAGATACTCCGCGCCATGGACTTCTGCCGCATCTTCGATGATGGCAAGCCCGTACTTTTTCGCAAGGTGGCACACGGGATCCATGTCTACCGGATGCCCATATATATGCACGGGCATGATGGCACGCGTGCGCGGCGAAATCTTGGTCTCGATCTGACTCACATCCATACACCAGTTGCGTGGATCGCAATCGACAAGAACTGGTATACCACCATTACACGTGACTGCCAGGGCACAGGAAATAATGGTAAACGTGGGCATAATGACCTCGTCGCCAGGTTTGAGACCGAGGCAAGCGACAGCGACCTGGAGGGCGGTCGTCCCGTTGCTGACGGCGATGCCATAGCGTTTACCGCAGTATGCAGCCCAGCGATCTTCGAACTCATTGATGAACCTGCCTGCAGAGGATATCCAGCCCGTTTGTAGACACTCATTGACATAGGCGATGTCTTTTTCGCTGAGTAAAGGTTCGTTGACTGGAATCATGCTGTTACCTTTCGCGACATCATGCCAGGGCACCCACTGCTTGCTGTGGGGAAGAATAGTACCTTGTTAGGGGGCTTGAGGAGAGATTCCGCCAACAGAATAAGGGTTACCTTGAAACGGCGGGTAATTGCAGAGGACGCTCAATCCTAATGTTGCTTCAGACGACGATAATCGTGATCGGATAAAAGGCGCGGAATAGGGCTGTTGCGTTAGAACCGTATTTTTTCGTCGACATCGGTATAGGGGCCTTGCTTGACCTCGAGCAGTACGGTGTGCTCTAGCATACGAAAGCCATGGCCCCCACCGACCATGAGCATGATATCGCCTTCGCGCAGCTCTCGAGTAGCGACAAGCTGCCGGTCGTCGTTGTAGATATCGATTTCGCATCGTCCTTGACGCACGACAAGCACTTCAGACGTTCCCACCAGATGTCGTTCCAGGGGGCGATGGACATGGCGCGGGATCACGCCGCCGGCGGGATAAGCTACAAAGCCGACCTGTTGGTTGAAGTCCGACGGCGTGAGAAAGGTCGTCTTATCGGGCAGCAACTGGCTACGGATGATGTATGCCAAAGGCGCATCGTTAAAGTATATCTTTTCAACTAAATCCATAAATTACCTTCCCTTGATGTTACTGATAACCCTTCGAATACCTGTTTTGCCGCCCGACTCGAAGGAATCCAGTCCCTGTCCCAGGCCGGATCAAGTTTCCAATCACCGTTCCTCAATGAGGAATTGACACCTTGCGCAGCATAGATGTTTATGACGTGCCACAGAATTGGCTTGCCGTCGATTTCCACCATTGGCTTGGGACGGAAGGCCATGTCTTCTGATAGACGCGTCCCAAATCCTCCCGCCAAGATGACTGCTTTCCTAGGCTCACTTCTCCCCGGCTATAGTGGCCGCAACACCGCTGTTTCCAGGTCGGCCACTGGCGTTAAACGTGTTGGCTGTGCCATGTGGTCACAGCCTCCACGACAGCGTCGATTTGCTGGAGAGTGATATGCGGATAGAGCGGCAACGTCACCAGACGTCGCCCTAACTGCTCTGTCACGGGCAACGCCTGAGGCGAGGTGCAGGAGCGGTAATATGTAAACTGATGGATGGGCGGGTAATGCATACTTGTCTGGATCCCGCGCTCCCTCAGGAACTCCGTAAACCCTTGCCGTTGCTCATCTGCTGGCAGCACAATGGGCAGCAGGTGGTAGGACGAGATGCCTTCGTAATGCGCGAACGGTAAGGTAATGCCTTCGAGTCCCGCCAGCTTCTCGTGATACCGATTCACCGCCTCCGCCCGTCGCTGGTTGTTGGCCTCGAGCTTACGGAGCTGCACGAGGCCGAGTGCAGAGCGCATCTCATCAATACGGTAATTAAACCCGGAGACCATGACGTCATAACTAAAGCTGTGGCCACGGTCACGATCCCATGTCAGACTCGTCATACCGTGCGAGCGCAGCAGTTTGATGCGCTCAGCCAACACGTCCTGGTTTGTGGTCAGCATGCCACCTTCGCCAGTAGCGAGATTTTTATTGGAGAAAAAGCTAAAGCAGCCAATATCGCCAACGTTGCCGCACTGTTTGAAGACTCGCTCGCCACTCCCATCCTGCCCATTGCCAGGCAACGTTAACCAGCAGCCGGCCCCTGGTGCATGTGCCACGTCCTCCACCACATACAGCCCATGCCGTCGCGCCAGCGTCATAATGCTGTCCATGTCACAGGGATAGCCGCCATAATGCACCACGCATATGCCCTTGGTGGTCTCGTCAAGACAGGCCGCAATGCTCTCCGGAGAGATGTTACAGTTCTCGGCGCTCGTGACCTCGGCAAAAACCGGGGAGGCGCCAGTATAGCGAATGGCATTGGCCGTGGCCACGAAGGTCAACGACGGACAGATGACCGTATCGCCTGGCCCAGCCCCAAGCGCCAGGTGCGCCAGGTGCAGCGCCGCCGTGCAGTTGGTCACGGCAAAAGCATGTTTGACACCCACCATAGCGGCAAATTGCCGCTCGAACTCCGCGGTCACCGGCCCCATGGAGAGCCATTTCGAGCGCAGTACGTCCGTCACAGCCTGGATCTCGTCGTCGCCCAGATCGATGTCCGCCAATGGCACATTCCAGAGACTCACGATAGTCTGTCCTCTGTACGGTACAGCAGCCTCAGGCTGCCCCTGCCTCTAGTGTAGGTGCAAATTTCCCTTGATGTGTTCGTACTCTTCGAGGGCTTTTTCATAGTCACTATGATTGCCGATATCGAGCCAATAGCCATCAAAGGGATAGCTCACGACGGGCCGGCCATTGGCCAGGAGACGTTTCACCAGGTCAGGGAAGTCCAAGTATTTGTGCGGCTCAATATACTGCAGCACCTCGTGTTCGAACGCGTAGACGCCCATGCTGACTTGGTATGTATGTACAGGTTTTTCGATGTAACCAATAATACAATTATTGGCTGTATTATTGATGATCCCGAGATCGATCTTAAAATTCTTTTCATACGTTCCAATGGTCACTAGTCCCTTGTGCTGCTTGTGAAACTGGAAGAGGTCGCTATAGTCAAGATTGGTGATGACATCACCATTCATAACCAAAAAACTCTCGTCAAGATGGTGCATCTGGGCCAGAGGTCCAACCGTCCCAAGGGGTTCATCCTCAAAGCTATACGTAATGTCTAGACCATACCGCTCGCCATGGTTGACATACGTCTGAATCATCTCTGCCATATATCCCACCGCGAGAGTGACATGTGTAAAACCAAAATACTTCAGTTGACGCAGGATTGTATCGAGGATGGGCTTTTCTCCAAGTGGCACTAGCGGCTTTGGGAAGACGTTGGTGAATGGAAGTAGTCGGGTTCCCTTACCTCCGGCGAGAATAACCACTTGCACGATGTACCTCCTCTCTTGCCACGATCACAGCGTAAATGTGCGGGTGTTGTACAAACACAAATGATCTTTGATATACGCAAAAGTCTCTTGTAACCCTTGCAGCAAGGTATACTGCGGCTCCCATCCCAGCAGCGCTTTGGCTTTGGTGTTATTGCACACGAGTTCCAAGACTTCGCTCTTGGCGGGGCGGAAGCGTTCCTGGGCGGCTATCACATGTTTCGGCCCGCTGCACATGCTGAGCACCATGTGGACCACATCGCCGATAGTGACACCTTGACCAGTCCCAATGTTGACCACCCGTCCAATAGTGTCTGGTGCCTCGGCCACTTTCATAAAGGCCGTCACCGTGTCCTCGACGAAGGTAAAATCGCGCACCGGCGTTAAGGTTCCCAGGCGGATCGTGTCTCCAGCCAGGGCCTGACTAATGATGGTGGGAATGACCGCGCGCGCCGATTGGCGTGGCCCAAAGGTATTGAACGGGCGTATCGTGGCCACGGGGAGGTTAAAGGAGCAATAAAAACTTTCTGCCAGCTTGTCGGCGGCAATTTTGCTCGCCGCGTACGGTGACTGTCCCTGCAGGGGATGGTGTTCATCCATGGGAGTGTAGCGGGCCGATCCATACGTTTCGCTTGTGGACGTATGAACCGCCTTCAAGACGCCCTCCTCCAGGCAGGCTTGCAGCACGTTCAGCGTCCCAATGACATTGGTATCGATGAAGTGGCGCGGTGCCTGATAGGAGTACGGGATGGCAATGAGTGCTCCTAGGTGAAAGACGATCTGGCAATCGGCAACGGCGCGACGCACCATGGTAGCATCGGTCAAATCTCCGAGCACGACTTCCAGGGCGGTCTGCACGTCGTCGTCCACGTATTCCAACAGTCCCCTGTCATTGCGCGAGTTATAATGCACGAACGCGCGCACGCGGGCGCCAGCGCGCACCAGTCGTTCCGCGAGATGACTTCCGATGAATCCTCCTGCCCCTGTCAGCAAAACACGCAGAGAAGGCCACGGTGGGGGGGCAATAAGGGATGCTGACCCAGGCGAAGAAGCAGATGACGTTAGCACCATACTATGCCATTCCCTGACGAAAGGTTGAGCATGACCCCGAGCGCGGAACGAGTACAATACGCGGTGCGGGCCTTTACGCGGCATACGGTCCTTGTGCCGCACACTCCAGCAGGGTACGGGTGAGACGTTCCCACCCAGTATATGCCAGATCACCCTCCTGCATATTCAGGAGCTCTTGCACCGCTGTGGTGATGACGTGTGAGGACATCAAGGGCGTTTCTTGCAGCAGGCTGATACTAGGATTAGCCGTGGGGACATACCTGGCAGAGATACGTGATTCATGCGCTTCCTCTGAGGGCGATACGGCAGGGAACTCCTCAAGGAAGTACAGCGGAATATCGGTGCCAAGTCGATAGCCATGGAGCATGGCAAGTCGCTGTGCGACTTCAAGTAATGACACCGCCGAGGCCGGTGGACAGACAAAGATGCCTTCTCTAGGGGCAAGCGACTCTGCTAATCCGAGCGCATCGAGGATGAAGTGCACGGCAGCGTCCTTAGAGAGCAGCGCATGCTTCGCCTCGCTATAGGGCAAAATGATCGGATCGCAGTTCACAATCTGCCCTTCCAGCCGCGCCACAATGCCACCACGATTTTCCAGCACGTCACACAACCGCACAATGACCAAACGCGTCGATGTGGGAGCAAAGAATTGCCGCAAGCCAATTTCCACAGCGCGCAGCGAATCGGCAATCAAGTTGCCCTGCTTATGCGCTGCCTCAGACGACACCAGGACAAAGTGGGTACAGCCACTGTGCGCAGCCTGTTTGGCCAGCGCAAACGTGGTCAGGTAATTGGCGTGTAGAATGCTGGCAGTCTGAAAGTCAAAAAACGGTAGGTACTTTCGCATGGCATTCTGAAACACCACATGCGGGCTATACTGTGCAAACACTGCTTCGATACTCGCGTTACCCGCTGGTGGGCACAGAATCGGCGTAATACGGGCAGTGGGAAACGTCTGCTGGAGTTGCGAGACGAGCGCCGTAAGCGACGGTTCATAGCGTTCGAGCACCAGCAGGCGCTCCGGAGCAAAGCGCAAAATCTGCTGGCAGAGTTCCAGCCCCACGGCTCCGCTGGTGCCTGCGACCAGCACCCGTTTCCCTGTCAGTATGGCTGGCAACAAGGTGGAGGTAAGCGGCACATCAGGGGTCTCGAACAACGGTTCTGCCCGTTGTGCCCCTTGCCCTTCAGAGAGCGTTGGGAAAAACCGATACGGTACCCCTGCGTTTTGACAGGCTTGGATAATCGCTGCGATATCACGTGCAGGAGCACTCGGTAATGCCAGCAGCACCTCATGCACCTGATAGAGCTTCACCAGCGCCTCCAGGTTAAAGCGATTCCCCAGCACCTTGCAGCCATACAGGGTTTTATACCGCTTAGCCGGATCGTCATCGAGAAAGCCGATCACCTCGTACGCCTCTTGGGAGGCCCGTAAACATCGAAAGACAAGGGCTCCGGCATTCCCTGCCCCAAAGATGAACACCCGCCGCTTCTTCTCCTCAGCCGTCTGCGACCGGACCTGCCAGGCGCGGAAGAGCCGCAACCCCAGACGCACTACTGTCATGCTGACAAAGAGGCAGAGCCCATCAATCAACAAGACCGAGCGCGGGAAGGTGCGCATATCGAACAGAAACGTTAGGCTTATAAAGAGCAGGCCGCTGGTCGCGACGGCTTTGAAGACATTCCATATATCCGTATACGATATATAACGAATGAGGGTGCTATAGAGACCAAAGTACACGAAACAGGGGAGACGCATCAGCACTATAAAGGGTAACAGGTGTAGAAAGGGGCTAAGCTCCTGCGCTTCCACAATCCCTTCAAAGCGCAGCGTATGCGCCAGGCCAAAAGAGATCAGGCTCAGCATGACATCGGTGCCTAACAAGTAGAGTTGGGATTTATTCTGCAGCACGAGCTTCCAGCTGATCGCTTTGCAGACAGTCTCTTTGATGCCCAGCACAAGGTATCGCAGATCTTTGAAAAACGACGGGTGACAGACATATGCCAGATCAAGTGGCAGTTTTTTGGGAAGAATTTCCTCAATGTAATACTTCTGTGAATCCACGCCCGGGGGATACCACTCTTCCTCATTACGTCCCAGGATTTGGTTCGGCCCGACTAGGCCAGGGGTCACGGTAAAAATGGCCTTGGCGTAACCAGGGTATAAGGCCGCCAGCTCAGGCGCTTCCGGGCGTGGCCCGACAAACGTCATCTCACCCTTGAGGACGTTCAGCAGTTGCGGCAGTTCATTGAGTTTGGTACGACGGAGAATGCGCCCAAAAGGGGTCACGCGCGGATCGTCTTGTGGACAGACACTGGCCCCAGCAGGCATGGAGGTCTCAAACATGGTGCGAAACTTGATCATTTTAAAGGGCTTGCCATCTTTGCCGATGCGTTCACAGCGATACAAGACCGATCCCCTCGAATCGAGCTTGATCAACAGGCCAATCAGGGGGAAGAGTGGGAGCACGAGCATCAAACCGATACAGGCAAGGACGAGATCGAGACAGCGCTTCATCATAAATCATGCCTCTACACTAGACATGCAGCGTGAAAGGGATGGTGAGAGCGATAGGCGGATTGCTATACACAAACGTACACGCTCCGCTCGCCTCCGGTATGTGATAGACGATGCTCCCTCGCCTTGTCTGATCAGCAGCGATTTCTACAACGGTAGCAAAGCCGCCGACCTGCGCCGTCAGTGCGGCATCGTAATGCCTCAACGCCGGTGTTGCCTGGAGCATATCGGCGTCATCATTCGCACCGTGGATCAGGATAAATGATGCCAGGGCATGCCCATAGTCAGTCCCTTCACGTGTGGTCAGGGCCGTCTGCGCTGGGTCAAACAGATGCCCAAAAGCGCCACAGTTGGTTATTTCTACCTCGACGATCAGGAAGACCGTGCCAGCAATCGCCTGCTGCGCACCGATATGGCGGCGGGGTGCCACCGTATGCAGGGTCATGTGCAAACCCTCACTTTCCCCCTCCCCGCGTACAACCACGGCCACGGGCTCGGAGGCAGGGGGCACTACCACGCTGGGGCGTACCTCTATCGCTGGTGTCACCGTGTCGCGGTCTGCGGTGCCCTGCTGGAGACGCCCAGAGGTGACTGCAGCGCTATACTTACTGCTATGGTAATCCGAAGAGTAGTAATGCTCCTCCTTCGGACGGACATTATTAAAAATCATCCCCAGCAACTGAGCACCGGCTCTTTCCAAGAGCCGTTTTGTCTCTACAGCCATAGCACGGGTGCTGCGCCCCTGCGCATGCACCAGGAGCACACTATCCATCATGGGTGCCAGAATCATCACATCAGGAATCGACAAGACGATAGGGGAGTCGAAGATGACCAAATCGAAACAGGTCTTCCAATGCTCTATAAGCTGCTGCAGCCGTGCCATGCTTAACAATTCTGTAGGATTTAAGGGGCAGGCACCGGCAAAAAGGATGTTGAGATTGTCCAGCGGCGCCTCGTGCACGACACTGCGCCACTCCACCCCGCGCACCAGCACGTCCGTCAACCCTTGCCCTTGGACATCCCCAAAGATCCGATGGAGCGACGGATGCCGCAAGTCCGCATCCACCAGCAGGACATGGCGTCCGAGTTGGGCAAACGATACTGCGAGATTCGCTGCAGTCGTGGATTTGCCTTCACGGGCACAGGCACTGGTCACGAGCAAACTCCGGACCGGCGTCTGGGTCAGTTGGATCCAGGTGCGCACCGTGTGATAGGCCTCTGCCGCCGATGACCAGGGTTTCTGCAAGGTAATCAGTGCTGGGGGACGACGTTGCGGCAGGACATGACGCGGGATAAAGCCCAGAAACGGGAGCGCCAGGGCCTGTTCGACCTCTGTCACACTTTTGAAGCGCTTATCGAGCCCTTCGACCAACACCGTGAGGCCTCCCCCACATCCCAGGCTAACGATCAAGCCAAGCAGCAGGTATTTGATGGCTCCTGAGGACACCGGGTACCCCGCCAAGGCTGTCTCCACAAGGGTGACGTTGTTGTTCTCCAGCGCCGTGGTAATGCTCGTTTCCGTGAGACGCTTGGAGACTTCCTGATACATCGCTTTCTGAATGTCCAGATCGCGGCGCAATGCCTCATACGACGTCACGTCCTTCTCTGACTGAATCACGGTCGTTTTCTGGGTGTTAAACAACTGCTTGAGTTCATTTTCCTGGGTTGTCAGGGTATTGTATTGATTCTCAAGACTGGCAATGACGCGTTGCACTTCGCCGATGACCGCCTTGCGCACCTCCGCCATCTGTTCCGCCAGAGCCACCATCTTGGGATGTTTATCCATAAACTTCTTGCCCAGTTCGGTCGCTTGAATCTGCAAATCGGTATAGCGCATGCGCAAGGTACTGACCGCGGGATTATTGACGAGGGTCGGATATTTGGCACTTTGCGTCAGATCCGGGCTCGCCAAGAATTTCCGTAGCTCATCGACCTCCGCACGGAGCGTCAGACGTTCCCGGCGTTTATCCAGATAGGACATATTTAACGAGCCCAAGCTCTGCAAATCTGCCGTCTGGAGATTGCTGGTCTCGTTCCCAACGAGGCGTTTGTCCTCTTTCAAGGTATGGATCCGGCGTTCCCCTTCGGCGATGCGGTCGCGGAGGCTGTCCGCTTCCTTCCGTAACCAGACGCTCGCCTTGCGGGAGGCCACGAGACGCTTGTCCAAGTTTTGCTGCACATACGCCGCGGCGACAGCGTTGACTTCACGCACCACCTGCTGCGGATCATCGCCTTCCACGATAATGTCAACCAGTTTGGTGTCAGCCTTGTCTATGCCCTTACGCGGTGCTACGTTCAGCGCCCGCAGCAAGCGCCCGACCGCTTGCTGACGCTGTCGATCGGCTAACGCCGATGCTGCCGGAGATGCCTCTGCACCGGCGAGGGCGGCAGGAGCCTCACGGTCGCGAGGCGTCACGCTAGCGAGCACGGCTTGCCATACGCGTCCCGGAAACGCTTGAATAGCTTTCAAAGTGGCCATCTCTGGGGAGTCGGTTTTGGCAGGCTGAGGGGTGTACAGCTGCAGCTTCTCAACGACTTCTTCTGCAACGGCTCGACTTTTGATAAGCTCATACTGTGTACGATAGAAGTTCTGTCCTTGGTCCGGTCCTATGACCTCAGAAATGGCAAGCACTTTCGGATTCGTATCCTCGATCAACACCGTGGTCGTAGCGCTATAGCGCTGCGGCTGTGTCACCACGCAGAGCCCGATCCATGGCAGAATACATACCGCAGGGAGCAGGAAGAGCCATTTGCGACGCCAGAAGAGGCGTAAATAGTCCTGCAAGCCGGTTTGTGCAGTGCCGTCGGCTTCTGCCAGCACGACATACTCCACCTCCTGACGGCGCGGAGTCAGTGAGAGATACTGCGGTGGGGGTAGAGTTTGGACGTCTGCCATACGATACCTGCCCTCACTCGGGACGCTCTGGCAAAATCAGACGCTGCCCGATCTCTAGGAAGTGAATATTGCGTAAGCCCGGATTGGCCTCGCTGACCAGGTCTACAACAGCTTTGGTATATTCCCCATATTCTTGGGCGAGAATGTGCGACAGTGTATCTCCCGAACGTATAACGACCACTTTTTTGATGGCTAATTCTTTTGCTTCACCCCCAGGCTGCACCGGCACAATCACCTGCAGCTGACTACTCGGCAGCGAGGCAGGAGGAGCGGAAGCACGTGCGGGCTCCTGCTGCGCTGAGGGCACGGCCGTCCCAGCACTGGCCCGTTCATGACCAGAGGTCGCGGTGGGGAGCGTTCGTCTGGTGAGAGGCGCCACCTGACGTCCCTGGTCACGCCCGCCCCCAGCCTCAGGAGCAGCCGCAATCCCAGAGACCAACGCGACCCGCTGGCGCACCATCTCCACAGCGCGGTCTACTACCGCACGAAGCGACCACAAGCCGAGTTGTTCGCCGACAATGCCGCCGAGTAATACGAGCAACGCCACAGCGATCAGGAAGAAACGCCGCAAGCGCTGCCGCGATTCGCGCTCAGCAGCCTGCTTCCAGGTAGAGATGAGATTGTTATCCTTCCTGGGATTTTTACGCAGCAGACTCTCCCAATAGTCCCAATAGTTATCCTCAGAAAAAACTGTATTCCGCCGAATGATACGATCGGCATCCTCTCTCACTTCAGGCTGAGGAGTTGGCGATACAGTCTGCGCAGGCTGGCGCAGAGCTGTAGGTGGCGGAGTCGGAGGGACAACGGGAGAAGTCACCATACGGGGCTCGGTAGCGCGAGCAGGAGGACGCGTCAGCAGGCCATTATCTGAGGTGACATCCTCCTCCAGGGTACTAATATCCATATCCTTCGCAACGCGCCGGATGATGTCGCGACCGATATGATATGTATTGGTAGAACATCCAAAAAGCAAAGCGTTATCACAGAGAATGTTGATAAGCCGTGGGAAGCCTTTGGCATGGGCAAAAATCCCATCGAGCGCGTCACTCCTGAAAATGTCGACCTCATGCGCGCCAGCGACGCTCAGGCGTTTGTGGATATAGAGTTCCGTCTCTAGCCGATTGAGAGGGAGAAGATTGTACATAATGCCCAGTCGCTGCTTTAGTTGACCGAGGCTAGGCGTTTTCACGTTTTCAAGGAGTTGAGGTTGACCAACGAGGAAAATGTGCAGCAACTTTTCTCCCGCGATTTCCATGTTTGAGAGCAGACGTATCTCCTCTAAAAGCGCAGCATGAAAGTTTTGTGCTTCATCAAGAATAAGTATATTTTTTTGGTTGTTGTAATGGTTTTGTATCAAGAAGTTTTTGAGCTTTATAAGATACATACTTTTGCTATCTTCACTCGCTTCTAAACCGAATTCGTCAAAAATAAGACAAAAAAGATCTTGAACATTGATCTTAGAATTCACTAAAAACGCAATGTGAACCCCTGGGTATTGTTCATTAAGGTGCTCGGTGACAGCACGTAAAATGGCCGTCTTGCCAGTCCCGGGCTCGCCCGTCAGTACCGCCAGCCCTTTATTACTCTGGACGCCATAGACCAGATGCCGGAAAGCCTCCTGATGTTTTTGACTCCAGTACAGGAAACGAGGGTCAGGCGTAATGTTGAAGGGTTCTTCTTTCAGACCGTAAAAATCTTTATACACGCGACGATCCTGTGATGAAGCCTGGTCTCAGGCAGGTTGACCTGACATGCAGTGTCGGCATGCGCAGAACGCCTGCCGACACCGTACGCTGTTATGAAGATGTTAGAAGAGACTTGGGCGCACCACGACAACATCTTCGGCCTGGAGAAGGGCATCCGGACTGGCCTGGAAATCCACGCGTTTCCCGTCGACCATACGCTGGACTGTCATACTCTTGGTGGCAGCAAATTTGGTAAATCCACCGGCGAGCGTGACAGCCTTCTGGATGGTGGTTTCTTTCTCCAAACGATACCGACCAGGGCGCTGGATCTCGCCGGTGACGTAGACGAAGGCCGCAACCGGCACATAGACCACGTCGCCATCCTGCAGCGTAATACGCTGCGGTACCCCGCCCGCCATCAGTTGTTCGAGCGACACCCGCATAGCGGGCTGCCCGTTTGCAGCAGCCGAGATTTTAGAAGCTCCAGATGGAAGAGCTTGTTGGTCTACAGCGTGAGTCAGAATGACCTCAAAGCCTGCGTCAGGAGTCGGTCCTCCTGCCGCAGACAATACCTCTAAGAGGGTCGTCTGACGCTGTAACGCATAGGGCCCCGGTGTTTTGACGGCTCCCATGACGTAGACCTGCTGGCTTTTATGTTGGGTCACCGTCACCCCTACCTGAGGGGAGACGAGGTACCCGTCGGCAAAACGCTTGGCCATGAGGCTTTCCAGTTGACGCACCGGCAAGCCAGCCGCCTGGACACGACCAATCAAGGGATAGGAGAAAGCGCCATCGGCTCCAATCGTCACTTCCTGAGACAGATCAGGGTTATCGTACACGCTCACGCGCAGGACATCTCCTGGTCCAAGGGTAATTCCTGTTGTTGGTGTCTGTCGCTGCTCTTCCCCCATCCCGCTCAAAGGCGGGCGCTCCGCCGGTGCTGGCAGCGGCGGCATGGACGCACATCCTCCTATGCCCAGCACCAGAACTAAACAGCCTATGAGTGCTCGTTGAATGCGGTGGAGTCCACAGATGTCTCGCATGGTCCTCCTCCTTACCTCGCAGCTTCGCCCTCTCAGTTACAGGCTGCTTCCCTGCACTGCCTCATCGGCCCTCTGGAGAGGCCGTCCCGCTTACCGCTGCCAGGCTGACCTCTACGCGTGTAGAGGCTGCTTGGCAGCGTATGTTGTCAACACCATCGCAGGGCGGAAATGCTCGCTTGGCAGAGCAGACCGCACTCTGCCCGTTTGCCCAAAAAAAGGCGCACTCAGGCCTTCTCTGCGGGACAGAGAAGGCCTGAGTGCGCCTGGATAAATGCGCCCAAGTTGCCCCAAGTGACAATTTTTACTATAATTTCAGATGCCATGAGGCGCCCCCTCGTGGCGAGAGGGGTTGGCGATCTTGGCCCTGCGAAAGCTGAATCGCCAACCCTATTTTGTTTCCCTAATCTATTCCGCTACTTTCTCACCTATTATGTTACATATTAAAATATTATTCAAGGGCTATTAACTGTATCTCAAACTTTTTTCTCACGTTGTATTCCACAATTTTCTCGGCACTCTAGACGCTGGTAGTATTTTATAAGTAGGCATTTTTACTAACCACATGACACGATACTGTATTCCAAAGGGATAAAAATTTTTCTCGGTGCAACGGTGCTCGTACTACGATTGGACATCCCATAATCGTATTGCACAAATCGTACCAGATGCCAGTGTAGATACTATCATCCATACTTGTGAAGTCACGGTTGATAACGGTCCCTGCTGCTCACTCTGAGGACTTGTCGCCGTTAAAGCTTCATAAAGCACAAGGCTGTCTGCTGCCTGCTCAGGACTATGCACCAGCGCTCCGGCTGAGGAGTGCCTGGCCCAATGCTTTGGGGGAGCCATCTCCATTGAGATAGAGGTACAGCGTGGTGCGGGCAATACCTAGGTGCTGCGCCACTTCTGTCGCATTTGCCTCACGATCCGCCATGGCGGCCATGGCCATGCGCAGCGCGGCTTTCGTCATTTTGCGCGGCCGGCCGCCGCGCCGCCCCCGAGCCCGAGCCGCCGCGAGTCCTACGCGCGTCCGCTCACGGATCAGTTCGGCTTCAAATTCGGCTAATGCCGCAAAAATCCCAAAAACTAGACGGCCGTTCACAGTCGTGGTATCGACCTGCGCCCCCTGACCAGTCACGACCTTCAATTCCACCTCCCGTCGGTGCAAGGTCTCGACTAGGGTCACCAGGTGCCGGAGATTCCGCCCGAGCCGATCGAGCTTCCACACCACCAGTGTATCCTCTGGGCGCAGGGCCTTAAGACAGGCCTCCAGCCCGGGACGCGCGTCATGGCGACCAGAGGTAAGATCTTCGTAGATGCGGTCTGGAGCCACCCCTACGGCAAGGAGTGCGTCCCGTTGCAGATCGAGGCTCTGCGACCCATCAGACTTTGAAATCCGTATGTAGCCTAGCAACATGTAACAGGTCCAGTGATTGAACCATAGGGACGAGCAAGCGTGGTGTTCCCTGTATCAGTGTGCAAAAAGATACCATATGGGGCTTGAACTGAACATAGATTTCTGTAACGGATTTTTCTACACATTAGCGGCGGAAAAATCTGTGATTTTCAACGCTAACTGGCGCGCAATCTTCAACGCTCTGTGACGCATCTCTTCCTTAACTTCGTTGTGTCTTCCTGGCAATGGTGCGGGAGACTGTTGGGCGGGAGACGGAGAAGAGTTCCGCCCGATCGCTGCTTGAGTACTCGCCGGTCTCGTACATCCGCCACAGCTCTTTGTGCTGTTTGTCCGAGAGCTTCGGGCGCTTGCCCCGTAGCTTCCCCTTGGCGCGGGCCATGGCCATGCCTTCGCGGGGGCGCAGACGGATTCAGTCGGCCTCAAACTCGGCGAAGGTCGCCAGGATGTTGAAGAACCTCGTCCCCATCGGATCGGCGGGAGCGTACACACTCGTCCCCAGCGCCAGCTTCACCCCACGTGCGACCAGAGCGTCGGCGATCTGCCGGGCGTCTGGCACCGAGCGGGCCAACCGGTCTAACTTGGGCACGACCAGCGTGTCGCCGGCACGGACGGCCGCGAGGGCTTGATCCAGGCCGGGCCGGGCGCGTGTGGTACCAGGCAGGCCGCGATCCATATAGATCCGAGCCGGTGCGACCCCAAGGTCCGTGAGCATCGCCTGCTGGACGGCGAGGTCCTGTTTGTCTGTCGAGCAGCGTGCATAGCCCACGAGCGTTGCAGGCAGGCCATATAATGTACGTTAAGCCTCCCGTCAATGCAAAAAATATCGTACCATCTTACTGAGAGAGGTCGCAGAGAGATTTGGTCTGCTGGTGACCGTGAGCAACGACCTGTCCGGTCGACGATCCCCTTGCGGACACACCTGGACGGGTGATGGAGTGGTGTGAGCGCCATGGATCAGGAGCACCACATTGCCCCGGCTCTGGCCGCATGCACCGAGAAAGAGCGCCAAGAGGCCATGGGGCGTTTTGCGGTGCTTCGGCCACACCTCAACGACGGTGTCCCTGTGCCTGAGGCTGCACGGGATGCCGGTGTCCCACTCCGCTCCGTGCAGCGTTGGCTGGCCCGAGACCGCGCCACCGGGTTGGCTGGCCTGGTAAGAGCCACACGATCCGATACAGGCAATCGAAAGCTCCCTGCGGCACGCGTGGATGGGATCGAGGGCATGGCGCGGCGCACACCGCGTCCATCCGTTGCTGCCATGCATCGCAGCAGGAGAGCGCGCGCAACGAAGCGCCAATGGACGCCACCTGCATCTAGGAGCGTGTACGGGATTGTGCGTCATGTGCATCCGGCCATGGTGACGCTTGCGCAGGACGGACCTGCGGCTGTGCGCGACCGGTACGCACGCCTCTACCGGCATCGTGCCGCATGCCCCAATGCCCTCTGGCAGGCCGAGCATACCCTGCGCGATATCATGGTTCTCGACGCCAATGGAGAAGCGGTTCGTCCCTGGCTGACCATTATTATGGATGATTATTCGCGTGCGGTTGCGGGAGACACCATCTTGCTGGGTGCACCGACAGCGCGGCAAACCGCGCTGGCCTTACGCCAGGCGATGTGGAGCAAACAGCAGGCCGCGTGGCCCGTCTGCGGTCTTCCTGCCGTGCTCCATGTCGATCATGGCAGTGATTGCACCAGCACGCATCTCGAGCAGGTCGCGGCAGACCTCCATTGCCCACTTGTCTCTTCGACTGTCGGACGGCCTCAGGGCCGAGGGAAAGTTGCGCAGCTGTTCGGGACCCTGCATACGGAATGTCTCGCCGCACTCCCCGGCTATCTCCGCCAGGGACAACCCGCTACCCCACCCAGGCTCTCTCTGCCGGAGCTCGATGCCATCAGAGGTGACTATTTCCTGGGGATGTATACCACTCGCCCCCATCGTGCACCCGGCCTGGCATCCATCAAGGCCTGGCGTGGCCTCGGGGGCTGCCGCGTATGCCGGAGAGTCTGGCAGAGTTGGCCCTGCTGCTGGTCAGGGTTGCGAAGCCCCGCATGGTGCGCCGAGACGGTGTGCACTTTCAGGGGCTGCGGTAGATCGATCCCACTCTGGCGGCCTCTGTTGGCGAGCCGGTGACCATCCGCTATGAGCCGCGTGACCTCGCTGCAATGCGGGTCTTGCACCGCCACCGCTTTTTGTGCCGTGCGATGCGCCCGGAACATGCCGGACGGACTGTGACGCTCACAGACATGCAAACTGCGCGTGTCCGGCATCGCCGCTCTCTCCGTACTGCCATCAATGAGCGGAGGGCACGGGTTGTCGACTTTCTTCCCGCGCAGGCCCCGAGCCACCCTCCGCCTGAGCAAGCGGCTACGCCGCAACGGCGCTCTGCGCCAAAGCTCTCTCCCTATGTCGAGGACAAGAGATGACAGCCGGTGCTGTTGGCCATCGTACCGACCCCTTCCTCGCGACCAAGGAACACCGGCGTGTCACGGCATGTGCGCACGCCATGCGCATGCATCGCACGATTGGTGTGTGCTTTGGTCCCGCCGGCGTTGGCCCAACCCTCTCAGCCCGCCGCCATGCCCCCGGGGATCTGGCGGAACCGCTGCTGCCAACCTGGGGGCCACGCGAGCCCTCCAATGCAACCGTGTAGGCCGCCGTGGCACGCTCCCGGACGGTTTGCCAGCCCCCAACCGTCGGCGGAACCCTGCGTGAGCTCCGGAAAGACCTGCATCTGATGACTGCTCGGGTGGAGAGCTGCATCGACCAGCAGAGACGAAGCCACAGTGGCGATACACGCTTCGTCGCTCGGGACCGTATGATTGCGCTGATCATTCTTGACGAAGCCGAACGTCTCTCGACCTCAGCCCTCGAACATCGGCGTGACATGTTTGATCGCACGCCTCTCGGCTTGAGGCTCATTGGCATGCCGGGCATCGACAAACGCCTGGCGCGTTGTCCGCAGCTCTACAGCCGTGTCGGCTTCGCTCATCCCTCCCGTCCGCTGCAAGGCGATGCGCGCACCTTTGTACTGACGCGTCATGGGCGTAAACTGGGCTTGGCCCTTGACAGCGCTGATTTGACGGACACGCAGGCCATGGCCGCCATCAGCCGCATCACCAATGGCCATGTCCGGCTGCTACACAGCTTGTTTGTGCAGATTGAGCGGATCTTGCGTATTAACGAACTGCATGTCATCACCGAGGATGTGGTCGAGGGCAGCCCGCAGCACACTCGTTATTGGCGCCACCTCGCGTTGAAGATTGCGCGCCATTGATCGGTTCACGCCCACTTTTGGTGATAGTTGAAAGAGAAACACCATGCGCAGCGCATGTACGCCCCGTCGGGAGGTCAAGCGCGTGCGGCAAGCGACCGTCTGTCATACCTGTCCGACGTCGGCCCAGACCGCAGGCCCTCTGACCTCCCCTGAAGCCACGCGAGACGGCAGGCGTTCGCATCAAGCCCCCACCCCGCTGGTGGTGTGCGTGGCCTACGCGTCCTGCGCAGCGACTGGGACCTGGGCCGGCGCCCGTGGGCTGAGATAGCGGAGGCGTCCTGTGCGCGGGGCGTCCGCAGGAAGCGCTGGCGTAAGAGATCCAGGTGCGCGCGGCCAAGCATTTGACGCTTCAGCATTTTGAGGCGATTGATATGCCCTTCTACCGGGCCAGTGCTCCAGGGGACGGTCCCCCCAGCTTTGATGGCCGCATAGTCTGCAGACAGTCCGAGGGCGAAGCGTCTCAGCGCGTCCAGCGTACTGGTGGTCGCACGCTTCAGCCAGGGATCGAGCTGCGCCGGTTGCCGCTGGCGCACCAGCGTGGCGAAGTCCTGCGCCAGGTCGATGGCCTCGGCGACCTTGGCATGCTGCGCCTGGAGCTGGGTGAGATGCTGCGTCTCGGCCTCCGTACGCTTCGTGGCACGCCGCCACACCAGCCAGGTCGCCCGACGGGGCGTCAACGGGGGGCACACGGGTTCGGCCACGCGTGGGAGGGGCCGCCGCGGGCAGCGTTGGCCAGGGGCGAGCCCCTGGGCCTGGCGTACGCGGCGCGCAGAGGCCGCGACGAGGGCATAGCTGCCGGCGTAGCCACGCTGTTGCAGGGCGCGACACAGGCGTATGGCGGTCTAGCAGCCGGCATTCCAGCGTTCGAGGAGCTACGCTTTATAGGGGTTGCGCACACTGTCCCCGCGGTCACTGCGCTGTTTGCGCGCGGTAAACGTGGCCCGCTGGAGGTCGCGCTGCACCGTCGGCAGGCTCATCCCGAGGTGCTGGGCCATCGCTGGGGCCGTCCAGCCCTGGTGGTGCAAGGCCCAGACCTGTGCATGCACCGCCTGCCGTCGGGCCTGGCGCTGGGCTGCGCGCTCCTGGGCCGGCCGTGAGACGTCGTGGGGTGGCACAGGCACTGCCAGCGCCGCATCGGACAGGGCCACGGGTGACTGGCGCGCCAGGGTGTTCACGGCTTCGCGGACCGTCTCATGCGTGAGGCACACCTGGTCCAGCGTCTCCCGGAGATGCTGGAACAAATGAAAGCGGTCGGCGACCTGGGTCGCCTGTGGGGCGCCCTGCCTGGCGCCCTCGGCATACGCACTCGCCCGATCGCGCGCGATGATCTCCACACCCGGATGCTCGCGCCGCCACTGCGCCACCGGCGCAGCCGTGCGGTCCGGCAGGCGGGCGATGGGCTGGCGGCGCTCGAGATCGACGAGGATCGTGCCGTAAGTGAGGCCTTTCCGCAGTGCCCAGTCATCCACGCCCAGCACCGTGGGCGTCGGGGCCTCCGGCTCCGGCTGGCGGCGCAGCAGCCGCAGGAGCATGTGCCGACTCACTCGCACGTCCCACGCGTGACCGAGGCGCACCCCGGCTTGCCCGCCCAACGCCACGCCGAGGGCGCTGAGGCGCTGGGCCAGCCGCAGGGTGCGGCGCGCCCAGGGGGCCGCCACCGTAGGCAGGCGCTCGGTGAAGATGCGGCGCGGACAGGAGCGATGGCAGCAAAACCATGTGCGGACCCGCAGCTGGAGGGACACGCGATACTGCGCCCAGGGCAGGTCGGCCAGGGTGCGCCCGTAGTCACTATGGATGTGCCGCGCTAGAGTGGCGCAGAGCGGCCAGGGCGCGCTGCTCTGGGTCGACTGCACGCGCAGGGTGATCTGCGCGGCAGTCTCATCGACCTCGCAGGCCTCAAGGTGCAGCAGGGTCGCCTCAGGTAACAAACGGGCAAGGACATCGGGTGGTAGGGTGATGAAGGCAGGGGCCTCCTCAAGGCAGTTAGCGTTGAAAATCACAAAAATCCCTCAACAGCGCATGTCGAAGAAACGGGCGTTTTTCGTGCATGCGCAGCAAGAGAAAATCCTTGCGGCACAAAGCGCCAGCAGACTTCTCCACTGCCTCTGGGGAAAACTCTGGGGCAGACGGGGCTAACTCTAGGCAGAATCAGGGTGTCAGCGCAGTGCCTACTGGCGCGCCAGTATCACTTAGAGGCAGGCGCACAGACCAATGCGAGCATGCCATACAGGTGCCCCAGGGAGGGGCATACGCATGAAGCGATAACCTATTGAATTGCCGAGGAAGGTGGAAGTCCCCCCACGGTGTTAAGATGGATTGCCTTTCTCGTCCTAACCCCGTACCAGGGAGACTTCCATGACTGCATGTCC
>Ga0209382_10002668_pt1 | contig 25536 bp, 28 predicted proteins | sample SoiMetdeltSBSDD5_FD_187599 | JGI IMG/M metagenome (GOLD analysis project Ga0209382, IMG submission 187599) | Bulk soil microbial communities from a Populus tree surrounding site in Tennessee, USA - Soil MetaG P. deltoides SBSDD5 (SPAdes) (version 2) | ecosystem: Environmental > Terrestrial >... | reverse complement strand
AGCGGCGGCTGCGGGAGGGGTGCGCGAGCTGCGGCCGGACCGAACGGTGGACGCCACCGGCCGGGACGCCGCGCTGGGCCTGGGTCGGCGCGTACGCCGCGGTCGCGGGCTGCGTCGTCCGGCTCGCCGCCCAGTACGTCGTGGGCTGGGACGACATCCCGTACGAGCCGAACGCGTCCCTGGTCGTGTTCGAGGTGCTGTTCGTGCTCGCCGGAACGGTGCTGCCGCTCGGGCTGGTGCACCACTGGGGCCGGGTCTGGCCGCGCTGGGTCCTCCCGGTCGCCGGCCGCCGGGTACCGCGCTGGTTGCCGCTCGGGCCGGCGGTCTTCCTGTCGATCGGCATCACGGCGTACTTCGGGATCGGGCTCGGCGGCATGGTCGTGGACGCGATCCAGGGGAAGTCGGCGGCGTCCGGGCCGTTCTCGGCCGGGTTCTTCTGGGTGGCGGTGCCGTCGTACGTGGTCTGGGGCATCGGTCTCGGGCTCGCGGCGGTCTCCTATGCCCGGCTGACCCGCCCGGTCTGCCGCAGCTGCCACCGCGGCTGACCCAAAACGCCGACGCGACAGTGGGCCACCCGTCACCCGGGTGGCCCACTCATCATGGCGGAGGCGGCGGGATTTGAACCCGCGAGAGGGGGTTACCCTCAACCCGCTTAGCAGGCGGGCGCCATCGACCGGACTAGGCGACGCCTCCATACTTCTTTGCCGCCGGCGGCTCGGGAGCAACGCGACGACGGCCTAGGGTATCTGGCCGGGGTGCGGCCCGGCAAAGCGGTCCGTCCGGGCTTGGGGATTGGAACCCAGGCCCCTGTAACCTAGCGGCGCAGTGCGGCAACCGAACGGGGCGGTTCCGCGTCAACCCCGGCGCGCCCGACGGGCGTCGTACAGTTGGCGGACGCGGACTGGTGCGCCGTACACGAGCGTTGCCATGCCGCCGAGCAGAGACCGGAGAGATGTCCCGACAAGCGCGTAGGTCAGCCTCGATGGGGCGTCCGGCGGGCCGTCACCGGGCACACCGGGCACGCACGGTGCCGCGCGCACTCGGTCTCACCGTGATCAGCGCACTCATTCCCGGTTCCGGGTTCGTGATGGGCGGCCGGGCCAAGCTCGGCGCCTTCGTGATGACTCTCGCCATCGGCCTGTGCGGGCTGGGCGTGCTGGCCGTCGTCACCCGGCGCGAACAGGTGCTGGCCGTCGCGGTCAACCCCAACGACCTGCTGGTCGCGACCGGGGCACTGATCTTCCTGGCGATCTGCTGGATCACAATCATCATCTCCTCGCACCGGCTGATCCGGCCCGCGACCGCCGGGCCGTTCGGCCGCGCGTTCGGGTCGGCGTTCGTCGGGCTGGTCTGCTTCGCTATCGCGGCGCCGATGGCGGTCGCCACCCAGAGCGTGATGGCGCAGCGCGACCTGGTCTCCTCGGTGTTCGCGTCCGAGGGCAAGTCGAAGAGCGCGACCCGGGAAAAGGTGGACAAGAAAGACCCGTGGGCGAAGCGGCCGCGGCTGAACATCCTCCTGCTCGGTGCGGACGACGGCGCCGGCCGCGAGGGCACCCGGACCGACACGGTGATGGTCGCCAGCATCGACACCAGGACCGGTGACACCGCGCTGATCTCGCTGAGCCGGAACTGGATGCGGATGCCGTTCCCGAAGGACTCGCCGCTTCACGACGAGTACCCGAACGGATTCTGGGACCCGTCGCTGGGGTCGGACGTGGAGCAGCAGGAGTACTACCTGGACGCGATGTACCGCAACATCCCCGAGCTCCACCACGGCATCCTGGGCGAGTCCGACAACGAGGGCGCGGACGTGCTGAAGGTCTCGGTCGGCGAGGCCCTCGGGCTGAAGCTGCACTACTACATGCAGGTCAACCTCGAGGGCTTCCGGGCGATGATCGACGCACTCGGCGGGATCAAGCTCAACGTCAACTACAGGGTCCCGATCGGCGGAGACTACAGGGGCCCCGGCTCCGGCGACGACGTACTGCCGCACGACTACATCGAGCCCGGCCCGAACCAGAAGATGCTCGGCGCCCGGGCACTGTGGTTCGCCCGCGGGCGCTACGGACTGACCGACACGTCCCGGCAGGAGCGGCAGCGCTGCACGATCCAGGCGATCGTCAGCGCGGCCGACCCGGGCAACGTGGTGACCAAGTACCAGGCGATCGCGAAGGCCGGCAAGCAGCTGCTCCGGACCGACATCCCGGTCGAGGTGCTGCCCGCGTTCGTCGAGCTCGGGCTGAAGGTGAAGAACGCGAAGGTCGTCAACGTCGACCTGGACAAGAAGAAGAACTTCCCGAACGGCCGCAACCCGGACTACGAGGCGATGCAGGAGCTGGTGGAGAAGGCGACCCAGCCGAGGACCAAGCAGGCGGCGGCGACCCCGAAGCCGACCACCTCGACGTCCAAGCCGAAACCGGCCACCACGCCGACGCCGGGCGAGCAGCAGGACCTCAAGGACGCCTGCGCCTACCACCCGGACGAGGAGTAGTAGCCTCGCCCGGTGCTTTCCTCGACGTACCGGATGCGACCGGACCGCTTCCTCGGGCTGTTCGCGCTCGGGCTGATCATCCTCGGCTTGGCCGCCGTGCTCTGGGCGGTCGGCGTCGCCGATACCGCCGTCGCGGTGATACTCGTGCTCGGCGGGCTGGTGGCGCTGACCGGGCTGTGGGTCCTGGCGCGACCGCCCGTGCTCGCGAGGCTGGACGACGGTGGTGTCCGGGTCCGAGGGCTGCGAACCGAGTGGAGCGACATCGCCGTGGTCGGGAAGGTCGCAACAACCCAGGGCAAGGCGCTGGCAATCCGCACCAAGCGGGCTGACGACACCTTGCTGATCCCGCTGCGCTGGATGAAGGCCGCGCAGGGCGCGAAGCTGGAGACCGAACTCCGCGAGCGGCTGAACGCGGCACACGGATACACGGAGTGGGACGGTACGGCGGGCGACGATCCGGATCAGCAAGAATGACGGCGCTGCCCTCCGCCGTCCCAGGAGCCGACCGATGCCCCTCCAGTTCGACCTCTCGTACGACGACCTGCTGACCTATACCGGGACCAACCCGCGGCCGGACGACTTCGACGAGTTCTGGGACAAGAGTCTTGCCGAGCTGGCGGCCGTGGACCCACAGGTCGAGCTGGTGCCGGCCGCGTTCGACGTGCCGTTCGCCCGCTGCGAGCACCTGTACTTCACCGGCACAGCCGGGGTCCGGGTGCACGCGAAGCTGGTCCGGCCGCGCGAGACCGGCGAGCCGGAGCCTGCCGTGCTGATGTTCCACGGGTACGGCGGCGAGGCGCCGCTGTGGACCGAGCTGCTGCCGTACGCGGCCCGCGGGTACACGATCGCCGCGCTGGACGTGCGCGGACAGGTCGGGCTGGCGCTGCCCGAACAGCACCGGAGCCCGTTCACCCTGCGGCACCACGTCGTGGACGGTCTGGACGATGGCCCGGAGCACATGGTCTACCGCCACGTGTTCCTGGACGCCCGCCGGCTGGCCGACGTCGTACTCGGGTTCGACGAGGTCGATCCCGCCCGGGTCGGCAGCACCGGGTACAGCCAGGGCGGCGGCCTCAGCCTGGTCGCCGCCGCCCTCGAGCCGCGGATCGCGCTGGTCGCGTCGGTGTACCCGTTCCTCACCGACTACCAGCGCGCGTACGAGATGAGCCTGGAGGAGGATCCGTACGGCGAGATCGCGGAGTGGTTCCGCAAGCGTGACCCACAGCACCGGCGCGAGGCCGAGGTGTTCACCCGGCTCGGGTACGTCGACGTCCAGCACCTGGCACCGCGGATCCGGGCCCGGGTCGACCTCACGATCGGCCTCGAGGACCGGATCTGCCCGCCGTCGACCCAGTTCGCGACGTACAACCGGCTGACCTGCGAGAAGTCGCTGCGGTTGTACCCGGACCACGGGCACGACGACCTGCCAGGGTTGGACGACGAGATCTACACCCTGCTCGGAACACTCTGACCGAACAGCTCCTCCTGTCAGAGCCGTGTGCTGCTGCCTCCCAGCCAGTACTGCCACTTGGCGCTGGCCACCGGCGTACGGGTGAGTCCGTCCGGCCAGGTCGCCGGCAGCTCGTTCGCCCGCGCGGCGTACAGCACGAGCTCGCTGTTCAACGGATTGCCGCGGACCACCATCCGCGCCGCCGTCTCCGACCGAAGATCCGCGAGGTACTGGACGGCCGGAAGGAAGTCCGCACTGCACCGCGGACCGAGCTGGCCGACGCGTTCACCGTCCAGCCTGACCTCGACCGCCAGCTTGCCGCTCTTGGCACTGACGTGCTCGATCGCGTGCAGCGTGGCATAGACCCAGCACTCTCCTTCCGGGCGGAAGTACGGCACGATCAGCTCGAAGCCGTCGCGGTCCATCGGGACAACGGTCGCCGTGCCGTGCGGCAGCGGCTGGTAGCTCCCCGCGGGCGGTAGGTTCAACGGCACGAGCATGTGCGGCTGGGCCAGGGCGAGTGCGACGCTGGCGTGGTACTCGGTGACGCCGAGACCTCGTCGGTCCCAGTCGGCGGCCTCCCACTCACTGGCCGACACCCGACACGGCGCCTGAGGCTGGAACCCCTGCTCGACCAGATCCGCAAGCACCGGCTGGTAGTGCCGGGCGTCCTCCTGCGGTAGGTAGCCGACCACCTTTTCGGCTACCCGGACCGCAACGGCGTACGGGTCGAACCGGTTGTCCGGCTCAGGTACTAGGTCGGCCACGGTGTCGAGGTCGGCGCCGCGGCCTGGTAATGGTGACGGAAGGAGTGATCTGATGGCCGCCTCATGCTCCGACGCCCCAACTACTTCTTGTCCACACCACAACGCGTCGCCCCACAGGCGGAACGGAATCATGCCAAGTCGGCCCTTCAGGTCCCCGTGAGGTCGGTTGGTACCTGGTACATCCTTTCCTGTCGCTGGTTCGTTACACAAGGTGAGCGCTCGGATACATGCCTTCCTAACCAAGAAATCGTCGGTGAGCTGGTTCGACGACTCGACCAGTGAGTGGCCCTGGCCGCATACCAAGATCGGTATGAGATACCGATCCTGGTATACGAACCGAGCGTTGTTTACGACCAGTCGTAGTCGGACCCCCGCTGTCAGTAATCGCCCGGCCGGTAAAGGCGGCTGTCCGGGTCCGGCCGCACCAGGCCGTTGAACACTGGACCATCGAGATCCGTGTAACAGGGTGTGGCCAGTGTTCAGCCGATGAACGAAGACCTGCTCCGCGCGTTGCATGACGAACACGCGACGGCTCTGCTGGTCTTCGTCCGGCGGCTGACCGGTGACCGCGGCCAGGCCGAGGACATCGTGCAGGAGACGTTGTTACGGGCCTGGCGGCATGCGAGCCGGTTGCCGCCGGACGGGATCAGGCCGTGGCTGTTCACGACCGCCCGGAGGTTGGTGATCGACGCGCATCGCGCCCGGTCCGCCAGACCGAAGGAGACCGACGCGGAGCTACCGGCCGTGGTGGCCGCCGACGAGATCGACGCGGCGCTGGACGCCGCCCTGGTGCTGGACGCGATCCGCACCCTGACGCGTGAGCACCGGGAGGTTCTGGTGGACAGCTTCTACCGCGGCCGGACCGCGGCCGAGATCGCCGCCGATCGCGGGCTGCCCGCCGGGACCGTGCGATCGCGGATCTTCTACGCCTTGCGCGCGTTGCGCCTGGCTCTGCAGGAACGAGGGGTGGACGGCCCATGAGCTGCGCGACCGAGGAGTACCTGGGCGCCTACGTGCTCGGTGCGCTGGACGCCCGCGAGGACGCCTGGGTTCGCACCCACCTCGCGACCTGCCCGACCTGCCGGGACAGCCTGCGCGAGTTGGAGTGGCTCCCGGCCCGGCTCGGCGCGGTTCCCGCCCGGGACGTCGAAGCGCTGGACGTCGAGGCCCTGGCCGTCGAGGCGCTGGCCGTCGAGCCCCCCTTGCTGGATCGGGTGCTGGCCGCGAGCCGGCGCGATCGGCGGGTCCGCCGGCGGCGGCTGGTGCTCGCAGCCGCCGGCGTGGCCGCCGCCGCGGTCACCGGCATCACCGTGGTCACGGTCGACGACCCCGCCCCGGCACCGGTGCTCCAGGTCGCCGATGCCCGCACCGGCGTCACCGCCCAGGTCGGGCTGACGCCCGCGGACGAAGGCACCCGGCTGAACCTCCAGCTCAGCGGCGTACGGCCCGGCGAGCGGTGCGCACTGGTCGCCCGGGCCCGGGACGGCCGCACCGAGACCGCGGCGACGTGGGTCGCGACCTACACCGGCACCGCCGACGTACCGGGAACCACCGCAATCCCGGCCGACCAGCTGGAGTCGCTCGACGTCGTGACCGACGACGGCCGGCTGCTGGCCCGCCTCACCGTGCCACCCACGAAATAAGGAGAAACTCGATGCGATCCATCCGGCTCCTAGCGGCCGTTATCGGAATCCTGCTGCTCGCCGCGTGCGGCTCGTCCGCCACCGAGGAGGCCGCGCCTGCCCCCGCCTCCACGACCGTTGCCGTCGGCAACGCGGACGCACTGGTCGACGCCAAGGGCATGACGCTGTACTTCACCGACCAGGACACCAGCAGCAAGCTCGCCTGCGCGAGCAACGCCTGCCTGCAGTTCTGGAAGCCGCTGACGGTCACCGCCGGCCAGACACCGACCGGCCCGGAGCAGGTGGCGGACAAGCTCGGCACCCTGAAGCGGCCGGATGGCTCGATGCAGGTCACGTACGACGACAAGCCGCTGTACACCTTCACGCTGGACAAGACCTCCGGTCAGGTGAACGGCAACGGCCTGACCGACTCGTTCGACGGCACGTCGTTCACGTGGCACGCGATCACCGCGACCGGTGCCGCACCGGCTCCGGCGACGTCCGAGCCCGGCGACGAAATGGGCGGACAGTACGGGTACTGACCGTCTGGGTCAATCATCTCTCCGCCATCTCTCCGCCTCACTCAGTCGATCCGCGCGTCGGCGGCGTCCCAATCCGCCGCCTCGCCCTGTGGAACGTATCGCCGCAACTCATGGGTGCTCCGTACCAGCGACCGCATCGCCTCCAGGTCGGGCAGCGGTACGCCGAGGGCCCGGGCCTGTACGAGGACGTTGCCGAGCGCCGACGCCTCGGCCGGGCCGGCGAGCACCGGCAGCCCGCACGCGTCGGCGGTGAGCTGGCAGAGCAGCTCGTTGCGCGACCCGCCACCGATCACGTGCACGACCTCGACCTCACGACCGGACAGCCGCTGCGCGGCCCGGACGGTACGGCGGTACGCCAGCGCCAGGCTCTCCAGGATGCAGCGCACGGTCGCCGCCGGCCCGTCCGGCGGGCGCTGGCCGGTGGCTCGGCAGCGGTCCGCGATCCGCTCCGGCATGTTGCCCGGGGCAAGGAAGTCCGGGTGGTCCGGATCGACCATGGCCTGGTACGCCGGTGCTGCCGCGGCCGCTCTCAGCAGGCCGTCCAGGTCGTGCGTACCCCAGGCCCGCATGCTCTCCTGCAGCAGCCACAGACCCATCACGTTGCGCAGGAACCGGATCCGGCCGTCGACGCCGCCCTCGTTGGTGAAGTTCTCCGTCCGGGCGTCCTCGCTCAGCACCGGCGCGTCGAGCTCCAGCCCCGCCAGCGACCACGTCCCAGACGAGATGTACGCGAACCGCTGGTTCGCGGCCGGCACCGCGACCACCGACGATGCGGTGTCGTGCGAGCCGACCGCGATCACCGGCGTACCGGCGGCCAGGCCCGACTCGCTCGCGATCTCCGGCAGCACCGGTCCGACCACCGTGCCGGGCTCGCGCAGCGCGGGCAGCAGCCGGACCGGGATGCCCACCCGCTCGGCCAGGCCGGTGGCCCACGCCCGGGCCCGGACGTCGTACAGCTGGGTGGTGGAGGCGTTCGTCGCCTCAGCCCCGGGCACGCCGGTGAGCCAGTAGGTGAGCAGGTCCGGGATCATCAGCATCGTGTCCGCGGCTGCGAGCCGTTCGGGGCCCTCGGCAACGAGCTGGTAGATCGTGTTGAACGGCAGCTGCTGCAGCCCGGTGACGGCGTACAGCTCCTCGGCCGGGACCATTCCGAGCACCTGCTCGGCGATCCCCGTGGTCCGTTCGTCGCGGTAGTGCACCGGGTTGCCGAGCAGCGCGCCGGTGCGGTCGAGCAGTCCGTAGTCGACCGCCCAGGAGTCGATCCCGATCGCATCGACCGGCCCGGTCCGGCTCAGCCCGGCGAGCAGCTGGCGGTGGATTCCGAGCACGTCCCAGTGCAGCGTGCGGCCGGCCCGCACCGGCCCGTTCCAGAACCGGTGCACTTCCTCCAGGGCGAGCGTGTCCGGCTCGACGCGGCCGGTCATCACCCGGCCGCTGGACGCGCCCAGGTCGACCGCCGCGACCGAGACCACCGGCTACACCTGCACGGCGCGCAGTGCGCCCCACCCGGCCTGCTCGCCACCGACCCGACCGGCCACGATCTGGTCGGTGTCGTACGCGTCCATCAGCACGGCATTCGCACCCAGCATGTCACCATTCTGCTGCGCGTCAGCGCGTCCGCCTCCACGATTTCGTGCATGGGCCGGAATGACGGGCGTCAGCTCGCGGTCCAGGGCCGGAGCTTGTCGGGGTTGCGTACCGCCCAGATGTGCTTGATCCGGTCGCCTGCGATGCCGAAGGCCATCACCATCACGGTGACGCCATCGTGCTGAACCACCAGACCGGGCTGACCATTCACCGAACGCTCCAGGATCGTCAGCTCGAACGCCCGATCGGCGACGTCGACAAAGAAGCGGGCGACCTGCGCACCACCCTTCGGTCGCAACACCGCGCTGACCAGACCGCCGCGCGCTCAGGCCCGGATCGGACCGGCCATCACCCGGCCCGGATCGACTGGTCACGGCGCCGACCACTCCCTCGCTCGCAACTGCCCCACACCACCACTTCGACGAAACACCACACCCAACTGTGAGGTCGACCCACCACCTCACAATCCGCGGCGTCGCGTCGTCGTACAACAGAGACGAACACACCACCCAGCGAAGGACTCTGACTGTGGAACCCGTGAAGGCCGCAATCATCTACTACAGCTCCACCGGCACCGTGCACGCCTTGGCGCGAGCCGCCGCCGAGGGCGCGGAGAAGGCCGGCGCACACGTGCGACTGCGCAGGATCGCCGAACTGGCACCACCGGCGGCGATCAACACCAACCCGGCCTGGCGCCAACACCTCCAGGACACCGCCGACGTCGTCGAGGCCAGCCTCGCCGACCTGGCCTGGGCCGACGCAGTGCTGTTCGGCACCCCGGCCCGCTTCGGCAACCCGGCCAGCCAGCTCAGGGCGTTCATCGACACCACCGGCCCCTTGTGGCAAGGGGGCAATCTCGTCGACAAGGTGTACTCGGCCTTCACCTCTAGCAGCACGGCCCACGGCGGACAGGAGTCGACCCTCCTGGCGCTGGGGAACACGTTCTACCACTGGGGCGGCATCATCGTGCCCCCCGGCTACGCCGACCCCATTCAGTACCGGTCAGGCAATCCCTACGGCACCTCCCACGTGGTCGGCGATGGCCCTCCCGGCGACGTGTCCCTCGAAGCGGCCCGCTACCAGGCCCGGCGCGTCGTCGACACCGCCGCCGCACTCAAGGCCGGCCGCGCCGCCTGAGGCTACAAGAATCAGACGAGAGATAACGCTGATGGGATCCGCTGCTGCGATTTGGTTGCGGCTCCCGGAATGGAGGACACAAATGACTTCGGCCGAGTCCGAGGTAAGCGCACTGTTGGACAGTCGATCCGAGGCGGCTCGGATCAAGGACATTGACCAGCTCATGTCACTTTATTCTCCCGACATCATCTATTTCGACGTCGTACCTCCGCTCCAATACATCGGATCCGATGCGCTCCGGGGCAGGTTCATGAACTGGTTCGACGGCTTCAAGAGCTCGATCGGCCAGGAAATCCACGACTTGACCATTCAGGCGAGCGGGGATCTCGCGGTCGCGTCCATGCTCGTCCGATCAGCCGGAACCCTGACGAACGGGCACGAGGTCGAACGGTGGGTACGTGTGACCTCTAGCTGTCAACGGTCGAATCATAGGTGGTTGATCACGCACGAACATGTCTCACTGCCCGTCGATCTCAAGAGCGGGAGTGCGGCCGCGAACCCTGTTTCCTGAGTTGTGAATATCACGAAGTACTAGACCGCCCGCGCGGTGTAGCGCGCGCCGTTCCGGCTCAGCTCCAGCTGCAGCCCGAACGCTTCAGAGATGGTCGCGGACGTGAGCGCGGTCTCGATCGGCCCAGCGGCCACGATCCGGCCCTGCCGCAACAGCAGCGCGTGGGTGAACCCGGGCGGGATCTCCTCGACGTGGTGGGTCACGAGCACGATCGCCGGCGCGTTGTCGGTGACCGCGATGTCGCTGAGCGAGCCGACCAGCTGCTCGCGGCCGGCCAGGTCGAGGCCGGCCGCCGGCTCGTCGAGCAGCATCAGCTCCGGGTCGGTCATCAGCGCCCGGGCGATCTGGACCCGCTTGCGTTCCCCCTCGGACAAGGTGCCGAAGGTGCGGTCGACGAGGTGGCCGATGCCGAGCTCGGTGAGCAGCGCCTTGGCCCGGTCGTGGTCCATCGTGTCGTACGCCTCGCGCCACCGGCCGAGCACCGCGTACGACGCGGACACCACCACGTCGGACACCATCTCGTCGCGCGGCAGCCGGTCCGCCAGTGCCGCACTGGTGAGGCCGATGCGGGGCCGCAGCTCGAACACGTCGACCGCGCCGATCAGCTCGCCGAGCAGCCCGACCATCCCGGTCGTGGGGTGCAGCTGCGCGGCGACGATCTGCAGCAGGGTGGTCTTGCCGGCACCGTTCGGGCCGATCACGACCCAGCGGTCCTTCTCGTCGACCACCCAGTCGATGCTCTCGAGCAGCCGGGCGTCACCCCGGACCACGGAGACGTCGGCCAGCTCCACCACGGCAGTCATGGACAGCAACCTACGTGGTGCGTCCAGCACGCCGCGACGGACCTCCGCTGGACCGCCTGCAGGCCGGCAGGGTCCGGCGGGCACGGTGACCCCGCCATCGCCGACCGGGTGGCATGCTGGGCGCGTGATGCAGTCCACCGCCGCCGTACGGTTCACCGTCTGGACGAACGCGATGCTGCACGCTGCCTGCGACCCGGACACCGCGGCGCGGCACATCGTCGGCGACGACGTCGGGCACCACGTGAGCGGGCTGCCGTCGCACCCGGAGCCGGCGACGCTGCCGGTGGCGCTGAACCTGCTCCGCCGGGCCGGCGGGCGGGAGGCTCACCTGGCACTCCCGGTGCCGGGCCATCCGGTCGGCCTGGCCGGACCACCCGCGTTCAACGAGGCCGCGCTGGACGCCGGCGAGGCGGTCGTCGTCGGGGGCGCGGCGATCGGGCTGGTGCCGGCGTACGTCGGCCCGGCCGTGCAGTGGCAGGCGCTCCCGGCCGACCCGCCACCACCGGCCGACCTCGGTGAGGCGGATCGCACGCTGCGGGCGGCGCTGATCGAGGCCGCCCAGGCGCTGGCGTCGCTGGACGTGGCCCGCTGGAAGCCGGAGATCGCCGACGAGCTGATCGACATCCGCCGGATCGGAACCGGCCGCGGCGACGACCTCGCGCCCGGGTACGACGGCCGGGCGGTCCGGACCGCGGCGACCGCCCGGCGCTGCCTGGCGATCGCGGACGCCGCGCTCTCCGACGACGGCGGCGCGATCACCGTGGTGGACGCGGACGCCCGCCGGCGCGCCGTACTCGACCTGGCCACCGCTGCCCGCCGGGCCCTCGTCGCGGCATGCGGACCACCGGTCAACGGCTGAGTCCGCTCTAGTAGCGTCGTGCGCGCCATGAGCGAGCCCGTGTCACAACCACCGTCACAGCCACCGTCACAGCCACTGTCGCAGCCGACGCTGCTCGTCACCCTGACCGGGACCGACCGGCCGGGCCTGACGTCCGCGATGCTGAGCACGCTGGCGGGCAAGGGCCTCACCGTGATCGACGCCGAGCAGGTGGTGCTGCGCGGCCGGCTGATCCTCGGCGTGCTCCTGACCGCACCGCGCGACGACAGCGGGCTGCGGACCGAGCTGGCGCGGCTGGCGAACGCGCTGGACGTCCACATCGACGTGTCCCGCGGTACCGGCGACAACGAACCGCGACGCAAGGGCCGTAGTCAGGTCACCGTGATCGGATACCCGCTGACAGCGGCCGGGCTGGCCGCGATCGCCGGCCGGATCGCCGACACCGGCGCGAACATCGACCGGATCAGCCGGATGGCCCGCTACCCGGTGACGGCGCTGGAGATCGCGGTGTCCGGGGCGGACCCGGACGCGCTGCGGACCGTGCTCGCCCTCGAGGGCGTCGCGCAGGGTCTCGACGTCGCGGTCCAGCCGGGCGGTCTGCACCGCCGGACCAAGCGGCTGATCGTGATGGACGTGGACTCGACCCTGATCCAGGGCGAGGTGATCGAGATGCTCGCGCGGCACGCCGGGCGACTCGCCGAGGTGGCCGCGGTCACCGAGCAGGCGATGCGCGGCGAGCTGGACTTCGCCGACTCGCTGCGGCACCGGGTCGCAGCCCTCGCCGGGCTGCCTGCGTCCACGCTGGACCAGGTGTACGACGCGATCCAGCTCGCGCCGGGTGCGCGGACCATGGTCCGGACGCTGAAGCGGCTCGGGTTCCGGTTCGCCATCGTCAGCGGCGGGTTCAGCCACATCACCGACCGGCTGGCCGCCGACCTCGGCATCGACTATGCCGCCGCGAACCGGCTCGAGATCGTGGACGGCAGGCTCACCGGCAACGTGCTCGGCGACATCATCGACCGGCCCGGCAAGGCGGTCGCGCTACGCCGGTTCGCCGACCAGGCGGGTGTGCCGCTGTCCCAGACGGTCGCGATCGGCGACGGCGCGAACGACCTCGACATGCTGGCCGCGGCCGGGCTCGGGGTCGCGTTCAACGCCAAGCCGGTGGTGCGCGCGGCGGCCGACACGCATCTGTCGGTGCCGTACCTGGACACCATCCTCTACCTGCTCGGCATCAGCCGGGACGAGGTCGAGGCCGCGGATGCCGACGCGGGCCTGACGACACCCGCTCCCCCGGTGTGACCCGCAACCTGCCCCACGCGATCGAGGCGGGTGTCATTCCGCTGTCGCCGCGTCGGCGAGCACGGCGAGCGCGCTGCGCTCGGCCAGGTCCGCGGCGTACGACGGGATCCTGGTGCCGGTGCGCAGGTGCCGCCTGACGATGCCGTACGGGATGTCGAGCACGGCGACGGTGACCCGCTCGGCGGCCGCGGGTGTGGTCGCGCCCAGCCGCCGGGCGAGCGCCCGGACGGCCCGCAGGGTACGGCGGTTGCCGGTCGTGAGCCGTCGCGCGGCGGCATCGGGCCAGTCGTCGCGGCCGAAGTCCGCGGGGCTGTACGCGAGCACCGCGGTGAGCTCCGGGTTGCACCGGCTCCAGTCGACGACGTGCCGGGCGGCGGCGGCCGCGGCGTCGTACGGGTCCTCGAGCGCCATCGCGTCGACGTACCCGGCCTGGAACGCCTCCACGGACCGCAGCCAGACCTCGGCCAGCAGCACGGACCGGCCGGCGAACCGGTGGTACACCGAGCCGTTCGGCACGCCCGCTGCCTGCGCCAGTGCGGACATCGTCACGGCCGCCGGACCGCCTTGCACCACCAGCTCCGCAGCGGCGTCCAGCAGCTGCTGGGTGTCGTACTTCACAGGCCGGGCCATAGTTGTGGAGACTACACTCCACAACTATTGGAGCGGTATCTCCAAAACGATCTCCGGAGGTGTACGACGATGGCGGTTCGCAACGTGCACGAGAGGTTGCTGCGCGGCGTACCAGCGGACCAGGTGGGTGCGCTGGTCGACGGGCTCGCCGGCCCGGACGACCGGCTGTGGCCCGGCCGGTACTGGCCACCGATGCGGCTGGACGGGCCGCTCGCGACCGGAGCCGCCGGCGGTCACGGGCCGATCCGCTACACGGTCGAGGAGTACGTCGCGGGCCGGTGGGCGCGGTTCCGGTTCGACAACCGGCGCGAGGTCGACGGGTTCCACGAGTTCACCGTGCACGAGCAGCCGGACGGCACGCTGCTGCGGCACACGCTGTCGGTGAGCCTGCATGGTCAGGCCCGGCTCGGCTGGCCACTGGTGATCCGCTGGCTGCACGACGCCCTCCTCGAGGAGCTGCTGGACAACGCCGAGCGCGCGACCACCGGCACGGTCAGGCGGCCGGCCCGCTGGTCGTCGTACGTCCGCGTGCTCCGCCGGGTCCTCGGCATCGACCAGCGGGCGGTCGCCGGTGTCCGATGACTTCCTCCGGCAGCGGCTCGCCGCGCACCTGGACGGCCAGGGCCTGATGCGGATGTACGGCGCCGAGCTGGGCGACGTCGGACCCGGCCGGGCCGAGCTCAGTGTGCCGTACCGGGAGGAGCTGACCCAGCAGTACGGTCTGTTCCACGGCGCGGTGATCGGCACCCTGCTGGACAACGCCTGCACCGGCGCCGCCGGGACCCTGGCGCCCGACGGCACGGCTGTGATCACGGTCGAGTACAAGGTGAACTTCCTGTCGCCGGCGCGCGGCGAGCGGCTGCTGGCCCGGGCCCGGGTGGTGAAGGCGGGCCGCACGCTGACGGTCGCGACCGGCGAGGCGTTCAGCGTCGGCGCGGACGGCACCGAAGACCTGGTCGCCACCTCGCAGTCGACGGTGATGCGAATCGCCGGGCAACCGGGCCTGCCGTGACCCATCCTCGGCCGCGTCAGGCCGGGCCCGCCACCACCACCTCCGGCCCTTCCGGAACAACCACGGGAGCCTTCAGCACGTCCATCTCCAGGCCCTTCCACAGCCAGGACACCCCGAACGCCAACAGCGCCACCACCTCACCGATCAGCACCGAGTAGTCGTCGAACCAGCCCGACACCTTCGTCAGCACGATGAACGCGACCGCGAGCGCGATCACGGACGCGCAGATCCAGTGGAACCAGCGCCAGAACCCGGGCGGACGCTTTCCCTCGGCGGGCGGCCGTCTGCCTTCGCGGACACCGAAGAAGTAGCTGATCACCGCCAGCGACACGATCGAGACGGCCGCGAACACGAAGTGGGTCCTGGTGACGTTCGACTCGCCGAACTGGTCCTGCAACGGTGTCAGCGACAGGGGGCTCCCGGCCGGACGACCGGTCGGGAAGAACGCTACGCCGAGGATCGCGAGACCCGCGACGGTGCTGAGTGTGTTGTCCAGGTTGTGCTCGAACACCTTGTAGGTGATCAGGAACAGCGCGATCGCGCACAGCCCTCCGACGAACAGGTCGCGCATCCCCGAGTGGTAGTACGCGCTGAGCGACCCGCGCACCCGGACGTCACCGTCCAGGAACGTCCAGTCGCCGAGCAGCAGCGCGGCCGGCAGCAAGATCCCGATGAACCCGATCACCGCCCGCATCACCAGGTACGACTTGAGGTACAGGTCCTTGCCCTGCTTCGGGCTGATGCTCGGCCGCGGCGACGTCTCCGTCTCCGGCTTCCAGTAGCTCATGGTCCCCTCCCATGAACGGCGCCGGCCTCGACCGGCGCTCCCCCTTGGTCTGGCGGTGTCAGAACGCCTGTGGCGGACACCGCTCGACTCCACGGTCGCGCCTCGGATGGCCGGCGGTCAATGGGTCTGCAACTAGAGTGCGGCTATGTCAGAACGGGCGGAGACGGCGCACGGCGTACCGGGGCCGTTGTTCGCGATCGGCGGCGCCGAGGACAAGCTGAAGAAGCGCACCGTGCTGCGGGAGTTCGTCGCGGCCGCGGGCGGCGACCAGGCGCGGATCGTGGTGATACCGACCGCATCGGCGCTCGGCCAGGAGATCGTCGACCTGTACGCCGCCCTGTTCGGCACGCTCGGCGCCGCGGAGGTCAGCTCGGTCCGGCCGGAGACGCGGGCGGACGCCGAGGAACCGTCGTACGTCGAGCCGCTGGCCGAGGCGACCGGCATCTTCATGACGGGCGGCAACCAGCTCAAGCTCAGCGGCGTGGTCGCCGGTACCGCGTTCGGCAAGGCGATCCTCGCCGCCCACGAACGGGGCGCGGCGGTCGGCGGTACGTCGGCGGGCGCCAGCATCCTGGCCGAGCACATGATCGCCTTCGGCCGGGCCGGCACCACCCCGCGGCAGCGGATGACCCAGCTCTCGAACGGGCTCGGCCTGGTCAAGCAGGCGATCATCGACCAGCACTTCGGGCAGCGCAACCGTTACGGCCGGCTGCTCTCGCTGGTGGCGCAGTCGCCGGCGTTGCTCGGGATCGGTGTGGACGAAGACACCGCGGCGGTCATCCGCGGCGATCGGCTGGAGGTGGTCGGGCGCGGCGCGGTGACGATCTTCGACGGCAGCAGGATCACCTCGAACGCCCACTCGGCGCGGCGGTCGGCGGCCCTGCTCGCGTCCGGCGTTGTCTTGCACGTGCTGCCCGAGAGTGCCACCTTCGACCTGAGCACGCGGTCACTGGTCGGGTTCGGCGGTGAGCCGGCGCCCGGTGAGGTCGCCGTGCTGCAGGCCGCCGTGGACGACCTGCGCGAGCTCGCCGCCCAGATCGCCGCCGAGGGGGTGTCGCCGAGCTACTACGCCGAACGGCGACGACGCGCCAGCAAGCAACCGCGACCAGCAGACAGGCCGAAGCCATGACCGACAGCACCACCTCCGCCAGCACCACGGCCAGCCCGAGCCCGGACCTGAAGATCGTCGAGACACGCGTATTCCGCGGGCCGAACGTGTGGAGCTACGACCAGTGCATCCACCTGGTCGTCGACCTCGGCTCGTTGGAGGACTTCCCGACCGACACCATCCCCGGCTTCACCGACCGGCTGCTGAGCCATCTCCCCCGGCTGGACCAGCACCACTGCTCGCGCGGGAAGAAGGGCGGCTTCGTCGAAAGGCTCCGCGAGGGCACCTGGCTCGGACACGTCGCCGAGCACGTGTCGCTGCAGCTGCAGCAGGAGGCCGGGCACGACATGCGGCGCGGCAAGACCCGGCAGGTCAAGGGCGTGCGTGGCCGGTACAACATCATCTACGCGTACGCCGAGGAGCAGGTCGGACTGGCCGCGGGCGAGCTCGCCGTGCGGTTCGTCAACCATCTGGTGCAGCCGGAGCCGGACTTCGACTTCACGACCGAGCTGGAGCGGTTCATCGTACGGGCCGAGCGCACCGCGTTCGGACCGTCGACGCAGGCGATCGTCGACGAGGCAGTGTCCCGCGACATCCCGTGGATCCGGCTGAACAAGTACAGCCTCGTGCAGCTCGGCCAGGGCGTGCACGCGAAGCGGATCCGGGCCACGATGACGTCGGAGACCGGCTCGATCGCCGTGGACGTCGCCAGTGACAAGGACCTGACCACCCGGCTGCTCGCGTCGGCCGGTCTGCCGGTCCCGCGCTCGGAGTCGGTTCGCTCGGTCGGCGACGCGGTCAAGGCGGCGAACAAGGTCGGCTATCCCGTGGTCTGCAAGCCGCTGGACGGCAACCACGGCCGAGGCGTCTGCCTGGACCTGCAGGACGCCGGTGCCGTACGGGAGGCGTTCCCGATCGCGGCAGAGCAGTCACGGCGTGGCTGGGTGATCGTCGAGTCGTTCATCACCGGCAAGGACTACCGCTGCCTGATCATCAACGGGCGGATGGAGGCCATCGCCGAGCGGGTCCCGGCGCACGTGATCGGCGACGGCCAGCACTCGATCGCCGAGCTGGTGGAGATCACCAACGCCGACCCGCGCCGTGGCGTCGGGCACGAGAAGGTGCTGACCCGGATCCAGGTCAAGGACGCGGCGGTCGAGCTGATCCGCAGCCAGGGCTTCGAGCTGGACGACGTGCCGGAGACCGGCACGATGGTGAAGCTCACCCTCACCGGCAACATGTCGACGGGCGGGATCTCGATCGACCGGACCTTCGAGGCGCATCCGGAGAACGTCGAGATCGCCGAGGAGGCCGCTCGGATGATCGGCCTCGACATCGCCGGCATCGACTTCATCTGCCCGGACATCGCCGAGCCGGTCCGCGAGACCGGCGGCGCGATCTGCGAGGTCAACGCCGCACCCGGGTTCCGGATGCACACGCACCCGACGATCGGCGATCCGCAGTACATCGCGAAGCCGGTGGTGGACATGTTGTTCCCACCCGGTGCGCCGAGCCGGATCCCGATCGTGGCGGTCACCGGCACGAACGGCAAGACCACCACCGCGCGGATGATCAGCCACGTCTTCAAGGGCCTCGGCCGCAAGGTCGGGATGACGTCCACCGACGGGGTCGTGGTGGACGAGCGGCTGGTGATCCGCGCCGACGCATCCGGACCGAAGTCGGCCCGGATGGTGCTGCAGAACCCGCGGGTCGACCTCGCGGTGTTCGAGGTCGCCCGCGGCGGCATCCTGCGCGAGGGCTTAGGTTACGAGCGCAACGACGTCGCGGTGGTGCTGAACGTCGCACCGGACCACCTCGGGCTGCGCGGTATCGACACCCTGGAGCAGCTCGCTGACGTCAAGGCGGTCCTGGTCGAAGCGGTGCCGCGCAACGGCGCCGCGGTGCTGAACGCGGACGACCCGCTGGTACGCAAGATGCGCCGCCGCTGCTCCGGTGAGATCGTCTGGTTCAGCATGGCCGAGGCGGGCAGCGAGGTCCGCGAGGACATCGACACGCACTGCCGGCACGGCGGCAAGGCTGTCGTACTTGACCGCTCCGAGCTGGGCGACATGATCGTGGTCAAGCACGGCCGCCGGTCCATGCAGCTGGCGTGGACACACTTGCTGCCGGCAACGTTCGGCGGCCGGGCGATGATGAACGTGCAGAACGCGATGGCCGCGGCCGCCGCGGCGTTCGCCGCCGGCGCACCGCTGCACGACATCCGGCAGGGCCTGCGCACGTTCTCCACGTCGTACTACCTGTCGCCCGGGCGGCTGAACGAGCTAGAGGTCGACGGACGCACCGTGATCATCGACTACTGCCACAACGCGCCGGCGATGCAGATGCTCGGCGACTTCGTGGACAAGCTCGGCGACTCGCTCGGTGCCTCCGCGGAGGCGGCCCGGCCGTCCCGGATCGGTGTCGTCGCGACCGCCGGCGACCGGCGGGACGCCGACATGCGGGAGCTCGGCGAGGCCGCGGCCCAGCACTTCGACGTGCTCGTGGTCCGCGAGGACGCTCGGCTGCGCGGCCGCAAGCCGGGCGAGACGGCCGCGCTGGTCGCCGCCGGCGTCGAGACCGCGATGGCGGCCGGCGCCCGCTGCCGCCGGGTGGAGACCGTGCTGGACGAGCTCGAGGCCGTCCGGCACGCCCTCGACCGCTCCAACCCGGGCGACCTCGTCGTACTCTGCGTCGACCAGCACAAGGCCGTGCTCACCGAGCTCGAGTCGGTGTCGCACCAGGCCCAGGCCGGCGCGCGGTCCCGGGACGAGGGCGGCGACCCGGACTTCGTCCCGGCCGAGGAAGGCAGCGGCTAGCCGACGGGTTCGCGGCGCGGGACCAGCCTGCGCCGCGGCTCCGGCCGGTCGATCCAGTCCAGGTCGTCGGGGATGAACGCGTCGTTGCTGCGCGCGTCGTACGGGATCGCCGGTTTGACCGGTGGGACCGCCCGGATCTTCAGCGCCACGATCATGATGGCGAGGAACACTGCCGCGACCAGCCAGGACCAGTACGTCGCCAGGAACGGCCGGAACGCGTGCACGAAGGTGTCGGTCGCCGTCCCGGCGACGGTGTCGGTGGTCTGCGCGCCGGCCGTGTAGCGGTCCGCCACCGCCTCGGCCGTGGTCATCACCGCGAACGCGACCAGGTACACGCCCGCGACCACCGGCCAGGACGACACCGCGGGCCAGCCCGACCGCCAGCACGCGACGTACAGCAGGATCGCGAACCCGGTCGCCACCAGCAGCCCGTTCACCTCGGTCACCCAGACCTGCCCATCGAGCTTCCGGCCCGGCATCAGCGCGTACGACGCGACCGGCAGCGCCACCGCGACCGCGGCCAGCACCGACCGGTGCGCGCCCAGTACACCGAGGATCGCGCCGAGACCGGTTGCCACCAGCAACGTGATCAGCACGCCGCGCTGCTCGGTGTACGACGGCGGGTCCGCGACGTACACCAGATGCCGGCGGGCCAAGAACCACAGTCCGGTGCCCAGGGCAACGGTCAGCGGTACCGCGATCCGCAACCGCCGCACGACCAGGCCGGCGACCACACCTGCGATCACTCCCCCGATCGCGACGGTGTCGATCCCGGCACCGGACAGCGGCAGCACCTCGCGCTCCGACCACGGCGCCATCGCGTCCTGGGACCCGAAGAACCACGGCCCGAAGCCGAGGATGTACCAGGCGACCGTTGCGCAGGGCACCGACCAGAGCGCTCGCCTCATCAGCGCACTCCTTTCAGTGCCGCGCTCGTTCGACCTTGCTCCTCAAAACCTCCGGTGAGTCGACCGTAGCCCCTCGATCCCGCAACCAGCCGTCAAGACGCGCCCGATCCTGCAGACACATCACGGCAACGACGTCGCCCGGACCGGCGTCGTCGACCAGTGCGGCCATCGCGTCCAGCTCCGTCGGGTACGACGGGACATCCTCCACGCCGACCGACGCGGCCGCGGAACGCAGCACCTCGTCGATCTCGGCGGGGTCCCGGCCGCGCAGGTACTTGGCCTTGTGCCCGATCACCACCCGGTCGGTGCCCCGGGCACCCATCGCGCCCATCGCGGTGACCATGTCGTCGGCCCGGTCGCCCGGCGTGCCGAGCGCGAGCATCAGCCGGGCGCCCGGCGGGCGGACGCCGGCCATGATCTCCAGCAGCGCCTCCAGCCCGGCCTCGTTGTGCGCCAGGTCGATGATCACCGTGACGTCGTCGAGGGAGTAGACGTTCATCCGGCCCGGGTTCAGGTCCGGGCCCGGCACGAACGTGGTGAGACCGTCGACGACGGCCTGCTGCGGCAGTCCGAGCCCGAGCGCGGCCGACGCCGCGGCGAGCGCGTTCTCCACGTTGAAGTGCGACAGCCCGGCCAGCGTCATCGGTACGTCGACCACCTTGCACAGCGGCACCGGATCGCCCGCCTTGTCGAGCACCGTGATCCAGCCGTCGATCACGGTCGTGGCGCGACCGCCGTCGCTGAGCACGGCGCGGATCGACGGCGAGTCCGGGTCCCGCGAGAACACCCACGACCGGCCGGGCGAGTCCAGCCGCATCGCGAACGTGCGCGGGTCGTCGCCGTTCACCACGCACCAGCCGCGCTGCCGGGTGATCCTGGTGACCACCGCCTTCACCTCGGCGAGCTGGTCCAGGGTCTCGATCCCGCCCAGGCCGAGGTGGTCGGCGGAGATGTTGGTGACCACCGAGACGTCGTTGTACGCGACTCCGATTCCGCGCCGTAGGATGCCGCCGCGGGCGGTCTCGGTCACCGCGAGCTGCAGCCCGGGCTGCGCCAGCACCCGGCCGGCGCCGCTCGGCCCGGAGTAGTCACCGGCCTCGACCAGCTCACCGTCGAGGTAGATCCCGTCGGTACTGGACCAGCCGACGTGCAGCCCGGCGGCCCGGCCGATGTGCGCGATCATCCGCGACGTCGTGGTCTTGCCGTTCGTCCCGGTGACCGCGACGACCGGGACCTTCGGCCGCAGCGTCGGCGGCGCCGCACCCTCCGGCGCGTCCCGGACCTGCCGCGCCGCCGACGCGAGCACAGCGGGCAGGTCCGCGCTGCCGAACGCGTCCACGACGCCGGCCACCGCCTTGCCCAGCGCCTCGGCGCGCTCCTGGTGCGCCCACGGGTACGCCGCGACCAGCTCGCGGACCCCGGACCCGGACCGGACCCGCACCCCAAGCCGAGCGATCCCGGCGTCTCGGGCCACGCGCCGTACCAGCTGGGCCAGCACCCGCACGGCGAACCGCTGCCGGAATCCGCTGCCGGCCCGGCCGGGCCGGGTGGCGCCGAGGCCGATCTCCGACGCGAACGTCTTCGCCGCCGGAGCGGGCGCGTCGATCAGCACCGAGACGTCGAGAGTGAGCTTGACCGCCGCCCGGGTGAAGTACAGGTTCGCCCCGTTCAGGATCCGGAGCTCGACCAGGGACGTGCTCACGGGGTCTCAGGCGCCCATCGCGTGGTAACCGCCGTCGACGTGCACGATCTCGCCGGTGGTGCCGGGGAAGAAGTCGCTGAGCAGGCCGACGATGGTCCGGCCGGTCGGCTCCATGTTGGTCGGGTCCCAGCCCAGCGGCGCCCGGTCCAGCCATGGCTCCTCGAACTTCTCGAAGCCCGGGATCGCCTTCGCCGCCAGCGTCTTCAGCGGCCCGGCCGAGACCAGGTTGCAGCGAATGCCCTTCGGCCCGAGGTCACGCGCCAGGTACCGGCTGGTCGACTCGAGCGCGGCCTTCGCCACGCCCATCCAGTCGTACCCGGGCCAGGCGACGGTGGCGTCGAACGTCACCCCGACGACACTGCTGCCCGGGCCCATCAGCGGCTCACAGGCCATCGCGAGCGACTTCAGCGAGTACGCCGAGACGTGCAGTGCGTTCGACACGTCCTCCCACGGCCCGTCCAGGAACTTGCCGCCCAGGATCGTCTCCGGGTTCCCGTACGCGATCGAGTGCACCAGCCCGTCCAGACCGTCGACATGCTCGCGGAGCTTGTCCGGCAGTGCCGCCAGGTGCTCGGGATCGGTGACGTCCAGCTCGATCACCGGGGGCTCGGCCGGCAGCCGCTTGGCGATCCGCCTGGTGATGTTCAGCGCGCGGCCGAAGTTCGAGATCAGGACGGTCGCGCCCTGCTCCTGCGCCACCTTGGCGGTCGCGAAGCCGATCGAGGTGTCGATCGTCACGCCGGCGACCAGGATCCGCTTGCCGTCGAGAATGCCCACGTTCACTCGCTCTCTGGTTGCTCGCGTCCGAAGAACCTCGCGCGATGACGCGACCTTCTTCGGACGCAACGGGTTGGACGGGATCAGTGGCCCATGCCGAGGCCGCCGTCGACCGGGATCACCGCGCCGGTGATGTAGCCGGCCTCCTCTGACGAGATCCAGCGGACCACCCGGGCGACCTCCTCGACCGACGCGTACCGGCCGAGCGGGATCTGGCCGAGGTACTGCTTGCGGGTCTCCTCCGGCAGCTCCGCGGTCATGTCGGTCTCGACGAAGCCCGGCGCCACCACGTTCGCGGTGATGCCGCGGCTGCCCAGCTCGCGCGCCATCGAACGCGCCATCCCGACCAGCCCGGCCTTGCTCGCCGCGTAGTTCACCTGCCCCGGTGAGCCGAGCAGCCCGACCACCGACGAGATGAACACGATCCGGCCCTTCCGCAGCCGCAGCATGCCCTTCGCGGCCCGCTTGGCGACCCGGAACGACCCGGTCAGGTTCGTGTCCAGCACGCTGGACCAGTCGTCGTCGCTCATCCGCAGCAGCAGCGTGTCCCGGGTGATGCCGGCGTTGGCCACCAGCACCTCGACCGGCCCCTGCGCGGCCTCGATCTCGCCGAACGCAGCGTCCACCTGCTCGCCGTCGGTCACGTCGCACTTCACCCCCAGGAACCCCTCGGGTGGCTCCCCGCTCCGGTACGTCACGGCGACGGAGTCACCCGCCTCCGCGAAGGCGGACGCGATCGCCGCCCCGATCCCCCGGTTTCCCCCGGTCACCAGCACCGACCTGCCCACGCGTCTCCACCTTCCGGCTCAGCAGTTCCAGCCCGAACGCTATCGTCCGAGCGCCCCGCGTGGTGCCGCAGGAGGGTCAGGAGTCCTCGAGGCGGAAGCCGACCTTGAGGCCTACCTGGACGTGGTCGATCTGGTTGTCCACGATGTGGCCGCGGATCTGGGTCACCTCGAACCAGTCCAGGTGCCGCAGCGTCTCGCCGGCCCGGCGCAGGCCGTTGCGGATCGCCGCGTCGACCCCCTCGGTCGAGGTGCCGACGATCTCGGTCACGCGGTACGTGCGGTCGGTCATGGCGATCCCCTTCGTTCGAGGTGCCCGCGCGGTCCCGTGTCGGCCGGCGGCGTACCGTGGTCTGCAAGGAGGATAGATGTCGCTGCGTGGGTCCAGGCGTCGTACGAGCGAGGACGAGCACGTCGTCTCCGTGACCGACGCGCAACCGGGACATTCCGAGGAACTGGAAAGCCGGATCGTCCGCTATGCGTGGATGATGTCGATTCGGATCGTGTGCTTCATCCTGGCCGTCCTGACCCCGTCACCGTGGCGCTGGATGTTCGTGGTCGGCGCCGTCTTCCTGCCCTACGTCGCGGTCGTGATGGCCAACGCGCGCCAGAGCAACAGGCACCAGACGCTGGAACCTTTCACCCCGGTGTCCCACCCCGAGATCGACACGAAATCTTGATGTGCCCTGGGACTGGATTCCCGCCTGAGATCCATGCCAGAATCACCGGCAGTGCTCTGATACGCAGTGCACTGCTGCAACGCGGACACAGAGCGTAGAGATGCGGCGTCGGACGGCTCCCCCCGTGGCTGTCCGACGTCGCTTCTTTTGCGCCCAGGTGGGTGTCGAACGTTCAAAGGAAATGGCTCATCGCTGATGTCGGATAGCGAACCGCAGACCCCGATCTGCTCCTCCAGGGGATGCTCCAGCGAGGCGGTCTGGCAGCTGCTCTGGAACAACCCGAAGATCCACACCCCGGACCGCCGCAAGGTCTGGCTGGCGTGCGACGAGCACAAGGAGTCGTTGAGCGATTTCCTCGGGCGACGCTCGTTCCTGCGCGACGTGGAGCGGCTGCGTGCTTCTTAGCCGCCGATCGCTGACATCGGCCGGTCCGGCTGCAGGAAGGTCGGGTCGTTGATGCCATGACCAGGCAGCTTGCCCCGGACCGCGGTCCGCCACCGCTCGGCCAGCTCGTCGTCCGACGCGCCATCGCGCAGGGGCGTCCGCAGGTCGGACTCGGTGCGCGCGAACAGACAGTTGCGGACCTGCCCGTCGGCGGTCAGCCGGACCCGGTCGCAGTCGCCGCAGAACGGCCGGGTGACCGACGCGATCACACCGACCACGGCCGGTCCGCCGTCCACGGTGAAGGTCTCCGCGGGGGCGCTGCCGCGCCGGGCCGCGTCGGTCGGCTCGAGTGTGAACACCTCACCCAGCCGGGCCAGGATCTCCTCCGCGGTGACCATCTGCTGACGGTTCCAACCGTGCTGGGCGTCCAGCGGCATCTGCTCGATGAACCGCAGCTCGTACCCGTGGTCGAGGCAGTACGCCAGCAGCTCGGCCGCCTGGCCGTCGTTGACGCCCCGCAGCAGCACCGCGTTCACCTTCACCGGGCGCAGCCCGGCCCGCTCAGCGGCCGCCAGACCCTCCATGACGTCGAACATCCGGTCGCGCCGGGTGATCTGCTGGAACGTGTCCCGGCGCACCGTGTCCAGGCTGACATTGACCCGGTCCAGACCGGCTTCCGCGAGCGGACCGGCGAGCCGGGCCAGGCCTATGCCGTTCGTGGTCAACGAGACCTGCGGCCGCGGCGTCAGCGCGGTGGTGCGCTGCACGATGCCGGCCAGACCCTTGCGCAGCAGCGGCTCACCACCGGTGAAGCGGACCTCGTCCACGCCGAGCAGGCGGACCGCGACGCCGACCAACCGGACCAGCTCGTCGTCGGTCAGCAGCTCCGGCTTCGGC
>Ga0209382_10002667_pt1 | contig 25543 bp, 26 predicted proteins | sample SoiMetdeltSBSDD5_FD_187599 | JGI IMG/M metagenome (GOLD analysis project Ga0209382, IMG submission 187599) | Bulk soil microbial communities from a Populus tree surrounding site in Tennessee, USA - Soil MetaG P. deltoides SBSDD5 (SPAdes) (version 2) | ecosystem: Environmental > Terrestrial >... | reverse complement strand
AAAACTGCCGGCGCCCCACGGCCTCGCACTCCTGGAGCGTTCGCGAGCCCACGTAGCCGTCGACGTCGGCGGCTGGGACGACCCAGTAGCCGTCCCCCTTCTCCAGATGGAGCTGCCGGCATTCGTTGACGTACACCGGTGCGGCGATTCGCCGGACGTAGCGGGCGCGCGCCGTGTTGCATGCCACGCGATCGTAGGTGAGGAGAAGCACGTCCGAGCCCGTCGACGACGGCGCCGCGTAGCCCCACCAGGTTCCCGTTGGCACCATCGCCTCTTGAACCGTACCGCAGCCGCTCAATGCGCCGAGGCTCGCGACCGCGAGCGCGAACGCGACTGTCTTCACGCGCCTACTTTACCGTGTGTCGTGGCATCCGAGTTGCGCCATCGTGCGTGAGAACAATGGGTTGGCATGTCCGCAAACCGACGGGATTGCTCGCGAGAGGCGCGGCACGCCTCGCGCCGCCGGCGTCGTCCCAGGTCATCATGGCAGCCTCGTGGACCAGAAGTGTCAATCCGATGAGATCCCACCAGGTTGGTATCGGGGTGATGCGCCGGCTCGGATCCGCCGCGGCGATCTGCCTCGTGGCGCTCACCGCCCTGACCTCAGCGGCCGGCGCGCAATGGACACCCGCCAACGGCCAGGTCATGCGGGCTATCGACGGCGAATCGATCGAGGTAAAGCTCGCAGATCGGCTGGAGATCGTTCGCTACGCCGGCGTCAGCACACCTGAGTTCCACCATCCGACGCGCGGGATCGACTTCTACCGGCGCGCGGCGATGGCCGAGAACGCGAAGATGGTCGTCGACAAGCGTGTGCTGCTCACGTTCGACGTTGAGCCGCGCGATCGCCACGGGCGGCTCCTCGCCTACGTCTGGGCGGGGAACCTGTTCGTGAACGCCGAGCTGGCCGGCGCCGGATATGCCGAGGTGGTCACGATGCCGCCAAACGTGCAGCATCGCGACGTGCTGATGGCGCGGCAGCGCGAGGCGCGTCAGGCGAACCGCGGGCTCTGGGCCGATGCCGAGGCTCTCCTCTATTATCGGCCGCGTCCCTCGGGCGTCTTCGGCAACACGCGGCTGCGGATTTACTTTCATCCCGACGACAACGCGCGAATGATCCTGCTCGCCGATCCGTTCCTCTACTTCGAGAGCCCGCAGCAGGCGGCCGCCGCCGGATACCGCGCCTCGATGGACTACGCCACGTTCTTGCGCCGTGAGCAGCGGATCTTGAGCGGCGAGCCGTTGTCGGTCACGACCGGCGGTCAATTCAGCGGGGCGGCCGGTGGCCAGGTCGGCAGCAAGCGATCGCACGACTCCATCTATCTCGGCAACGACCGAGCCACCATCTACTCGAGCAAGCCACCTGTGATGGTTGTCGAGCCGACGGCGCCCTATTTCGTTCCGTCGCCGCCGCCCGGGTACAATCCGCGGCTGTCGCCCCGGGTACAACCCGCCGACGCCCGGGTACTCCCGAGACGGAGACACGTATAGCCCGTACAGTCCGTACAATTACCCGCAGCGCTAGCCCGCAAAAACTCGTACTCTCCGCCGAACCGATATACCCTCGATGCTTGGACAAAGGTCCAGTTGGCGGCTCACCGACGCGACCGTAGCCTCACGACGCCCGTTGGGTCGCTCGGCGGAACCCACTTGCTCGAGGAGGAGCCGTGAATGGCGGTCGCTGCATCGCTCGCGCGCTTCTGGAGCCGCACCGAGTTTCGATGTGAGACCGTTGCCGCGGCGCTCGCGTTGATCGCGGTTATCGCCCTCTCGGCGGTGGCACTCGTCGACCCGGCCCTCGCCGGCCGCCTCACCGTCGAAAACGGCGTGGTCGAGTGGATACAGGTGCTGCTCGAGGCCGCAGCGGCTGTGCTGTTCGCGCGCCATCTCGCCCGAGATGCCTCGCGCGTGGGCCGCGTCTCGCCGCTCGACGTCGTCGTCGTCGCCTCGCTCGTCGGGCTCGTCATCGGCGAAGTCGACCTCGACCGGCTGATCTTCGGCACCAAGATCATTGCCACGAAGTTCTTCGTGGACGCCCGGGTGGCCTTTGGCTGGCGCCTGCTCGCGATGCTCGTCGTCGTCGGCGTGCCGCTGGCGATCGGCGTCTTCGCGCTCGTCCGGATCCGAGCCTTCTGGCGCGACGGGTGGGCCGCCGTCGCCCAGCCGTGGGGGCGCGTGCTCGCGGCGAGCGTGGCAGTGGCGGTGTTGACCGAGCTCTTCGAGAAACCGCTCGGCCACGTGCCGGGTGTCCCGCGATACTTTCTCGAAGAGCTACTCGAGCTGGTGGCCGCGATCGGCTTTCTCGTCTCCGCCTTAGGCCGCAGATCGGACCCGCCGCCGACCCGCTGAGAGTGGCCTACTCGACCACCTGATCCGCCAGCAGCAAGATCGACTGCGGAATCGTCACGCCCAGCGCGCGGGCGGTCTTGAGGTTGCAGATCAGCTCGAACGTCGTCGGCTGACCGATCGGCAAGTCGCCGGGCTTGGCGCCGCGCAGGATGCGATCCACGTGGCCGGCCGCTTGCCGGAACAAGTCGCTCGCCTTGGGGCCGTAGCCGATGAGCGCGCCGCTCGTCGCCCACTTTGCGCGGTCGACGATCGTCGGCAGGCGCTGCTTCACGGCCAGATCGAGCAACACGGTCGTCAGCTCGTCGATGGCCGCATCCTCCCAGATCATGATGGCCCCTTCGCGCTCCTTGCGGATCTCGGCGAACACGCCCGGCAGCTCGCCGGCGGCGTCGAAGTGAACGTAGCGCAGCCGGAGCCCGAGCTTCTGCGCGCCCTCGTCCGTCGCCTTCTGGTAGGCGGCGAGAATGCCCGCGTGCCACGAGTGGCGCCGCAGCACGGCGACGCGCGCGAGGCTCGGGTTGAGCTCGCGGAGCATCTGCAGCCGCTTGCCCATGATCTCGGGCGCGTAGCTCTGCATGCCGGTGATGTTGCCGCCGGGCCGGGTGAGGCTCGGCACGATCCCGGATCCGACGAGATCTCCCGCCGCCAAGGTGACGATCGGCGTGGTGCGCGTCACCCGCTGGACCATCGCCGCGCGGGCTCCACCCACGAGCACGATGACGTCGACGTTCTTGCGCACGAGCTCGGCGGCCGCCTGCTGGATCTCGGTCTGCGTCGAGCCCGAGAGCACGCGGCGCGCGAAGACGAAGTTCTTGCCCTCGATCCAGCCGAGCCCCTTGAGCGCGTCGACGAACGCCGGCCAAGCGCGCTGCTCCGTCGGATCGGGCTGGTCGAACTCCGGTGTGGCTATGTGACCGATGCGGTGGATCTTGGCGGCCGGCTGAGCGTGAGCTGCGAGCGGGACCCATAGAAGGCTCTGCGCGAGCAGCACCAGTCCGATCAGCCGCATGAGCGCCTCATGGGTTCGCGACGAGTCTAGCAGAGGGCGACGCGAGGCAGGCGCCGCGCCACGAGCGCGGCGAGCCGCGGGAAATGTCTTCCCGCGTGGGGCGTGGTACCATGCGAGGGCTCGTGACGCAAAAGCCCGAATTCACTCTGGAGTGTCGATGAAAGTCGCGGTCGAAGCGATCGAGGGTTGCAAGCGGCGCCTGGCCGTCGAGGCGCCCGTCGACGTCGTACAGCAAGAATGGGAGCGCGCCTACGGGCGTGTGCAGAAGCAGGCGCGCCTGCCCGGATTCCGGAAGGGCCACGTGCCGCGCTCGCTCGTGAAGGTGCATTTCTCCGACGACGTGCGCCGCGAGGTCGCCGAGCATTTGATCCCCGACGTCTATCGCCAGGCGCTCACTGAGGCCAAGCTCGATCCGGTGAACGAGCCCGATCTCCAGGACGTGCGGCTGGAGGAGGGGGCGCCGCTGAGCTTCGTCGCGGTCGTCGAAGTGAAGCCGGCGATCACGCTCGCCGACTACAAGGGCGTCGAGGTCGAGCACGCTCCGCAGCCGATCACGGCCGACGACCTCACCGCCGCGCTCGACCACATGCGCGAGCAGCAGGCGCAGTTCCACGCGGTCGAGCGCCCCGCGGCCTCGGGCGACCTCGTCGTGGTCGACTACACGCTCGCGATCGACGGCCACGACCCGTCGAGCCAGACCGGCTACGAGTTCCTGGTCGGCGCGCGCAACGTGCTGCCCGAGATCGACGACGCCGTCATCGGTCTTCGGGCGAGCGAGGAGCGCGAGGTCACCTTGCGCTTCGCGGACGACCATCGGCGCGAAGACCTAAGAGGCCGCGGCGGCAACGCGAAGGTCAAGGTCGTCGAGGTCAAGGAGAAGTCGCTGCCGGCGCTCGACGACGACTTCGCCAAGTCGCTCGGCGAGTTCGAGACTCTCGAGGCGCTGCGGACCGAGCTCAAGAAGCAGCTCGAGTCCCGGCGCGAGCACGACGAGCAGCGGGCGCTGCAGGAAAAGGTCGTTGACGCGGTCATCGCCCAGCACGAGTTCATGGTGCCGGAAGCGCTGGTCATGCGTCAGGTGGCCCACCGCATCGAGCACGCGCGCGAATCCGTGCGCCGCCAGGGGATCGACCCCGAGCGCATGCCCTGGGACTACGAGAAGCTGATCGCCGAGCTCAAGCCCGGGGCCGAGAAGGCGGTGCGCCGCGCGCTCCTGCTGGAGGCCATCGCCGACAAGGAGGCCATCGCGGCCACCGACACCGACGTCGACGCCGAGGTCGAGAAGATCGCGCAGGCAAGTCAGCGGCCCACACCGGCCCTCCGTCGTATGATGGAGAAAAGCGGCGACCTCGAGGGGCTCCGCCAGGGGATCCGCGATCGCATGACCCTCGATCTCTTGGTCGCCAACGCGAAGGTCAAGGCATAACGCGAGCTGCAGGACGGCGCGGGCGGAGCAGCGCCCGGCGGTCCGGAGGGAATTGATGAGCAGGAGATCTCCGATGGGTCTGGTTCCGATGGTCGTCGAGCAGACGCCGCGCGGCGAGCGCGCGTTCGACATCTTTTCGCGCCTGCTCAAGGAGCGCATCATCTTCTTGCCGACCTTCATCGAGGACGAGCTGGCTAATCTTGTAATAGCCCAGATGCTCTACCTCGAGGCCGACGACCCTGACAAGGACATCAACCTCTACATCAATTCGCCCGGCGGCTCGGTCACCGCTGGCATGGCCATCTACGACACGATGCAGTACGTGAAGCCGGCGATCTCCACCATCTGCATGGGCCAGGCCGCGTCGATGGGTGCTCTGCTCCTCTGCGCGGGCGCCAGGGGCAAGCGGTTCGCGCTGCCGCACGCGCGCATCATGATCCACCAGCCGCTCGGCGGCGTGCAGGGCCAGGCGACCGATATCGACATCCAGGCCAAGGAAATCCTCCGCATGCGCGAGGAGCTCAACCGCATCCTCGTGCACCACACCGGGCAGTCGGTCGACAAGATCCAGCGCGACACCGATCGGGACTTTTTCATGACCGCCGAGCAAGCGAAGGAATATAGAATCGTCGATGAAGTGATCTCCTCGAAGCCGACCACCCGACCGGTAAGCGAAGCCGCGGCGCTCGCGATCCAGAAGTAGCTACGCATGGCGCGGCCGCGCGAAGGCAGCAACGGAACCCTGCGGTGCTCGTTCTGCGGCAAGAGCCAGAACGACGTACGCAAGCTGATCGCGGGGCCCACTGTCTACATCTGCGACGAGTGCATCGAGCTCTGTAACGACATCATCGCGGAGGAGTGGGAAGAGGAGAAGTCGCGCGAGCTCCGCTCGCTGCCCAAGCCCGCCGAGATCAAGACCGTCCTCGATCAGTACGTCGTCGGCCAGGAGCGCGCCAAGAAGGTCCTGGCCGTCGCGGTCCACAACCACTACAAGCGCATCGAGTCCGGCCACGAGGGCGGCGACGTCGAGCTGCAGAAGTCGAACATCCTGATGATCGGACCGACCGGATCGGGCAAGACGCTCCTGGCCCAGACGCTCGCCAAGATGCTGCGGGTGCCGTTCACGATCGCCGACGCGACGACCCTGACGGAAGCGGGCTACGTGGGCGAAGACGTCGAGAACATCATTCTGCGGCTCTTGCAGGCGGCCGACTACGACGTCGAGCGCGCCGAGCGCGGCATCGTCTACATCGACGAAATCGACAAGATCGCGCGCAAGTCCGAGAACCCGTCGATCACGCGTGACGTCTCGGGCGAGGGCGTGCAGCAGGCGCTCCTGAAGATCCTCGAGGGCACGGTGGCCAACGTGCCGCCCCAGGGCGGTCGCAAGCACCCGCACCAGGAGTTCATCCAGGTCGACACCTCGAACGTGCTGTTCCTGTGCGGCGGCGCCTTCGTCGGGCTCGACAAGATCATCGAGAGCCGCGTCGGCCGCTCGGGTATGGGCTTCGGCGCCGAGATCAAGAGCCGCGACGAGCGGCGGGTGGGCGATCTCCTGGCGATGATCCAGCCCGAGGACCTCTTGAAGTACGGGCTCATCCCCGAGTTCGTGGGCCGCCTGCCCGTGATCGCCACGCTCCACGACCTCGACGACCAGGCGCTGGTGCGCATCCTGCGCGAGCCGAAGAACGCGATCATCAAGCAGTACCAGAAATATTTCGACCTCGAGAAGGTGCGGCTCAAGTTCACCGACGACGCGGTGGCGGCCATCGCGCGCGAGGCGCTCAAGCGCGGTACCGGCGCGCGCGGGCTGCGCGCGATCCTCGAAGAGGTCATGCTCGAGATCATGTACGACCTGCCCTCGATCCAGGGGCTGAAGGAATGCATCATCACCCGTGAGGTCATCCTGAACCGCGAAAGGCCGATACTCGTCTCCGAAGCGAAAGAACAGACGGCCTGAGCGGCACCCTCTTTGTAGTCGCAACCCCGATCGGCAACCTCGAAGACATCACCCTGCGCGCGCTGCGTGTCCTGCGCGAGGCCGATCTGGTCGCGTGCGAGGACACGCGGCGCACGCGGGCCCTACTGACGCACTTCGACATCCACAAGCCGACCGTGAGCTATTACGAGCACAACAAGCTCTCGCGCGGCCCCGAGCTCTTACGCCAGCTCGCCGACGGGCGGTCGATCGCGCTCGTCACCGACGCCGGCACGCCGGGCATCTCCGACCCGGGCATCCTGCTGGTTCGCGAGGCGCGCGCCCACGGGATCCCGGTGGTGCCGATCCCAGGCCCGTCCGCGGTCGTCACCGCGCTTTCGGCCTCGGGCCTCGCCGCCGACGGGTTCGTGTTCGACGGGTTTCTGCCGATCAAGCCCGGCAAGCGCCTGAACCGTCTCAAGGCGCTGCGCGAGATGGAGACGACCATTGTGCTTTATGAGTCGCCCCATCGCATCGTGGCTACGGTGACCGCGATCGGCGAGGTCTTCGGCGACGTGGAGCTGGTGCTCGCCCGGGAGCTCACCAAGCAGTACGAGGAGATCGTGAAAGCGACGCCCGCCATGCACCTGGCGCGCCTGACCGCCGCCGAGCCGCGCGGCGAGTTCACCCTGGTGATCCCGGCCGCTCGCTGACCGATGCGGCCGCGGCACGAGCTCGGCCGGTTTCAGGGCAAGAGATCGGCGACGACGATCCGGGCGGAAGGCGCCGCAAGCGGCGTGACGACCTCTTGCGGCGGTATTCGCCGAACATCGGTATAGGCCGCAGATCGGCCTGGCCTCTGGCGCCGCGGAGATCGATGAACCTCGAGGACGCGGTCGACCAAGTTGACGATCCAGTAGTCCCCGATGCCCGCGCGCGCGTAGAGGCGCGCCTTGAGGATTCGATCGGAGCGCAGGCTGTCGTGAGCGACCTCGACCACCAGGACTGGGGCCGACGGATGCTCGATCGGATAATCCCGCGGCGAGCCGTGAACGACCGCGACATCGGGTTCGGGCTCGGACTCTGCGTCGAGCGCGATTGGAAGCTGTACACGCACCGACCATCCGGGCCCGAAAGCAGTCCTCAGCGCCTCGGCCGCGAGCTGGGTTGCCATGGCGTGTGGCGTGCGCTGCGGCTCCCGTACGACCAGGCGGCCCGCGAGCAGCTCGATGGGCTCGTCCTCGTGGAGGATGCCTAGCTCGATCAGCCGGTCGTACTCCTGGCGCGTCCAACGGCGCGTGCGGATGAGCGGTTCGCCAACAGCGCGGCGCATGCGGCTACGCTAGCGACTCGGCGCCAAGAGGTCAATGTCCCCAACCCTGGGCGTGTATACTTCGGACGTCTATGGGCGTTCCCAAAGCGCTGACGATCGCCGGCTCGGATTCCGGCGGCGGCGCGGGCATTCAGGCTGATCTCAAGACGTTCTCGGCGTTCCGGGTTTTCGGAATGAGCGTGATCACGGCGGTGACCGCTCAGAACTCCCTCGGCGTCCAGGGTGTCTTCAATCTGCCTCCTGAATTCGTGAGCCGCCAGCTCGAGTCCGTGCTCTCGGATTTCGGCGCCGACGCGATCAAGATCGGCATGCTGTCGACGGCGCCGATCATCTCGGCGGTGGCCGAGCGTCTGCGAAGCCGCCCGCAAGACAAGATCGTGCTCGACCCGGTGATGATCGCGAAATCGGGCGATGCGCTCCTGCAGGTCGACGCGCGGACCGCGCTGATGAAGGAGCTCTTGCCGCTGGCGCTGGTGGTGACGCCGAACCTGCACGAGGCGGAGGCGCTTGCGGGCATCTCGGTCGCGACCGAGAGCGACATGGAAGAAGCCGCGCGTCGCATCCTGGCCCTCGGCGCGCGCAACGTGCTGGTGAAGGGCGGGCACCTCCGCGACTCGGCCACCGACATCCTGTGGAACGGCCGCGACTTCGCGCGCTTCATCGCGCCTCGCGTGGCGTCGAGCAACACGCACGGGACGGGCTGCACGCTCTCGTCCGCGATCGCGGCAAGCCTGGCCCGCGGCCACGCGCTGAAGGACGCGGTGGCCGAGGCCAAGGCGTATGTGACCGCGGCGATCCGCGAGGGCTTCCAGGTTGGCGGCGGCGTCGGCGCGCTACGCCACTTCGTGACGAGTTGGTAGGGATGGCCACGGTCGACGACGCGAAGATGTCCTTCATGGAGCACCTGGGCGAGCTCCGGGTGCGGATCGTCCGCGCGCTCACCGGGCTGCTGATCGGTACCGTGATCGCGCTGCCGTTCAGCCAGTACATCGTGGACTGGCTGGCCCGGCCGATCACGAAGCTCAACTACGAGCTGGTCTTCACGGCGCCGGCCGAGGCGTTCTGGGTGCAGATGAAGGTCGGCCTCATCGTCGGCATCTTCATCTCCGCCCCGGTCATCCTGTGGCAGGTGTGGGCATTCATCGCGCCCGGCCTGCACACCCACGAAAGGAAGTACGCGGCGCCGTTTGTGATCATCGGCTCCCTGCTCTTCATCGGCGGCGGAGCGTTCTCGTTGTACGTGGTGACGCCGTACGCGATCCAGTTCCTCCTGAGCTACGCCCGGCCGGGGCTCAAGCCGATGATCACGCTGCAGAACCACGTGGACTTCCTGCTGAAGTTCACGCTCGCGTTCGGCGCCGTGTTCGAGCTGCCGCTGGCGCTCACGATCCTGTCGCGGGTGGGCGTCGTCAACGCGAAGATGCTCGCGCGGAACCGGAAGTACGCGATCCTCGGCGCGTTCGTCGCCGGTGCGATCCTCACGCCCACGCCCGATGCGTTCAACCAGGCGCTGATGGCGGGCCCGCTGATCATCCTGTACGAAGTCGGGATCATCTGCGCCCGCATCTTCGGGCGCAAGCCGGCGAGCCCGCCGGCCGAATCGGCCTAGATGGATTTCGCCTCCCTCGATCTCCCCGAACCCGTCATGCAGGGGATTCGCGAGGCGGGCTTCGTCGCCGCTACGCCCATCCAGGAGGCGGCGCTGCCGCTGGCGCTCCGCGGCAAGGACGTCGCCGGCCAGTCGCAGACCGGAACCGGCAAGACCGCCGCCTTCCTGATCGCCGCCTTTACCAAGCTGCTCCGCACGCCGGCGCCGCCGGCGCCCGCGGGCACCGGCGCGCCGCGCATGCTGGTGATCGCGCCCACGCGCGAGCTCGTCGTGCAGATCGAATCCGACGCGCGGCTCCTGGGGCGCTTCACGCCGTTCAGGACCCTGGCCGTCTACGGCGGCATCGACTACAACAAGCAGCGCGAGGATCTCGCGGCCGGGTGCGACGTCCTGGTCGGGACGCCGGGCCGGCTGATCGACTACCTGAAGCAGCACGTGTGGAGCCCGCGGCGCGTCGAGATCCTCGTCATCGACGAAGCCGATCGCATGTTCGACATGGGCTTCATCGCCGACCTGCGCTTCATCCTGCGGCGTCTGCCGCCGCCGGAGAGGCGCCAGTCGTATCTGTTCTCGGCGACGCTCTCGTTCCGGGTGCTCGAGCTCACCTGGGAGTTCATGAACAATCCGTCGCAGATCACGATCATGCCGCAGCAGAAGACGGCCGAGCGCGTCGAGCAGTCGCTGTTCCACGTCGGCCGCGAGGAGAAGTTTCCGCTGCTGCTGGGCCTGCTGCGTCGCGAGGGCGGCGATCGCATCCTGATCTTCTCGAACACGCGCGAGGAGGCGCGCCGGCTCGAGGATCGGCTGACGCGCAACGCCTGGGAGACGCGCGCGCTCACCGGCGACGTCGACCAGAAGCGCCGGCTCAAGATCCTCAACGACTTCAAGGAAGGCCGGCTGCCGATCCTGGTCGCCACCGACGTCGCCTCGCGCGGCCTGCACATCGAGGCGGTGAGCCACGTCGTCAACTGGGACCTGCCGCAGGACGCCGAGGACTACGTGCACCGCATCGGCCGGACGGCGCGCGCGGGGGCGGGCGGCAAGGCGATCAGCCTCGTGGACGAGTCGAGCGCGCTCGCGCTCGAGGCGATCGAGAAATTCATCGGCCAGAAGATCGCGGTCGAATGGGCCGACGACGACCTGTTCATGCAGGAGATCAAGCCGACGGCCGAGGAGCGCCGGCGCTACTCCGAGGAGCGGCGCGCGCGGCTCGCGGCGCGAGACCGTTTCGGCGACCGCGACCGCGGCCGTCGCGGCGGCGGTGGCCGGCCGCACGGCCGTCCGCACGGCGAGCCGTCGCAAGCGAGCCGACCGCCGGCGGCCCCGCCGCCGCCGTCCTCGCCGCCCCCGTCGGCCGAGGGAAGATCTGGCCAGCGACGCCGTCGCCGCCGGGGCGGCCGTGGGTCTCGTCCGGAAGGATCGCCGCCGCAAGGACCGCCTTCGCAGTAGCCATGAGGGCCCTCGCCCTCTCGGTCGCACTCCTGCTCGCTCTCACGTGCGAAAGCCCGGCCGCTGCAGAGCCGGCTCGCGGCCTCGCCGGGCTCACGACGATCGGCGTGGACGTCGAGCTGGACCCGAGCCAGACGTCGTTATCGTCCGTGGAGCTGACACGACGGATCGATGCGCGCTTACGCGCGGCCGCGCCGGCGCTGACGCTCGATCCCGCCAGCCCAGCTCGCCTGCGACTCACGGTTTTCGTCCGACCCTACGGCGCCACCGCGCTCCGCGGATTCTGGCTGCCGTTCTCCGGAACCTACGGCATCGGTCCGGTCCGGCTGAGTGTGGAGCGAGTGGCCACGGTGACAGGAGTGTCCGCGCCAGTTCTCGCGAGCGTATGGCATGCGGAGCGCCAGGCCGCCGGCCCGTGGCGCGAATCGCCGGCTGAGATCGTCAAGCTCCTCGACCAAGCGCTCACGGAGTTTCTTGACGCCTACCACCGGCGCTAGATCACGGAGGTTCCAGCCGCGGCGGCCGACGCGGCAGTAAGCGCTACAGCGCGAGATTCGAGCGCGCGCGGCCGTACGCGGGCTGGTCGCTGCGCGTCAGGTCGGGGTTGACGCCGCGGCGCACGGCCGTGTGATAGATGAAGAGCTGCAGCGGCACGATCGTGAGGATCGGCGAGAGCAGCTCGTCGACTTCGGGAAGCGCGATCGTCTCTGCCGCCAGCGTCGCAATGTCGCGGTCGTCCTCTCGAACCAGCGCGATCACCGGCGCGCCGACTTCCTTCGCGACCCGCGCCGCGGCCAGACACCGCTCGTAGGACGGCCCGGGCGGTGCGATCAGGAACACGACGTCGTCGCGCTCGAGCGCGGCCCACGCGCCGTGAAGAAACTGCTCGCAGTTGAAGCCGGCCGCGGTCGCGTGGCTGGCCTCGCTCATCTTCAAGGCGCCTTCGAGCGCCGTCGCGCTGTTCGGCCCGCCGCCGACGAACCAGTAGCAGCGCCGTTCGCCGTAGCGCTCGGCGAGATCCTCCCACGACTCCTGGCCGAGCAGCAGCGCCAGCATGTCGGGAATCCCGTCGACGCTTCGCGCGACGTCGGCCTTACCTCCGGTGGTGGCGGCGAGCGTCGCGAGCAGGGAGAGCGCGGTCGTGTAGCTCACCGTGTGGGCGCCCGAGCTTTCTTGCTCGACCGTGCGCAGCGTCCAGTCGGCGTCGGCCGGCGCCTCGGCGGCCCTGCCGGTGACGACGACGCCGGCGCCGCCCGCGGCCTTCACCCGTCCGAGCGCTTCACGCGAGTAACGCCGGGTCCCGCCATGACTCAGCACGATCGCGCCGGTGCGTCCGGGCATCTCGGTCCAGTAGCTCGCGAGCTCGAAGGCGTGAAACGCCCGCGCGCGGAGCCCGAGCCCGCTCAGGCGCGCGAACAAGAGCTCACCGACCAGCGCGGCGTGCCAGGAGGTGCCGACGCCCGTGAGCAGCACGTGGTCGAGCTCGCGCAGCCGCGCCGCCGCTGCCTCGATCGCCGCGCCCTGGCCGCGGGCGACCAGCCGCAGCGCGCCGGGCTGCGCGTAGATCGCGTCGTGCATGTAGTAGGGATGGCCGGCGCGCGGCGCCGGCTCGTTCGCGGTCACGGTATCGGGCTCCGCTACTTCGCCGACGGAAACACGGGGGCGCGCTTCTCGCGGATTGCCTTGACGCCTTCGCGGACGTCCGGGTACGAGAACGAGAGCATCTCGAGCGCGAGCGACTGGTCGAAGATCGGCCCGGCCTGACGCAGCCAGTTGTTCAGCGCGCGCTTGGTCCACTGGATCGAGATCTGGCTGCCGCGCGCGAGGCGATCGGCGACGTCCAGCGCCTTGGGCAATACCTGATCCGGCGGCAGGCACATCGTGACGAGCCCGATCCGCTCGGCCTCTCGGCCGTCGATGAAGTCGGCCGTCAGCAGGTAGTATTTCGCCTTCGCCATTCCGCAGAGGAGCGGCCAGATGATCGCCGCGTGATCGCCCGCCGCCACACCCAGGCGCGTGTGGCCGTCGGTGAACCGCGCCGTCTCGGCGATGATGCTGACGTCGGCCATCAGCCCCACGACGAGTCCGGCACCGACCGCGACGCCGTTGATCGCCGAGACCACCGGCTTGTCGAGATTGATCATGTTGTAGACCAGGTCGGAGGCCTCGCGCATCGTACGGGTCAGCGCCTCGGGATTGCCCGCCATGTCCTCTACCAGCGAGAGATCGCCGCCCGCCGAGAACGCCTTGCCGGCGCCGGTGACGACGACGGCGCGCGTCTTGGGGTCGGCGTCGACCACGGGCCAGATCTGAGTGAACTCCCAGTGCAGGCGCGCGTTGGCCGCGTTCAGCACCTCGGGTCGGTTGATCGTGACCAGCAGCACCCCGTTCGGCTTCTGCTCGAACGTGAGGTGCTTGAAGTCGGCGTAGTCCATGATGAGGCTCCTCAAGCGAGCTCGGGACCGACGCCGCCGCCGGTCCACGAGAACGAATGCGCTGTCAGCCCGTCGGGCAAGGGCGCGCCGGGCGCGTCGAAGGCGGTGCGCGCGTATGCGAGCACGGCGTCGAACAGCTCGAGCGTGTTGATGCGTCTGAACCACAGCGGACGGCCGTGCAGGTACAGGAAGACCACGTTGGCCTCGCTGCACGGCCCCAGACACTCCGAGAACGCGAAACGCACCTTGCCCTGAAGCCCGGCCGCGTCGAACACGCGGCGGGTTGCCGGCCGCGCGATGCGCGCGGCGCCGTTGTTGGTGTGACCGCAGCAGCATCCGAAGCAGGCGAACATCAGTCCGGCGTCAGCCATGGATTGCCATGGTACCCGAGCTTCGGGCGCGCGTGAGCAGGAGTAGCGCCGTGAGCGCCAGCGCCACCGTCGAGACGGCCGGCAGGATTCCGGCGAGGTGCATGCCCAGCACGCCCGAGAGAAACGGCCCGAGGAAGATCCCGGCGTCCACGCAGACGCGATAGAGCCCCGTGCGCCATGCGATGCGCTCGGGCTCCGTGTCCCGTCGCAGCAACGTCAGCGGCAGCATCCAGCCCGACATCGAGAGGCCGAACAGCGCGCAGCCGGCAATCACGACCGGCAGCGAGCCGAAGCCGATCAGCGCGTTGCCGGCTGCCATCATCAGCAGAATGCCGGGCAGCACACGCGTGGCACCCAGCCGATCGGCCAGCATGCCGGTCGGGATCAGCGCCGTGATGTCGAAGATCTGCTGCACCATGAACAGCCCCGCGACGCCGCTTCGCTCGAGCCCGAATTCGCGGCTGCCTCGAAGCGGCACTACGAACTGCTCCATCGTCGAATAGGTGAGCGCGACGAGCCCTCCGGCCGCGAAGGCGAGCGGCACCAGCGACGCGTGCGTGGCCGAGCGTGGGTGGGCGACCGAGGGCGTTTGCCCGACGACGGTCGACGGATTCGGCGCCTGCCGGGCGAAGAGCGCGCTCGACGCGCCACCGGCCGCGGCGGGCAGTGCTGCGAGCAGCATCGGCACGAGCCCGATCGCGACGAGCTGCGGCGCGCACGCGATCAGGTACGCGGTGTTCCAGGCGAGCGTGGTGGGCAGCGTGCCGATCAGCGCCGCGCCCGCCAGCATCCCGATCATCGCCGAGAGCTCGTAGGCGGCGAGCGCCGACGCGAGATTCTTGCCGGACTGGAAGCGAAGGATCGCCGTGAGCCCGGCGACCATGCTGAGCGCCTGACCGAGCCCCATCAGGAGCCGGCCGCACACCAAGGTCGCGAAGCCGCCGCCGCTGATGACGCAGAGCCCGCCGAGCGCCAGCACGAGCGGGCCGATCCACATCGCGCGTCGCAAGTGATGTGTGAGGAAGAGGCCGAGCGGAATGTCCGCCACCATCCGCGCAAACCCGAACGAGCCCGCGACGATTCCGATCTGCCAATCGGCCAGCGCCGCGGTCTTCGCCATGTCGGGCAGGACGGCGGGAAAGGCGCCGCTCGCGACGAGATTGGAGAAGGTCGTGAGGCAGAGCAGAGCGGTCAGGGACGTCACGAGGCCTTTTATGGTAAACCATTGCCCCATGACCGAGGCCACGATCCGACTGGACGTCGACGGGGCCGTTGCACGTATGACGTTCGACCGGCCGCACGTCTTGAACGCGGGCAACGCGCGCTTCGCGACCGAGCTCGGCGATGCGGTCGCGGCGATCGACGCGAATCCCGACGTGCGCGTCGTCGTCATGACCGGCGCCGGCCGCGCGTTCCAGACCGGCGTCGATCTCAAGGCGCTCGCGGCGGGCGAGCTCACGCAGCCCGATCTGGTTCGCTGGGAAGACGCGATGACCGCGCTCGAGCGTATGGACAAGCTCGTCATCGCCGGGATCAACGGCCACTGCATCGGCGGCGGGCTCCAGCTGGCGCTGGTGTGCGACTACCGGCTCGCGGTCGAGGACGCGCTCTTGAGCTTGCCGGCCGTCAAGGAGTGCCTGATTCCCTCGATGGCGCTCTACCGGCTGCCGCGGCTGATCGGTATGGGCCGCGCCAAGGAGCTGATCCTGCTCGGCGAGCCCATCACCGCGCGCGAGGGCGAGCGCATCGGCCTCGTGAACCGCGCGGTCCCGGCCGCCGATTTCCCGAAGGCGCTCGACGAGATCGTCGACAAGTTCCTGGCGCTGCCGCCGGTGAGCGTCACCGCCAGCAAGCGGCTGAGCACGTCCGCGTTCGACCTCGACTTCGAGACCTTCCGCCGCGAGATGAACACGGCCCTGGCCGGGTGCTTCGCGTCCGACGAGCACCAGCGCGCGATGGCCAACATCCGATCGAAGAAACGGAGCTGACGATGAAGATCCTCTACACGCCGCTGATGATCGTGCCGTCCGTCTCACCCGAGCAGCGCGCCGCCATCCTCGAGGCCGCCGGCCCAGGCTCGACCTTCGTCGAGGCGAAGGACGCTGCCACCCAGCGGCGCGAGATCGTGGACACCGACGCGCTCTTCGGCCGCGTGGCGCCGGACATCTTCCCGCTCGGCAAGCGGTTGCGCTACTACCAGTCGATCGGCGCCGGCGTCGACTCGATCCTCAACCAGGACCTGGTCGAGAGCGACGTGCCGCTGGGCAGCGAGAAGGGCGGCGTCGGCATCCACCTGGCCGAGCACGCGTTCGCGCTCTTGCTCGCGCTCACGCGCGGCCTGCACACCGCGATTCGCCAGCCGGACTACGGCCTGCGCGAGCCGATCCGGCTGCGTCAGCTCGAGCTCTACGATCTGACGATGGGCATCGTCGGCTTCGGCGGTACGGGCCGCGAGGTCGCGAAGCGGGCGCTCGGATTCGGCATGCGCGTGCTCGGCGTCGACATCGAGGATGTGGCGCCCGAGCCCGGCGTCGAGGCGATCTGGAAGCCCGACCGGATGGGCGATCTGCTTGGCGCCTCCGACGCCGTCGTGATCTGCCTGCCGCTCACCAAGGCGACTCATCATCTCTTCACGCGCGACCTCTTCCGCAAGATGAAGAAGACCGCCTACCTGATCAACGTCACCCGCGGCGCGATCATCTACGGCGACGACCTGATGAAGGCACTGGACGAGGAGACGATCGCCGGCGTCGGGCTCGACGTCACCGATCCCGAGCCGCTCCCGGCCAATCACCCGCTCTGGAAGCACCCGCGCGCGATCGTGACCCCGCACACCGCGGGCGGCTCGCCGCGCCGGGCGCAGCGCGTGATCGACACGTTCTGCGAGAATCTGCGGCGCATGCGGGCGGGGAAGCCGCTCATTGCGCTGATCGATAAGCGCAAAGGTTACTAGTTCGCTCCGCTCATTCACGTTCTTCAACGCGTGAGGCGGGCGGGTCCCGACGCAGGGGTGCCGCCCTCTCGGCGCGGCTGCGTCACCCGCTCGCCCGATTCGCAGCGCTTCGCGCTGCGGGCGGGACGAGGGGGTCCCACTTCGCCGCGCCGACAGGGCGGCACCCCTGCGCCGGGCCCCGCCCGTCTCTCGTGGTGACGCGCGTGAGCGAGCGGGGCTAGACTGAACTTAGGGCGCTGCACATGGTTTCGCGGACTCTCCTTCACAACTCGTCGTTGCGCGTCGTGGACCGGCGGTGTGGGGCGTCTGCGGGCGACGTGCCGTTTGCTGAGATTCATGCTGATCATTCGCTGTCGTATGTGCGGCGGGGGACGTTTGGGTATCGGAGTCGGGGGCGGGCGTTCGAGCTTGTGGCGGGGTCGATTTTGGTGGGGTATCCCGGGGATGAGTATGTGTGCACTCATGACCATGCTCGGGGTGAGGGTGATGAGTGCTTGTCGTTTCATCTGACGCCGGAGGCGGTGGAGGTCGTTGGGGATCGGCCTGCGGCGTGGCGACGGGGGTGTGTGCCGCCGCTGTCGGAGCTGATGGTTTTGGCTGAGCTTGCTCAGGCGGCGGCTGTGGGTCGGACCGATGTGGCCCTGGACGAGATTGGGATCGCGCTCGTCACGCGCTTCGTTGATGTCGTGTCGGGGCGCGCGAGAGCACATTTCCAGGCTCGCGCTCGGGATCGCGCTCGGGCGGTGGAGGCGGCTTGCTGGCTGGACGAGCATGCGGCCGAGGCGGTCGATCTTGCGAGCGCAGCGGGCGCTGTAGGACTGAGCGCGTTTCACTTCCTCAGAGTCTTCTCAAATGTCCTCGGCGTCACGCCGCACCAGTATCTGGTTCGGGCGCGGCTGCGGCGCGCGGCGAGCCTGCTGGCCGACGACAGCCGGTCGATCACGGACGTCGCGTTCGACGTCGGCTTCGGCGATCTTTCAAACTTCGTCCGTACGTTCCATCGGGCTGCCGGCGTCTCGCCCGGAGGCTTTCGCCGGGCGGCAAAGGGGGATCGCAAGATTCTCCAAGAGAGGCTCGCCGCCCGCGCCTAGGATGGCCTCGTAGGAAGGAGGCCATCATGGCGTCTATTCGCAAGGAGATCCCGCTCGACGCTCGCGCCGAGGACGTCTGGGCGGCGGTGCGCGATATCGGTGCGCTGCATACGCGCCTCGTGCCCGGCTTCGTCACTGACACGAAGCTCGAGCCGGGCGCACGCATCGTGACCTTCGCGAACGGGATGATCGTCAAGGAGCTGATCGTCGATCTCGACGACAAGGCGCGCCGGCTCGTCTGGTCGGCGGTCGGGGGCCGACTGAGCCACCACAACGCGTCGGCTCAGGTATTCGCCGACGGTGACGGGCGAAGCCGGCTCGTCTGGACGGCCGACCTGTTGCCCGACGAGCTCGCCGGCGACATCCGCACGATGATGGATCACGGCGCCGCGGCCATGCAGAAGGCGTTCGCGAAGCGATGACGGATCGCCGGCGCGTTACACGGGCCGCTCGAATCCGTACTCGCGCGTCTGGTTGAGGTCGTCCGGCAACACGCGCTCGCCCGTCTGCTGAAAGCCCATGCGCTCGTAGAGTCGATGCGCCTGATCGAAGCGCGTGTCGGACCAGAGGATCAGCCGTTCGATGTGCTGCGTGCGGCACCAGTCGAGCACGGCCTCGACGAGGGCGCGGCCCGTGCCGCGGCCGCGCAGGCGCGCATCGAGATAGAGGCGGTGGAGCTCGGCGCTGCCGTCGGGCAGCCGCTCGACACCGGCTGAGCCGACGACGACGTCCAGTTCCCGAACGACGAAGAAGGCTCCGTGCGGCGGCGCGTAGTGCTGCTCGAACCGAAAAAGGTCGGGCACCTCGACCTCGGGCACGTAGACGAAGTCGTATTCCCGATAGACGCGGCCGATCAGCTCGACGACGCCGAGAGCATCCGCGCTGTTCGCGGCTCTGACCGACAGCGCGGCGCCACGCGGGTGGGCGCGCCGGCGTGAAGAGGCGTGGCCCCACGGCAGCACGATCACCGCGATCCCGAGAAGCACGAACGCCATGCCGGCGAGGCGCAGCGCGCCGAACTGCTCACCGAACACGAGGGCCGAGGCCCCGCCGCCGACGAACGGGACCAGCAACGCAAACGGCGTGACCGTCGCCGCCGGATAGCGGCGTAAGAGTCGCCCCCAGATCGCGTACGCCAGGATCGTGGCGACGCTCCCGAGGTAGAGCGCGGCGATGATGGACGCCCATGACGCGCTCGCGGCGGCGCGTGCGAGCCCCGCGGGTCCGTCCAGCCAGAGCGCGAGCGCCAGCGACGGCAGCGGCGGCACCAGGCTGAGCCACACGACCAGCGGGAGCATGTCGACCTCGCCGATTCGCTTCAGCAGCACGTTGCCGATACCCCAGCTGATCGCCGAGCCCATCGCGAGGCAAAAGCCCACGACCGTGAGGTCCCGACCAACCGTGAGGAGAATCAGCAGCAAGCCCGCGAAGGCGATGAGGACACCGGAGACCTGCCGGCCGGTGGGCCGCTCGCGTAGCGCGATCGCCGCGAACACGATCGTGAACAAGGCCTGCGTCTGCACGAGCAGCGAGGCCAGCCCGGGCGGCAGGCCGTTGACGAACGCGAAGAACTGCAGCAGGAACTGGCCGGCGAAGAGCGTCGCGCCGATCGCGATGAGCCGCGCCCACGAGAGCGCCGGACGCGGCAGCGCCAGCGCCGGAACCGCCGCGATCAGGAACCGCAGCGCGGTCAGCTGAGGCGGCGAGAAGCTGTCGAGCCCGATCCGCGTCGCGACGAACGCCACGCCCCAGATGACGACGACGAGCAGCGCGAGCGCAACGTGGGAAAAGCTCAGGGCGCGGCTAGCTCAGGATGGCGCGACGGTAGTGGCTGGGATAGACGATGCCGGCGCGCGAGGGTATCGCCGCCAGATCCTGCGCGATCTGCCAGCCGAGCGACTTCAGCGCGTCGATCTCGGTGCGCTCGCGCGCGGCGAGCACGGTCCAGGCCGTCGCCTCGTCGGGCGCGGCCACGATCACAGGCCCGATGAAGTCGTCGTCGCTGATGCGCTCGAAAAAGTAGAGGGTCACTCGGGCTTGAGGTCGGGACGCTTCAGCGCGAGCGCCGACCACTCGAGCGTCGCCTTGCGCTTGAACTCGATCGCCTTTTCCCACTCGTCGAGCGAGTAGCAGTCGCGCTCGGCGACGCAGCGAATCTCCGTCACCGTGCGCTCGTCGAGCCCCAGGCGCTCGGCGATCTGCTTGTCGGAGAGACCGGGCTGGTCGATCTTCTGGAACGAGTTGCACAGCTTGAGCACCTCGTCCTTGTAGCGCTTGTAGACCTCGGGATCGAGCTTGAACACGCTCATTGTAGCGGGGCCCGTGAGCCCGGTGCGGACCGCGGGTGGCCCGCTGTAGGCACTGGTGGCTTCGTTTCCTTCACTTCATCTCCTTCAGGCCGTGCGCCGCGGGGCACACGCGCATGCATTCGAAGCACTGCGCGATGTTCGTGGACGAGTACGTGATCGCCCACAGGCTGCGCGTGAAGAAATCGCCGTAGAGGAGCATCTTGCGCTTGTCGCGATCGGGCTCGTTCAGCGTTTCCTCGAGCACCTTCTGGAATCCGCCGACCCAGTGTGTGTGCACGCGCGTGTTGCAGCGCGCGGCGTCGTAGAACGTCCGCACCGCGCGGCCGTTCTCGAGCTTGCCCGAGAGGCAGCCGCCGTTGTCCCCGGGGCAGGTGGCCAGACAGGGCGTCGTGCGGTCGCGATCCCACATCTCCCGGCACGCCGGAGCCGGACAGGCCGGATTTTCATCGGCGGCGTCGGCCTCGAACGGTGCTGTCGTGATCACCGCGCTCCAGTACATGAAGCCGTGGTCGCGGTTGAGCACGGGACCGGCGAGGGATTTCGAGCCGAGGCCGGCCAGCTCGGCGGCGAGCATCAGCGACAGGAACGGCGTGTCGCCGCTCGCCGTGCCGGGCGGTACGTAGAGCGCGTAGTAGCCGAACTCGCTCTCGATGTACTGCGCGAGCCGCCGGCCGACGCCCTGGATACGCTCGGTCGTGCCCATCGTCTGCATCACCCACGGCGAGGTCGCCGCCCAGTCGCCCTCGCGCGGCTGCGCGCCGCCGACCACGACGACCGATCGCGCGCCCGGCAGCAGATCGTCCGGGCGCTGCTTCTCCGGCGAGCGGGCGAGGAACGCGGCCGCGTCGGCGACGCCGCATACCGTGGCGCCCGACTTGAGCGCGATTGACTTGAGCTGCTGGGTGGCGCCGGACGGCAAGTCGGCCATGGCTATTGCAGCTTCCGGTACTTGCGTCCGACCGGGCACACGCGCATGCACTCGAAGCACTGGGCGATCGAATCGCGGAAGAAGCCGAGCGACTGGATGCTCTTCGCGAAGAAGTCGCTGTAGATCATCGTGCGCCGGCGCGCGGGATCGTCCTCGTTCACGATCTGCAGGAGCCCCTTCTGGAACGAGCCGATGCCGTAGGTCTGCGCCCGCGAGTGGCACTTCTCACGATCGTACGTGGACTGCTGGATGCGCCCCTCCTGCACCGTCCCGCTGAGACACGCCGGGCACACGCGAAGACACGGCGTCGTGCCGATGCGCTTGTACATCGCCACGCAGCCCGGGTGCGGGCAGGCGGGCTCGGCCAGCGGCTGATCGGGCTCGAGCTCCAGCGTGGTGATCAGCGCCGCGTAGTAGAGCAGGCCGTACTCGGGATTCAGGATGATGTGCGCGGCCAGCGAGCGCGTGCCGAGCCCGGCGAGCTCTGCGGCGTGCATCATCGACATCGGCGGCTCGTGGCCGTGCACGGGCAGCGAGGGCGCCTGGATCGCGTGGTGCGACAGCGTCCCCTCGATGAAGTCGCACATCGCGTGGACGGCGACGTTCTCGCGCAGGTCGTAGCCGGTGATCTCCATCACGCGATGGTCCGGGCTGCGCCAGGCGCCGGCCGTCGGCCCGTCGCCGCCGGCAACGACAACGCTGCGGGCGCCCGGCAGGATGTCCTCCGGCCGATAGCCCTCGGGTACCTTCTCGCGGAAGGCCTCCACCGCCGCGATGCCGACCACGCGCGCGCCGGCCTTCTTGCCGACGGCTTTGACCTGCTCCGTGAGTGTCATGACGGCCCCAGGATAATCCCCTCCGATCCCCTCGTGCGTCTAAACCATCGGGAGTTGGAGAGCAGCATTCTGCCAAACGGGCAGAACGGTCTGTCCCAGTCGGAGGGTATGTTCGCGTAGCGGTGCAGCACCGCAAAGACCTTTGCCCGGCACCTGCCTGGACCGCTGGCCGGCACCGGGCAAACGATTGGCTATCGTGTTCGAGAGGGGTCCGCGGCCCCGGGAACGGGTTCTACTTCGTGCGGTTAAGAGTCAGCGTGCTTCCGCGAATATACCCCGTGATCTGGTCGCCTTTGACCGTCAGCGCGGGAGTTTCTGAAGGGCCGCCCTGGTCCCTCAGCTTGATGGTGTTGCCGTCAACAAGGCCCTCGATGGGGCCGTCGGAAGTCCCGGCTCCGGTGAGGGTCCCCGTCACTCGCGTCCCCGACTGGTTGAGGACCAGCGTGTACGTCCTCGCCCCGCCCGACATGCTGCCCGTCCACGTGCCGTTGACGTTCGCGGGAGGCATGCCCGAGCTCTGAGTGCTCGCGCACCCGGCGAGCACGACGACGATCAACAATCCGAGGATCGGTACCGCGGCTTTCTTCAGCATCTCTGTCTCTCCTGACTTGGTGATTCTCCCCGACCGCCGCACCCCTGTGTGTGACGGCGTTCGGCCCGAATGGTGAGTTCTCGATCTCTACCGCTGTCCCTGGCGTGCCATGGCCAGATCACTCTATTGGCCGCGGAGCCCAACGCAAATGGGACCTTAGGGGTGCACCACTAGGCTGTGCCGCATGGGACAAGCCCCCAAAAGGTGGCAAAGACTCGTGAACTCACGAATGCGCGCCGTAACTCCGTGCGGCAGCGAGCTGGTGACTATACCCCTCCGGTATAATCCGCCCGGCATGAATTTCCAGGCGTTGCGCGTGAGCACGATGCCGGGCCTGCTCGCCGAGCGCGCGCGGACGCGACCCGACCGCGTCGCGTTTCGCGCGAAGGAGCTCGGGATCTGGCGCGAAACGACGTGGCGTGAGCTGGCGGCGCGCGTCGCCGCGCTGGCGTGCGGCCTCGCGCGCGAGTATCGCATCGCGGCCGGCGAAACCGTGGCCATCATCGGCAACCCGTGTCCGGCGTGGACCATCGCGGATCTCGCAGCCCAGGCGCTCGGCGCGATCACGTACGGGATCTATCCGACGAGCGCGCCGGGCGAAGTTCGCCACCTGCTCCAGCACGGCCGTGCCAGCTTGATCGTCGTGGAGGATCAGGAGCACCTCGACAAGACGCTCGAGGTGCTGGATCAGTGTCCCGACGTGCGCGCCGTCCTGGTGATCGACACTCGCGCGCTCTTCATGTACCGCCATCCGCGCGTCAGGCCGCTGGCCGAGGTCGAGCGCGCTGGCGAGGCGATGGCGGCCGAGCGCGACGTGCTCGATCGCTATGCGCGGGCGCTGTCGCCCGACGCGCCCGCGACGATCATCTACACCTCGGGAACCACGGGCCACCCCAAGGGCGCGGTCTATCGCCACGGGCCGCATCTCGCCGCGTGCGCCAACATCATCGAGCACTACCCGACGTTGCAATCACACGAGCACCGGGCGGTCGCGATGCTGCCGCTCTGTCACGCAATGGGAAGAAACCTCGCGATCACGATGCCGCTGATCGCCGACGTCGTGCCGCACTACCCCGAATCCGTCGACACGTTCGCGGACGCGCTCTACGAGATCCAGCCCACGTTCGTCTTCACGGTGCCGCGCTATCTGCAGAAGTTTGCCGCGCACTTGCTGGTGGGTCTCGAGCAGAGCTCGTGGATCAAGCGTGCCGCGTATCGCGCGGCCATGGCCGCCGGCCGCCGCGCGCTGGCCCGGCGATGGGCACACGGATCGGCCGGCGCAGCGTCGGTGCCGGCGGCGCTCGCGCGCGGGCTCGTGTTTCGCTGGCTCCTCGAGAAAGTCGGCTTCGCGCGCGTCGAGCTCGTGGTCTCGAGCGGCGCGCCGCTCCCGGCCGCCGTCGCCGCGCTCTGGCAGGCGTGGGGCGTCAACCTCTGCGAGGCGTACGGCCAGACCGAGACCGGTGGCGCGCTGGTCTCCGGCCAGCGCGGTCCGTATCCGCCGCCCGGTGACGTCGGCGTGGTCGCGCCGAACATGACGGTCGAGCTCGACGGCGAAGGCGAGATTCTGGTGACCGCGGCGGAGTTTTTCGGCGGATACTGGCGCGATCCGGACGCGACCCGGGCGCTCTACCGCGACGGGAAGCTGGCCACCGGCGACGTCGGCGAGTGGACGCGCACCCGCGCGCTCAAGCTCGTGGACCGGAAGAAGGACATCCTGATCACCGCCGGCGGCAAGAACGTGAGCCCGTCGAACGTCGAGAACCGGCTGCGGGCGAGCCCGTACATCAGCGAGGCCGCCGTATTCGGCGAGGGCCGGAAGTATCTGGTCGCGCTGCTCGAGGCCGACGGCGAGACCGTCGCCGAGTGGGCGCGCGAGCGCGGCGTGGTCCACACGGGCTACGCCTCGCTGGTGGCTCACCCCGAGGTCGTCGGGCTCATCGACGCCGAGGTGAAGCGCGCGAACGACGAGCTCACGCGTGTCGAGCAGGTGAAAGTGTTTCGACTGCTGCCCCGCGAGCTCGATCCCGAGCTCGAGGGCGAGCCGGTGACGCCGACGCGCAAGGTGAAGCGGCGGCTCATGGCCGAGCGCTACGGCAGCCTGGTGGAGTCGATGTACGCGGGCGACGAGGAGCGCACCATCGCGGCCGAGGTGTCTGCGGGCCGCTTGTCCTTGAACACGGAGGGTTAGATGCCAGGGTTACAACTTACATTGCTCGCAGCGATGCTCGCGATCGCGTCGGCCACGCCGGCCCTCGCGCAGTACCGCATCGGAATGAGCGCCGCCATCACCGGGCCGGCGTCCTCGACCTACGCGCCGACGTACGAGGCGTACAAGGCCTACTTCAAGCGGATCAACGACGCCGGCGGCATCAACGGTCAGAAGGTCGAGATCGCATACGAGGACGACCGCGGCGAGCCGCAGCGCGCGGCCGCCAATGCCAAGAAACTCGCCGAGGGATCGATCCTGATGGTCAACGCGTCGACCTCGGCCACCTACAAGCCGTTCATGACCGAGTCGGAGACCGAGAAGATTCCGCTGCTGTTCGGCGGCGGCGTCTGCCCGCGCGAGGCGTTTCCGCCGGCGAGCCCGCTGATCTTTTGCTCGACGTCGTTCGGCTCCAAGTGGGACAGCCGGTTCGCGCTCGGCTTCATCAAGGAGCAGGCGGGCGGCAAGAAGGTGAAGGTCGGCTTCGCGGCGCAGGATATTCCGCTCTCCCGGATCGAGCTCGAGTTCGCCGAGCAGCTCGCGAAGGAAATGGGCATGGAGGCGATCCCGGTCGTGGTGGTGCCGGGCAACACGGCCGACTTCACGCCGTTCGCGCAGAAGCTGAAGGATGCGGGCGCCGACTGGGTGCTCTCGTGGGCCCTGTGGCACGTGGAGGTCGGCGTGTTCGAGGCGCTCCAGCGGATCGGCTGGCAGGGCAACTATCTCCTC